>Ga0075366_10001260_pt1 | contig 12585 bp, 10 predicted proteins | sample EndMethybrTD3031_FD_72351 | JGI IMG/M metagenome (GOLD analysis project Ga0075366, IMG submission 72351) | Populus endosphere microbial communities from Tennessee, USA - Endosphere MetaG P. TD hybrid TD303-1 | ecosystem: Host-associated > Plants > Roots > Endosphere | place: USA: Tennessee...
GAGCGGCCGTCCGAGTGTGGTGCTGGTGCGCCATTCGCCCTCGAGCTTCAGGTCGAAGCCGCGCCGGTTGGCGAGGCCCGACAGGCCGTCGATTCGCGTCAGCTTTTCGAGATGCTCGTTAGCGACGCGCAGATCCTCCTCGCGCTCGGCAAGCCGGATCGCCATGACGTCGAGCGCATTGGCAAGGGGCGCGAACTCGGCGGCCCATCGTTGCCGCGTCGCGCGGACGCGCAGGTTGCCGTGGCCGATGTGTCCGGCCATGCGTGCGAGTGCGCGCAGCGGCCGTACGATCGCGTGCTCGCCGCCGAACCATACGCCGAACAGCACCAGCGCGCCGATAATCGCGAAGCGCAGATAGGACATGCGCATCTCGCGGTCGACCCGCCGCAGCACCTCGGCCTCGTCAAGGCCGATCACCAGGAAGGCATTGGTGTTGGCGAGACGCTCGAAGCCGAAGAAGCGCCGCGTGCCATCGGGGCCTTCGGTCGCGATGCTGCCCGCGTTGCGGGTGCGCATCTCGTTGGCGAGCGCGGTCTTGCCGATCGACTTGCGCAGCCATTTATCGTGGCCCGGATGCGCGGCCAGAATCGTGCCGACGTCGTCGACGACCAGCAGCATGGCGTTCGGACGCCGCGAGATCTCGTTCGCGATGCGGTCGACCCACTGCAACTCGAAGCCGGCCGCAATGATGCCGTCCACGCTGCCGCCGTCGTTGACGATCGGAGCGGCGCCAACCAGCGTCACGCCACCGCGTGTGCGGGCGGTCGCCGTATGCCCGACGACGAACTGCTTGGTGGTCATCGCCTCCTGAAAGTACGGGCGGTCGGAGGCGTCGAGGCCGATACGATTGGACACCGTCGAACAGGTCACGCGGCCGTTTGCGCCGATCACCGAGAGGCCGGTGATCCATGGCGCGTCGGTCGTTGCACCGGCGAGGAAACGTCCGCAGGACTCGTCCGAGATCGCGATGGTCGCGCGGGCGCGCGCGACCACGTGGACGACCGAGCGGACCGCGATGACCATTTCGGTCTGTGCGTCGGCGCCCTGGCGCGTCAGCGTCACTGCCTCGTTGGAGGCGGCGGCGATGCGATCGACGCGATTGGCTTCGAGGAGACGCCCACGATCGAGCATCGCGGGAACGACCGCGATCAGCGCGAGCAGCACCAGCCGCGCCCGAATGCTCATGGTCGGCTTCGGCCTTGCGGCGACAGGGGCTGGCGGGCGAAAAGTAATGGTCATCGGCGTCTTCCACCGCCGGTCTACCAACAAGGAATTAAAATCAGCTTCGCGGGAACCCGGACTCGTCGTCCGCAGAACTGCTTAGCGTCTGACGGGCTTAAGGAATTGCCAATGAGTGCGAGTGAGCTGACCGACGCCCCCGAGGCGCTGGCCACCGTGAAGGCCGAGATCGCCGCGGCCTGCGTGGCGGCGGGGCGCGACGCGGCGTCGGTGACGCTGATTGCGGTGTCGAAAACGTTCGGCGCTGAGGCGATCGCGCCGGTGATCGCAGCCGGGCAGCGCGTGTTCGGCGAGAATCGGGTGCAGGAGGCCAAGGCCAAATGGCCTGTGTTGCGCGAAACCGCCCCAGGCATCCAGTTGCACCTGATCGGACCGCTTCAGACCAACAAGGTGCGCGAGGCGGTCGCGCTGTGTGACGCCATTCATGCGGTCGACCGGATTTCGCTCGCCGCTGAGCTCAAAAAGGAGATCGCCCGTACCGAGGGGCAGCGGAATCCGCAGCTTTTCGTGCAGATCAACACGGGGGCCGAGCCGCAAAAGGCGGGCGTTCTGCCGGAGGAGGCCGACGCTTTCGTGGCGGCCTGCCGGACCACTTACGGGCTCGAAATCTCCGGCCTGATGTGTATTCCGCCGGCCGAGGAGGCCCCGGCGCCGCATTTTGCCCTGACGGCGAAAATTGCTGCGCGGAATGGCCTGAAACTGCTCTCGATGGGCATGAGTGCGGATTTCGCGACCGCAATCGCGTTCGGCGCGACCCATGTGCGGGTCGGGACCGCAATTTTCGGCGGCCGGACTAAACCGGTTTAGCGGATAACGATGTGCGTTCGCGGCCCGAGCCGGCCGAGGAGCTGCCGCAACCGGGGCTTTGGCATGGCCACGCAGCCGGCAGTCGGGGTCATGCCGGGGCGGGAAATGTGAATGAACACAGCGCTGCCGCGCCGGGCTGTCCGGGGCCGCGTGTTGTGGTCGATTTCGATAATCAAATCATAGAGATGGTCGGCCCGGGTGAGCCGGTCGCCGGGGCTTGAAGGGGAAAGTTTGACCGGCCGGTTGTAACGCCGGTCCGCCGGGTCCTCGCACCAAGCGTCGTCCGGGATAATGCGCCGGACCGGCAGGGAGGTGGCTGGGCGGGTGCCGCGGTCGGCCCGCCACCACAGCCGCAAGAGCCGGTAGCGGCCGCGCGGCGTCCCGCCATCCCCTTCCCGCTTGTTGGCCAGAATGCCGCCCCGGCCGAGCGCGACCGGCCAGGCCTGCGACCCGGCGGTCAGCCACCCGCGCGTGCGATGCCCCGGCGCTGCGCGAACGTTAATGACGTTGAGGGGCCAGCTGGTCACCGCGGTGTCGTTCACGCGCTCCTCACAATGCTTTTTACGAATGGAATCAATAGCCCTCGGCGCTTGCGCTTTCTCCCCCGAATGTTCTACTTCGCGCAACTGGGCACCAGCCCCGGAGAACTGTGATGTCCAACGTTCGCAAGATTTTGATCGTCGATGACGATACCGAGCTGCGCGAGGCGCTGGTCGAACAGCTCGCGTTGCACGAGGAGTTCGAGGCGACCTCCGTCGACAGCGGCACCAAGGGCGTGCAGATGGCCCGCAACGGGCACATCGACCTCGTCATCATGGACGTCGGCCTGCCGGACGTGGACGGGCGCGAAGCCGTGCGCATCCTGCGCAAGAACGGCTTCAAGGCGCCGATCATCATGCTGACCGGGCACGACACGGATAGTGACACGATCCTTGGGCTGGAGTCCGGCGCGAACGACTACATCACCAAGCCGTTCCGCTTCGCCGTGCTGCTCGCGCGCATCCGCGCGCAGTTGCGCCAGCACGAGGCGAGCGAGGACGCGGTGTTCACGATCGGGCCCTACACGTTCCGCCCGTCGTCGAAGCTCTTGATGAATCCGAAGGGCAACAAGGTCCGCCTCACCGAGAAGGAAACCGCGATCCTGCGCTATCTTTTCCGCGCCGGTCAGCGGCCGGTGTCGCGCGAAGTGTTGCTGCAGGAAGTCTGGGGTTACAACTCCGGCGTCACTACGCACACGCTGGAAACGCACATCTATCGTTTGCGCCAGAAGGTCGAGCGGGACGCGTCGGCGCCCGCGATCCTCGTCACCGAAGGCGGAGGCTACAAGCTGATGCCGTGAGGCGACAGCGAACCGCGCATGAGCATTGAGGACGACATCGCGTTCCTGAGCCGGGTGCCGGCCCTCTCGCTGCTCGGGCGCGATGCGCTGCGTATTCTGGCGATCGGCTCGGAAAGCCGTTACGTGCACGAAGGCGTCGCGCTGTTCACCGAAGGTGAGGATGCCGACGGTGCGTTCGTGGTGCAGCAGGGTTCGTTCGCGCTTGCCGGCAAAGGCGGCGCATCCGAAGCCGGTCCGGGCACGCTGCTCGGCGAACTCGCGTTGCTCGCCGAGACCAAGCGGCCGGTGACGGCGACCGCGCGCGAGCCGTCCACGGTCGTGCGCATCACGCGCCAGCTGTTCCTCAAGATGCTCGAAGGCTACCCGGACGCAGCGGTGCGGATGCGGGACGCGATCGCGGCGCGCGCCAATGAGACAACGCGCGAATTTGCGCGCGTGCGCGCGGGGCTCGTGCGTGGTTTGACGCCAAAATAGCGCGCGTCGCGATCGAGAGTTCAGCTCCTGGTCCGCTTCGGCCGTCGCACGGCGCGCACCTTGCCGCTCGGTCCGCCGCCGCAATAGAAGACCTCACCGCTAGCCTCCAGTCCCGAGACGACGAGGCCCGGCTCCATGTCGATGCGCTCGAGCACCTCGCCGCTCTTCGGATCGACGTGGCGCAGGTCCGACTGGCCCTCTTCCCACGTGCCGTGCCACAGTTCGCCGTCGATCCAGGTGACGCCGGTGACGAAGCGGCTCGAATCGATCGTGCGCAGCACCTCGCCGGTCTCCGGATCAATCTGAACGATCTTGCGCGCGCTGTGCTGCCCGACCCAGAGCGTCCCTTCGGCCCAGGTAAGGCCCGCGGCGCCCTGGTTGCCCGGTGTCGGGATCGTGTTCAGCACCTTACCGGTCTTCATGTCGATCTTGTGGATCTGCTTCTCGGCAATCTGGAACAGGTGCTTGCCGTCGAACGCGGTGCCGGCGTGGCCGGGAAAGTCGATGGTGCGTACGGTGTCGCCGCTCGCGGGATCGAATGCATTCATGCGGTCGCCGGAGGCAAACCAGACGTTGGTGCCGTCGAAGGTCACGCCGTGCACGGCGCTGACGCCGGGAAATGGGCCGTATTCGCGGATGATTTCGGCAGTTGATGTGTTCATGATTCAAACTCTCTGTTCGAGTTGTCCTTGATCCACAAGGTCGCGTGTTTGCGGAACATGGCCCAACCTATCCTCCCGGCCGCGGCGCCGTGAGTAACAACGTCGTCGTGAATCCCGCCAGCGCCGCGCCACGCGAACCGGCCCATGTCGGCGCGATCACTCGAAACTTGCGATCCGATACCCGATGCCTGGCTCGGTCAAAAGAATGCGCGGATCGTCGGGGCGTTCTTCGATCTTCTGGCGCAGTTGTCCGATGTAGACCCGCAGATACTGGGTGTCCTCGACGTGCGCAGGTCCCCAGACGGCGGTGAGGACCTGTCTGTGCGTGAGCACGCGCCCGGCGTGACGCGCGAGGAACGACAGCAGTTCGAACTCCTTTGGCGTCAGCTTGATCTCGGCGCCCGCCCGGGTGACGCGATGGCGCAGCGCGTCGATCTCGATTTCGCCGGTGCGCAGCAGCGGGGTTTCGGCGTTACGTGCCATCCTGTGGCGCAGCGCGGTTCGCATGCGGGCCATCAACTCGCCAACGTTGAATGGCTTGTTGACGTAGTCGTCGGCTCCCAGATCGAGCGCCTCGATCTTTTCGGCCTCGCGCTCGCGAGCGGACAGAACGATGATCGGCGTGTCGGACCATTGACGCGCCTGCCGGATCACATCCTTGCCGTCGCCATCCGGCAATCCGAGATCGAGCAGCACGATATCGGGCGATTCCGACGCGGCCCGCTTCAACGCTTCGGCAATGGTTCCGGCACTCAGGACCTCGTAGCTGTTCGCTTCGAGCGCGGGCTTCAGGAAGCGCAGGATCGCCGGTTCGTCGTCGACGACAAGGACGCGTATCTTGCTCATGGCTCCTGTCCTCGCGGAAAAGTCAGCGTGAACCGTACGCCCTTGCCGTCGAACGGGCTCACCGCCGCGATCGAACCGTGATGCGCGTCCATGATGCCCTTGGCGATCGCGAGGCCGAGCCCCGTCCCCTGGCTGCCATCGGCCTGCGTGGCGTCGGAACCCTTGACGAACTTGTCGAAGATGCGCGGCAGGGCGTCAACCGCGATGCCCGGACCGTCGTCCGTGACGTGCACCGCGATATGATCTGCCGCGACGTCGGCGGTGATCGTGACATGTGTTCCCGGCGGCGTATGCGCCGCCGCGTTCGACACGACGTTGGTTAGCGCCCGCTCCACCAGTATTCCGTCCGCGCGCACCAGTGGGAGTTTGGGCACCTCCGTCACGATGATCTGCGCCGCGCGGCGGCGCGCCGCATTCGCGACGCGCTCGAGGATTTCACCAAGGTCGATCCAGTCGGGGCGGAGCTCCAGTGCGCCCGCGTCGATGCGTGCGATCGCCAGCAGGTTACGCACCATGTCGTCGAGACCTTCGGCCTCGGTCTTGATGTCGTGCAGCAGCGTGCGCCGCGCGGTTTCGTCCAGCCGGTCGCTGTATTCGATCAGGCTCGTCGCGGAGCCGAGGATCGATGAAAGCGGCGTGCGGAAGTCGTGCGAGATCGACGCCAGCAGCGTGTTGCGCACCCGCTCGGCCTCGGTCGCCGACTTGGCATTGACCATCTCGCGCGACAGCAAGGCGCGATCGAGAGCCGCCGCGGTCTGCTCGGCCAGTGCGTCGAGCAGCGTGTGCGCTTCGGAATCGAGCGGCGCCGCGTCCTTGGCCTTGGCGACACCCACGACGCCGAGCGTCTTCTCGCCGATTCGCAGTGGCATGAAGAACCATGGAATCACCGGCAGCGTGGCAGTGTCGGCGCCGGCCGGTTCATTGTGCGTGTAGGCCCATCGCGCGGCCGTCATCGCGGCGGCATCGAGCGCATCCTCCGGCGGCCATGCCGCAGTGAGTTCAAGGTCGTCATTGTGCGGCAGCATGACGACCGCGGGGCGCGCCAGGCTCGCGGAGATTTCGCTCGCCGCGCCTTCGGCGACCGCATCGATTGCCGCAAGGCCGGACAGCCGGCGGGTGAACTCGTAGAGGCGCCGCGTCGCGCGCATCCGGCTTGCCGACATCTTCGCCTGCCCGCGCACGTGACCCGCGAGCGTCGAGCTGATGACCGCCACGATCAGGAATGTTACCAGCGCGAGCAGTTCGTAAGGCTCCGCCACCGTGAGCGTGTAGAGCGGCTCGATAAAAAAGAAGTTGAAGACCAGAAACGACAGCAGCGAGGCATAGATCGCCGGCCCGATGCCGAAGCCGATCGCGGTGAGCAGCACCGCGAGCAGGAACACGACCGAAAGGTTGGGGATCGGCGTCAGCACCGTCAGGATCTTTCCGACGCCCGTGGCGGCGGCCACCGCCAGCGTCGCATAGGCGAACGGCAGCGCCTGAAGGCTTCCGGCGATGGCCCAGTTCCGGCGCCGGGCCGGCGCGGCCTGCGTCTCGCGCGTGACGACGTGGATCGCAATGTCCTGTGTCCGGCGCACAAGTTCATGCGGCAGCGAGCGGCGCAAAAGCTCGCTCAGGAAACTGCCGCGCGAACGGCCAATCACGATCTGCGTTGCGTTCTCGAACTTCGCGAAGCGCAGAAGCTCGGCCGGGAGATCGTTGCCGCTCAGTGTCTGCGTTTCGGCGCCAAGGCTCGTGGCAAGGCGCATCGCGTCGTCGAGCCGCTGGCGTGCCTCCGCGTCGAGGTAGGCGCCGGGCCGCTCGACGGTTACGGCGAGCCATGGCGCATCCATAAGGTCCGCGAGGCGCTTGGCGGTGCGCACGACGGTCGGAGAGATGGGGTCGGGGCCAATGCAGGCGAGGATGCGCTCGCCCGCAGCCCACGGCCCCTCGATCGCCTGCGCCTGCATGCGGTCGATGAGGTCGGCGTCGATCCGTTCGGCGGCGCGGCGCAATGCAAGTTCGCGCAGCGCGGTCAGGTTCTGCGGCTTGAAGAAGTTCTCGGCCGCGCGCGCGGCCGTGTCCTGGACATAGACCTTGCCCTCCGCGAGCCGCTTGAGCAGTTCGTCCGGCGGGAAGTCCACCAGCACGATTTCGTCGGCCTTGTCGAACATCGTGTCGGGCACGGTCTCGCGCACGCGCACCTTGGTGATCTTCAGGATGACGTCGTTGAGGCTCTCAAGATGCTGAATGTTGAGCGTGGTCCAGACATTGATGCCGGCTTCGAGCAGCTCGTCGACATCCTGCCAGCGCTTTGGGTGGCGGCTGCCCGGGACGTTGGTGTGCGCATACTCGTCGACCAGCAGCAGGCCCGGCCGCCGCGCGAGCGCGGCGTCGAGGTCGAACTCCTGAATCATCTGGTTGCGGTAGGCGAGTGGCTTGCGCGGCAAAACCTCGAAGCCTTCGACCAAAAGCTCGGTTTCGCGCCGGCCGTGTGTCTCGATGATGCCTGCCACGACATCGCGCCCGCCCTGCGTTTCGCCGCGCGCCGCGGTGAGCATCGCGTAGGTCTTGCCGACGCCCGGCGCGGCGCCGAGAAAGATCTTCAGGTGCCCGCGCCGTTCGCGGCGCGCGAGATTCAGCAATGCGTCGGGTGAGGCCCGTTGCGTGTCATTGACGGCCATTCGTCCAGTCTACGACCGAAGCCGGTCGAGCGCGAGATTGAGTTCCAGCACGTTGACGCGCGGCTCGCCGAGCAGGCCGAGCCAGCGCCCCTGCGTCTGCGCATCGACGAGCGCGCGGACCTGCGCCTCCGAGACACCGCGCGCCTTCGCGACCCGCGGCACCTGGAACAGCGCCGCCTCAGGCGAGATATCCGGGTCGAGGCCGCTGCCGGAGGTCGTCACGAGGTCGACCGGGACCGCGGACGGGTTTTCCTGCCGGAGCTTGTCGACGTTTTCCTTCAGCCGGTCGGCCAGCGCCTTGCTGGTGGGGCCGAGGTTGGAGCCGCCGGAGTTGGCGGCATTGTAGGGCGCCGGGACCGTCTTGCTGGAGTCGTTCGGGTCCGGCGCCGTGGTGGCGGAGGGACGGCCCCGAAAATACTTCTCGCTGGTGAAGGCCTGCCCGATCAGCGCCGAACCGACGACCTTGCCGTCGCGCTCGATCAAACTTCCTTGTGATTGCGTCGGGAAAACCACGCCGGCGATGCCGGTGATCGCGAGCGGATAGATCAGGCCGGTGATGACGGTGAGCGCTGCGAGCAAGACCAGCGCGGGGCGGATTTCCTTCAGCATCGCGGTTCTCCGTTAGGCCAGACCCAGCGCCACGACGGCGAGGTCGATCAGCTTGATTCCGATGAACGGCAGGACGATGCCGCCGAGACCGTAGACCAGCAGGTTGCGGCGCAGCAGCGGCGCGGCGCCGATCGGCCGGTACTTCACGCCCTTCAAAGCAAGCGGGATGAGCGCGATGATGATCAGCGCGTTGAAGATGATGGCGGAGAGGATCGCGCTCTGCGGCGTCGCCAGCCCCATGACGTTCAGCACGCCGAGCTGCGGATAGAACGCCACGAACATCGCCGGGATGATGGCGAAATACTTGGCGACATCGTTTGCAATCGAGAAGGTGGTGAGCGCGCCGCGTGTCATCAAGAGCTGCTTGCCGATCTCAACCACTTCGATGAGCTTGGTCGGGTCGGAATCGAGGTCGACCATGTTGCCGGCCTCGCGCGCCGCTTGGGTGCCGCTTTGCATCGCAACGCCGACGTCGGCCTGCGCGAGCGCGGGCGCGTCGTTGGTGCCGTCGCCGCACATGGCGATCAGGCGCCCGTTCGTCTGCTCGGCGCGGATGTAGCGCAGCTTGTCCTCAGGGGTGGCTTCCGCGATGAAGTCGTCGACGCCGGCCTCCGACGCGATCGCCGCCGCCGTCACGGGGTTGTCGCCCGTGATCATCACGGTCTTGATGCCCATGCGGCGCAACTCGGCGAAGCGGTCCTTCACGTCCGGCTTCACAACGTCCTTGAGGTGAATGACGCCGAGGATCCGGCCCCCTTCGGCGAGCGCGAGCGGCGTGCCGCCCGAGCGGGCGATGCGATCGACCGCGGCGCGGAAGCCCTGCGGCTCTGTCGTGCCGGCGCCGATTTGCCCGCGCGCGAACTTCAGGACCGAATCGATCGCGCCCTTGCGGAGCTGGCGGGGGCCGATATCGGCGCCCGAGAGGCGCGTGGTTGCGGAGAATTCGATGAAGCAGGTGTCCGCGGTCGTGGGCTGCCGCGCGATGTTGTACTTCTCCTGCGCCAACGTGACGATCGAGCGGCCCTCGGCGGTCTCGTCGGCAGCGCTGGCAAGGAGGGCAGCTTCGGCAGCCTCGCGCTCGCTGACGCCCGCGACCGGAATGATCTCGGTCGCCAGACGATTGCCGAAGGTCACGGTGCCGGTCTTGTCGAGCAGCAGCGTATCGACGTCCCCGGCGGCTTCGACGGCGCGGCCGGACATCGCCAGCACGTTGAAGCGCACGAGGCGATCCATGCCGGCGATGCCGATCGCCGACAACAGCGCGCCGATGGTGGTCGGGATCAGCGTTACGAACAGCGCGACCAGCACGATGACCGAGATCGTGCCGCCCGCGTACATCACGTAGCTCGGAATGCTGGCGGTCGCGAACACGAAGATGATGGTCAGGCCCACCAGCAGGATGTTGAGCGCGATCTCGTTCGGGGTTTTCTGCCGCTCCGCGCCCTCAACCAGCTTGATCATACGATCGAGGAACGAGGAACCGGCGGATGCCGTGATGCGCACCACGATCCGGTCCGAGATCACGGTCGTGCCGCCCGTGACGGCGGAGCGGTCGCCGCCGGACTCGCGGATGACGGGCGCGGACTCGCCGGTGATCGCGGCCTCGTTGACCGACGCGATGCCCTCGATCACCTCGCCGTCGCCCGGGATCACGTCGCCCGTCTCGCATACGACGAGATCGCCGGCTTCCAGGTCTTCCGCCGACGCGCCTTCGTAGAGTTCGGTGTTGTCGGCGTTGAGGATGCGCTTCGCGCGTGTCTCCGTGCGCGTCTTGCGCAGCGTGTCGGCCTGCGCCTTGCCGCGGCCTTCCGCGACAGCCTCGGCGAAGTTGGCGAACAGCACTGTGAACCAGAGCCAGATCGTGATCTGGAGCTCAAAGCCGATATTGGGCGCGCCGTTCGCGACGTCGCGCACCAGAAGGAACGTCGTCAGTAGCGTGACGATCTCGAGCACGAACATTACGGGGTTGCTGGCGAGCACCCGCGGATCGAGCTTGACGAAGGCCTGTCCGATGGCCGGAACGATGATTGCCGGGTCAAGCATCGCCGTCACAGGCATCCGCTTGCGAAGCTTCGAGGCTTCCATGGTGGTCTCCGATCCGTTCAGAATGTGGTGCCGGCGGTCATCGCCAGGTGCTCGACGATCGGTCCGAGCGCGAGCGCCGGGAAGAACGTCAGTCCGCCGACAACCAGGATGACGCCGACGAGCAGGCCAACGAACAGCGCGCCGGTGGTCGGGAATGTGCCGCCCGAGGCCGCGACGGTTTTCTTCTGCGCGAGCGAGCCCGCGATCGCCATGGCCGGGATAGTCACCCAGAAGCGCCCGATCAGCATCGCGATGGCTCCGGTGTAATTGTAGAAGGGCGTGTTGCCGGTGAGGCCGCCGAAGGCCGAGCCGTTGTTGGCGGTCTGCGACGTGAAGGCGTAAAGCACCTCCGAGAAGCCATGCGGTCCGGCATTGCCCATCGAGGCGACGGCCGGCGGATAGATCACCGCAATGGCGGTCCAGCCGAGGATCATCAGCGGCAAGCAGAGGATCGCCAGCATCGCCATCTTCACTTCGCGCGCCTCGATCTTCTTGCCGACGTATTCCGGCGTGCGGCCGACCATCAGGCCGGCGATGAACACCGTCACGACGACGAACAGCAGCATGCCGTAGAGCCCGGCGCCGACACCGCCGACGATGATCTCGCCGAGCTGCATGTTAATGAGCGGGATCATGCCGCCGAGCGCCGTGAACGAGTCGTGCATCGCGTTCACCGCGCCGCAGGACGCCGCCGTCGTGACGACGGTGAACAGCGCGGAGCCCACGATGCCGAAGCGGAGCTCCTTGCCTTCCATGTTGCCGCCCGCGAGCCCCAGCGCGTTCAGCGTCGCGGTGCCTCCGGCTTCCGCCCAGTAGGTGACGGCGACGCCCGCGACGAACAGGACGCCCATCGCGGCGAGTAGCGCCCAACCCTGGCGCGCATTGCCGACCATGCGGCCGAACACATTGGTAAGCGCGGCGCCGAGCGCGAAAATCGAAACCATCTGGATGAAGTTCGACAGCGCGGTCGGGTTCTCGAACGGATGCGCCGCGTTGGCGTTGAAGAAGCCGCCGCCGTTGGTACCGAGCATCTTGATGGCGACCTGCGAGGCGACCGGGCCGACCGCAATCGTCTGCTTCGCGCCTTCCAATGTCCCCGCTTCGACGTAAGGCCCGAGCGTCTGCGGCATGCCCATCCAGACGAGGAGCAGCGCATAGGGAATGCAGATCGGCAGCAGCACATAGAGTGTGCAGCGCGTCACATCGACCCAAAAGTTGCCGACCGTCTTGACCGAGGCGCGCGCGAAGCCGCGGATCAGCGCGACCGCAAGCACGATGCCGGTCGCGGCGGAGAGGAAGTTCTGGTGCGTCAGGCCGACCATCTGCACGAGATACGACATCGTGCTTTCGCCGCCGTAGTTCTGCCAGTTGGTATTGGTGATGAAGCTCACCGCCGTATTGAAGGCGAGGTCAGGCGCGACGGCGGACTGATCCGCCGGATTGAGCGGCAGGACGGTCTGCAAACGGATCAAGGCGTAAAGAAAAACGAAGCCCACCACATGGAACAGCAGCATCGCGACCGTGTAGGTCAGCCAATGCTGCTCCTGCGTCTCGTCAATGCCGGAGCTCCGGTACAGCAGCCGTTCGACCGGCTGCAGAACGGGGGACAGGAGCGTCCGTTCGCCGTTGAAGACGCGCGTCATGTAGCCGCCCAGAAGCGGCGTCAACGCGACGACGATCGCGCAGAATAGCGCGATCTGAATCCAGCCGATCGTGGTCATGGTACGCCTCGGTTCAGAACCGCTCGGGCCGCAGCAGCGCGTAGGTGAGGTAGATGAGCAGCCCGATGGTCACGGCGCCGGCAAGCGCGTAGTCGACGATCATGGTGGCCTCCGTTAAAGCCGCTCGCACGCGTACGCGT
>Ga0075366_10001261_pt1 | contig 12584 bp, 10 predicted proteins | sample EndMethybrTD3031_FD_72351 | JGI IMG/M metagenome (GOLD analysis project Ga0075366, IMG submission 72351) | Populus endosphere microbial communities from Tennessee, USA - Endosphere MetaG P. TD hybrid TD303-1 | ecosystem: Host-associated > Plants > Roots > Endosphere | place: USA: Tennessee...
GTGCAGAACGATGCAATACATCATCGCGCAGCCAGAGTGCACTACGCCGGGCGCGCTGCGCAACTGTTTGCAGCGGTACCTGCTGGTAGTCATCGTTGAACACTTCGAAACTGTAGTCGCCGCTATAGCCGATGTTCTCCAGTCTGATCACCAGGTCTGCCAGTTCTTCGCTATGCACGCCCTCCCCCGGAAAAACGCGAAAGGTGCGCGCCGTAGTCATGCGATCTTCGAAACTCTGCGTGTCCTGCCACATGAAATCGGAGAGCTGGACGAGGAAGATGTGCGCCGGATCGAGTTCATCGATGGCATCGAGCGGTGTCCTGGCCGCGAAGATGTGAAAGGAATCGATGCCGATGCCGAGATTTGGGCAATCGGCGCGACAGATAACATCCCACGCTGTGGTGTATTCGTTGATGGTGCGCCCCCAAGACAATCCCTCGTAGGCTATGCGCACGCCCAGTGGTACAGCGAGCATCGCAAGCTTGCGCAGATCGCGCGCGATGGCGTCAGGGTCCTGGGTGGCGTGGCGTGATGTCGATGAGCATGCAAGCAGTACCTTGCTTCCCAGGGCTGCACACATTTCCAGCATGGATCTGGCGATGTCCACCTTGTACGCGTGCAGGTGGCCCGACAGCCCTTCGAAATCACGCAGCACCTGAAAGCCGGTTGGCCGCAAGCCACTGGCTTGGACAGTCTCCACTGCGGCAGCGACGCCACCGGGGTGCCCCACGATGTCACGCGCGCTCAGCATCACCTGCGAGAAGCCCGCTTCGACCATCGCGGCAAGCTTGGCTTCAAGGCTGCCAGCGAGCGAGATGGTGTCCATGCCGAATCCGTCCAGGGCGTTCATGATCGTTCTCCCTGGCCTGCTTGGTGAACAAGTTCAAAAGCGACAGAGCCGAGCATGACGCGTGTGAGCGCACCGCGATCTTCCGGATGCAATTCGGCTGAATCGACGAACTCGACGCCTCGCTGTCTGAGCACGCCAACGGCAAGTGCTACGTCCGGCACGCCAATACCGATGCGTTGCAGGCACTCGTGTGTGAGGTCTTCATCGCTGAGCCAGAGAAAAGGTTCAACCAGTTGCCAGAGAAATTCCTGGCACGGGCTACGCATCAGTTTGCCCTTGGGCATGATGCCAAAGCGTTGATCATCGGGAATCAGCTCGAAGCCGAACATGTGTTCGTAGTAGGCAAGCCAGTCTTCGCTGCGATTGGCGCCGATGTATTGCACCATGCCGAAGTAGTGCATGCCCGCCAGCGCGGGCGGTACCGGATCGATACCGGGAATCGGGACAAAGTCGATGTCGTAGATCGAGAACTCCTGCCAGCGATCTACGAAATAGAAACGGCTGCCGCCTGGGCCATGAATGGCGGGAATGTGCAGCTCCATGGCTGTGGCATGACTGGCGACGTTCCAGGCGCCGAGATCCATGCAGCGCGTGTGCGCTAGCAGTGCGTCGTGCACGCGAAAGCCGACTGCAGAGATGACCGGGTCACCGCCTTCCGTAGCGCTGACGCGGGCGTCGTCCGGATGGGCATTGACCACAAGATTCATCGTGCCCTGGCGATACAGCGTGATCTCGCGTGAGCGATGGCGAGCCACCGGGCTAAAGCCCATCTTCTCGAGCACTTGTCCGAGTGCCTGTGGCTTGCGTGTGGCGTACTCGATGAACTCGATGCCGTTCATGCCAAGCGGGTTGGCCGTTTCAGGTACGGCTTCGCGATCCAGGGTCTGTGCGTTCATGGGCATTCTCCATTCAACTGATCAGGTGAAGACTCCAGCTGCAGGGCCTGTGATGCTTGCCCCTGCCCGGCTGACGCCCGACGGCCCGGCATTTCAAATCAATAACTCAGTAACTCAGCCGCGCGACTGCACGCAGCGCCTCCGGCGTCGTAGTCGGGAAATCGAAGTACTCCAGGTAGGCTGGAATCTGTTCAAACAGCATGTCGGCTCCGGCCTGCACCCTGCAGCCGCGTCTGAGGGCCGCCTGCAGGAAAGGCGTCATCTCGGACTTCATGACCACTTCGCCGACAAAGGCGTTGGTGTCAATGCGCGAAGCATCCACCGGCAGCGGATCGCCTTCATGCATGCCTAGTGGCGTGGCATTGACCACCAGGTCGAAACCGGCAGGATCGTCCGAACCCGTCGTGACACGCAAATGCGGATAGTGTGTGCGCAGGCGATCAGCGAGGGCGTTGGCCGATTCGAGGCTGACGTCATACAGAGCAATGGCGGCCACGCCTGCTGCGGCGAGCGAGGCGGCGATGGCCGAGCCAACACCACCGCAACCCACCACCAGAGCGCCCTTGCCGTTCAGATGCAGACCCTTGTGCTGCACGCCACGCACAAATCCCTCGCCATCGAACATGTCGCCATGCAGTCGTCCGTCGGCGTTGCGTCGTACCGCGTTGCACGCGCCTGCAATCTGCGCGGCGGGCGAAACATCATCGACCAGCTCCATGGTGATGACCTTGTGGGGCATTGTGATGAGGGCGCCACGGATATTGGTCAAGCTGAAAACAGCGCGCAGCAGGGCAGCATAGTCAGCTGCCTGGCAGCCCATCGGCACCACAACCGCGTCGATGCCCGCCTGCTCGAAATACGGGTTGTAAATCATCGACGACTTGAATGTGTGCGTCGGATAGCCGATGTGCGCGATCAGGGATGTGGTGCCTCGAATCATGAACTGCTTCCCCTTGAACTGCCTTGGTGACACAGCTGTGACAGGCTGCGCAATATGCAGCCCTGGTTCTGTTCCATCGCGGGCCCTGCCCTCCCCTGATCTGCGCTCTCCGCCTCGGCGGCTTGCAAATCAGGGCGAGCATCGACCAGCCCGAAACCTACTTACGCACCTTCTCCAGCTCGGCCATCATTTCCTTCGTGGTGTCGGAAATTTCCGCACCGTATTTGTCGATCACCGGTTTCACCTTCTGACGCAGTTTGGCGACCTCCGCAGGCGAGAACTCACTGACCTGCATGCCCGCCTTCTTCAGCTGATCGAGCGTGCCCGCAGCGGCTTCGCGTGAGACCTGGCGTTGATATTTCGCTGCTTCACTGGCTGCGTCCTGGAGAATTTTCTTCTCGGCTGCGCTCAGGCTGTCCCAGACCTTCTTGCTGAAAATCACGGATTGCGGGTTGTACTGGTGGTTGGTCAACGTGAGGTACTTCTGCACTTCCGCGAACTTGTTGGCGAGAATCACGCTGAGGGGATTCTCCTGCCCGTCCACGGCTTTCTGTTCCATCGCGGCATACAGCTCGGGGAAGGCCAGCGGCGTCGGATTTGCGTCGAGCGCCTTGACCCAGTCGATGTTGATGGCATTCGGGATCACACGCAGCTTCAGGCCCGCGATGTCTTCGACCTTGTTGATTGGACGACGGCTATTGGTGATCTGGCGGAAACCGAGTTCCCAGTACGCCAGGCCGATGATGCCCTTGTCGGCCAGCTTGGCATGCAGCTTCTGACCGAGCGGACCGTCGACCACGGCATCCGCTTCCTTCGGGTTGGCGAACAGGAAGGGAAAGTCGTAGATGGCGAAATCCTTGACTTGCGAAGCGAGGATGCCGGAGTTCAGGATCACGATTTCAATCGTGCCGCCTTGCAGCGCGCTGACACTGGCTGCATCGCTACCCAGCGTGCCACCCGGGAACAGATTGACCTTGAATTTTCCACCGGATTTGGCCGCAACAAGTTCGGCGAATTTTTCGGCGCCGGTGGCCAACGGGTGGCCCTGTGGATTCTGCAAGGCAAGCTTGAATGTGTGCTCGCTGATGCTCTGCGCCGAGGCCACACCCAGAGCCGCCACGGCCAATGCTGCAGCCATCGATTTCAAGAACAGTCTTTTCATTACAAAGTCTCCTTTTACTATTACAGAGCTGACTACCGAGGACTTCGTCAGCGATACAACCAGTGCGCGGGCACTGTCACCAGCGAAGGGAAAAGCACCAGCAGGAACATGACGCCGAACTGCGCCCACATGAACGGCAACACCCCCCATGTCACTTCGTCGAGCCTGATCCTGCCGACGCCAGCGACGGTGTTGAGTACGGTACCTACCGGTGGCGTGATCAGGCCGATGGCGTTGTTGATGATGAACAACACGCCGAAATAGACGGGGTCGATGCCCGCCGCCTTGACCACCGGCATCAGCACCGGGGTGAGGAGCAGGATGGTGGGCGCCAGATCGAGTGCGGTGCCGACAATCATCACCAGAAGCATGATGGCCATCAGCAGCAGCTTGGGGCTGTCAAGAAGGGGCTGCAGCAGGCTCACCAGCTGCGCAGGCAATTGCGCCACGGTAATCAGCCATGCGGACACCATCGATGCCGCAACGAGCAGCATGATGACGGCGCTGGTCTTGCCCGCCGAAATGAACAGTCGTATCAGGTGCTCAAGCTTGAGCTCGCGATATACCAGTGTGGATACGACGATGGAATACACGGCCGCGACGACTGCGGCTTCGGTCGGTGTGAACACGCCGAACTTCAGACCGAACACCACTATCACTGGCAGCACCAGCGCCCAGGTCGCGTCGCGTAGCGCCAGCAGCACTTCTGTGGCGGGCTTGCGCGGGGGCGGCACGACGTTTTCGCGACGACTCAGCCACCACCAGGTAACCCACAGCGAAGCACCCAGGAGGAGACCTGGAAAGATGCCCGCCAGGAACAGCCTGGAAATCGACACATTGGCCGCAACGCCGAAGATCACGAATGCGATGCTCGGTGGAATGACCGGCGCAATGATGCCTGCCGAAGCGATCAGACCTGCCGAACGCGCCCTGTCATGGCCCGCCGCCGTCATCATGGGCAGCAGCAAGGCGGCAAGTGCCGCCGCGTCAGCCACCGCAGAGCCGGACAGGGCTGCCATGATGCAGGCCGCCACGATCGTCACATAGCCCAGTCCGCCCTTGACGTGCCCGACCAGCGCCATGGCAAAGGCGACAATGCGTCGCGACAGGCCGCCGGCATTCATGACTTCGCCGGCGAGCATGAAGAAAGGAACGGCGAGGAGCGGAAAGCTGTCGGCTCCATTGATGACGTTCTGCGCGAGGATCTGCGCGTCGAACATGTGCAGGTGCCACATCAACGCCGCACCGCACAGCAGCAGCGAGTAGGCAATCGGAATACCCAGCGCCATGCTGCCAAGCAGGGATCCGATGAAGATTGCGATTGTCATGAGCGCTGCACCTCGCCGAGTACATCGCCATTGCTGTGCGGCAGGTCTTCGGATTCCTGAACCATCACCAGCTCGGCGTCGTCCAGACGGCTGTTGAATAGTTGCAGCAGGTCGCGTAGCAGGATCAGTGCGGACAGCGCCGAAAAGGCGATGCCCGAGGCGTAGAAGTAGCTCACGGAAACCTGCATGACAGCGCTGGTGGTCGTCCAGTTGATGATGGCCTGATCAAGGGAGCCCTTGAATACCAGCCAGCAGGCGAACAGCATCAGCAGGTAGGCAATTCCCAGGCAGAGTTTCTTGCCGATCCGCGGCAGCCTGGAAACCAGGAAATCCGTACCGAGGTGTCTACGCTCGTTCAGCGCCACCACGGCACCCATGAAGGTCAGCCAGACGAACAGCCAGCGAGACAACTCTTCGGAAGCGCTGATACCGGAGTTGAAGGCGTAACGCAGCACGACATTGCAGAACACCAGGACCACCATTACGGCAAGCATTGTGCCGACCAGCAGGTCGAGCCAACGACAATACCTGTCGATGAATTTCGTGAGCATGGGTTCTAGCCTCCTCTGGAACGTCGAATGTACGAACTAGTTAGTTTTAAGAAATTGGCGATAACCCGCACGTGATTTCAGAACAGTCTGGCTCGGGGTTTTCTATTTGCGCACGTAGCGCAGGATCATCTCGACGACGCTGTTCATGCGCGCCGTCAGCACCTTGGGCAACTGGCCCTTGCGCTTGAAGATGAGGTCGAATGTGTATTGATTGGAGACATTGAAGAAGCACAGTGCGGAGATCGACGCGTGGATGTCGATAGCTTCCAGTCCCGGCCTGAATACGCCCTTCTCAACACCTCGTTCGTACAGCTCGCGTATCGCATGAATGGCCGGTACGTTGAGCTTCTGGATGATCTTGCTTTGCGCAAGGTATTCACCGCGCTGCATGTTTTCAGACATCACCAGACGGATGTAGTCCTGATTGCCGTGGTGATGATTGAACGTGAATTCGACGAGCTTGCACAAGGCGTCTTCAGGTTCCAGATCGGCCAGATGAAGTTCACTTTCAATGCTGCGCATGCGCCGGTAGGACTCTTCGAGCACGGCAAGGTAAAGCGCCTCCTTGCTGCCGAAGTAGTAGTAAATCATGCGTTTGCTGGTACGCGTGGCCGCCGCAATGGCGTCGATGCGTGCGCCGCTCAGGCCTTTGGCAGCAAACTCCTCGGTGGCCTTTTCAAGAATCTCCGCCGTGGTGCGGGCTGGATCGTTGGTGCGTGCCGGAGCACGGACCGCTGGCTTCTTCGCAGCGACAGCGGCCTTGCGCCGGGAATGTACTGTCTGGTTCATTTGCGAAGTATAAGCATAGTCGTCCGCTCTCTCCGCCTGCAGTGCAGCATCTCGGATCGTATCTGCGTCGCACATGCCTCAGCCCTTTTTCGCCAGATGCGCGAGGATGCGGTCAGCTTCGACGCGCCAGTCTTCGCTGCGGGCGAAGTCGTGGTGTTCGCGGCTACCGAACAGGCCTTCGTCAGCCAGATCTGCAATCCACGCCTGGCGTTCGGCAGTACCCGTTGCCAACCAGGGCTCAAGACCGGCTTCGCGCACGGTCTGTGCAACTTCGCGCATCTCTTCGCTGCGGCGCCGACCATGCTCGATCACGCGCTGAAAGAAATAGCTGGCCTGGCGTTCCCAATCGATGCTCGGGAAAGTCTCCCTGAGCGACGCCAGCACAGCATCTTCCACGCCGTAGTGGCGCGCCGTCGCGAGGCTTTCCAGGACCATCGCTTCCAGCCCCTTGATCATGACGCTGCGGCACATCTTTGTGGCCGAAGCGACACCCGGTCTGTCGCTGCAGACGGTCGCCGCGAAACCCAGCGCATTGATGCGCGGCGCGAACGCTGATGCGTGAGGGCCGCTGAGCAAGAGCGGCACCTTGATGCGATAAGGCGGTACCGAGGTCATGACGCCGGCTTCGACATAGCGACCACCTGCATCGTCGATGAACGTGGCGGCTCGCTGCTTGGCACCCGGCGAAGCGGAGTTGAAGTCGAGAAACCACCCACCGGGCCTTATGCCATGAGCACAAGCCTGCGCAACGGCGACAGTCTGGCTCGCGGTAACTGCCGAGATGATGCAGTCCGCGCACGCCGCCAGATCTGCATGCGAGCCCTGCAAGCTCACTGCATGCTCCGCCGCATGTTTGCGCATGGCTGCGTCTTCGCAAGTGCCAAGCTTGACGTCATAAGTCTGGACGGTGATGCCCCGTGCGCGCAGATCCTCGGCGAGGATGCGGCCAACCTCGCCGTAGCCGATCAGACCGATACACCACCGTTGCGGATTCTCTTCGATGCTCATGATATGTCCCGTGACGGTATCAGTCGATTAACCGGTCTATCCGCATTTCTCGTCTCGTTTCCACACCGCAGCCGAATCCCGACCTTGCGCAGCAGTGCTGCCACCCGGAGAACGGATGGCTGGATTCTGGCAAGACCGATGGCATGCTCCTAGCACCGGAGCACACTATTAGTTATCACGCTTTGTTATGGGAGGGGTACAGCCTGGCAGAAACGTTGAGAATCAGCTCTTTGAGCATGCGTTGCACATGCCGCACAAGAGGTGTGGTTTGCTCGTCAGGCCGCCTGAAGCCACGCCCTCAGCCTTGCCAGGTCCAAATCCTTGCAGGCCGGCTGGCGCTGACCGAGGACTGTCAAGAGTGACTCAAGATCCACTTCGGCCGCAGCACCCAGCACGCTGCGCAAGGTAGTCGCATTCCATATCAATAGCTCGGAGTCCTGCGTGGCGTGACATGGAATGGGCATCGGTGCCAGATTCAGTACATTGACCCAGCCCGGCATGCCGCCAGCTGTCAGGCCACGCGAGGGCTGCTGCGGACCGCGAGCCAGAAACGCAGCACGCTGGTCCGCGTCCCCGATACCGGTCGCAACAGCCTGATAAACGAGCCACAGATCATCCGTGACAGCGGCGTAACCGGCCACCAGTGACTGCGCGAGCGGGCCGATGGCCAGAGTTGAATCGGTCAGCAGGCGATTCAGTGTGTCACGCGGCAGGCAGGGTTCCTGGCCGACCGATTTGGGGCCGTCCTGCAAGACACGTTGCAGGGCTCCATCCAGATCCGTTTCATCGATGGCGCACGCTTCGCGTAGCCTGCCACTGATAACGACTGCGGCAATTTTCGGCGACACCGTTTCATATTGCCCATACCGGTATCGCCTGGCAGTGGCCGCCAGACGATCAATCAGGGCTGGCGCCAGCCCAGGCAGGAGATCGCCGAGCAAGGCCTTCCAGGTTGTATTGCCTTCCGGTGTTTTCGCCGTTGCAGTGACAAGAGCCGGGGCGGATGCTTTCGCGGCCTCGTTACTTGTCGTCGCCGGCCGCGCCGCTGTCTGCGCATTATTGTTAGTGCCCATATTGCCAAACCGTGGCGGCGGAAGCAGTTGCAGGCCACCGCGCGAGAGCGCGTACCACAGACGCTCAAGCACCGCCGAGGCAACATGATTGCGCTCCAGGAAGTTCAGCGTATAAAAGTGCGCCGCATAGCGCACGCTGCCGCTGCGCGGTTCGGTGCCAAGCATGACCACGCTGGGTTCCGGCCAACGACAAACGTGCGGCAGCTCGCTGCGCAATACACGCATGGCGATGCGCATCACCGTTCCCGGTGCGGCGGCACTCGACATGTCAAAAAATGCACTGTGTCGGAAGGGCTGATCGACGCCGATGACTTCCAGTGTGTGACTGGTGAAGTCGCTGTTCGGCATGACGACGCGTGAGCCTCGTTCCGTGCGGATGAAGACGGAACGCCAATTGAGGGAAGTCACCTGCCCTTCGAGATCGCCACGCCGGATATAGTCACCGACACGCAGGGGACGCTCAATCTCGATCGAGACACCGGAAAACAGATGCCCGAGCGTTGGCTGCAAAGCCAGACCGACAATCACCGTCAACATCGCCGAGGTTGCCAGGATTCCCGTAACGGCCTGACCCAATGCGAAGTGAAGGAACAAGCCACCCGCCACGAGATAAAGCAGGATGCGCACCACTGCACGTAACAGGTCGGAAGCTGCGTGCGTGCGCCGCTTGCCGATCAGCCAGTGGGTGAATGCGTATTGCAGCAACTGCACTGCGGCGATGGCCGTGACGCCCCATGCAGCGAGGAACAGCGCTTTGGCGACATCTTCGCCGAGCATGCCGCTGTCCTGCCCGAGCGTGAATTGCAGCAGCCACAGAATTGCCGAAATGGAGATGAGCAACAAGGTCCACATCGCGGCGCCTCAGCTTTCACGAGGCGGTTTGGTATCGTCGCCCCGCACTGGCGGGTCTGCCGGCGCAGCGCCTGGTACGTGACGACGAATGGCTTCCACCGCGCCGTCGACGCTGGCCTTCAGGCGGACAATCGCATCGTGCAGATCGCGGAACTGTCCTCCCTCTGCACCCAAATCCGGCGCAACGGAATCGCTGGGTCGCGTGTTCAGGCTGATGTCATGCGCTGAGCGCGTGATCGCTTCGAGTGGACGCGTGACATGCCGACGCAACAGCAACAGGAAGATTGCCGAAGAGAGCACGAACACACAGGTCAGCGAACCGATGGTGACGAAGAAGCTGTTGACGGCTTTCTTGCGTGCGGGCGCAACGGGTACTTCGACAACCTGGAGGCCAACCACATCATTCAGCTTCCAGCCGAAGCCATTGGACGATCCGTACCTGGCGATCATTGCCTTCGGTGCGACATCGGCCGTGCTGTGGCATTCCAGACATGCCGGATTGGAAAGGCGGATGGGGCGTGTCACGTAGAAGCGCTCGTTGGCGCCCTCCCCCAGCTTTCCGGCAAGTTCCTTGAGGCTGGCGTCGTCCTGATAAGCGCGGATCAGCCCCACTTCCCAATCGCTGGCACGGTCGACGATATTCGTCGGGTTCAGTGAAGTCTCGCGGTAGGTGTAGTCGGGATAGTGCCTGGTGAGACGACGCATCGCGCCTTGCGCCGCAAACGACGGCACCTGCTGTGCGCGGAACTTGCCCGCTTCGTTGGCGGCTTCCGCTTCCTTGACGACAGGTGCCACTTCCTCGACGGTGTAGTTGCGCACGGCCAGCGCGGTCTCCAGCAGCATCTGCGCTTTCTGCGTGACTTCATCACGCGCCTGGCGCGACTCCAGCGTGTAGGAAACGTATCCGGCAATCGAGACGCCGAGTACAAAACAGAAAGCGATGATCCAGCCAAAACGGGTTTCGATGCGCACGGTTCGATATTCCGGGTTGTGAATGCTCTGGACAGGAAAGCGGGCTATTGCCAGTCCGGCGGAGAGATTACCGTGCCGCTTCAGTTCGGGTAAATGTTTTTGATCTGCGCCAGCAAGCGGCAATGCGCCGCGTACAGACTGTCTTCAAGCGCATCCTTCTCCGGATCGACATCGCAGGCATCTGCCTCGTACCACGCGAGCAGATCGCGCAGACCTTGTTCAAGATTGATGCGGGGACGAAAACCCGGAATGTCGCGACGGATCTTGCTGTTGTCGAACAGACCCGCATGGGATTTCTCGTAGAATAGATGCGCACACATCTTCGGTGCTGCATGCATCAGGGCCTGCGATGACATGTGGAATAGCTTGACGTCCTTGCCGAGTATCTTGCCAAGCGTCAAATAAGCATCTTTCCAGACTGTGCATTCCTCGCTGGTCGCGTGATAGTGCTGACCATAGGTCGCGGCATTGCCGACGGCACCTGCAAACGCCAGCGCAATGTCGGGCGTGAAAGTGAAACTCCACAGATTGTTGCCATCGCCGAACATCACCAGTGGCTTACCCTTGCGGATGCGATCAACCACACCGTAATTTTGCCGCAGGACACCGAAGGCACTGGTTCCTGCACCCAGCGTGAATGACGGACGAATGATGGTGATGGGCATACCGTTCTGCATCTGCTGCAGCAGGTAGCGTTCCATTTCCGCCTTGTCGAAGGCGCGGGGAAATGTGGTCGACGGATCCACGCACAGTCTTTCCACGTCCTCCCGGATCGGCACCGCGCGATACGGACGCTGGTAGGCCAGTGAGCTCGAGCAGATGATCAGCTGCTGTATACGGCCCCCGAAGGTCTCGACGGTGGAGCGCGCATCGTCGGGCGTGAAGCAGATCATGTCGATGACGGCGTCGAACTGCTCTCTTTGCAATTGCTCTCGGAAGGCGGTGCGGTCGTTGCGGTCGCCGATGATCTGGCGCACGTCGGATGAGTTTGGCGTTGTGCGTTTGCCACGATTGAAGAGGATCACGTCATGACCATCGGCCAGCAGTTGCGTCGTGATGGCGCGGCTGATCACGCCTGTACCGCCGAGAACCAGAACCTTCATGAATCCCCCGTTTTAGTTCTTGTACGTACTGCGCCTGGGCCCGTTCGTACTGAGCGAAAGGAACGTAGTGACTGGAGTCGAAGCATGGGCCAACACTTCGACTCCGCTGCGCGACGCTCACTGCGAACGGATATTTGCATGCCGTGCTCGCAAAACGTCATTCCCGCCTTCGCGGGAATGACGGAATCCTACTCTCCGGCCCCAACAGCCCCGTCCGCAATCAACTTCAGCAAGCCCTCTTCATCCAGCACCGTCACCCCCAGGTCACGAGCTTTATCCAGCTTCGAGCCCGCTTCAGTACCGGCGACAACGTAACTCGTCTTCTTCGAAACCGAACCACTGACCTTGCCCCCATGCTGCTCGATCAGCGCACCGGCCTCGTCACGACTCATCGTCGGCAAGGTCCCCGTCAATACGAAGGTCTTGGCGGACAGCACGCCCTCCCCCGTATTGATGGTTTCCTGCACCAGCGTCAAACCAGCGGCCAGCAGCTGCTCGACCACTTCGCGGTTATGTGGCTCGGCGAAGAAGTCGACGATGCTTTGTGCAACGATGGGGCCAACATCATTCACAGCCAGCAAGGCTTCCAGATTCGCATCCATAACTGCGTGGATATTGCCGAAGCGGCGTGCCAGATCCTTGGCCGTTGCTTCGCCGACATTACGAATGCCGAGTGCAAAGATGAAACGCTGCAGCGGCGCCGTTTTGCTCTTCTCGATGGCTTCGAGAAGATTCTTCGCCGACTTTTCGGCCATGCGTTCGAGATTTGCAAGTGACACCAGACCGAGCTTGTAGATGTCCGCAGGCGTCTTGACGACACCTCCATCGACGAGTTGCTCGACAAGCTTGTCACCGAGACCCTCAATGTCCATCGCACGGCGTGCCGCAAAATGCAGCAGCGCCTGTTTGCGCTGGGCAGGACAGAATAAGCCGCCGGTGCAACGTGCGACGGCTTCGTCCTCGCCACGCACGACATGCGAACCACATATCGGGCAGACCGGAAATTGCGCGAGCAGATCGAAGCGCGGCAAATCGTCCTTGCGTCGCTCAAGTACCGGAC
>Ga0075366_10001263_pt1 | contig 12577 bp, 13 predicted proteins | sample EndMethybrTD3031_FD_72351 | JGI IMG/M metagenome (GOLD analysis project Ga0075366, IMG submission 72351) | Populus endosphere microbial communities from Tennessee, USA - Endosphere MetaG P. TD hybrid TD303-1 | ecosystem: Host-associated > Plants > Roots > Endosphere | place: USA: Tennessee...
AACAGGTAGCGTACATGTGTTTTTTTCATTAAATCAGAAATTTATTGATAAAAAAAATAAAAGATTAGATTAAAAATAGCCGAAAAAGCATAAAAAACTATCATTAATGACCAGAATGCAATATAAATATTATAAAAATCACTCACCATTGCATTTATTCGTGTAAATTTTACAATTATTTAATATCTTGGAGCACATAACGCCGGCCTTCCCCTAAATACCGGCGTTAACCGCTATTGATGCATTATATATGGCAATATTATAAAACCCTCATTAACCGCAACTGTTTAGGTAATACCGAACAACTGCATGGTTTGCCCTACTGGAGCAACAAGTTGTTTGCCGCTATAATGACGTACCTTCTGCCGCTTTTCATTATCGCCCTGGTGCCTGGAGAGTATATGAGCGTCATAAACCATTTTTACGCCCTATCTATTTTTGATTTGCTAATTGTAATTGCTATTTCGGCCGTAGCATTATTGCCGGGCATAAGTATCCTTACCCGTAAAATGCTGTTTATAGCGCTCCTGTACCTGTTTGCCATATTTTTACTTTATTACCTTGGCTGGTACGGGCCGAGCTTGCTTTATTTGCTGGCTATTACTTTTTTTTGTTTACTTATATTTCATGGCAGGCACCCGTTTTGTACTGTTTACATAAATATGGGCATTTGTGTTTCGGTAGGTATTTGTATTCAGTTTAAGCTTTTGCCCGGCGGCATCGCGTCGCAATTTACTCTTGGCTCGTGGATAGCGGCATCGGTAAGCCTTGTTGTTTTAAGTGCCACTATAGCCCGACTTTTGCCGGCGCTTTTTAACGGGTGGCAACAAAGCAATAACAGGTATGAAACAGTTGCACAGGCCACCAGCGATACTATCTGGGATTGGGATATCATTAACGATACCATTCAGTACAATTATGGTATGAGCCAGGCCTTCGGGTACAAATTAAACGAAGTAGCCAATGTAACTAACTGGTGGAACACCAAATTACACCCCAACGATGCCGAAAAGGTAACCGGAGGGCTAGCCAGGGCTTTTAACAGCAAAGACAATCACTTACAGCTTAATTACCGTTTTTTATGCGCCAACGGAAAGTATAAACACATACTTGACCGGGCTTTGATTATCAGGGATGCAAACGATAAACCCATACGGGTTATTGGCGCGATGCAGGATATTACCCGCCAAAAGGAAGAAGAACAATGGCTGCGCCTAACCGAATCTGTATTGGAATATGCTACCGATGCTGTTTTAATTTTTGAGGCGGATGCCAATGAAAACCAACAACGGAAAGTTGTTTATGTAAACGAGGCGTTTACTAATATTACCGGCTACACCCGGCAGGAAACAATTGGAACGACAACTGATGTGTTATGGGGCAGCAATAATGCCACCGCCGGCCAAAACGATTTAATTGACACTTTTGATCAGCACGCGGCATTTGAAGTTGAAGTAATTAATTATAAAAAGAATGGCGAGCGTTTCTGGAGTAATAAATCGGTATCGCCGGTTAAGGATTCGACCGGCAAAATAACCCATTGGATCTCGATTGAGCGGGATGTTACCCAAACAAAAAATTACGTAACTGCTATCGAAAAACAAAACATTAAACTTAAAGAAATAGCCTGGACCCAGGCCCACACTGTACGCACCCCCGTTGCCCGGCTTATGGGCCTGCTCGATTTGTTGAACGATGAAAACAACCTATCAACAGATTTTAACCAGGTGCTCCAGTTCATTTCCCTGTCGGTACATGAACTCGATGAAGTTATATTGGGCATCATCCGGAAATCGGAAGACGAGCAGATAAATTTGATGCATGAATTAAACAACCTGAAAGGGAAAGCTTAATAAAATCCCCAAAAACCTAACTGTAATTTTTCAACCTGAAAAATAATGTCATTATTCCAGCAACAAGGTGTCCTCGTCGTCTGTTAAACTAAGCTGAATACTATCTGCGCCGGCTATGCCTTCAATACTGCCCTTAATATGGGCGGCATTCAACAATACTTTATCCAGTTGCTTCTCTCTCGATTTCCACATTTTCTCCATCGCGTCGCGTTCTTTTTGGATAGATAGGCGCATGCTCATGTAACCTTCTCTAATGGCTTTCCATTGCTCAGAAAATTCGCTGCTGGTTAGGTAATCATACAACAGGTGCATCTTATCGCCTTTATTATCCTGCGATTTGATAAGGTTTGATAGCTTGATCACGCCATCTCGCAGGATATACGATACTGCTTTCACTTCGTCAAAACTACAAATCCAAACGCCATCTTTCTCGCCAAAACAATCCATTCCCTTGGGGTAGCATTGCGTAACAATAACCGCTACATCAACGCCAACACTGCGCATGTCTTTTTTGAGCTTATCAATCCAATCGGCGCCAAAGGTAGCGGTGCGCTTACTTTCATAAATAATTTTGCCGCACTCCTGTCCAAACTGGTTACGCACGGTTTGAATGCAATCGGCGCCGCGAACGCCTTTGCCAACTTCGCTTATCACATCAAACGGGAAGTAGTTGCGCAGTAATTCTTCCAGTATCAGTTCCTGCACTTCGCCCTGCAACTGCATCGATCCCTGCTCTGCCTTGCGCTTCATTTCTTCAGCAAGCTTTTTCTGATCGTCCAGTTGTTTTTCCAGTTCTTTTACTTTTAACTGGTACTCTATATCCTTTATGCTATGCCTTTCGGCTTCCTGGCGGCGTATCTGCTCGCCCAGTTCGTTCCGTTGCTCCTGTAACTTGCGTTGCAGGGCAAGTTCCATCTCTTCTTCTTTTTGCAGCAGCTGTTTTTCGCGCTGTAAAAACTCCAGTTCTTTCAGGCGCGAAAGCTTTAATTTTTCTTCGCTCTCCTGTGCCGAATTTTTTAGCATCAGCACCTGGTTTTCATAATCCTGGCTGATGGATTTGCGCAAATTTTCTTCCAGCACCAACTGCAATTGTTTTTTTTCGGCATTCAGGCGCTGTTCAAACTCCGCTTTTTGTTGCCGCTCTTTATTTAAAAAATCTTCGTCTTTTTTGCGGTATTCCTCCTCCTTTTGGCGGGTATAATCCTGCATTTTAACCCGGAGCTCTTTTTTATACTCCTCGGCCATCACCTCCTCTATCGGAAAACCAAAACCACAACTGGGGCACTTAACTTCTGTAGCCATACTTTTTATCACGCAAAAAACATTTTCGCACTTCAAATATAAGAATTTATACAGCGCCAAAATTTGACGAAAATGTAATACTTGCAGTTATCATTTATTATATCTACATTACATCAATGCAAATTTTACAAATTGGCAAGGTCTTGTGGAGCTACGATTACGAAATCGCGGCGCTTACATTGATCGACGAAGCCGGAGCCCTTTTTTCGCTAACTCCGCCTCCCCACCATCGTGAGGGTGAAATCATATTGACCCCAACAAGCCTGGTTATTGATGGCTACAATTACTTAAACATCCCTTTAAACAAGCTTGAGCAAGTATACCTTGGATTTGATGAAATTTATAAAAGATCATTAGTCAGAAATAAAGGTTTGTTTTGCCAGCCCTTAAGGTTACGTTACAAACAAGGTGACGATACCGCTGTTGTTTACCTCATTGTCGACCTCCGCTTTTTTGGTACAAAAAACCAGCTTTGGTTTGATACCTTAAAACAACTCCTGGCCGATTAGTGTCGTGTCAACGATAAATTGACGGATTGTCTTTAGCTTAAGTTCTAAGTCAAAATAGAAAAAGTTCAGCTACCACCAAAACAGGCAGTGTTGTACCATCCACAAAATAACGAATCAATCTCAAGGATACTTCGGACTTTCCGACTACAGACTTCGGACTACAGACTTACGGCTTAACGGTAGTTTAAAATACCAAATTGTGGGTATTTTTTGCTATGTCTCAAATTGCCATCTTTGAGGTCTAAAGCCATCACTAAAACTTTATCTCTCCGGTCCTTATTTAATCGGCCACCTGTAGCGAAGGCTCACATAATTTATCAAATTATTATGAAAAAACTTGGACTACTAAGATTATTTACCTGCTTGCCACTTATCGCGATTATTATCCCAAACATTACGGAATCATTAATAAACCCCGATTACCAAGTACCGGTTATACATGTTATCGCGGGCGCGGCACTGGTAGTTGTAGTTGGTATTTGTACTGTCATTATCTATTACCTGCAAAAACAGCAGCTTAAAGTACAATACCAGCGCAACAAAAATTAGCAAAAACAAACGGCGTACCCATTTACAGGGTACGCCGTTTGCGTTTTTAACAATATTGTAATTATTTAGCTTTAGCAAATTCGCCATTAGCTTTAATAGTAACTTCATCGCTTAACATGGCGGAGCCAAATTTGCTGCCAAAGTTAAAATCAGCACGTTTGATTGTACCTGTTAACTGGAAACCTGCATCATCAGCCTTGCTCATCGGGTTTTGGATAGTACCACGGTACCAAAGGTCAAAAGTAACCGGTTTGGTAACACCAGCTAAAGTAAGGTTACCGGTAACCGCATAATGTTTATCAGATGTTTTTGTGATACCTGTGCTTGTAAAAGTAATTGTTGGTTTATTGGCTGCATCAAAAAATTCGGCAGATTTTAAGTGATTATCGCGGTAATCGTTATCTGTGCTCACAGACGCTGTTTGTACAGTAAACGACACTTTAGCATCGCTAAAATCTGGCTTTGCAGCAACAATAGTAGCATCATAAGTTTTAAAAGTACCATCAACATCATTTACCAATAAGTGGGTAACTGTAAACTTAACGTTTGAGTGTGCTTTGTCAACAGTCCAGGTAGTTTGTGCAGATGCAGCAGTATACAAAAATGCTGATGCCAACAGGATAAAGATTTTTTTCATTTGTTTTAAATTTTTTTGAGAGCTGATTTTTTAATGATCCAAAAGTATACAAAGAATTGGAATAACAAGCCATTAAATGTTTAAACATTTAATTATTAAATTAGTATGACAAATCACGACTGATTTAGTGGGGTAATATACACTTCTGAGGCATTATATACATTATCAATGCCCATTAAAAAATTAATATCTCAATTGATAAAAGCCAATAACATTCGCCAGCGGCCAGGTTTACTTGAATTAAGGCGGATAAATACTATTGACTTATCCGCCTTAAATAAGCTGAAATTTACTTAACGCCAAATACATAAAATAACGAAAGGCCTAATCCATTGCTTATAAAACTGCCGTTAAAGCTATCCGTGCTTCCGTGGCTTTGCGCTCCATCATCTGATTTTGAATGGGCATAATAAATATTAGCCAATGTGGCTGATACTCCTATTCTTTTTGTTGGATAATAAACCAGCCCGAGATTGATACCAGCGTTATAACTATCGGTTTTGCTCGAGTTTGAATTTACAGTAGCACCGGGATATTCATAGGTATATTTCACGTTATATCGGTTATATCCCAGGTAAGGGCCTGCGCGTAAACCTATTTTATCGCCATACATAAAATACTTTCTTATAAATATTTGCGCACCGTAATCATGTTGATGCTGGGTTGACGGCGAACTGAATTCGCCATTATCGACACTTAAATGATCATAGCTCAAATTGGCTCCTATGTCCAGCTTATCGGCAATAAAATAGCTGTAGTTAGGCCCGATACCAAAATTGTTATACTTAGTTTCTGAATTACTTGAGGCGCCGGTAGATGGATTGACGCTTACATTACTTGATTTTTGAGTGTTGAAAATTAGATTGACACCTAATGTTTGCGAACCTTTTTCGGTTTGGGCCTTTGAAATTTGAAAAACCAATAAAAATGCAGGGATTAAAAGCAGGATTTTTTTCATATTGTAATAATAGTTTATTGAGCAGTTGAAACGGCGTTTACTTGCTGTTATTTTGCCAAAAAGTCTATTATTAAATAAATATTTTTCGTGATAATATAAGATTATGAGTAGCGTTTAATTGGGTTTTGTTCAGCCCCGGCTTACCTTCCCTCCAGGCTATCCCTGTACTGCTTAAGCGCTTTCAATATCGAAGTAGCAATTGAAAACTGACCGTCTTTCGAGTTTAGGTATTCTTCATCGGCCGGATTATTGATAAAGCCTGTTTCAACCAGTACCGCGGGCATGCCACTTTGGGCCAGCACCAGCACCCCCTGCTCTTTTACGCCAAAGGTATGGCGGCCATCCGCTTTTTTAACCTGGCGGATAATCATATCGCCAAAATGGATGCTTTGCTTACGGTACTTTTGCTGAAAAGCGTTCAGCACAATGGTATTCACCACGTTATCCTCGCCGTAACCATTGTATTTGCTCTTGTAGTCATCTTCAATAAAAATAGAAGCGTTCTCGCGCAGGGCCTCACGCTGTTCCTGGCTGCGGTGAAAACCGTAAACCAATACCAGGGTGCCATGTTCTTTGGCCCTTTTTTTTGGCGATGAATTACAATGGATAGAGATAAACAGGTTACCATGGTTGCTGTTGGCAATGTCGGTACGTTTATGCAGTTCGATAAAAGTATCCGTACTGCGGGTCATGATGGTTTTAACACCCGGCATTTCGTTGTTTACCAGGTCGCGCAGCCTTTTAGCTATGCTAAGGGCTATATCTTTCTCTTTTGAAGTAGCGCCATGCGCGCCGGGATCTTTACCGCCATGGCCGGCATCAATAATAACTGTTTTAAACTTAAAATGATTTATAACAGGTTTGGAAGTGCCACTTTGCTGGCCGTATGAACTGTTAACAATAACCAGGCTAATCAAAAAACAAACAAGTGCAGGTATGTAGATCCTTTTTAAGCAGATAGCAAACATGAAGAATAATTGTATATAAGTACGCTCGATATTTTAATTATAAATGCCATAATTAAGATATTGTTTGGCGCATTTAGTTTAAATGTATGTTTAATTAAATTCCGCAAAGGTAGTATTAGTTAGCATCTTAACGTTGCGGTGCTTTAAAAAACAATAAAAACCTTAAAAGTATCGCCGCTGTGCCGTGCATATCATGCTTAAATTTTTATATTTATATTTTAATCAATTACCGCCCGCATATGCCATTTAAAAAGCTGCTACCTTCCCTGTTTATTTTTGTATTTCTTGTTCAAGCCGGCTATAGCCAGCAGAAACCGTTGCCCTACGGCGATAATACCGCGGTAGGTAAATATTATAATGTACGCGGCATTAAGCTGTACACCGAAACCTACGGAAGCGGCAAACCTTTACTGATGATACATGGTAACGGCGATAAAATGAGCGCTTTCAAATACAACATCCCTTATTTTGCTAAAAAATATAAAGTTATAGCGGTAGATAGCCGTGCGCATGGCAAATCAACCGACCCTGCAGATTCATTGAGTTTTGAACAAATGGCCGATGATTTTGCCGCCTTGCTCGACGCGATGCATATCGATTCGGCTTATGTTGTTGGTTGGAGCGACGGTGGTATTAACGCGTTGGAACTGGCCATGCGCCATCCCGAAAAAGTGATTAAACTCGCATCAACCGGGGCTAACCTGTGGCCTGATTCCACTGGGTTAATACCCAGCTTATGGAAAGATATGCAGAAAAACTACGCGGCACATAAAAATGAGGTTTGGAAAACGGCTAAAGAAAAAAACGACTGGAAAATATTCATGCTGGATTATGACCAACCGCATATCAAATTAACCGAACTACACAAAATCAAGTGCCCTTCGCTTATTATAGGCGGCGATCATGACTTGATCCCGGTGGAACATACGGTAATTATTGCCCAAAATATACCCAAATCCAATTTATGGATTTTACCCAACTCAGGTCATCCTACGCTACAGGAGCATGCAGATGATTTTAACAAACTGGTTGATGACTTTTTTGAAAAGCCGTTTAATAAGCGGTAGTCCGTCAGAAAAATAAGACTAAAAACTGATAACTAATTTTATTTCTAAGACTATAGACTAAAATAAGTTTGTTTATTTCAGTCTATAGTCTTATTTTTGTTCTTAGGAAGTGGTAAAGCTTATGAAAAACAGAAAACAACAGTTGGTTATAGAACAAATGGATAAAAAGCTTACCGTTTTTAAATCAGTTGAGAATGTTATTATACCGTCAAAAGGCTGGTTAAATGCTGTGCGGGTGTCTCTTAAAATGACTTTACAACAATTAGGCAATCGTTTAAATATTACGGCACAGAGCGCAAATGACCTGGAAATGCGGGAAGCCCTGGGCACTATAACTTTAAACCGCCTGCGGGAAGCTGCTAATGCTTTAGACATGAAATTTGTATATGGGATAATACCCAAGGATGGTTCTATCGAATTGATGATTGAAAAGCGAGCTAAGGAGCTTGCCCAACAGATTGTGTTGCGAACATCTAATTCAATGAAATTGGAAGACCAGGAAAATTCGGGAGAAAGAATAGAAAAAGCTATTCAGGAAAAAACAGAAGAGATCAAAGAAGAGTTGCCCAAATATTTATGGGAATAAATTTTGAATACCAGGATGGGCAAACCCCTTTGGACGAAGAGGAAAAAGAGGGTTTGCTTATCAGCACAATTACGACCCGCGCAGAATTGGATGAGTTTGAGCAACTGAACATTCAAAAAGCTGTTGAGTGGACACTAACCCGAAGGTTTAAACCAGGCAAAATTTTAACGGAAGAATTCATTAAAGAACTTCATTACCGGATGTTTGCGGATACCTGGGCATGGGCAGGCAAATTCAGAAACACGAATAAAAACCTTGGAGTAGATTACTTTAGGGTCAACATAGAATTAAGGACCTTATTGGATGATGCTAATTTCTGGATAGATAAATCCATTTATCTGCCAAATGAAATAGCTATTCGTTTTAAACATCGCATAGTCAGCATTCACTGTTTCGCAAACGGTAACGGCAGGCACTCCAGGCTATTAGGCGATATTATAATTGAACATCTTTTTAAGTTGCCGGTGTATTCATGGGGAAGTTCAAACCTAATAAAAGCAGACCAGAGCAGAAAATTTTACCTGGCTGCCATAAGAGCCGCCGATAAAGGTGATATTGAACCGCTTATACGGTTTGCGCGTTCTTAAGCCACTCTTCCAACGTCATTACCCCCAGGATGCAGGCACGTTAAAACAAAATAAGCAAATCACTTTGCACCTCTGCGTCTTTGCACGAAATCCTCTGCCCCTCCCCCACCCAATTCATGACAGTCCATGACAGTTCCCGAATTTGTATTGCCTACATTAGCTTTACCAATTTAAACCAGTTAAGAGTATGCAAGTTATTTTAGGAGTCTTTTTCCATTTTATCGGCGGGTTCGCTTCGGGGAGTTTTTATATTCCCTACAAAAAAGTTAAGGGCTGGGCCTGGGAAAGCTACTGGATAACAGGCGGCATTTTTTCCTGGTTAATAGTTCCGCCGCTGGCCGCGTGGTTAACTGTACCGGGTTTTGCCGACATTATTAGCCATACCAGCACATCCGTTATTGGGTGGACCTATTTAATGGGCCTGCTTTGGGGCATTGGCGGGCTTACCTATGGTTTAGGGGTCCGATACCTTGGCGTATCATTAGGCAGTACTATTATATTGGGGCTTTGTTCGGTATTCGGGGCCTTGATACCATCGTTATATTATGACCTGGTACCCAAAGCCGGCAAGGACACTTTTAGCATGATGCTGCATAACCAATGGGGCCAGTTTGTACTATTAGGCGTATTGCTGTGTGTTGCTGGTATTGTTATATGTGGCAAAGCCGGTATGATAAAAGAAAAAGAGCTTTCATCCGATAAAACCATCGCCAACGAAAACAAAGATTACCGTTTTGGGCTGGGTATCCTGGTAGCTGTGGTATCGGGTGTATTAAGCGCGTGTTTTAATTTTGGCATCGAAGCGGGCAAATCAATGGCCGATACCGCAAACCACCTGTGGCAGGCCGGGCACCCCGGGCAAGGTAACTTCCTGTACCAAAACAATGTAACGTACATTATCATACTATGGGGAGGCTTAACCACCAACTTTATCTGGTGTATGGTGCTAAATGCCCGCAATAAAACATTTGGCAACTATACAGATAAAAAAACGCCGCTGCTTAAAAATTACCTGTTTGCCGCATTGGCCGGCACAACCTGGTTTTTACAGTTCTTTTTTTACGGCATGGGCGAAAGCAAAATGGGCAACGGCGCCAGTTCGTGGATATTACACATGGCCTTCATTATCCTGATAGCCAATACCTGGGGCCTGGTGTTAAAAGAATGGAAAGGTGTAAGTAAAAAAGCATTCGCCACAGTAATTGCCGGTATAGCTATTATTATTCTGTCGGTATTGGTAGTTGGCTATGGTAACTCGTTAAAATAATTATTGAATTATTGATTGACTGAATTATTGATTGAGCTTCAATACGGTTTTATCAATAATGAGCAAACATTAATTCAACAATTAAAATAAATCAATAATTCACTAATTCGATAATTCAATAATTAAATACATATGTCTGTCAAAACAACACAATTTAAGCACGTAGGCTACCTGTGGGATGATGCCAAAGCAGCCGAACTTGCCGGCGACGAGGTAGCATTATTAATATACCGATCCAACTTATTAGGTGCCGATTTGCGGTTAACCAATTACGGCGGTGGTAATACCTCCTGCAAAGTAATCTCCAAAGACCCTTTAACCGGCAGCGATGTTGAAGTAATGTGGATTAAAGGATCGGGTGGCGATATTGGCACGTTGAAAAAAAGCGGTTTGGCGGCCCTGTATGTTGATCGCCTGCGCAGCCTTAAAAATGTTTACCGTGGTGTGGAGTACGAAGATGAAATGGTTGAGCTGTTTAACCATTGCATTTACGACCTTGCTTCCAAAGCGCCATCTATAGATACCCCGCTGCATGGCTTTTTGCCCTTTGCGCATATCGACCACCTGCACCCCGATGCCGCTATCGCTATCGCCGCGGCAAAGGATGGTAAAAAAATAACACAGGAACTTTTTGACGGCACCATTGGTTGGGTAGAGTGGAAAAAGCCGGGCTTTGAACTGGGCCTGCAATTAAAACAATGTCTTGACGAAAACCCCGGTATTCGCGGCATTATGTTAGGCTCACACGGTTTATTTACCTGGGGCGATACCGCTTATGAAAGCTACGTGAACACATTAGAGGTAATTGAGCGCTGCGCCGAATACCTGGAAGAAAACTATGGCAAAAAGGCTCCCGTTTTTGGCGGGCAAAAAATTGAAAGCCTGGACGAAGCCGGCCGAAAAAAACAGGCTGCCGCCATTGCCCCTATTTTGCGTGGTTTTTGCTCAAGCCAAAAACATATGGTTGGTCACTTTACTGATGACGCACGCGTGTTAGAGTTCATTAACTCTAATGATCTTGGCCGTTTGGCACCTTTAGGCACCAGTTGTCCAGATCACTTTTTGAGGACAAAGATCAGTCCGCTGGTATTGGACCTTACACCAGGCGAGGATTTAAGCGACGTTAAAGCTTTGCAAGAGCGCCTTACCCCCGCGTTTGAGGCCTACCGCCAAATGTATACCGATTATTATAATACATGTAAGCACGATAACAGCCCGGCCATCAGGGATACTAACCCAGTGATCATTTTGTATCCGGGTGTTGGTTTATTCTCTTTCTCAAAAGATAAACAAACCGCCCGTGTGGCTGCCGAGTTTTATACCAACGCCATCAACGTAATGAAGGGCGCCGAGGCTATATCAGAATATACTTCGCTGCCACGCCAGGAAGCATTTGATATTGAATACTGGTTGCTGGAAGAAGCAAAACTGCAACGCATGCCCAAACCAAAAGCTTTATCGGGCAAAATAGCGTTAATAACAGGTAGCGCTGGTGGTATCGGCAAAGCTATTGCCAAAAAGTTTGTTGACGAAGGCGCTGTTGTGATATTGAACGATATGAACACTGAACGCCTTGAAAGTGCAGGGGAAGAGTTTAAAAAGCAATACGGCAAAGATTCATATACCACCGCCGTACTTGATGTTACCAACAGCGAACAGATAAATGCCGCTTTGGAAACTGCCGCTTTGGCTTTTGGCGGGGTGGATATTGTAATTAACAACGCGGGCTTATCTATCTCCAAATCAATTGGCGATCATACCGAAAAGGATTGGGACCTGTTATATGATGTTTTAGTAAAAGGCCAGTTCTTTATCACCCAGGCCGCCGTGGCCATCATGAAAAAGCAAGCTATCGGTGGCGATATCATCAACATTGTAAGCAAAAACGCATTAGTAAGCGGACCAAATAATGCGGGCTATGGTTCGGCTAAAGCCGCCCAGCTACATTTAAGTCGCTTAAACGCTGCCGAATTAGGTGCCGACCGTATCCGTGTGAATGTAGTAAACCCGGATGCCGTTATAAGCGACAGCAACATCTGGGCCGGTGGCTGGGCCGAGGGTCGCGCAAAAGCATACGGCATCACCGTAGCCGAGTTGCCTGCCTACTACGCCAAACGTACTTTACTGAACGAAATTATATTACCGGCAGATATAGCCGACGCCTGCTTTGCCTTTACAGGTGGCCTGCTCAACAAATCAACCGGCAACGTGTTGAATGTTGATGGTGGGGTGGCGATGGCGTTTGTGAGGTAGAAGCCCCCTCTAAATCTCCCCCGGAAGGGGAGACTTTAACT
>Ga0075366_10001264_pt1 | contig 12574 bp, 8 predicted proteins | sample EndMethybrTD3031_FD_72351 | JGI IMG/M metagenome (GOLD analysis project Ga0075366, IMG submission 72351) | Populus endosphere microbial communities from Tennessee, USA - Endosphere MetaG P. TD hybrid TD303-1 | ecosystem: Host-associated > Plants > Roots > Endosphere | place: USA: Tennessee...
CGCGGCAGGCAAGGGCGCGTGGGCCTCACCGCCCGGGCGCCCTGGATCGTGGCCCTCACCTTCGGGCTGATGCATGGCCTGGGCTTTGCCGGCGGGCTCAGCGAGGCCGGTCTGCCGGACGGGCACATTCCCACGGCCCTGTTGTTCTTCAGCATCGGGGTCGAAACGGGTCATTTCCTCTTCATCGGCGCGGTCTGCGCGCTGATGGCCGTCCTGCACCGGGCCATCTCCAGACTGGCGCCCGTCCATCAGGGGCGACTGGCCTTCTTCCAGATCCTGCCGCCCTACGCCATCGGCGGCGTGGCGATGTTCTGGGTCATCGAACGCCTGGCGGCGTTCTGACGGGTGGAGGCATGAATCACACGATGAGAGTGAGCATCACAGCGTTCGCAGTGAGCCTCGCGGCCGGCGCCGCGCTCGTGCTGGGAGCGGCCGCGCCGGTCCAGGCCCAGACCCGGCCGAACCTGGCCATGGACGGCCAGTGGCACTTCGTCGCCGCGCCCTACGTGTGGTTCGCGGGGATCAACGGCGACGTGTCGGTCAAGGGCCTGACCGAAGTCCCGATCAACGAGTCGTTCTCCGACATCTTCGAGAACTTCCACTTCGGCGCCCTCGCGCACTTCGAGGGGCGGAAGGACCGCTGGGGCTTCGCCACCGACGTCATGTATCTCGATCTGCACGCCGGCGTGGGCACCGGGGTGCCGGCCCTGAGCCGGGTCGATCTCGAGGCCACGGTCAAGTCCCTCACGACCGAAGGGCTCGCCTTCTACCGTGTGGCGACCGGAGGCGCCAAAGACAACCCCGCCCACCTCGACCTCCTGGCAGGCGCCCGCTACTACCGGATGAGCAACCAGCTCAACGCCACCATTCCGATCGGTGGCGCGATCGCGGGTGACAAGAAGGAGTTCGGCTGGGCGGACGCCCTGGCCGGGCTCCGCGTCCGCGCGCCTCTGGGCGCGCGGTTCGCCTTCATCGGCCGCGGCGACGTGGCGGGCCTGGGCTCGAAGTTCACGTGGAATCTGGAGGGGGACGTCGCGGGCAGCCTCTCCGAGCACTGGACGCTGGGCCTCGGCTGGCGTCACCTCTCGATCGACTACGACAAGGGCACGGGGAGCGACCGCAAGCTGTTCGACGCAGCACTCGACGGGCCGCGCACCTTCGTCGCCTACGCCTGGTAGCGCCACGGTGACGCCGCGGAGGCGCCTCCCCGCGGGCGGGTGAGGACAGGCCGCGGATCAGGGCTTCCAGCCCAGCACGTCCCGCAGGACCGACCAGCGAGGCGACCGGGCCTTGGCGTCCTTCCCGAGGATCCAGTGATCGTAAAGGGCCGAAATCGTGCCATCCCGGCGCTTGAGCTCGATCCACAGGCCCATGAAGCGGGCCATCTCGAGATCGCGGGAGGCGACGGGGTACGCGAGGGGCAGGCGGACTTCGAGCGGGTGCGGCACCGCCACCGAGAAGGCGGGGTAGAGGAGGGTGAAGAAGGATCCCCGCTCGGCGGTCAGGCACACGGCGTCCAGGTGCGCGCCGGGGCCGGCGAGGACGGACTCGGTGTTCTCCAGGGCCAGGGGCACGATCGTCACGTTCGGGAACTCGCGCTCCACGATCTGCCGCACGTACGGGAGGTCGGGAACGCCGACACGGAGCCCCGGGGTGGAGCGCACCGTCGCCGCGTCGGAGAACTGCGCTCGCCGGCGGTCCAGGACCACGAACGCGAGCGTCTCGTCGAGGTAGGGCGGCGAGAACTCCACCCGGCTCGCGCGCTGCGTGGTCAGCAGGACGCCGGCCATCACGACGTCCACGCGCCCGGCCTCCAGCACCTCCACGATCCGATCGCGAGGCACGGGGGCGAACTCGACCGCGACCCCGAGCTCCTGGGCCAGCGCGTGCGCCATCTCCACGTCGAAGCCCACGAGCTCGCCGCGCGCGTTCACGTGGCAGTAGGGACGCTGACCGGGGATGAAGCCCACTCGGATCCGGCCGCGCGCGCGCACCGCTTCCAGGATCGACGCGCCCTCCCGCGGCTTGGGCGGGGGATCGGCCGGAAGCTCCCCGAGCACGGTCGCTCCCTCCGAGGCCGGCCGCAGGAGGCCCATCTCCTGGGCCAGCCGTGCCCCCTCGTAGGTGCCGGCACCGAGGGCCCGAAACGAGACGGCCAGGCCCCCGAGGGTGAGAGCCGTCGCCGCGCCGGTCACGAGCGCGTACCGCAACAGGCGTGGGCCCGACAGGCGAAGCTGGCCGCTCAGCGCGTAGGTGCCGGCCAGGGCGAGGACCACCATGTGCATGGCCGCGGCGAGGGTGCCGAAGCGGGAGTTGAGGACGCCGGTCGCGAGGAAGAGCTGGAAGGTGTCGGCGGGGACGCGCGCGAGGTCGAGCAGGAAGGGGATCGACACGTTGATGCTGCCGAAGAGGCTCAGGATCCCGGCCCCGGCCAGGCTCGGATAGTCGGCCGCGGTGAGCGTCGTCTGCGAGTACCAGGCCGCGAAGAGCACGAAGCTCAGCGAGAGCATCTTGGCGGCGTGCGGGAAGTTGTAAAAGGCGGGGACGATGACCTCGGGGGGCGAGCCCTCCTCCGCCTCGGGGAGGCCGGCCTCGGCGAGGAGCAGCTTCGAGCGCTCCACGAGGGTAGGAAGGACGATGAAGAGGTCGGCCGTCATGAAGGCCGTGATGAGGACGTCCTGGGTGGCCTGCAGGACGCGTCTCGCGGGGATCGGGGTCAGGCAGGCCACCAGCCCGGGGAAGACCCAGAGCGAGAGGAGGAGCGCCATCGCGCCGTAGGCGACCAGGTAGACGCGCAGGCGGGCGACCTGCTGGAGGTCGAGGGTGCCGGAGGTGTGGGCGGCGATGGCGAAGAGGCCGAGGGGCGTCAGGCGCACCACCAGCCGGTTCGCCCGAGCCAGCGCCCGCTCGACGACCTGCAGCCACTCGACGAGCCGCTCCTTGCCGCTCACGCCCATGAGGGCGATCCCCAGGACCGTGCTGAAGAGGACCACCGCGGGCACCACGCTGTTGGCGAGGGAGTGGAAGGGATTCGACGGGATGTACAGGGTCAGGAAGTCGACGGGAGGAGGATCCTCGACCATCGTGGTGCTGAAGAACGAGGCGGCCTCGATCGCGGGAAAGGCCAGGGGCATGAGGAAGACCGCGCCCAGGGCGAGGGCCCAGAGGACCAGGGTCAACGCGCCGACCCGCAAGAACAGCCGGCGCGCCGTGGCGGCGTCCAGGTTCCCGATGCCCGCGATCATGGAGACCGTGACGTAGGGGAGCACGGTCATCTGGAGGAGGCGAACGAAGGCATCGGCCAGGAAGTGGAGGGGCGCGGCCCGATCGCCGAGGAACAAGCCGGTGGCGACGCCGAGAACGAGCCCGACCAGGATCTTCCGGCTGAAGGTCACCGCGACTTCTGGGGAACGGGCACCTGGGATGCTAGCACTCCTGGTGAGACCAAGGTCCAATGGACGAGTTCCGCCTTCCCCCGGTAGCGTGTGGGTCCCATGCGACATCGATCCGGAGCCGTGCTTTTGCTGGCGGTGACTCTCGCCCTGCCTGCCCACGCGGCCTCGACCAAGTTCAAGTCGACCTGGAAGTCGCCGGACGCGGCCTCCGTCGATCTGCGCGGGCAGAAGGTCGGGGCCCTCATCATCCGCAAGGACAACATGTCCCGGCAGGACGCGGAATACGCCCTCGCGGGCGAGCTCGTCGCGCGCGGCATGCAGGGGGTGGCCGTCTACACGATCGTGCCCGAGAACGAGATGCGCGATCGCGAGCTCGTCAAGGCCCGCCTGGCCCAGGCGGGTCTCGTCGCGGTGGTGGTGATGCGGGAGATCGACCAGTCCTCCGCCGTCACCGAGAGCCCGGCCATGTTCTACGCCACCGCCAGCTACAACACGTTCTGGGGCTACTACGACAGCAGCTGGACGTACCTGTATTCGCCGAGCTACCTGAACATCGACCGGATCGTCAACGTGGAGACGCTCGTCTACGACCTGCGCCAGGACAAGCTGGTCTGGGCCGGGACGAGCGAGAGCACCAACCCCACGATGGTGGTCAAGTTGATCAAGGATCTCGTCGCCACCGCCGGCAAGGAGATGAAGAAACAGGGGCTGGTCCGGCCGCGAAAGTAGGTCCGCAAAGGCTGGACGAACGAGCCGAGGAGGTGTCGATGCCGGGACGCGATTTCTGGAAGCGGGCTCTGGCCGGGGCGTCCTTCGCCGGCCTGCTGGCCCTGGCCCCTCCCGCGGCCGTCAGGGCCCAGGAGCCGCCTCCCCGGCCGTTCCTGCGGAAGGTGATCCAGCTCGACGACGGCCAGCTCGCGGCCATGGAGAAGGGCGAGGTGGTGACGAAGATGCTGCCCACCACCGAAAAGGCCGAGATCGCTGCCTTCGGGGTGGTGAAGGCGGCGGGGACGGTCGACCGGCTCATCACCCTCGCCCGGGACGTGCAGAAGTTCCGGCAGGTGCCCGAGATCCCGGAGATGGGACGCTTCTCGACTCCCGCGAAGCTGGAGGACTTGAAGGGCCTGACCCATCCGCCCGCCGACATCGCGGCCTTGAAGAAGTGCAAGCCCGGAAGCTGCGACGTGAAGATCGGGACGAAAGGGCTCGAGCTCGTTTCGAAGATCGACTGGTCGGCGCCCGACGCGGAGAGCCGGGCCGTCGCCATCTTCAACCAGGCCATCGTCGACTACGTCACCGCGTACCAGAAGGGGGGCACGGCCGCGATGGGCAACGTGCTCGACAAGAAGGAGGAGAAGTCCCGGGCCCAGGAGTACCGGACCCTCCTCACCAACTCGCCGTACCTCGTGGAGTACGTGAAGGAGTTCAACGACTATCTCGTGGCCTATCCCAACGGGAAGCTGGCGGGTGCGGACGACCTCCTCTATTGGGCGAAGGACACCTTCGGCCTCAAGCCCGTGGTCTCCGTGTACCACATGACCGTCTACAAGGGCCCCCGGGGTGTCCTGCTCGCGAGCAAGCTGTTGGGGGCGACGCACTACTTCAACGCCGCCCTCGAGATCATGGCCGCCGTCCCCGCCGCCGACGGCAAGAGCCTCTATCTGCTGAGCCTCTATCGGACGCGGATCGATCCCCCGACGGGCATGCTGTCCGGCATGCTCATGGGCAAGGTCCGGGCCGGGGTCGAGACCGGAGTGAAGGCGAACCTGGAAACGGCGCGCACCCGCCTGGCCAGCGCCCCCTAGGCGCTGGCGGGACCGACGGGGAGCTGCAAGGAGAAGGTCATCCCACCCTCGGGGTTCGGCTTGGCGACGAGCGCGCCCCCGTGGGAGGCGGCGATCGTCCGGCAGATGGGCAGGCCCAGCCCCATGCCGTCGGCCTTGGTCGTATAGAACGGCTCGAAGATCCGGTCCATGTTGTTGGCGGCGATCCCGGGGCCGCGGTCCACCACGCTGACCACGACATTCCCGTCGTAGCTCGTCGCGCGCAGGGCGACACGCCGGCGCTCGACTTCCAGGTCCTGGACGGCGTCGAACGCATTGATCAGGAGGTTCAAGGCCACCTGCTGCAGCTGGACGCGATCGCCGTGCACGGGAGGGAGGTCGGAGGCGAGATCGATCTCGAGGGCCACCCGGCGCATCACGACGTCGCTGTGGACGAGCTGCAGGATCTCTTCCATCGTGTCCTTGATGTCGAGGGCCTTCGACTCCGGAGCTTCCTTGGTGAGGAGCGCCCGCAAGCGGCGGAGCACCTCGCCCGCGCGGCGGTCGTCGCTCACGATGTCGTCGAGGGCGCCACGGAGCTCGGCCAGGTCGATGCGTGGATTCGCAATCAACCGCAGCGCAGCCTGGGCGTTGGCCATGATGGAGGTCAGGGGCTGGTTGATCTCGTGCGCCAGCGACCCCGTGAGCGCTCCCAGCGACGTCACCCGTCCCACGTGGGCCAGCTCCTCGCGGAGCGCGCGTGCCTCGTGCTCTCCCACCTTCCGTTCCGTGACGTCGCGCACGATGCTGAGGACCTTGTCCGGGCCGTAGGGGACGACACGGGCCTCCCAGTGGCGGACCTTGCCGTCGATGGCGGTGTCGTACTCCAGCGTCCGGGGCTCGCCCGACTCCGTCGTCTCCGCGAGGCAACGTACGACCCGCTCGCCCAGGTCGGAGGGGAAGACCTCGCGCACGTTTCGTCCGATCAAGCGGTCGGGGGAAACCACGAGCTGGGTCGGATCGGGGGCATGGAAATCGACGTACACGCCGTCCTTGTCCAGGACGAACATCAGATCGGGCACCGCGCGCAGCATGGCCCGATGGCGGCCCTCGACCTCGCGCAGAGCGGTCGCTTCCCACTTGCGGGCGGTGACGTCCGTGTCCGTGCCGAGGAGGCGGCGGCGCTCCCCGGGGCCGACGATCAGCCGGCCCCGGGCCAGGAACCAGCGAATGCTGCCGTCCTTGTGCAGCATGCGGTGCTCGTCTTCGTAGTCGGTGCTCGCGCCCGCCACATACGCGGCCGCGTCCGCCTTCACGCGGTCCACGTCCCGTGGATCGTGCCGCTGCATCCAGTCGTCCAGGTGGTTCCGGATCTCGTGATCCTCGTAGCCGAGCATTCTCTTGAGATGGGGATCGATGTACATGTCCCCGGTGGCCAGGTCGAGCTCCCACACGCCGGCTCCCCCGGCCTGGGTGGCGAGCTGGTAGCGGAGCTGACCCTCGCGCAACGCGTTCTCTGATTCCCGACGCTCGGTGATGTCGGTATTGGTGCCGACCCACTCCCGGATGGAGCCGTCGGCGGCGAAGATCGGAACCCCGCGGGTCTGGAAATGGCGGTAGCGGCCGTCACGGGTGCGGACGCGCAGTTCGCTTTCGTACGAGCGATTCTCCGCCGCCGCCGCCATCCACACGGCCAGGGGGCGAGCCCGGTCGTCCGGGTGGACGAACTCGAGCCATCCGAACTTGCGGGTCTCCTCCGCGGTCTGCCCGGTCAGGGCCTCCCACGACGGCGAGACGAACAGGACTTCGCCCTTGGCGTCGGTCCGCCAGATGACGTCGACGCTGGCGGTGACGAGGGCGCGCAGGCGCGCCTCGCTCTCGCGCAGGGCTTCTTCGGCCTGCTGGACGGCGAGCCTCTCGGGGGCCGGGTGCGCCCGGGGCGACAGCCGGCCCCACGCGCGACGAAGGACGGACTCGCCCGTGGGCATGCCGGCATGTTACTCCACGGCTAGGTCGCTCGCCGAGGAGGGGCCGTGATGCCGAGCTGGCCGGCCATGCGTACGAGGTCGGCCAGCGACGTCGCCTCCATCTTGTCCATGACCCGGGCCCGGTGGACCTTGACCGTCTTCTCCGTGGTGCCCAGCTCGAAGCCGACCTGCTTGTTCAGGAGGCCGGCCGCCACCAGGGCGAAGACCTCGCGCTCGCGCGGGGTCAGCCGCTCGAGCCGGGCCGTCAGCAGCTCCTGCTGACGGCGCGTGTCGTTGAGCTCGCGGTGGCGCGAGAAGGCCCGGCCGATGCCCTCGAAGAGCGCCGATTCCGAGACCGGCTTCTCCAGGAAGTCGATCGCGCCTCCCTTCATCGCACGGACGGTGCTGGGGACGTCGCCGTGGCCGGTGATGAGGAGAACGGGCAGCCCGAGGCCGCGGCGGGTGAGCTCGTCCTGCAACCCGAGCCCGGTCAGGCCGGGCATCTGGAGGTCCGCCACCACGCAGGCGGGGCCCTTCTCGGCCGGGCTCAGCTCCGCCAGGAGGGCTTCCGCCGACGCGTAGCTCGCCACCTCCAGCCCCGCCGCGCGGAGAAGCCGAGTCAGCGCCCGCCGGACGGACGCCTCGTCGTCGACCAGGAAGACCTTGCCCGAGAGGTCTGGCGGGCGGTGTCGATCGCTGCGGGCCTTCATGCGCTCATCCGGGGACCGACGGCGTCTGCCGCCTCTTCGCTCGCCCGCAGCGTGAAGCGCACGGCCAGGCCGCGTCCGGTGCGGGAACGCGCCTCGATGGCGCCCCCATGGGCCTCGATGATCGAGCGGCTGATCGAGAGTCCCATGCCGAGGCCGTTGGCCTTGGTGGTGTAGAACGGCGCGAACAGGTGGTCGAGGGCCTCCTTCTCGAGGGGCGGCCCCGCGTCTTCGACCGAGACCACGATCATGTCGCGGTCGTGCAGCGAGCGCACGACCAGCCGCCGCTCCGGCTTGGGAAGCGTGCGCATGGCGTCGATCGCGTTGCGGACCAGGTTCAGCACCACCTGCTGCACCTGGATCACGTCGCCGACGGACATGGCCGGGCCCGGGGCCAGGTCCATGAAGAGGGTCGCGTCGCCCTCGAGGGCGGCGGCGCGGATGAGCGTCTCCACCCCCCGGATGGCCTCGTTGACGTCGAGGGGCGCCTTGCGGGAGGCGCCCTTGCGGACGAGCTCGCGCACGTGACGGATGATCTCGCCGGCGCGGGTGGCGTCCTCGGCGATGTCGCGGAGCGCCTCCTCGACGCCTTCGGGCAGCACGCCCCGCGGCGGCGCATAGGTGCGCAGGACGGCGTTCGCGTTGCTGAGGACCGCGGTGAGCGGCTGGTTCAGCTCGTGGGCGATGGCGGTGCCCATCTCGCCGAGGGTGGAGACGCGGGAGGCGTGCGCGATCTGGTCGTGCTGTCGGTGCAGCTCTTCCTGGGTGCGCACGCGGTCCGTGACGTCCTCGGCGAACGCGAAGAACCCCATGCGGGGCACGGCGGCGTCCCCTTCCGCGTGCGGCACGAAAGTGGCCGCGATCCGTCTTCGGCTCGACGCCCGGGCCCCGACGGCGAAATCGAACGTCACGCGTTCCCCGCCCTGCGCCATCTCGACGCGGTCCCGCACGAGGGCGAGGACGTGGAGGGGCAGGATCTCGTCGAGCTCGCGTCCCTCGATCTCGGTGCGCGGCCGTCCCGCCCACTGCTCGGCCGCCCGGTTGGCGAAGCGGACGCGGCCCTGGCCGTCGACGTAGGCGATGACGAACGGCACCGCGTCCGCGATGAGGCGGAGCTGCTGCGCGCTCTGGCTGAGGGCGCGCTGGACGCCCTCGCGCTCGCGCATCTCGCGTTCGAGGTGCGCGCTGCGCGCCTCGAGGCCGCGTGTGCGCAAACGATGGGCGGTGAGGAGGCCCGCCGCCACCGAAAGGACGGCCAGCGCCCGGAACCACCAGGTCTTCCACCACGGCGGCCGTATGCGGATCTTCACCGACGCCCCGCTCTCGTCCCACACGCCGTCGCTGTTCGATCCCCGCACGCGGAAGACGTAGTTCCCGGGCGCCAGGTTCGTGTAGGTCGTGCCGTGCTCGCCGTCCGCCGTCTCGTGCCATTGCGCGTCGAACCCGTCGAGCCGATAACGAAAGCGGTTCCGGTGCGGGGCCCGGAAGCTGAGGGCGGTGAAGTCGAATCCGAAGATGCGCGTGTCGTACGGCAGATCGATGGCTTCGGTCGCGGAGAGGGCGCGCTCGAGCACAGAGCCGGGCGCGATCGGGGCCGGCCGATGGGAGAGCCGAAGCCCGCTCAGCACCACCCGCGGAGCGATCGGATCGTCGCGGAACTGACTGGGATCGAACGACGTGAGGCCTCCGGTCGTGCCGAAGAACATCGACCCGTCCTGCGCGCGGAAGGCGGCGGTGGTGTTGAAGCTCTCGTCCGGCAGTCCGTCCATCGTGTCGTAGCGCCGCGCGATCCCGTGGCGTGGCTCGAAGCGCACCAGCCCCCGCGTGGTGCCGAGCCAGAGCTGTTCGTCGTCCGCGGCCTGGATCGACACGACTGCGGCGTCCGGCAGCCCCTGCCGGGAGCCGAAGTGAAGCAGGCGCGCGGGCGCGCCGGGCAGGCTCGGCAGCAGCTCGTGGAGCCCCTGCGAGCTTCCCAGCCAGAACCGGCCGGAGGCGTCGCGGAACATGCACCAGATGAACCCGATCCCAAGGCGGTCGGGGTGAAGCAGATCGGCCGCGAACGTCTCGAAGGCGCCGGTCTCGGGCTGGAAACGTACCAGCTCCTGGCTCATACCGAGCCAGAGCGCGCCGCTCGGATCGTCGCCGATGAAGAGGACCGCTTGCCGGCCGGGGCCGGGCTTGCGGTAGACGAGCACGCGTCCGGTCTCTCGGTCGAGCAGGTTGAGTCCGTCCCAGGTTCCCACCCAGAGCCGCCCCGTCGCGTCTTGATGGAGCGCGTACACGGTGTCGCTGCTCAGGCTCTGGGGGTCGTTGCGGTGGCCGCGGTGATGTTCGAACCGGCCCGTCGCCGGATCCAGCCGGTCGACGCCTCCGAAGGTTCCCACCCAGACGGAGCCGCCTTCGTCCTCGAGCAGGCTGGTGACGGTGTCGTCGGCCAGGCTGTGCGGGTCGCCCGGGACGTGGCGGAAGCGCTCGACGTGGTTGCGCGCTCCACGGATGCGGTTGAGGCCGTCTCCGTAGGTGCCCGCCCAGACGTCTCCGCGATGGTCCTGGATCACGGCCCGGACGTCTTTCGCGGAGAGCCCACCCGGCCGATCACCCGTCACCGGGTAACGCAAGAAGGGCTTGGCCGCGAGGTCCACCACGTCGAGGCCGCCTCCCACCGTCGCCACCCAGAGCAGGCGGCTGCGATCTTCGAAGAGCGCGCTCACGTTGGCATGGCTCAGGCTGGCCGAGTCGCTCACGTCGGGAAGGAAGCGCTGGAAGCGGCCGGTCTCCGGATGCAGCCAGCCCAGGCCCCCTCCCCACATCGCGATCCAGATGGCCCCGGTGTGGTCTTCGAGGAGGTCGTAGATGCGGTCGCCGCGCTCGTAGCGCGAATCGTCCAGCGCCTTGTCGTAGCGGGTGACCGTCCCGTCCGCGGCCAGGCGATTGAGACCCGCGTCCCAGGTGCCGACCCAGGTGCTGCCGCCCGCTTCCAGGATCGAAGTGATTCGGTCGCTGCTGAGGGATCTCGAGTTCTTCGGGTCCCAGCGGAAGTGCTCGAAGACGGCCGGCACCCCGGCGCGGGGACGCAACCGGTCGAGTCCCTTGTCAGTGGTCCCGATCCAGAGCGCCCGCGACCGGTCCACGTAGAGGGCGAGGACCTCGTCCGAGGCGAGGCTCGTCGGCTCGGCGGGGTCGTTCCGATAGCGTGTGACCTCGCGCGTCCGCGTGTCGACCCGGCTGAGGCCCTGACTCGTGCCGACCCAGACCGTCCCCTCGCCGTCGTAGGTGAGGGCGGTGACCACGTCGTCGCTGAGGCTCCGCGGGTCGGCCGGATCGTGTCGGAGATGAGTGAAGGTCTCGGACATCGGGTCATAGATGCTGAGCCCTCCGCCCTGGAGGCCGACCCAGAGTTTCCCGCTGCCGTCCTCCACGACCTTCGTCAGGAAGCCCGGGCCCAGGGTCTCCGGATCCTCGGGGTCGTGGCGGAACACGCGGAAGCCATAGCCGTCGTAACGGTTGAGCCCGTCGGCGGTGCAGGCCCACAGGAACCCCTGGCGGTCCTGGAGGACGCACCGCGAGCGGGGGTCCGAGAGCCCGTCCGACACGTTCAAATGGCGGAACATGAGGCCGGGGCCCGGGGCGCGGGATGGCGCCGCAGCGAGCGTTGGGCTCGCCAAGGCGGAGACGAGGACCCACGAGGCTGGCCACAGGGCGCGAGACTTCATTCCGCCGCCCCCCCCGGCTGTTTCTTGAGGTGGCGCGAGTCTATCGCGCCGACGTTTTCAGGGAGCAACGCCGACACGGTCATAGACGAGGCGGATGTCCATCGGATGTTTCAACGGGTCCATCTCGAGGTGAAGCAGGTTGACGAGCTGGTTCTTCGCCGGCACGAGGCTCATCACCTCGCGCGCCTTGCCCTTCTTTCCGGCGGATTCGAGCACGAGATCCGCGCCTTTCCACTGCGCGGTGCGCTTCACGGTCTCGCCCGTCACCAGGTTGGTGCCCGAGGCGGCCCGGGTCAGGTAGAAGACGCGCAGGCCCTCCTCTCCGTAGACGGTCTTGATCTCGGAGGCCGTCTGTTCCACCTCGATGCGTTCCAGGCCGCGCACCGCGCCCAGGAGGACGTCGCGGAGCATCACGCGCTCACCTTCGTTGAACTTCGTTCCCCAGGGAAACCACGTCTCGGTCGCCCAGGAAGGCCCGCCCTTGATGTATTCGGAGCCCGCCGCCTCCTTGACCTTCGCGGCGGCGTCCTCGCTGAGCGCATGGTTGAGCTTCCAGGTTCCGGAAAGGTTTGGGGCGTCCGCCCCTCGGACCGGGCCCGCGGAAAGGACGACGAGCCCAAGCGCGGTGGCGAGCGATGCTCTCCGCCACGCGCGCAAGCGAGTGCCCCCAATCGCTGCAAGAGCTTTGGACATCTGGCCTCCTCGGGTCGCCCTCAGGGTAATAGCTGGCGCATGGTGGACCGGATTCTCGCCGCGTGCCATAGGACCAAGGTCTTATGGCCCGGCCCTCGTCAGGGCTTCGCGCCGGGGCGGCTGGAGCGGAAGTTGAGATCGGCGCCGTACCAGAGACGATCGGGCGTGACGAGCAATCCGGTGGGCCGCGCCTCCAGCGCCATCTGGATCCCCTGGACCTTGAGCGACTGCTTGACGCCCGCCGGCAGCTTGATGGGCTTGAAGATCTTCTGCGGGATCTTCACGTTGAATCCCTTCCCGAGGATGCCTCCGAGCTTCTCCTTGATGTCCACCTTG
>Ga0075366_10001267_pt1 | contig 12559 bp, 12 predicted proteins | sample EndMethybrTD3031_FD_72351 | JGI IMG/M metagenome (GOLD analysis project Ga0075366, IMG submission 72351) | Populus endosphere microbial communities from Tennessee, USA - Endosphere MetaG P. TD hybrid TD303-1 | ecosystem: Host-associated > Plants > Roots > Endosphere | place: USA: Tennessee...
AAGAATGCGGCGGTCTTCCCGGTGCCGGTATCGGCACAGCCGATCAAGTCGCTGCCGTCCATGACGATCGGAATCACCGCGCTCTGAATCGGTGTCGTGGTGTTGAACCCGCGGACGCGCACGCCTTCGATCAGCGACGCTTCCAAACCGAGCGTTTCGAACGCGACCGGCTTGGCGTCGTACTCGGCCTGTGGGCGCACGATCGGTGCGGGGGGCGGTGGCTGCACGGCGGGCACTCGGGCAGAGTGGCCAGCGCGAGGAGCGCTGCCACGGCCTCCGGTGCTTCGTCGCCGGCGCCGCCGCGAAGACTGATGCGATTGGCTTGTATGGGAGCTCAAAACAGTGTTTCTAACGGGCACGGAAGGTGATGATGCCGCGCACCGGATCATAGGGCGACACCCCAACGGTGACTCTGTCGCCAGGAACTACTTTGATGCGAAACCGCCGCATGCGGCCGCTCAACTGGGCCAACACCTCGTGGCCCTGATCGCATTGCACCCGGTACAAACCGCCGCTGTGAACAGCGACCACGGTGCCCTGCACGTCGATGAGATCGTCCTTACTCAACTATTTTCGAATCCTTTCAATCAAAGATTGTGCCACATTAACGACCGGGAGCGCAAACTGAGCCGGTTCAAAGAGAAGGAGTCACTCCTTTGGACCGAGATCCCTGACGGCACGTTCCAGGTCTGCGGCGAGGGCGCCGTAGTCGTGTCCCTTGAGGGCCATCGGCGCACCGAACGTGACTGTAGCCGTTCCGCGCACGGGGAATTTCCACGACTGATGGAGGATGCGGTCCAGCCCCTCGAGCCGCACGGGCACGACCGGCACGTCGAGCCGGGCGGCAATCATGGCCGCGCCCGGTTGGAAGTGATTGATCTCCCCCTTCTGGGTCCGCTTGCCCTCCGGGAAAATGAGGATCGAGAAGCCCGCGCCAATCAGATCGCCGATGTAGCGGAGCGTCTGCCGCGTCCCGATTTCCCGCTGTGGCAACGGGAAGGCGTTGAAGAACAGCGAGGCGAGATAGTAGTTCGCGCTGTTCTTCACGTACGCGCTGCGCGAGAACTGCTCCGGGTAGAAATGGGCCTTGAAGAACTCCTTGGCCATCGCCGTCGAGACGCGATACCGCCACCGCGGCGGCAGGGCGTCGAGGATCACCGGCGTATCGAAATGGCTCTGGTGGTTCGCGGTGAAGATCACCGGCCCGTGCAGGTGCTCGAGGTGCTCGAGCCCGCGCACGGTCACGCGCGCGAAAATGCGGCCGAGCGGCAGGATCCACGTCGGCAAGCTGGCGCGACGCAGCGCCCGTGCCGGTAGCGTGCGATTCCACGCTGGAAACTCGATCGGCTCGGTGACGCTGACGGTTGCCGGCGCGGCGCCGATGAGCGGCTGCGTCAACGCCTCGAGATCCGCGACGGTCGTGGCGCTGGCAAAACGCGTCTCGTCGATCGTGACCTGGAAGGCTTCCTCGAGGGCCATCAGCAACTCGACGCGCTCGAGCGAGCTGAGGCCGAGCTCGTCGATCGTCGAAGACGGTGCGATCGCGCGGCCCGGAGCAAATCGTGAGAGCACCGAGGCGACCGAGCGCGTGGATGTTTGACGTCCGCCGGTCTCTCGGCCGTTGGCGTTCGACAGCCAGTCTTTCAGCTCTCGACGTTTGAGTTTGCGCGTACCTTCCGTCCGCGGGAGCTCACTGCCTGGCCACACCGCGGCCGCGCGAATTTTCTGATGATCGCCAAGCTGCGCGTTCGCCGCGCGGACCACTTCATCGACATCGGTGCCTGGCTCGACGATCAGCACCGCGTGCACGCGCTCGGCAGTGGATCCCGGTGCCGAGGCACCGACGACGGCGGCATCTTTGACGCCCGCTTGCGCCATGAGCGCGTGTTCGACATCCTCAGGAAAGACATTCAATCCCTCCGGCGTGACGATCATTTCTTTCTTGCGTCCGCGAATCCGCAGTTGACCCGTGCTGTCGATCTCGCCGACGTCGCCGGTGTGAAACCAGCCGTCGCGGAACGCGGATCGCGTCTCTTCGGGGGCGTTGAAGTAGCCGCGCGTGACGTTCTCGCCGCGCACGAGAATCTCGCCATCGTCCGCAATCTTCACTTCGACGCCGGCGATCGGTTTGCCGACGGCACCTCGCGTGGCATGGAACGGATGATTCAGCGTGACGATCGGCGCGGTCTCCGTCAGCCCGTAGCCTTGAATCACCGCAAACCCGAGCCGGCCCCAGAAGGCCTCGAGCTCCGGATCGAGTGGCGCGGCGCCGACGACGATCGCCCAGAACTTGAAGCCGAACAGTCGATGCACTCGGCGGTAGTACCACCAGCGCGCCATCCAGTGCATCTTCTTCGCCGGTGGCTCCGCCGTCTCGGGGGCGATCCGCACGACATGTTCTTTCAACACCTCGAGGATCTTCGGCACGCAGACCAGGACCGAGATGCGCCGCGACTTGATCTGCCGGAGGATGTCGTCAGGTGAATAGCTGCGCGTGAAGATCACGACGCCTGGCAGCATCGGCGGTACAAACGTCGCCATCGCCTGGCCGAACATGTGACTGAGAGGCAGCAGGTTCAGGAAGCGAATCGGCAGGAATGGCTTCGCCCAATGGCGGTACTTGGCGATCTCTTTCTCGATCGGAACGATGTTCGCCAGGATGTTCCGATGCGTGATGACGACGCCCTTGGGATCGGCGGTGGCGCCGGAAGTGAAGATGATCTCCGCCGTTTCATCGGAGGTTCGGGGCTCGGGGCCCGTGGTTCCCGGTTCGGGCTGCGTCGTAGGACGATCGAGTCCTGAGCCTGTCGCCCCGAGCCCGGATCGAAGCTCGTTCAACTCCCACACCGGGCGCGCTGACGCGTCGAGCTGCGCGCTGTCGACCCCTTCGCCCACGAGTACGGCTCGCGCGGTGACGATCTCGGCGACACGCGAGAGGAAGGTGGCTGATGCGCGGTAGTCGATCGGGACCAGCACCACGCCCTCGAGGAGGCACCCCCAGAGCGCGATCAGCCACTCCGGCCGGTTCTCGCTCCAGATCGCGACGGCCTGTCCCTTCGTGATGCTCGCGCCGCGCAACCGTTCGGCGAACGCCTGCGCCGCGGCAACGACTTCGCGATACGTCGCCGACCACGTCCGGTACCCATCGTCGTAGACCAGGAACTCGCCGTCGATCTTCGCGAGGTCATCGAAGAAGTCGATGAGCGTACGTCGGACCATGTGAGTTGAATTATGATCTACTTTCCATGGCGCTTCCGCCCGTCTTCGCGGCCAGCGCGCTCTACGATAATCTCCTGCAGTCCGCTCTGCGGCAGTTCTTCGGGCGCGCCACGTTCGAGACCGAGCCGATTCCGTCGTTGTCGTCCGACGGCCGGCTCGCGATTGAGCCCACCACCGATCCTTCCGTGCTTTCGATTCGTTGGTTCGGATCGCGCCATGTGCTGCACGTGCCGGCCAAGCGCCCCTTCACGCAACACGAGGTGCGGCTCGCGAAAGCGATCGGCTCGGTGCTGGCCCTCCGCTATCGCGCGATCTTCGATCCGCGCCAGATGCTCGAGCGCGGCGACCTGTTCCGTGGTGCCATCGAAGATCGCTACGTTGGCGCGTTTCTCGACGCCGGTGAGAAGACCGAAGGTGGGCAGTCCCGCGGCGATCTGGTCAGCGGCATGCTCGAAGTGTTGAGAGTGGCGGCGCTGTCAAGCTACGAGAATCGACCGATCTCGTCCGGCGCACTGCTGATCGACGCGCTGGGCCGCGAAGGCGGCGCGCTTGGCGGCGTGGACGGACAGCCGTACAAGTACTCGCAGGCGCTCACCGCCATCAAGAGCTTCTATCGTTTGAGCGATGGCTTGAAGACGATGTTCTTGGTGAATCGCGAGGGGACGGTGCTCGACGTCATCGGCATCGACCAGTACACCGCACCGGCGGCTGGTGCGACTCCACCGGTGTTGGATGTGCCGGGTCCGAGTGCGTATCGCGCGCACGTGATGGCTACGGCCGGCAACCGCAACATCGGCGTCGTACTCAGTGCCTCACGGGAAATCAAAGTCTTCGCGCAAGGCGTCGAGGTCTTCAGCTTCCGCAACGCGCGGTGGCATCTCCTCGACATGCAAGCGAAGTACGACATGTGGGAGAAGGCGGTCGGGAACGAGGCGCTGGCGCGTCGAGTCTTTCAGACCGCGCTCGACCTCTCGGATTCACGCCAAGGCGCGCTGTTCGTGGTGCTCCAAGATCCCGACAAGTCTCTTCCGCAGTTGGTCGCGCCCGCCGATCGTCTGGATGCCCCTCGGACCAAGGCCGGTGAGAAACCCGATCGCGGGCAGCTGCTCTACATCTTCCGCGGTCAAACCGCGACGGCGCTCGACCCGGCGATCCTTTCAGGCCTCGCGCGCATGGACGGCGCAACGGTCATGGACGGCACCGGACGTCTCCTCGCCGTCGGCGCAATTCTTCTTCACTCCGAGCCGCCCGAACCGCACTCGACCCTCGCCGTCGAGGGCGCACGCACGACGGCCGCCATGGCCGCCGCTCGTCACGGCGCCGTCATCAAGGTGAGCGAAGACGGGCTGATCACGTTCTACGAAAAGCAAGAAAAGATCTGGGATATCTAAGAGCTCTCAGCCGACAGCTCTCAGCTCTCAGAAAGCCGTGAGTCAAAAGCCATCAGCTCACTGAAAGCTGATAGCTGACAGCTGTCAGCTTACTTAAAGCTAATGCCCGCGCTGGCGACGAGTAGCCGCCGGCCGCCGTACGCGGGGCGAGTCGTCGTGGCGGCCTGCGGATCGATGCGGTAGAAGCGAATATCGAAGGTGAACGCGACGTGTTCTTGCGCGAACCATCGCGCGCCGCCGCCGTAGTGCAGGACCTTCGGCTTCGAGGTCGCATCGCCGACGGGGTGGCTCTCGAGTTCGGTCGTGAACTGTGCACGGCCGAGACCACCGCTCAAGTAACTCCAGCCCTTGCGCGATCCAAAGTTCAATGACACATGCGGTGCGAAGGTGGAGAAGTGCGTCTTCACCGTCGGTCCCGTCGTCGTTGTCGTGCTGCCTTGCGTCGTGGACTCGATCGTCTTGCTGCCGCGGGTCGTGATGAGTTCCGCGCCAAAGCCGATCGCCACCTTCCCGAGGTGGAACGGGTAGACGTTCGCACCGAACGCCAGGCCCAGACCTCGCTTCGGCATGTTCTCCGTCGTCACGGCAAGAGCCGTTTCCGTGCTCGGATCCTTCGGGTAGCGGGGCAGCGCGCCACGCACGTCCGCGGCGAATCTGGCGAACGGCTCCGGGTCGCGCGATTGCGCGAGGGCGACTGACGGGAGCGCAGTAGCGACGGCAAACGTGAGCACGGCAAAACGAGCAAGAGTCATCGTTGGTCTATCAGTGTTGTCCGTGGCTGCGGGCAATCGCAAGCCCTTCATCGAGCGTCGTCACCTCGCCGTCGAGTTGACGTTCGTAGATCTTTCGCAAGATCTCTCCCATCTCGGGGCCAGGCCGAACACCAAGCTCGAGGAGATGTCGCCCCTTGACGATCGGGTCCGGCGGCGCGTGCTCGACACCGAGCGCGCGGGCGCGCTCGAGGAACCAGGTGATGCCCGAGCAGTCGAAGTGTCCGGTGCGTCCCAGACAATCCGAGAGCGCGACGCGCGCGAGCAACTCGAGATCAACCTTTTGTGCCAGGCGGCGAAACGCCCCGTCGCCAACCGGCGTCGCCGATTTGAAAAACGAGAGCGGCTTGAGATGTTGCGCGACGACACCGGTCACCTGGGCGCGCACGTCGTAGCCGCCAACGCTCTGGACGTTGAGGCGATCGAGAAACGCGAGAGCTGGTTCGACGCCCGCTTGCTCGTGATCGATGGAACGAATGCGTCCGTCCACAAAGGCCGTGGTCGGCGGCTTCCCGAGATCGTGACAAACGGCACCGAGCATCACGGCAAGCTGCCGGGGCCGGTCGAGATCGTCGATTCGCGTGCGCGCTTGATCGATGACCATCAGCGTGTGGACCCAGACGTCACCCTCCGGATGCCACTCCGGTTCCTGCGGACAGCCAACGAGCGCTTGTAGTTCGGGGAACAGACGCTGGATGATCCCCAGATCGAGCGCGAGGCTGAAGCCGATCGAGGGACGTTCGGCGAGCAAGAGCAGCTTTTCCATCTCGCCCCAGATGCGCTCAGCGGGGAGATCGTTGAGCGGAATCTCCCGGCACAGATCCTTGGTCGGCGCATCCATGTCGAGCAAGAAACGCGCGGCGAACTGCACCCCGCGGAGCACGCGCAGGCTGTCGTCGCCAAACGTCCGCGGATCGACCGCCCGTAGGACTTTTCGCTCCAGCAGATCGACCCTGCCGTTGAACGGATCGATGTAGACCTCGCGCAGCGGATCGAAGGAGATCGCATTGACGGTGAAGTCCCGCCGCCGCGCCGCCTCCTGTGGCGACATCGCTGGGTCGCCTTCGACGGCAAACCCCTTGTGTCCCTGGCCGACCTTCGACTCACGCCTCGGCAACGCGACATCGACGTCGCCGACCTTGTACACCGTAAAGCTCTCGCCAACGACGTTGACGGGCGCGATGGTCTCGAGCAGCGACTTGAGGTCAGGCGCTGGTACGCCGAAGACCTCGATGTCGATGTCTTTGCACGCGCGTCCGATCAGCCGATCGCGCACCCATCCACCGACGATCAGCGCACGGCCGCCGCGGTCAGCGACTCGTGTGGCGATCAGTGTGGCGATCTCGAGGCTCATGATGCCGAGGCAGCCTTCACGTCGCGCCGCCGCCCGTAGCGCCGCACCAAGCTGTCGGTGAACCCCGGCGCGAGTACGTTCAAGATCGCCAACGCGCGAGACTTCGCGTGCGGGAAGACCTCCGGCCGCGGCCGCTGTACGCACCGTACGACTGCCGCAGCCACATCGTCGAGCGACTGTTTCGGTCCGAGGCCAGAGATGTGCTGACCGAAATCGCGTTCCATCGCGTGGTGATAGTCGCTCTCCGTCGAGATCGGATAGACGACGCTGACGTGGATGTTGGTGCCGGCAAACTCGGATCGCAGCGATTCGGCGAAGACTGCCTGCGCGGCTTTGGTCGCGCAGTACCCGCTCATGAACGGAATGCCTCGCCGTCCCGCGATCGACGACGTGAGGAGCAAGTGACCGTGTCCTTGGCTGCGAAAGATCGGCAACGCGGCGCGCGCGCCGATGAACGTGCCGGTGAAGTTGACATCCATCATGCGGCGCATGATGTCCACGGGCGTTTGCTCGACGGTGCCGTAGAAGCCAAAGCCCGCGTTGCACATCATGATGTCGAGCCGTCCGAACGCCTGTTGCGCGCGTGTGACGAGCTGCGCGACGTCCGCTTCGCTCGTCACGTCCATCTTCACGGCTTCGGCGCGGCCGCCCGCGGCGCGAATCTTCTCGACGGCTCGCTCGAGCAAGTCGAGACGGCGCGCGCCAAGGACGACTGCGATGCCTTCACGACTCAGATGCTCCGCGACGGCGAGCCCGATGCCGGTGGATGCTCCCGTGATCGCCGCAACCTTTCCGGTCAAAGTCATCGAGCCAATGATACAGTCGGGGCCGGTTGGACTAGCGATCGATGGACCCAGCAATTGCACTCCTGCGCGACCTCGTCGCGATCAATTCTGTCAACCCCACGCTCGTACCTGGAGCCGCCGGGGAAGCGCAGATTGCGGCGGCGATCGCGGAGCACATGCGGCGCGCCAAGCTTGACGTCATCGTGCAAGACGTGGCCGCTGGACGTCCGAACGTGATCGGCGTCGTCGAGGGACGGGCACCGGGGCGATCGTTGATGTTGTGCGGACATCTCGACACCGTTGGTGTCGATGGCATGCGCGCGCCATTCGATCCGGAGATCCGCGGCGATCGTCTGCACGGTCGCGGCTCGCAGGACATGAAGAGTGGCGTGGCGGCGATGATCGATGCCGCGTGTCAGATCGCCGCGCGCGGCCTCGAGAAGGGCCGTGTGATCGTCGCGGCGGTCGTCGACGAGGAGTACGCGAGCATCGGTGCCGATGCGCTCGTCACCGAATGGACGGCCGACGCCGCCGTTGTCACGGAGCCGACAGATCTCGAGATCGCCGTTGGGCACAAGGGGTTCGCGTGGCTCGACGTCGAGACGGGTGGACGGGCGGCGCATGGCAGCCGTCCGAAGGATGGCCGCGACGCGATCATGCGTATGGGGCGCGTGCTGCAGCGTCTCGAAGCCTTGGATCGTGATCTTCAGCGCCGCGCACCCCATCCACTGCTCGGGACTGGATCGCTCCACGCATCGATCATCGATGGCGGTCGAGAACTGAGCTCGTATCCGGACCGCTGCCGGTTACAACTCGAGCGGCGCACGATTGTCGGCGAGAGTGAAGAAGACGTGCGCCATGACGTCGAAGCGATCGTCACGGCGCTGATGCAGGAGGATCGTGAGTTCGAGGCGCGCGTCAGCCTGACGTTTGCGCGGCCCGCATACGAACTGGCCGCCGATCACGCGCTCCCGCGCGCGCTGGCGCAGGCGGCCGCGTCAACGCAGGCCCGTCATCCGGAGGCACCCACGAGCGCCATGAGTTTCTGGACCGACGCGGCGATACTCGCCGGCGCCGGCATCCCATCGGTGCTCTTCGGTCCCGGCGGTGCGGGCCTTCACAGTAAAGAGGAATATGTAAACGTCGCGGACGTGATCGCGTGCCGCGACACCCTCCGTCAACTCGTCAGCGACTGGTGCTGACGCCCGTTGACGGAGGCGCAAGTGGAGATGCGTGGCCTCTCAGGCGTGGCGTTACGCCACGAGCCGTGAGCGCGACGCCGACGGGAGCAGATGCCGCTCCGCGTCACCTTTGTAGCGAAGGCGTGGACCCTGACCGGAAATCTCCCATCCCGGCGAGTTGTAGCCGCACGATGTGCAGCTCATCATGACGCGGTTGCCCTCGAAGTGAAGCACCGAATCGTGACCATGGAGACCGCAAACGGCCTGACCCATGCGCGTCACCACGCGGGCCATGAAACCGTTCTCGACTGCCTCGTTGCGCGTCTCCGTCGTTGATGTTGCCGCGAGTTGCTGGGGATAGTTCGTAACCATGGGCGTCTCCCTAATAGCCTCCCACTGCCCTCCCTGTATGACTCCTCGTCGCAGAGCAGCGTTGCCAATCTTCACAGCCACCTACATATCAATTGCTATGCCACGGCGATGTTTTTCGCTGAACTCCCACATTCACAATCACTTATCGGCAGACTTACAAGAACGTGCACGGCTGGGGTGAGGGCGCAGTGTTACCTGGCAACCACTAGAGCGCGCGCGGAATACACAGACCCAGGCGGTTTAGCTACGGCTGACTATGAGTCGCGGATTCCGCACCATTAGTCGCGGTTTTTCGGAACTTTCTCCGTTACAGCTTTGGTGAATTACGAATCTGCCGAGGAACCTGCCTCGCCGAAGGTCGGAAAGCACCTAGGCGGGCGGAGGGGGTGAATGGATCTAATGCGTGCGCGACGCGCGGCTCGGTCCGTCGAGGAGGTGTTGAAGCGTTCGGGCGTAGTAGCGCAGGACGGTGCGCTCGCGGACCCGGAACCGGCCGCCGCGCTCGACATGAATGATGTTGCGCGCGACGAGCGGTTCGATCGCGGCGTCCACTGCTTGTTCGCCGCTCTGGACCCCGAGGTTGGCCTTGACCTCGCGCAGACGCTCGATCAGGCCATCGACGCGCGATTCGAGATCGCGGCGCTCGATCGAGGGCCGCATCGCGGCGGCGACGATCGCCGTCGGGAGCACCTTGTAGAGGCTACCGATCGTGTCGCGCACGTGATGGGCGAGCGCCATGACGTCACGGCGTGAGTCCGGATCGCAGCCGTTGATCGGAATCGGCGTGCCGAAGGTCACGAACGCGCGCGACTGATAGCCCACCGCGTAGCGGACCATCTCCGCCACTTCACGCGCGAACGGACGCGCCCGCCGTCTGGCCCCTTGATGCGCGAGGATGTGATCTTCGAGGACCAAGTCGTACGACACCGCCAGGGGGACAATCGATGCGTCGGATCGCTGCGTCTTCAATGCGGCGTGCAGGAGCCCCGTCTTCGGTGATTTCAGTTCGCCGGTGTAGCTGCGCCCGCCCTCGATGTAGAAGAGGAGGTCGTGCCGCTGCAGCAACTCGGCGACGTAGGCCTTCAACGTGACGAGGTACGCCGGGTCCTTCGTATTGCGCCTGATCGGGATGGCGCCGGTGACATGACGATGGATCAGGCCCAGCGGGCCGCCGAACAGGTTGATGCCCGCCGCGATCACGGGAGGGCGGATGCCGTTGTCGTCGAGCACGAGCGGTTCGACGAGGTAATCGAGATGGCTCTTGTGATTCGAGATGTAGATGAGACGCCCGTCGCGCGCCGCGGTCTGCACGATGCTGACGTGCTCTTGCAGGCGCTCGATCTTTCGCAGAATTGGATACAGCGGGTGTTTGAGCGCGCGGTAGATCGGGTAGCGTTGAGTGGTTCGCAGCTCCTCGAGGTACGCGTAGATGCGCTCCCGGGCCTCGACTTCCGACTGTCCCGGGCCTCCGCGCAAGTACTTCGCTACATCCTCCCGCGCCAGCACCGCCTGGGTGATGTCGTCGAGCATGCCGTCCCGGACTATATCAGACATTACTCAAACGAAGACTGTTATGATCGGCGGAGTACGACCCACTTTTCTCGTGTCTAAAGAGTCTTTGGTCTTCGGTGTCGCGGGCGTCTTCTTTGGTGTGCTCGTCGGGTGGATCGTGGGCAGCCAACAGGGGAGCGCTCCACGCCAAGCCGCGGCGGCGCCACAACAGCAACAGCAGCGCGCGCAGACGCCACAGGGGCAGCCCACCGCGGCGCCGTTGGACGAAGCGCGCGTGGCCTCGTTGAAGCAGACGGCCGATCGTGAGCCGGCCAACGCTGGCGTGCGCACGGAGCTCGGCAACGCCTACTTCGATGCCGAACGGTTCGAGGAGTCGGCGCGCTGGTACGAGGACGCCTTCAAGCTCGATCCGAAGAACGTGAAAGTCAGCACGGACCTCGGGATCAGCTACTACTACCTGAATCAACCCGATCGCGCGCTCGCGCAGTTCGACCGCTCCCTCGCGATCGATCCCAGCCACGCCAAAACGCTGCTGAACATCGGCATCGTCCGCGCCTACGCGAAAGACGATCTCGCCGGTGCGGTCAAGGTCTGGCAGCGCGTGGTCGAAGTGGCCGGCGACACGACCGAAGGCAAGGTCGCGCGTCAGGCGTTGGACGCGGTGCGCAACTCGCATCCCAACCTCGCGGCGCCGACCGAGCCCGCACCGAAGCCGCCGGGATCGCAGGAGTAATGCATGATCCTGCGGATCCTGCAGCTCCTGCTGATCCTCGCCACGGTTCGCGCGCTCTGGCGCCTGTTCAAAGGGGTACTCGAAGGCGCTGGCTATCAACGCGTCGATGCTCCCTCGGCGCCGTCGGTCAAGCTCCAGCGCGATCCGGTCTGCGGTAGCTTCGTTTCTCCGGTGACCGCGCCAACGCTTCGCTCGAGCGGCAAGACCGTGTACTTCTGCTCCGAGAAGTGCCTCCGCGAGTGGGAAAGGCGATAATCGCCGCTCATGGCTGACAGAGCCGAGGCGCAGCTTCGTGCCGAGATCGTCGAGGTCGGGCGTCGTCTGTACGCGCGCGGCTACACCGCGTCGAACGACGGCAACATCAGCGTCAGGCTCGACGGCGGCCGCTTGCTGATGACGCCGAAGAGCGTCTGCAAAGGCTTCATGGCGGTCGAGATGATGTGCATCACCGATCTCGACGGCAAGAAGATCGCGGGCGATCGCGACCCGTCGTCAGAGATGCAGATGCACCTCGAGGTCTACCGCCAGCGGCCGGAAGTGAACGCCGTCGTCCACGCGCATCCGCCGATTGCCACCGGCTTTGCGGTCGCCGGCATTCCGCTCGATCGCGCCGTGCTTGCGGAGGTGGTGACGACGCTGGGCAGCGTGCCGATTGCCGAGTATGCGACGCCGTCCACCAAGGAGTTGCCCGAAGCGGTGCGCAAGTACGTCAAGGCGCACGACGGCATGCTGCTCGCGAACCACGGCGCGTTGACGATGGGGGGCGATCTCTTCGGCGCGTACTACAAGATGGAGACGATCGAGCACTTCGCGAAGATCAGTCTCGTCGCACGGCTGCTGGGCGGCGAGCGGTTGCTCTCGCGTGACGAGGTCACCCGGCTCGAGGGCCTGCGTGGGAAGTACGGCATCGCGTCGCCGGCGCCGATTTGCGCGGATCCGGCGGCCTCACTGGCGCCGCTGATTGGAGACGCCATCGACTGTCAGATCGTCCAGTCTCCAGTGTCCACGACAGGTGAGAGGCTCGTGCCCGGCAGCACCGACGGAGCTGCCGGCCAAGGGGTCAGGGGACCAGTGGACGGTGAAATTCGGCTAACATACAGCGAACTTACGGCACTGATCGAAGATGCGGTGCGAAACCTGAGATAGCTGTCAGCTTTCAGCTGTCAGCTCTCAGCGGGCATCACGCACGGAACGGCCGAGACCGGAGATTGTGCTGAGAGCTGACGGCTGATAGCTGTGAGC
>Ga0075366_10001268_pt1 | contig 12556 bp, 11 predicted proteins | sample EndMethybrTD3031_FD_72351 | JGI IMG/M metagenome (GOLD analysis project Ga0075366, IMG submission 72351) | Populus endosphere microbial communities from Tennessee, USA - Endosphere MetaG P. TD hybrid TD303-1 | ecosystem: Host-associated > Plants > Roots > Endosphere | place: USA: Tennessee...
CACCAGCAGCATGAACAGGATCGCGATATTGGCGACGTTGAAGGCGACGCCGGTGGCGAAGGCCGGCGTGTAATAGCCATAGATGTCGTAGAGATAGCCCGCGAGCCAGCCGCCGGCTCCCATGCCGCTGCCGGTGAGCAGGAGCAGCGCCGGCACCCGCCAATGCGCCTCGTTCATGGGATAGAGTTCGCGGATGGTCAGCACATAGGCCGGGATCAGCGCGCTGAAGCCGAGCCCGAATGCGGTCGCGACTGCGAACAGGCCGACCGTGTCCTGAGTGAACAGAAAGCCGCTCATCGCCGCGCATTGCAGGATCGAGCTCAAGAAGGCGGTGAGCAATCCGCCCATGCGATCGGACAGCCATCCCCAGCCCTGGCGGCTGAAGAAACCCATGCCGAGCAGCACCGACAGCATGGTCGCGCCGAGCGTCGCCGAGATGCCGAGGTCGCTGCAGAACGCGACGAGATGCTGCTGCGGCATCGACATGGTGACGCAGCAGAGAAAGCCCGCAAACGCGATCATGGCGAACACGATGTTGGGATTCCAGCCGAGCACCCGCGGCCGTGCGCCGCCGGTGCTGTTCGCCTCGTGCTCAAGGGGAATGGCGGGCGGCGGGCGGAGAAAGATGATGGCGAGCGGAACGATGACCACAAGCTGCAGGGCGGCGAAGCCGATCATGGACCAGCGCCAGCCGAAATGCGCAATCGAACGCTCGAAGATGGTCGGCCAGACGAAGCCTGCCAGATAGCCGCCGCTCGAAATCAGCGCCAGCGCCGAGCCGCGCCGCCGGTCGAACCAGCGGCTCACATAAACGAACAGTGGCGCATTGAGCCCGGCGTTGCCGAGCAGGCCCATGAACAGGCCGTGCCCGAGATAAAGCTGCCAAGGCTCGCCGAGCGATGAAACCAGAAGACCGACTGCGATCATCACCGATCCGATGATCGCCGTCAGACGGACGCCGTGCGTGTTGGCGAGCCGGCCCATCAGCAATCCGCCGACGCCTGAGCCGAACAGCGACAGTGATATGGCGAGTGACGGCACCTGGCGCGCGCCGCCGGTGTCGGACGCGATCTCCTTCAACCCGACCGCCGTGATCCACGGCCCGCCGAACGACAGTCCCAGCATGACCAGCGAAACGCTCGCCACGACCCATGAGGTGCGGGTTTCGATCGAGCGCTGAGGTGAAAAGCGCGCGCCTGCGGCTGGCGTCCCGACGGAACGCGGCTCTTCATCGTGTATTGTCAAACCAAATCCCGGCGGATCGGCGTGAATGAGCGGGCTTGGTGCGGCGCCAACCGCCTAGGCCCGGGCGAAGTCGAAGTGCTACTGTCTACAAAACGAATGGGAGGTTGTGAAATGATAAAAGCCATAGTCAGCTGCGCGCTTGCCGCGGTCTGGTCTGTTTCTTCCGCGGGCGCGCAGGACTTCCCCTCCCGACACGTCACCATCGTGGTTCCGCTGGCCACCGGCGGCTCGACCGACACCATCGCCCGCATCATTGCCGAGGGCATGCGGCCGCATCTCGGCCAGACCGTCATTGTCGAGAACACGCCCGGCGCGGGCGGCGCGACCGGCGTGATCCGCGTCGCGCGGGCGACGCCCGATGGCTATACGCTGCAAATCGGCCAGTGGGGCACCAATGTCGCAACCGGCGTGGTGCACAATCTGCCGATCGATCTGCTCAAGGACCTGGAGCCGGTCGGGCTGATCTCGACACAGGCGTCGTTGATCGTGGGCCGGAAGGACCTGCCGCCGAACAACTTCAAAGAGCTGATCGCCTGGCTGAAGGCCAACCCCGGCAAGGTGTCGGTCGGCACCTCGGGGCCGGGCAGCCCGAGCCATGTGTTCGGCTCGTTCTTCCAGAACGCCATCGAGGCCAAATTCGATTTCATTCCCTATCGCAGTGCGGGAGATTCGCAGAAGGACCTGGTCGGCGGGCAGGTCGACATGATCGTCGACACGGTTTCGACCTCCGGCCAGAACGTGAAGGGCGGCCTGATCAAGGGCTTCGTCCTCGCCGGCAAGAACCGCTCGCCGGTGCTGCCGGACATTCCGACCGTGGACGAAGCGGGGCTGCCGGGGATGTACTTCTATTTCTGGCATGCGCTGTGGGTGCCCAAGGGCACGCCCAAGCCGATCATCGCCAAGCTCAACGAAGCGGTCGTGAAGGCGGTCAACGATCCGGTGACCCGCGAGCGGCTGTTGAAGATCGGCCAGGAGTTCTTCCCGCCGCCGATGATGACGTCGGAAGGCCTCGCCAAGTTCCAGAAGGAAGAAATCGAGAAGTGGTGGCCGGTCATCAAGGCGCAAGGGATCAAGGTGCAATAGGGCATCAAGGTGCAATAGCTGCTTCGTCGAGCCGACGGATAGCGGTCAATTTTCAAGAAGGCTGGAGTGAAGGCGCAATAAAACGCACGACAAAAAATAAATAGCCAGGGAGGGCGGAACGTGAGGAAGCTTGTTCTGGGAATGGCCGGCGCGTTGCTCGTGGGCATGGTCACGGCCAACGCGCAAAGCTTTCCATCGCGGCAGATCACACTGGTCGTGCCGTTTCCGCCGGGCGGCTCCACCGACGTCGCCGCACGCATCATGGCCGAGAAGATGCGGCCTATCCTCGGCCAGCCGGTCATTGTTGAAAATGTCGGCGGAGCCGGCGGCAGCATCGCGGTCGGCCGTGTCGCGCGATCCGCGCCGGACGGTTACACCATCGACATCGGCCAGTGGGACACCCACGTCGGCAGCATCATCTACAACCTGAACTATGATTTGCAGACGGACTTCGAGCCGATCGGACTGATCTCGATCAATCCGCAGCTTCTGGTCGGGAAGAAAGCGCTGCCCGGCAACCGGCTCAATGAGCTGGTGGCCTGGATGAAGGCCAATCCGGGCGAAGCCAAGTTCGTCAACCAGAACGCGGCGGCCAACATCTCCGGCCTGCTGCTGCAACAGCTCACCAACACCAAGGTGACATTCATTCCTTATCGCGGCGCGGGCCCGGCGATGACCGATCTGGTCTCCGGTCAGGTCGATCTCCTCGTCGCGCAGGGTGCGGTGACCTTGCCGCAAGTTCGCGGCGGCACGATCAAGGCGATCGCCAACCTGTCGCCGCAGCGTTCGGCATCGATGCCGGACATTCCGACCGCGGATGAGACCGGCGTGCCAGGACTTTATATGTCCGGCTGGTTCGGCTTCTTCGCGCCGAAGGGCACGCCGAAGGACGTTATCAACACGCTCAGCAGCGCGATGTCCAAGGTGCTGGCCGATCCGGCCGTCAAGGCGCGCTTCGGCGAGCTTGGCCTCGATGTGGCGCCGGCCGAGCAGCAGAAGCCGGAAGGGCTTGCGGCGTTCCAGAAGGCCGAGATCGAGAAATGGTGGCCGATCATCAAGGCCGCCGGCATCAAGCCGGAGTGACGTGACGGCGGTGGCGTTGGACAGGAGGGCTGGCATGACAAGAGCTCTTGCGCTGACAGCGATTCTTCTCGCCGCGGCCGCATCGTTCGCTCGGGCGGACGGCTATCCGGCCAAGCCGGTCACCATTGTGGTGCCGACGTCGCCCGGCGGCCCGCCGGATACGCTGGCCCGCCTGCTTGCGGAGCCGATGCGTGCGTCGCTCGGCCAGCCGGTGGTGGTCGAAAACGCAACCGGGGCCGGCGGCACGGCGGGTGTGGCCCGCGTGGTTCGCGCGGCGCCCGACGGCTATACGCTCAGCCTTGGCCACTTCAATTCACATGTCATCAGCAGCATCACCTACAACGCCTACGATCCGCTGAACGATCTGGAGCCGGTTGCGGGGCTGGTCACCGCTCCGATGGTCTTCATCGCCAGACAGGCGCTGCCGGTCCAGAACATGCGAGGGCTGGTCGAATGGCTGAAGGCCAATCCGGGCAAGGCGACATTCGGCTCGGTCGGCGTCGGCGGACCTGCGCGTGTTTGGGGCACGCACTTTCATCAGGCCACGGGCGTCAGCTTCCAGTTCATTCCTTACCGTGGCGCGGTGTTGGTGGTGCAGGATATGCTGGCAGGACACATCGACCTCGGCTGCATGGAAGGCTCGAACGTCATCTCGCATCTGCATGGTGACAAAATTCGTGCATACGCCGTTCTGGCCGACAGGCGTTGGTCTGCTGCGCCGGACGTGCCGACCATCGGCGAGACGGGCGTGCCGGGCCTGCAGATGCCGTTCTGGCACGGAATATGGGCGCCCAAGGGCACGCCGCCGGATGTGATCGCCAAACTCAACGCAGCGGTTGAAAATGCGCTGACTGATCCGACGGTGCGCGCGCGGCTCGCCGACCTTGGTCAGGAAGTGTTGCCGCCGAATACGCGGACGCCGACAGGTTTGGCCGCATACCACAAGGCAGAAATCGACAAATGGACGCCAGTCATCAAGGCGGCGGGAATCAAGGCCGAGTAGCGATCGCGAGGAGCACGGGAGTGGAAATGAGAAAATTGCTAACTGCGCTGGCGATGCTCGCGGCAAGCGCGGTGTTGAGCGTCGCGGACGCGCAGAACTATCCGAACCGCCCGATCACGCTGGTGGTGCCGTTCGCGGCCGGCGGACCGACCGACACCATTGCGCGTATCTTTGCCGACCGGCTGCGCCAAAGCCTCGGCCAGACCGTGGTGGTCGAGAACACCACGGGTGCGGCGGGAACGATCGGCACCGGCCGCGTCGTGCGCGCCGCGCCCGACGGCTATACGGTCCAGATCGGCCACTGGAGCACGCATGTCGTCAACGGCGCGATCTACCCGCTGACGTTCGATCTGCTCAACGACTTCGAGCCGATCACCCTGATCGCGTCGAACCCCCAGCTTCTTGTCGCCAAGAAGGCCGCGCCGGCGAAGGATTTGCAGGAGCTGATCGCCTGGGTGAAGGCCAATCAGGACAAGATTTCCGCCGGCACCGCGGGAGCGGGTGCGGCGTCCCATGTCAGCGGCGTTTATTTCCAGACCGTGACCGGCACGAAGTTCACCTTCGTGCCGTATCGCGGCACGGGTCCGGCGCTGCAAGACGTGGTGGCGGGCAATCTCGACATCATGTTTGATCAGGCCGCGAGCGCGTTGCCGCAGGTGCGGAACGGCAATGTGAGAGCCTTCGCGGTGACGTCAAAGACCCGGCTCACCTCGGCGCCGGATATCCCAACGGTCGACGAAGCCGGCATGCCGGGCTTCTACATCGCGGTGTGGCACGCGCTGTGGATGCCGAAGAACACGCCGAAGGACATCGTGATGCGGATGAACGCTGCGGCGCGCGAGGCGATGGCCGATCCGGCGACGCGCCAGCGGCTGATTGAGCTCGGCCAGGACATTCCGCCAGTCGATCAGCAGACGCCGGAAGCGCTCTACGCCTATCACAAGGCCGAAATCGAAAAGTGGCATCCGATCATCAAAGCCGCCGGCATCAAGGCGGAGCAATGACATTGGCGGAAGGCGGGACACAATGAGCATGAGGACATTTGCCGCGGTTGCGGCCGGATTGTTTGCGCTCGCGGCATCGGCGCAGGCGCAGACGTTTCCATCGAAGCCGATCACCATCATCGTGCCGTTCGCGGCCGGCGGACCGAGCGACGTGCTGGCGCGCGTCATCGGCGAGAAGATGCGCGTGACGCTGAAGGAAACCGTCGTCATCGAGAACGTGACCGGCGCTGCCGGCACCATCGGTGTGACGCGCGCCGTGCGCTCGCCGGCCGATGGTTACACCATCAGCTTCGGTCATCTCGGCACGCATGTGGTCAACGGCGCGATCTATTCGCTGCCGTTCGATCTGATCGACGATCTCGATCCAGTCACATTGCTCGGCGCCAATCCGATGCTGGTGGTGAGCAAGACCGCGATCCCGGCAAAAAGTCTGAAAGAGCTGATCGACTGGGTGAAGGCCAACCAGAGCAAGGCGACGTTCGGCACCGCGGGCGTCGGCTCCGGCGCGCATTTCAGCGGCGTCTATTTTCAGAACCTGATCGGCACCACTGCGAGCTACGTGCCGTATCGCGGCACTGGTCCGGCATTGCAGGACCTGGTCGCTGGCCAGATCGACATCATTGTAGATCAGGCGTCGAACTCGCTGCCGCAGGTGCAGGCCGGCACGATCCGCGCCTATGCGGTGACCGACTCCAAGCGGATTGCCGCGGCGCCGGATGTTCCCTCGGTCGATGAGGCGGGGCTGCCGGGATTCCATGTCTCGCTGTGGTCGGGCTTTTGGGTGCCGAAGGGCACGCCGAAAGATGTTGTCGGCAAGCTCAACGAAGCGGTGCGCGCGGCGCTCGACGATCCGGCGGTGCAGAAGCGCTATGCCGAGCTTGGGCTTGAGCAGCCGCCTGCGGCACAGCGCACGCCGGAAGCGCTCCGCGCCCATCAGAAGGCCGAGGTTGCGAAGTGGTGGCCGGTGATCAAGGCGGCGAATGTGAAGCCATAGAGGAAGGCCATGCGGCGGCGGGGAAGCGATATGCGACATCAACTGCGGGGTTCGTTGCTGGCCACCGGCCTTTTGATTTTGGGGCTTTTGATTTCGGCGGTTCTGCCGGCCGTGGCCGACGACTATCCGAACAAGCCGATCACCGTCATCGTGCCGTTCCCGGCCGGCGGGCCGACCGACGCCATCATCCGCAATCTCGGCGAGCGGATGCGCGTGTCGCTCGGCCAGCCGCTGATCGTCGAATATGTGTCGGGTGCGAGCGGCACAGTGGGCACCACGCGGGCGCATCGTGCGCCGCCCGACGGCTACACCATCATCTGCGGCCACTTCGGCACGTTTGCGACCAACGGCGCGGTGTATCAGCTGCCCTATGATCTGGTGACCGACTTCGCGCCGATCGCGCTCCTGCCGCGCAATCCTTATCTCATCGTCGGCAAGAAGGACCTGCCTGCGAACAATCTTCGCGAGTTCATGGCCTACGTGAAAGCCAATCCAGGCAAGGTCAACATGGGCCACCCCGGCATCGGCACCGGCCCGCATCTGCTTGCGCTTCAGCTTGCGAACACCGCGGGCGGCACGATGAACTATGTGCCCTATCGCGGCTCGGGTCCGGCGATGACCGATCTGGTCGCGGGGCAGATCGATCTGATGGTCGATCAGGTGCAGACCTCGTCGGCGCATGTCAAAGGCGGAACCATCAAGGCGCTCGCCATCGCTGCGCCGGCGCGCTCGAACTCGGTGCCGGATGTGCCGACGGTCGACGAGGCCGGCGCGCCCGGGCTGCACATGTCGCTGTGGTACGGCTTCTGGGCGCCGGGCGGCACGCCTGCGCCGATCGTGCAGAAGCTTCAGGCCGCGGTGCAGGATGCGCTGGCCGATTCCGATGTGCGCGGCCGGCTGACCAGCCTCGGCATGGAAATTCCCCCGCGTGAGCAGCAGACGCCGCAAGGGCTGACCGCGCAGCAGAAGGCCGACATCGCGGTCTGGTGGCCGATCATCAAGGCCGCCGGCATCAAGATGCAATAAGGGGACGACGATGATCCGCGTTCTTGCAACCATCCTGGCCGTGTTGGCCGCGACGACCGCCGCCACGGCACAGACCTATCCAACACGGCCAGTGACCATCATTGTGCCGTTCGCGGCGGGTGGGGCGACCGACGTGCTGACGCGCTTTCTCGCCGAGCGCATGCGAACGGCGCTGGGCCAGACGATCGTGATCGAGAATGTCACTGGCGCCGGCGGCACCATCGGCGTCGGCCGGGCGGCGCGGGCGCAGGCCGACGGCTACACCATCCAGGTCGGCACCTCGACCACCAACATGCTGAGCGGCGGGCTCTATCCGCTGCAGTTCGATCTCTTCGACGATCTCGATCCGATTACCCTGATCGGCAGCGAGCCGATGATGATCGTCGGCAAGAAGGCTCTTCCGGCAAGCGATCTCAAGGAGCTGATCGCCTGGCTGAAGGCGAACCCCGACAAGGCTTCGGTCGGCATCCCCGCCGTCGGCGGCACCGGCCATCTCACGGGGCTCGCGTTCCAGAAGGAGACCGGCACGACGTACCAGTTCGTGCCTTATCGCGGCAACGGTCCTGCATTGCAGGATCTCGTCGCCGGACAGATCGATCTGCAGATGGAGCCCGCGTCGAACTTCTACGAACAGGTCAGGGCCGGCACGATCAAGGCCTTCGCGCTCGCCTCGCGTCAGCGCGTCGCGGCGGCGCCCAACATCCCGACCGCCGACGAGGCCGGGCTCGCCGGCTTTTATGCGTCGCTATGGTACGGCGCCTGGGCGCCCAAGGGCACGCCGAAGGAGATCGTCGCGCGGCTCAATGCTGTCATGCTGGAGACACTTGCGGATCCGGCGGTGATGCGTCGCTTCGACGAACTGGGCATCGCCAAGCCGCAACGCGATCAGCAGACGCCGGAGGCGCTGCGCGCATACCAGAAGGCCGAAGCTGAGAAATGGTGGCCGGTCATCAAGGCCGCCAACATCAAGGGACAGTAACCCCGCGTCTCGCGGCGTTACGGAGGAAACGAGGTCGAAGATGAAATGGGCATTCGTTGCCGCATGTGCCGTGCTGGCTCAGGTCTCCACCGCGCAGGCGCAAGGCTTTCCGTCGAAGCCGATCACCGTGGTGATTCCACTCGCCGCCGGCGGTGCGATCGACACCATGGTCCGCACCATGACCGACTCGCTGCGCAACTCGCTCGGCCAGCCGATCCTGGTGGAGAACATGGGCGGCGCGGGCGGCGTCACCGGCATCGGCCGCGTCGCGCGGGCGGAGGCGGATGGCTACACGATCAGCATCGGCACCTGGGGCACGCATGTGATCAACAGCCTGGTGTTTGCGCCGCCCTATGACCTTCTGAAGGATTTCGAGCCGGTGGCGCTGCTGCCCAGCGTGCCGCACTGGTTCATTGCGCGAAAAAACATGGAAGCCACCAACTTGCAGGAGCTGGTCGCTTATATGAAGGCGAACGAAGGCAAGGTGACGGCCGCGTCGGTCGGTGCGGCCGGCAGTTCTGCGGTGTGCGCCTATTACCTCGGCAAGCTGACCGGCACGAAGTCAACGCTGGTGCCCTATCGCGGTGGCGCCCCTGCCTTGCAGGACATTGTCGCCGGCAATGTCGACACCATGTGCGATCTCGCGGCGAACTCATTGGCGCAGGTGAAGGCCGGCAATATCAAGGCCTATGCGGTGACGGCGAAGAAACGCTGGTTCGCGGCGCCCGATGTGCCGACTGTCGCGGAAGCGGGCGTTCCCGGCGTCGAGGTGACCAACTGGCTCGGCGCTTGGGCGCCCAAGGGCACGCCGAAGGAGGCGGTGGCGAAGCTCAACGGGGCCTTGCGGACCGCGATGGCGGATCCCGCGGTGGCGAAGCGGATCACCGATCAGGGCTTGGAGAGTCCGCCGCCTGATCAGCAGACGCCTGAAGCTTTCGCGGCCTACCTGAAGTCGGAAATGGACAAGTGGGGCGCGGTGATCCGCGAGTCCGGTCTCAAGGGGCAGTAAATCAATGAAGACCGGAGCCCTGCCGATCCTGGCTGCGCTCGGCGCAGCATTGGTCTGCTCTGCACCCGCTCACGCGCAGAGTTTCCCATCGAAGCCGATCACCATGATCGTGCCGTTTCCGGCGGGCGGCGGCTCGGACATCCTGTCGCGCATCGTCGCCGAGCGGATGAAGGTGACGCTCGGCCAGCCAGTGATCGTCGAGAATGTCGGCGGCGCCGGCGGCACCATCGGCACGACGCGGGTCGCCCGCTCGGCGCCTGACGGCTACACCATCGGCTTCGGCCAATGGACCTCGCATGTCGGCGCCGGCGCGCTCTATCCGCTGAGTTTCGATCTGCTCAAGGATCTGGCGCCCGTCGCGCCGCTCACCACGGCGAAGCTCTGGCTGATCGGCCGCAGCGACCTGCCGGCGAACAATCTGCAAGAACTGATCGCCTGGCTGAAGGCCAATCCCGATAAGGCCAGCGGCGGAACGATCGGCGCAGGCTCCGGCACCCAGCTCTGCCTGATCTATCTGCAGCAGAACACCGGCACGAAATTCCAGCTCGTGCCGTATCGCGGCGCTGCGCCGATCATGCAGGACCTCTTGGCCGGGCACGTCGATCTCACCTGCCCCGAGGGCGGCCAGACGCTGGCGCTGTACCGCGCCGGCAAGATCAAGGCGTTCGCCGTGATGGACAAGACCCGCTGGTTCGCCGCGCCCGATGTGCCGACCACCGACGAAGCCGGCGCGCCGGGCCTGCACATGACGTTCTGGTATGGGCTGTGGGCGCCGGCCGGCACGCCCAAGGAGTATGTCGCCAAGCTCAACGCCGCCGTGGTCGACAGCTTCAACGATCCGACGGTGCGGCAGCGGTTGACCGAGGAGGGCCATGTCATTCCGCCACCTGCGCAGCTGACGCCGGAGGCGCTCGGCGCGCACCACAAGGCCGAGATCGAGAAGTGGTGGCCGATGATCAAGGCCGCCGGCATCAAGATTCAATAGCCGGCGATTTGCGTTTCTCCCGCGACACGTTCGCCTGTTCGTTCTTTGCGGTCTTTCGCGCTGCCGAAGCCCGTGTCATGCTTGCTCCAACAACAAGCAGATCAAAGCCGATACGGGAGGAAAGCCGATGCGATGGGTGTCATTCCTGATTGCGTGCGCGGTTGCGCTGGGTGGCACCCTCGGTGCGCGAGCCGAAACATTTCCGACCAAACCCGTCACCGTGATCGTGCCATTCGCGGCTGGAGGCATCACCGATATCGTCGCACGCATCGTCGCGGAGCGCATGAAGGTGTCGCTCGGCCAGCCGGTGATCGTCGAAAATGTCGGCGGGGCAGGCGGCACGCTTGGTATCTCGCGGCTGCACCGCTCGCCGGCCGATGGCTACACCGTCGTGGTCGGGCAGTGGACATCGCACGTCGGCGGCGGCGTGATGTACTCGCTGCCGTTTGATCTCGTCGAAGACTTCCAGCCGATTTCGGTGTTGTCGATCGGCCCGCTCTGGATTATCGGCAACAAGGATTTGCCGCCGAAGGATTTGAAAGAGCTGATTTCATGGCTCAAGGCCAATCCGACTCGAGGCGCCACCGGTACGACAGGCGTCGGCGGCGGCATCCACATGTGCATGGTGTATTTCCAGAACAACACCGGGACCAAATTCCCGATGGTGCCGTATCGAGGCGCGGCACCCATCATGCAGGATTTGCTGGCCGGCCAGATCGACCTGTCGTGTCCGGAGGCCGGACAGACGCTGCCGCAGTATCGCGCCGGATCGATCAAGGCGTTTGCGGTGCTGCAGAACAAGCGGTGGTTCGCGGCGCCCGACGTGCCGACCATCGATGAGGCCGGCGTTCCAGGGCTGCACTTTCCGTTCTGGCACGGCATGTGGGCGCCCAAAGGTACGCCGAAGGATGTGACCGACAAGCTTACGGCCGCGGTCGTCGATGCGTTGGCCGACGCTGCGGTGCGTCAGCGCCTGACCGACCTCGGACATGAGGTCGCGCCGACGAACCTGCAGAATCCGGCGGGATTGGCGGCGTACCACAAAGCTGACATCGACAAGTGGGCGCCGATGATCAAGGCGGCGAACGCCAAGCCGCAATAAGCGAGCTGGACCTTTTATGAAAAGCTCTGGCCGCTCATGAAAATTAAAGCCCCCGGCCACCGCAACAACTGCGCGGCGACCAGGGGCGTTGGGGAATCACTAACCGGACGCAACTGCAACGCTACGCGGTTACCCAATACGCGACCCACATCCGATACGCTAAGCGGATGCGGTACCTACCTCCCGCGCGGGCGTTGGCGGCACTCAATCGCGCCGCTGCGGATTCACTTCGTTTTTCACCATCGCGGCGGTCAATCCGCCCATGCTGGCGATGACAAACACTACAAACAAAACAAGCATCAACCGGCTTCCGCCGCCGGCGGCCGGCATCAACGTGTCGGCGCGGGCGATGCCGATCGACACCGCGGTGGCCGCAATCGCCAGCGACACCGCGAGCGACAAGGCGATGAGGATCACCGGCAGGCCCACGAACGCATGACGCTGACGCGAACGCTCGATCAATTCCTGGGTCATGGTCTTCAAGCTCAAAGGGCGCGAATCAGATTCGAATCGCTTCGTTCACGAATATGGCGATGGATGCAGGCGGGGGTTCGACCAGACTTGGGCGGCCGTTTTGGCGAAAGACGGCGGATGTGTGGCATATGGTTAATGCGAGGTTAAAATCTGCTATCTTTGTTCGTCCGTGACTTAAACAACACACAAAATGCGGACGGCGTTCAGGGGAGGACTACGATGAAGACGCTTCTCGGCCTTTTGGCTGCTGCGCCGCTTGCCTTCGTGTCATTGGCCTTCGGCGTTCCGGCGTGGGCGCAGTCCGGTTATCCCGACAAGCCGATCAAAATCCTTGTCGGCTTCTCGCCAGGCGTCGCGCCTGACATCACCTCGCGGCTGTTGGCCGACAAGTTCAACGAGACCTGGGCCAAGGGCGTGGTGGTCGAGAATGTGACCGGCGCGGGCGGCAATCTCGCGGTGGAGCGCACGTCCAAGGCTGCGCCCGACGGCTACACGCTGGTGATGGGCGGCAACGCCGCGCTGGTGATCAATCCCAACCTGATGGACAAGCTCGGCTACGACCCGATCAA
>Ga0075366_10001269_pt1 | contig 12556 bp, 6 predicted proteins | sample EndMethybrTD3031_FD_72351 | JGI IMG/M metagenome (GOLD analysis project Ga0075366, IMG submission 72351) | Populus endosphere microbial communities from Tennessee, USA - Endosphere MetaG P. TD hybrid TD303-1 | ecosystem: Host-associated > Plants > Roots > Endosphere | place: USA: Tennessee...
ATCAGCAACGGGCTGCGAAAAAATATTGGGTAAGGCCATTCTGGGTTGTTTTAATATTGCTATGGATTATTAAATCATGACGATTATGCACTTGCATTCACCTGTTTTCCATACTTTTCCAGCATGCTAATAATTTCGGTAAGCTTCATGGGCTTGCTCAGGTAATCGTCCATGCCTGCTTGCGCGCATGCTTCTTTGTCTTCTACCATCGCATTGGCTGTCATGGCAACAATAATAGGCTGAATAGGAATATTTTTCCTGATGTAGCGGGTTGCTTCCAGTCCATCCATTTCGGGCATCTGGATGTCCATCAGAACGACATCGTAATGCTTCGCCGCTACCGCGTCAATAGCCTCCCTGCCGTTGGCAGCGATGTCAGGCTGGTAGCCCATTTTGTTGAGAATTTGCTTGGCTACTTTTTGGTTTATCGGGTTGTCTTCGGCTATCAAAATATTCAGCGGGTATTTAATTGCCAGCTCTTTTGATAATACATCCTTCGGTGGTTTTTGATCGGCAGTAGCAATTTTATCGCTCTTTAGCTGATCTATAATGTGTTTAAGCAATATATTATGCTTGGCAGGCTTGGTGAGTACCACGTTAAAAAGGCCGGCCTCGTGTTTGGTTTGTCTATCAATCGAGCTTAGTAATATCAGGGGTAGGTTGGGATGCGTCGTTTTTATTTTGCGCGCCAGTTCGGCGCCATCCATCTGTGGCATGTACATATCGGTAATTACCAGTTCAACCTGGCTATTGGCAGCCAAAATGGTTAAAGCTTCATCGCCTGATTGCGCTATCAAAGGCACAAATTTCCAGTGCTTCAGCTGGGTTTCCATAATATTCCTGTTGGTGGCATTATCGTCAACCACCAGCACTTGTTTGTTTTCCAGGCCTGCGGTATCCAGGTTAAAGTAGGTAGGGTTGGTTTTTATGCCAACCCTGGTTTTTATGTTAAAGCTGAATGTGGTACCATGTGCAAGCTGGCTGGCTACTTTAATTTCGCCGCCCATAAGATGGATCAATTTTTCGCTGATAACTAAACCAAGCCCTGTACCGCCGTATTTGCGTGTTGTGCTGGAGTCTACTTGCGAAAACGCTTTAAAAAGCCGCGATAATTTATCTTCAGGTATGCCGATACCGGTATCGCGAACGATGAACGACAGGTTGAAATCATCATCACTGCCCGAAAGCCTGTCTACATCAATAAATATTTCGCCTTCGGTGGTAAACTTAATAGCATTGCCCACCAGGTTGATCAATACCTGCCTCAGGCGCATAGAATCGGCAATAATATGCTCCGGTACACCAGGTTCAATCTGGTAAATCAGGTCGATGTTTAATTTTGATGCTTTATCGGCAAAAAGGTCAAGTACACTTTCTACACAATCCCTTACGTTAAAGTCGTGCTCTTCCAACTCCATGTTTCCGGATTCGATCTTGGAGAAATCGAGAATGTCATTAATTACGGTCAGCAGGGCGTCGCCCGAGTGTTTGATCGTTTCAGTATACTCTGCCTGCTCGGTGGTAAGGTCGGTATTAGACAATAAGGTTGCCATGCCTATTACGCCGTTCATTGGCGTGCGGATTTCGTGGCTCATGGTAGCCAAAAATATACTTTTTGCTTTATTGGCGTTTTCTGCCTCTTCCCGGGCCTTCTCGGCGGCCTCGCGCGATTTTCTTTCTTCTATAGTGAGTTGTGTAATACTTTCGGTACGTTCTTTTACCTGCATTTCAAGCTGCTCTTTTTGTTGCCTTACTGTATGCATGCGGTACCTGAAGAAGCCGTAAATGGCACCCGCGAACGCTATAACAGCAAGGGTATCAAACCACCAGGTAAGCCAAAATGGCGGTATAATAGTTATCTGGAGCGGAGTTGTTACCGGCGACCATGAGCCCTGGCTGTTGCGGTATTTTAACCGCACATGGTAAGTGCCCGGCCCAAGGTTGGTATATAAGGCAGTATTATGGTTACCAATGTAGTTCCATTCCTTATCAAAACCGTCTAAATAATAGGCATACTGCTTTCTGTCTGTTGACGCATAATCAAGTGCTGCAAACTCGAACGAAAATACCGATTGTTTGTAGGACAGGGTAAGATTGTGGGTATCGGTGATATCGTTTTTTAAGGGCGAGGGGTCTTGCGCGTTTTTTGCAATTACCAGCGGTTTGTTAAACAACTGAAAGGATGTGATAACCAACGGGGCAAAGCCGGCCTGCTTTAATACTTTGCCCGGCGAAAAACAATTAAATCCGTTAATGCCACCGAAATAAAGGGTTTTATCATCTGTTTTTAAGGCTGAGTGCGACTTAAATTCGTCGCCCTGCAATCCATCCTCAGTAGTATAGTTATAAAATGTCCTGCTTTCGGGATCAAATTTAGATAGCCCGCCGTTGCTGCTGATCCAGAGATTGCCGGCATCATCAGGCCTTATGGCATAAATAATATCGCTGGGCAAACCATCTTTTTTTGTAAAAACGGTAAAGTGTTTGCGTACAGGATCAAAAAGATTGAGGCCTGAAAGTGTAGCCAGCCACAAACGGCCTTTAGCATCTTCAAAAATATCGGGTATGCCATTATTGCTGATACTGTTTGTTTTTTCGTCGTGGACAAAACGTGTAAAAGTGTTGGTTTTGCGGTCAAAAAGGTTTAAGCCCCCGTCTGAGGTGCCTACCCAAAGGTTTCCTTTCCTGTCTTCATACATTACGTAGGGCCTTGGGCTGCTTAAGCTTTTCAAATCGTTCGGGTCAAAACGGTAGTGGGTAAATATTTTGGTGTCGGGGTCGAAGCAGTCTAAGCCATCGTTAAAGGTGGCTAACCAGGTTTTCCGGTCACGGGTATGCAAAATGTAATAAACATTGTTGCCGCCAATACCTTGTGGTTTGGCAGCATCGTGTTTGTAATTGGTAAAAACATTTGTTTTAGGGTCATATATGCTAAGACCAGTGCCCCAGGTGCCTATCCAAAGTTTGCCTTCATAATCGGGTTTCACAGTAAGTGTATAATTGCCCGCTACGCTGTTTTTGCCGTCGGGCCGTTGTTTATAGTTGCTAAACGTTTTGCTTACCGGGTCAAACTTATTTAAGCCACCGCCATCGGTTCCAATCCAAATTTTATGGTCTTTATCTTCGGCCAGGTCAAGTACATAGTTATTTGAAAGACTTTCGGGACGACTGTTATGCCTGTACAAAGTAAAACTTGATGTTGCTTTTTTTGACAGGTTAATGCCCCCGCCAAAGGCGCCAACCCACATATTGCCTGCACGGTCGCGGCAAATATCGTATACCGAATTACCGTTGATGCTGTTGTTATCTACTTCATCGTGCTCGTAAACACTAAACTTGCCGGTTTGATTGTTTAAAATACAAAGCCCGCCGTTTTCGGTTCCAACCCAAAGGTTACCTGCGGCATCGCTGTTTAACGCGTAAATGGTATTTGATGAGATGCTGCCTGCGCGGGTTTTATCCTGCGCAAAACGTTTAAATGTTTTATTGGCACGGTTAAACAAAAGAAGGCCATCGTCCTGGGTGCCAAGCCACAATTGATGAAATTTGTCTTCAAATATGCAAGGGATAATGTTACCCTTCGCCGTTTTTGTAGCGGGATCATAGTAGGGAAAATGGTCGAAATTGTTTGTTTTAGGATTATACAGGTTTAAGCCGTCGCCTCCCGTTCCTATCCAAATTCGTTGTTCCGAATCTTTGTAAACAGTTCGTACATTGTTGGCGCCCAAACTGCCGGTGTCTTTGTCACTGTGCTGATAGTGGATAAAGGTGTTGCTTTTTAAATTGTAATGATCAAGGCCGCCGTTTTGGGTGGCTATCCATAAATTACCATTATCAAAAAGTAAACGGTTAACGATATTGTCACTAAGGCTGTTAGTGTGGCTATTATCATGCTGATGCCTTATAAAACGGCCGGTTGAACGTTGGTACATATTTAGGCCACCCTGGGTTGCCAGCCACATATTGCCATTATTGTCTTCGGCAATATCAGTTACGTTATTGTTGCTTAAAGAGGTGCTATCCTTGTCATCGTATCTGTAAGTGATAAAACGATAGCCATCGTACTTGTTAAGGCCGTTTCGGGTAGCTATCCACATAAAACCTCGGCTGTCCTGAAAAATGCAGTTTACATTTATTTGCGATAATCCTTCGGCAGTGCCTACATGTAAAAATTTAAGACTTTCGTTTTGAGCATAACTGCTAAACGGTATTACAGTACAAATTAAAAGTAAAGCGCGGATAATATGTTTAAACTTAAGGCATGGCCTGTACATAGGGCGTTGTTAATATGCGATGTTCACTAAGAAAGCTGCCCTGGCAGCGGGTTTATAGTACAAATTTTGTATACGTTCACCTTAGTAATAGGTTGCCTTAAATTTAACGATATTCCCGGGTTTTGCAAGCGTTTTAATTTTACATAAGTCATCATTTACACCGTTTGAAAATTGACAATTGGTATATGCCTTTGTCCGAAGTCGGATATTAAGAACTAATTCAACGTTTTTTAACATAAAATACTATATTTAAAAATATAATAGACCTTATTATGATTCCCGATTATCGATAAGTTAAAGCAAACCTTACAACACGAAAATGTAAATCATGAAATAGTTGGAATTGAGCCGGAAATCTAAAATATTTAAGAAATTCAAACAATTCTATTTTAAATTGTTGTAATTGAATGAATTATAATCAAACCACCAATGTGCTGATCATTGATGACGATGCGGTTAATAATTTTATTGCCGAAACCCTTATTAAAAAAGCAGCTAAAGACGCGGAAATTACTATTTGTTTAAACGGGCAGGAAGCCATAGATCAATTAATAAGCATCAAACAAAGTTCTGGAAAGCTGCCGCGGTTTATATTTTTAGATATAGCCATGCCGGTAATGGATGGTTGGAGGTTTCTTGACGAATACCGCCGTTTAAACTTGCATGATAGCGGCCACAGCGAAATTATCATGATCTCTTCGTCCCGTTTCAGGCATGATATTGACCGCGCACATGCAAATGCCATGGTAAAGGAATATATCAAAAAGCCCCTCAGCATGGAATTAGTAAAAAGGATTTTAAAGATAGAAGGTGATGATAATTGAGTACAATTTACTCCATCAACTTTTGGTTTGCAATGATTTTACACGCTGTTGTTGATTCACGCCGGAATTGCCGAACTTCGATTAAATTTTATTGTGAAACATGAGCAGCGAACTGAAAAACTTTATCAATAACTATGTAAAGCTGGATGATGCCGAGTTGGATGATATTGCCGGCCGTTTTAAAAAAAGACAGGTTGGTAAAAATGAATTTCTGTTAAAGGAGGGTGATATTTGCAGTGATCTTGTTTTTGTTCAGGAGGGGTGTTTGCGGTTATTTTATGTTACCGGTGAAGTGGAGATATCCGTATGGTTTGCATTTAAAAATTCATCGGCTATTGACATTTATAGCTTTATAAGCCAAAAGCCGTCGGCTTATTTTTTGCAGGCAATTGAGGATAGCCAGGTGATGTATTTACCCAAAGCCGAATTGTTGGAACTGTACCAAACACATCCTAAAACACAGGAAATGATGCGTAACTTTTGGGAAGATGCCGTGCTTAACCTTATTGACAGGTTTACCGCCTTACAAAGGGATTCGGCAGAGGAGCGTTATCTTCAGCTGTTGTCAAAACCGCCGTATTTGCAAAAAATTCCGCAAAAGTACCTCGCTTCTTTTATAGGGGTTACACCAACATCGTTAAGCCGCATCCGGAAAAATATCAGGTAGCTTTAAGGAGCTACTTTTATACTCTTGTTTTAGTATAAGCATCTGTCAAGGCAGCCAATAAAAGTTCGATGTTAATGGGCTTGGATAAATAGCCGTCCATCCCGGCTTTAAAACAATTGTCTTTATCTTCGCTGAGGGCATTAGCTGTAAGGGCTATTATAATAGGCTTGGCGCCATACTTTTTCCTGATAAGCCTTGTGGCTTCCAGTCCGTCGATATTGGGCATCTGAATGTCCATTAAAATAATTTCGTACTTCTTATTCCCCAGCATTTCCAGTACTTCCTGGCCATCATTTGCAAGATCGGGGTGATACCCTAATTTATTCAGCACTCTTAAAATTAGCTTTTGGTTCATCAGGTTGTCCTCGGCAATAAGCATGGTGAAGGGGTATGCCAATGCAAAAGCCTCTGTTAACAAACTCTTTCTCTGTTCAACAACCGGGATGCTTTCTTTTCTCAGTTCGGACTCAATAACGTTATAAAAATGCTGCTGCTTAATGGGTTTTGTAAGTATCGAACTAAATAAATGGTGGTGTGCTTTGTTACCATCGTTGCCAACCGGGCTTAATAGAACGATGGGAGTAGCAATGCCCGATGCTTTTATTTGTGTGCCTAATGCGATGCCGTTCATATCCGGCATTTGCATATCGGTTATAATAAGGTCAATGTCCTTTTCGGTCGATAACACTTTTAAGGCTTCATGGCCAGATGGAACGGCAATAGTGGCCATTTTCCATTTTTCCAGTTGTGTTTTTAATGCCCTTAAATGAATTTTATTATCATCTACAACAAGAACTTTTTTTCCTTCGATAATTTTATCGTTGATTAATGGTGCGTTTAAAGGTAACGCGGGCCCTTTTTTACACTTTATATCAAATGTAAAAGTACTGCCGACGCTCCTTTCACTTTCTACAACTATATTGCCTCCCATTAATTTAACCAGTCGCTCGCTAATGACCAGGCCAAGCCCACTGCCTCCGTATTTTCGGGTAATGGATGAATCTATCTGGTTAAATGCTTTAAATAAATTAGGGAGCTGATCATGGGCAATGCCTATGCCGGTATCTTTAACCGCAAAATGTAGTTGTAATTGATTTGCCGATAACTTGCTTTGCGTTACGTGCATAAATACTTCGCCTTTGTGGGTGAATTTGACGGCATTCCCCACTAAATTTACCAATATTTGCCTTAGGCGCAGTCCGTCTGCTATAATATTGGCGGGTATTTCATCATCAATCTGATAAATCAAATCTATCCCTGCATGTGCTGTTTTTGAAGCAAAAAGATCAAATACATCTTCTATGCACCTCCGTAAATCAAAGCTAAAAGGATCAAGGTCAAGATTGCCTGACTCAATTTTTGAAAAGTCCAGGATATCGTTTATAACTGTTAATAAGGATTCGCCGCTGCTAAGGATAGCATCGGCATATTCTTTTTGCTCATCATTAAGTTTTGTATCGGATAGTAGCGAAGCCATACCCAATACGCCATTCATCGGGGTACGTATTTCGTGGCTCATGGTAGCCAGAAAGGTACTTTTGGCCAGGTTTGCTTTCTCGGCTTCCTTTCGCGCTTCCTGCTCTTTTTCCTGTTGTTTTATAACTTCATCAGATTGTGCCTGAAGTTCTTCATTTAAGATGATTAGGTCATGCGCCTGCCTGCTTATCTGGGCTGTGCGGTCATTTACTTGTTGCTCAAGCGCGCATTTTTGCTTGTCAAAAAAATTGACCCTCAACCTGTAGATTATAAATACGCCGCTTAAAATAAGTAAAACGGCCAGGGCCCGAAACCACCACGTTTTCCAAAAAGGCGGCGTTATAATTACCTCGACCGATACAGGTTTAGTGCTCCAAACGCCATCGTTATTAGCCGCCTTCACCCAAAAAGTGTAGGTGCCCGGGTCAAGGTTGGTATAGGTAACGCTGCGTTTGTTTTCAATATATTGCCACTCAGCGTCAAATCCATCCAGTTTATAAGCATATCTGTTTTGTTGGGGGGCGGTATAATCCAATGCCGCAAATTCAAATGTAAATACCGATTGTGTATGGTTTAATGTTATTTGCCCGGTAGATAAAATGCTTTGTTTTAGTGGCGAGTTTATGCTTTGCACACTAACAGGTTTGTTAAATAAACTGAAACCTGTTATTCTTACAATCGGAGCGTTACTATTAAAACTCAGTTTTGCCGGGTCAATTATATTAAACCCGTTTATGCTGCCAACTGCAATTCGTCCATCGGCCAGCCTTGCCCCGCTTGAAAAGCTGGACTCCAGGGTTTTAAGACCGTTATATTCCCCAAAATTCCGGAATGTTTTATTAACCGGGTCAAACCGGGTGATGCCTTTTAAGGTAGCAAGCCATAAAAAGCCTTTGCTATCAGCGGTTATATAATTTACCGTATTATTTACCAGGCCATTATCTTCGGTATAGGCTGTTATTTTTTTTGTTTTAAAATCATAACAATTCAATCCGCCTTCCATAGTGCCTATCCACATGCGCTCCTTATCTTCATAAAAGTAGCTTATCACATTACTGGTAAGCTTGCTGTTTTCAATATTTAACCTTGAAAATTTGCCGGTGGCTGGATCATAAATACTTACTCCGTTTGAATAGCCGCCTATCCATACGTGACCATCGCTGCTCTCGCACAGGGCCTGGATAGAGTTGTCGGCAATTGAGTTAGGATCTTTGGGGTCATTAATATATTTCTTTATCGTTTTGTTTTTTGATTCATAAATATTCACGCCCCCCTGGTCCGTACCCATCCAAATGTTGCCTTTACGGTCTTCTAACAAAGCATAAACAGCAGTACTGTTTATATTGGCCGGTTTATTTCCTTTGGTAAAATGGGTAAACAACTTCGATTTAAGGTCGTACCGGTCTGCTCCGTTACTGTAAGTGCCCAGCCATACCGCATCATTTGCCCTGGTTATTAAAATACAAGACGTGTAATTGCTGATCAGGCTGTTTTTGGCCGAACCGTCATGGGTGTATGTGATATTGGCACCAGTTGCCGGGTTAAAGTACACCATGCCTGCATCCGTAGCTAAATAAAGGCCTCCTTTGCTGTCGGGCGCCAGGCCCCTCACAATATTTTTTGCCGATGGTGTATTGGTTAGCGAGGATTTAAATGAAGGGAAAACATTGAGGTTTTTGTCGTACTTTAAAATACCTTCGCTTGAGGTGCCTATCCATAGCGTATGCTGCTCATCGGCTAAAATGGAATAAATGCCATCGTTTGGCATATTTTCATTCTCGGAGGATGGCTGATTTATAGATACAAAAGCTTTTTTATCGACATTTAACAGCTGTAACGTGGTATTGGTGCCCACCCAAAGTTTTCCGGCTTTATCGGCCGATAAACTATAAATGGGATTATAGCCTGCAGCACTATAACGATCGGCCTCATTAGCATAGCGGTTAAATGTCAGGCTACTCCTGTTAAGCAGGTTCAAGCCATTGTTTGTGCCTATCCAAAGGTTTTGGTGCTCATCTTCGGCCATCGCATTGATGGAATTATCGCTGATACTTTTACTGTTTTTTTCGTCGTGTGTAAACCGTTTAAAATTTCCGTTTTTTTCGTTGTATAAATTCAGGCCATTATTTGTGCCAACCCACAACCGGCGATAGCCATCTTCACAGATAGCATAAACAGAAGCACTGCTCAGGCTGGTTGTATCTTTGGCGCTATGAACAAAGTGTTTAAACCCCTTTTCGCCATTCTTAAGCAGGTTTAAGCCGTTATCGGTACCTATCCAAAGGTTGTTTTTTGCATCACTAAAAAGATAGATGATGTTGTTATTGTTTAAGGCAGAAGGATTTTTAGGATCAGCTTTAAAGTTTATAAATTCATCTTTTTTTCTATCAAACTTACTGAGGCCACCCATACGGGTACCAATCCAAAGATCTCCTTTTTTATCTTCGCAAATGGTTAAAATGTTGTTGGCTGGTAAGCTTTTGTCGTTTTTTGATTGATGTTTATAAATCGTAAACTGGTATCCGTCAAATTTGTTGAGGCCATCTTGGGTGCCAAACCACATAAAGCCATAACTATCTTTTAATATACAGGATATAGAGTTTTGCGAGATGCTGTTTGAACTGTTAACCCTGCCCAATTTTAAGCCGGTGCTTTGTGAAAACACCTTGCTGTTTGACAACAGCAGCATGAACAAAAGAAATGTTAACAGGGGGTTATTGAACATTATATAGGGGTATTCAGCACGTCTTTTATACGCTAATTTTTAATCAAATGTTTAACGGCTTAAATTACAAGTAAAATTTATATTATCTGTCCAGGCATTTAAGCTATGCTTACAATTTATAAGCTAAATCCGAAAAACAGAGGTTTTTATGATAAATTATTACCATAGGAACTGAACTCACCGGTTGGATTGCTAAATTCTCCAATAATTGCCGCTGAGTATAATCATATTTAACATTTTGATGCTGTTATCATAATAATCATAATCTTTCTGCTTAAAATGCAGCAGATAATCCCATGTTTGGTTTAGCCAACGCTGGTTTTCAGCACCTGTCATGGCCGAAACGGTAAAGGGGGCTATGAAGCTGAGTGCCTCAAAATGACGGGTAGGCAGATCATCGCCCGCCAGCGTGTAGCCTGCAGATATATTGTCGGGATTCTCGCTGCTTGTAGACCTTATCCAGCGGTTAATTTTTGACGTAATTGCCTTAGCGCGCACATCGCCATATAGCAAGTAATCGGTGGCTATACGCCAGGGTATGCGGCAGGCATTGTAGCTATAACAGCCATCATACTTCGATTCCAGGTACATGGGGCTGGCCGGACGTGGGTTTTTGTTTGTTTGTTGTATAAAATCGGGCACCAGGCCTGCATCTGGGCTATACTTTTGTTGCATGCGGACGAAAAGGCGGTAGGTATTATCGATCACTTTGTCCCAGCGGGAATCCCCTGTAGCGGCTTTAAAAGCTTTAAAATGCGATGGCATAAAATCAGACGTGCGGGTATCAAAATAATCTTTACTATCCGCTTCAACATCGTTGCCAAGCAGTATGGTAAACTGTTGCCGGTTAATTTCATACTTCATGATATCGGCAATTAGCAATTTGGCTGCTTTTAAATAGTTTATGCTGCCATCGCTGCCCCATTGCTTATCGGCCAATAATAATGAATAGGCGATATCCATATCGCCATCTGTTGCAGAGGAATGATCGGTGTTATGGCCTTTTTTATTCTGCGCCCATGCCATCAGGTATTGCCCTTTTCGTGCCGGATGCGATTGATAATACCGGAACAAAGCGTCATAGATCGTTTTAGCAGATGCATCGGCCCCTGCCATTAGGGCTACGATGATCATGCCATAGCCTTGTCCTTCGGATACACATTGTTTATTGCCAGGCCTTTCAAACCAGATATAACTTTGGCTTTTATCGGCAGCTTGTTTTACATACCGGCTTTTCCATTGCCGATAAAATATGCGTACGCTATTATCAAGGCTTTGCCTGCTTAGGTGATTGGGCAGGATAGTGCCTTGTGTATAAGCAATATGTTGCGGAAATGGCTTTAATGCAGGCTGCGCGTTTAAGCTGTTACAGGTAAGCAGCGTTAGCAGTAATATAACTTGCTTTTGTTGCATAAAATATTGGTTAAACAAAACAGCCATTACGTTTAGGAAATCGTTTTTTAAAAGTTGATCCTGAAGAAAGGTAGCCCCTAAGGGGCAAAAACTATGAATTATTTTTTTCTACAAACAGGTAGCCTCTACGAGGCAGCTTAAAAGTGTATTGTCTTGTAAAGGTTAACCGCTTGTAACTGAAAAAGTTTAAAAGTGATTACCCCGCGAAAATGTCCCGGCACTGTTAGATGTGACGAAACCCCGCTAAAATTTCTACCTTTCACCTTTATCCTTTCACGTTTAACCTCACTAACTATTCCAATCTTTTCCTGATCAGTTCTTTACGATACCTTTCCTTTAGCGGGAACTTGATATCTGTAAGCAGGTAGATGCCTGTGCCTTTTTCGCGGGCAAGGTAATAGTCAACTTGTCCCATTTTTTTATAGGAGCCTATCATATTGCCGGCCACAAATTCGCGGATGTTTTCGCCGCCGTTGTCATCTACGTAGATCATGTATTTGCAGCTGAGCGTATCCGGTGCCCAAAGGGTAAAGCTACTGTTAAGCGATACCACGTCCGGGTAGTTGTATTGTTTACGGTAATGATGAAGTGCCCCGGCCTCGCCGTAATTATCGGCATATACAATGGTTTGCTTTTGCTGTTCGGGAGTAAGGCTATGGTAGGCTGCCCCAACTTTTTGGGCCATCTCGTCCCATCCCAGCATGTCGGCGTAGTCTTGTGTGGTGGCATGCAATTTCTGATCTTCCCAGGTCATTGCAAATCTAAATGGAGGGATGTTTTTGCCGGTAAATCTGAAAAATGCCAACGTTTGCTGCAACGGTAAAATAGGTAATACCAGGGGGAGTAAAAGCATATTGGGGATAGTAAAGCAGGCAATAGTTAACGTACGCAGTGTATAGCCACTTGTTTTTAACCAACGTTCGAATCCAAACCCGCCAGCGGCAAACAGCATAGGGTAGGCCCCGAACAGGTAGTAGTTTTTACCGTCCATTTTTAATAAGAAAATGAATATCAGCACGTAAGCGATAGCCAAAAACTGAAAATTGCGCAGCCTGAACGAGAAGATTAAAAATACCAGCCCGGTAAGCCAAACAAACAAGGCGATGCCATGAACCGTGAGTTGCTGTTTAATAAAATCGCCGGTGGTAATATAATCGAGCTGTTCCTCGCGGAGCGC
>Ga0075366_10001271_pt1 | contig 12554 bp, 16 predicted proteins | sample EndMethybrTD3031_FD_72351 | JGI IMG/M metagenome (GOLD analysis project Ga0075366, IMG submission 72351) | Populus endosphere microbial communities from Tennessee, USA - Endosphere MetaG P. TD hybrid TD303-1 | ecosystem: Host-associated > Plants > Roots > Endosphere | place: USA: Tennessee...
GCGCCGGATCCCTTGCCGCGCCTTCGGGGTACGGGAGGTAGGAACCGGCGCCCCGGTCTGCCACTGACCCCCCATGGTCCTTTTGCTCGAGACGTTGAGGGAGCGAGGGAGGGTTATTGCGCTTCGTCGCGCCTCACCGTCCGGACGCCTCGGCTGCGATCACCCGACGAGCGCGCTCGCTTTGCTCTTCACCCTTTCATCGACCGAATTGGCCGCCGTGCCTCGCTCGGCAGCGGTGGCTTCTGATTGGAAGGTCGCCGCTCATTCGCGGATCCCAACTTCCGAGCGAAGCGTTCTTGGTGTGCGCGTCCGAAGTCACGCTCTGCCAGCAAACGATTGTGCGAAGCGCAGAGCAACCGAAGGTTATCGATCGTGGATGGGCCTCCCAGCGCGTGAGCGTGCTCATGGTGCAACTGCAAGAATGCGCGACTCGCGCAGCGATTGCCCTCACCATCCCTGTAAGTGCACTGCCAACCATCACGCGATGCAACAGCTCGCCGGATCTCGTTCGGAATGTGCTCGCGCCGGGCACGCGGTCGGACGACGACGTTCTCCGGTTGACGTATTCTCTCCGTTTTAGGCTCGCCGCGTGTCTCCGATCGTCCATCCCGATCGACGGTCGACGGTTCTCGCGCTTGCGCCGCAGCAAGTGCGGCATGAGCTCCTCCCCGAGTGTGGTCCGCTTCGCGCGCTTCAGGTGTCCGCTCTTCCGTGCGCCGAGGCACGCGCTCGTTTGGCAACCTCCGCGCTGCCTGCGGCCTTCGTTTGCGAGCGAACCGCTGCTTCTCGAGCTTCTCGAGCAGCAGTTCGAGCGCTCTCTCGAGCACGACAGTGAGTTCGCCGCTCGGGTTTGCATGACTCATCAGATCCCGCGCTCGCTCGAGCTTGTCTTTCAGCTCATGACTGATGGTCGCTCGAAGCAAATGTCGCGTCGAGGAAAGAGGCGAGAGCGTAGAGGCAGCGGTCGCCGACACGGACGTCTCCGCCATGGACGCAGATGAGCCGGATGCCTTCACCCGCACCGCCTCAATGAACGACACCGCCTCGATCGACTTCTCGGCCTCAGGCTCGGGCGTGATAGGCACAGCGCCCATGGACGCGGCACTTGTTGATGCTTGCGCCAGGCCACGTTGCGCTGGCAACTTTCGAATGCGTGACGCAACGTCAGGGCGCGGTGCGATCGTGGCGACGAGCGCCTCGACCGCCTTCTTCGACTTGTTGCACGCCAGCGCCAATAGCTCCTGATGGTTCTCCGGCGTCAGGTGATCGCGCAGCAGCCGGAGCGCGCTCAGGTGAATCGCACGCGCCTCGAGCAGCTCGAAAATCTTTGGAAAACGCCGGGCCAGACGTGCCGCTGTGATCCGGTGAAAAGCCTCGCTCTCGCTGAGCCCCATGCGTCGCAGGCAATAGTCGAATAGCGAGGAAGTCGCCGCTTTGAGATGCAATCTGCGCTCCTCCTTCCGCCAGGTGAGCGACGATGCGCGCCTCGACACGCGCGCCTCCGGCAAGCAGCCCGCTCAGATCTTGCAGAAGTCGTTCGTCCGACACGGCAGTCAAGTTCCAGAATTCGCGCGTCGTCATGGCCGCTTGTACCACGCAGTTTTTCGAGCCTCAGACTGGCACGCAGCCACGCTTTTGAGCGTCCGAAGGCTTCGAAACTCATTCGCATAGCGAAGAGCAACGTCACTGGGCTGCTGAACCAAGCACGGAGTGATTGCGCGCAACCCGGCAACGAAGGCGGGCGGCGTTCACCAACCACGTCAAGCAAAACCGGGGACTCCTCCGCAAAAATCGTGAGTTCATCCGGCGCACCGTCGACAACTCGGACGCACGTCACCGAGCGCTGCGAGACGACGGCATCGACAGTGTGGATGGGCAGGCTGTTGCCGAGCCCGAGCAGCCCGCCGTCAGGCTGCGCTTCGAGCGCCACGCGGACCCGCGGTGTCGCTTCGAGCGCCACGCGGACCCGCGGTCGGTTCACTGAGCGCCGCCGCTGACCTCGTCGAGCTTCTGCCACGAGTTCGAGCGCTTGCGGGCGCGGCCAAACCTGCTCAGCGCGACCGGCCTCGCGTGCGTGCTCGCCCACGCTTGCTCTGGCGCAAGTCAGCTTTAGCGCGACCCGCGTGCGTGCTCACGCGCTTGCTCTGGCGCAAGTGAGCTTCAGCGCGACCCGCGTGCGTGCTCACACGCGCTTGCTCTGGCGCAAGTCGGTTCGAGCTAACTTGCCATTGCAGCGGAATCCGTTCAATGCGGACCGGATTGCGAGTCGTGCGCGTACGGAGTCGCCATCGGCTAAATCTGCATCCGCCAAAGCTCGTAGAACGCGTCGATCACCTTGTTTTTCACGTTCCCGAGGACTCGCAGCTCGATGTCCGCCTTGCTCAGCGTGAGCATGGTGCCGTGAATGTCGTCCCGCTGCCCCGCCGCGAACGCTTCCCCTGCCGCCTGCGCCTCGTTGATGCGCTGGTTGGTGGACAGGGCCATGTTCTTCAGCAGGTCCTCGAAGATCGCGGCGCCTTCCGCGCCCTGTGTGGCGTCCTTTGGCTCGCGCAGCGGCAACGACTCGAGCCGCGCGTGCGGAGCGAGCATCGGGAGCGTGGGGCCTTCAATCGCCAAAGCTCAATCCTTCGTCACTTGCCGATGTCGATCGCGCTGCGCGCCATCGATTTCACGGTCTCGATCGACGTGACGCCGGCTTCGTACGCGCGCGAAGCGGTGATCATGTTGACCATCTCCTCGACCGCGTTGACGTTGGGGTACTCGACGTAGCCGCCCGGGTTGGCGTCGGGGTGACCGGGCTCGAACACCATGGTGCCGGGCCGCTGGTCGGCGACGATGCGCCCGACCTTGACCAGCGAGGCGCCGCCCTCGGTGGCGATCACGCCCGGGTTGAGCGGCACCGCTTCGAACACGGGGTCGAGCCGCTTGTACGGCCCGCCCGCCTCGGTGCGGGTGGTCCGCGCGTTGGCGAGGTTCGAGGCGATGGTGTTCATGCGGATGCGCTCCGCCGATAGGCCGGAGGCAGATATTTCGAGTGCGGAGAAGACGCCGAGCATCGTGGTTACCTGTGAAATCAGCTGGAAAGAGTGAGCGAGTTCATGAAGCGCTTATGCAATCAGCCTTTGCCGTCGCTAGCCGCGAAGTGCAGTTGGCGGAGCTCCGCCGAGACGATGGCGGAAACCGTGTCGTACCGAAGCTGGTTCGCGGCGACTTTCGCCGCTTCGCGATCGAGAGAGACGTAGTTGCCGTCGTTGCCCACGCCCGCCGCCAGGTCTTCGAACACACGGCCGTGGAGCGGGCCCGCAGCGCCTTCTGCTCCGGGCAAGTGGCCGGGCTGGGTCTTCGCGAGCTCCACGCCGAACACGGAGTTGAAGTTGACGTCTTCGACGCGGGCGAGATCCGACGGCTTGTACCCGGGAGTGTCGACGTGCGCGACGTTACTCGAGAGGACGGAGTGTCGCTCGAGGTGGTAGTCGAGCGCCGAGTGCAGGGGGGAGATCGCGCTGAAGAAGTCCGACATCCGCTCGGAACGAGAGCACGAGGCGTGCCAGCTCTTTTTCGCTCAAGGGTCGTCTCCTGGAACCGTTCATGGGTATGAATGACCCGCCTGAGTCATTGGAGACCTGGATCCAGCACCGCGCAGCTCGCGCGACGCTAAGCATCGGTTTCCTTAACCTATTTGGCTCTGCTTCGGGATTTCCTACCCAGGTCACATTTGACCCCGTAGGACAGGTGCGCAGAACGTCGCCAAGTCGGGGTTTTTGCTGAGAAACACCGCGATCCGCCAAGTCGCCGACGCGCGACAGCCAAAGGTTCGACGGTTGGCGCGGAGCTTGCTCAAGGCAGTGCCCGAAGGCCAACAATGACCACCACCAACAACTTCCTCGCTGACGCAGAACTCGACGATCCGAACCTCGCTGACGCCACCTCCGGTCTGCATTCGGTGTTCGATCCCGAGTCACACGACGAGGACGAGCTCGCGGTGGAAGACGACATCACGCATATTCGCGTGCACCTCGAGCGCGAGGACGACGAGGAGCCGAAGCCTGCGATCCGCGAGTCGACGCTGCCCAAGAGCATGAGCGGCGTCGTGGGCATGTCCGAGTCGTTGGTCGAAGTTTACCGGATGGTCGACCGAGTGGCGGATACCACCTGCACCATTCTCATCACCGGCGAGAGCGGTACCGGCAAAGAGAACGTTGCCCGCGCGGTGCACCGCTCGAGCCAGCGCGCCGAGGCGCCCTTCGTAGCCGTCAACTGCGGTGCGATTCCGGAAGCGCTGCTCGAGAGCGAGCTGTTCGGTCACGCCCGCGGCGCGTTCACCGGCGCTCACCAGGCCAAGCCGGGCCGCATCGCGATGGCGCAGGGCGGCACCTTGTTCTTGGACGAGATCGGCGAGTTGCCGCTCGCGCTGCAGGTCAAGCTGCTGCGCGTGCTGCAGGCGCGCGAGTACTCGCCGGTCGGCGACAACCGCGTGCTCAAGGCCGACGTGCGCATCGTCGCGGCGACCAACCTGAACCTGGAAAATGCCGTACAAGCTGGCACTTTTCGCGAAGACCTGTACTACCGCCTGAACGTCATCCACCTCACGGTGCCCTCTCTTCGCGAGCGCCCCGAAGACGTGCCGCTGCTGGTTCATCACTTCATTGCTCGCTCGAAAGAGAAGCTCGGGCGCACTCAGGTGAACGCGGTCTCGCGCGCTGCGGCGCAGCTGCTCGCCGAGTATCATTGGCCCGGTAACGTACGCGAGCTCGAAAACACCATCGAGCGCGCGGTGCTCCTGTGCAGCACTCCACAGATCGAGCCCCGCGACTTGCCCCAGCGCGTGCTCGGCCTGGGCAGCGAGAAGCGCATCGCCGCGCGCCTGCCAGACGCCGGCATCGATCTGCGCAACGCGGTCGACACCTTCGAGAATCAACTGATTCGCCAGGCGCTCGAGCGCACGCAGTGGAACAAGAAGCAAGCCGCCGGGCTGCTCGGCTTGAACCGCACCACGCTCGTCGAAATGCTCAAGCGCAAGCGCATCACGCGCGCAGCCTGAGCCGGAGCGAAGTTGGCCCGCGACTTGCTCTAGAGTCGCTCAGAGTGAATCGTTCCCTCCCCTGTTTGCTCGTCGCTACCGCCGCGTCCGTGGCGGGGCTGTTCGTGAGTTCTCCCGCGCGCGCCGAAGGCTGGATGATGGACGCCACCGCGCAAGTCGGGACGGGCCTCGAAGGAGGCGATCCAGGCGGAGGCGACATCGAGTGGCGCAGAGCGCGAACCCGGATTTTGGCGGGATTTGACCTGCGTTCGGACGAGGATGAAGAGCAATCGCTCGGAGTGCGCGGTTTCGCGGAGCTCGAGCGGCGCGGCGGAGTCGGCGGCGAGGTGCGCTACGAGCGCTGGCTCGGCCGAGGCCTCGGCGGCTTCGTGTTCGCCACCGGGCTCATCGCGCCCGAGACTCTGGTCGGCGCCGGGTTCGGCGCGACCTTCGTCATCCCATTCGGCAAGCGCGCGGGCTTCTCGATCGAGCCGGCGTTCGCTGCGTTGCCGCTGGGTAGCGACGTACCGGACGACACGGTCGTAATGTGGGCCACGCTCTCGCTGGGAGTGCGGGTGGGCCTATGACGAAGCGCGCGCGTTCGTCGTTCATCGCCTTACTCGCGCTCGCGAGCCTCGCGGGCCCGGAGGCGTGCAAGGGCAACGCTCAGTGCCTGCGTCACACCGACTGCAACCGCGAGGAGAGCTGCGACCTCGGCACCTGCGTCATCAAATCGACGCCGGGGAGCGAACTTGGTGACGCTGGTGCCGGCGCCTCGAGCGCACAAGGCGGCAGCACCGGCGGCCGAGTGACCGCGACTGGCGGCACACTCGCCACCGGCGGGCGGCCGATAACCGGCGCAGAAGCCGGAAATGGCGGCGACGCCGGCGGCGCCGACGGCACCACGGCCGACGCGGGCGCTGGCGGCTGAGCTCCGCGCTTCGGGTCTGGCACCCGAGTTGCAGTCGAAGGCTTCGGAGCCACATGTTCCGATCTCTTCATATCGCCGCAACCGGGATGGCCGCGCAGGAAACGCAGCTCGAGACCATCTCCAACAACATCTCGAACGGCAACACCGTCGGCTACAAGAAGCAGCGGACCGATTTCCAGGACCTGCTCTATCAGACGGTGCGCGCGGCGGGCACCGCCACGGGCGAGAACACGGTCTCACCGACCGGGCTCCAGCTCGGCTCCGGTGTGCGCGTGGTGAGCACTTCGCGCGTGTTCGCGCAGGGCTCGATACTCGTCACCAACAACCCGCTCGACGTCGCGATCGAGGGCGACGGCTTCTTCGTCGTGCAGCAAAACGACGGCAAGCCCGCGTACACGCGAGCCGGCGCGCTGCGCACGGATCCGCAAGGCCGCGTCGTGACGCCCGAGGGCTTGCCGCTCGATCCGCCGATCACCATTCCAGAGGGCGCGACCAACGTCGCGATCGCCGCCAACGGCAAGGTCACCTGCACTTTGCCCGGGGAAACGGCGCCCGCCGAGGTCGGTCAGCTGCAGACGGCGAGCTTCATCAACCCGGCCGGTCTGCAGTCGATCGGGCACAATCTGCTCGTGCCGAGCGCGGCGAGCGGTGACGCTCAAGTCGGCGAGCCGGGCACCGACGGCCGCGGCGCGCTGCTTCAAGGCGCGACCGAGCAGTCGAACGTCGACATCGTGGAAGAGATGATCGGCATGATCAGCGCGCAGCGCGCGTACGAGATCAACTCCAAGGTCATCACCACCGCGGACGACATGCTGCGTGCCGCGACGCAAATGAGGTGATCGTGAGCCTACTCTCCCTTCGCAGCTCGTATTTAGCGCTAGCGCTCCTCGCGCTCTCGGGCGGAGCTTCGGCCGAGCCAGTGAGGGTGATCCAGGGCTCACGCGTGCACCTGTCCGATTTGACCGAAACGCAGAGCGACGAGCTCGCTCAGGTCGACCTCGGCCCCGCGCCTCCTCCCGGCGGCTCTCGCCTGTTCGTGCGCGAAGATTTGAAGCGCGAATTGCGCGCTCAAGGCGTCGACACAGCGCGGCTGAAGTTGCCCGAGGTGGTGCGCGTGCAGAGCGCTTCACGCCGCTTCTCGGCCGCGGACATCGACGCGCTGGTCAGGCCGCGCGTGAGCTCGGCGTTGCCCCAAGGCGTCAGCCTGAGGGAGCTCAAGGTCACGAAGGCGCTCGTCGCCTCTCCGCGCATCAGCGTCGGCGAAATCAAGATCCCGAAGCTCGTGCGGCGTTCGGGTCCCGCGACGCTGACGGCGATCGTCGAGCTCGTGCACGACGGCGAGGTCACTTCTCGGCTTCCGGTCACCCTGCTCGTCGACGTCAGCGAACGCGCGGCGACGCCGCTCGTCGACAAGGGAGCCCGCGTGGATCTCGTGATCGCGCGCGGCTCGGCGCAGATCAGCGCCTCGGGCATCGCGCTGGAAGCCGCCGAGGCCGGCGAAATCGCCTCGTTCAAGGTCAGCACGACGCAAAAGGTCCTGCGCGCGCGGGTCGAAACCTCGACGCGCGCCCTGGTGGTGACACCGTGAAGTCCGCGCAGCTGGTCGCCCTGGCGCTCCTGTCTGCCGCGCTCTGCGAGGCCTGCGGTCCCGCGCACATCGCGCCGTTCACGCCGCGCCACCGCAAGTTCGAGGCCGGTGAGTACGCCGCCACGCAGAAAGGCTCGCGGCCGGCGACCGGCTCGGTCTACAGCGAGGCACAGGCCGGCTTTCTGGAAGACACTCGCGCGCTGCGCGTGGGCGACATCGTATTGATCCGCATCAACGAGCACGCCGACGCACAAGGCGGCGCGACCACCAACTTGCAGAAGGGCAGCTCTCGCGAAATGGGCGTCGACGCGCTCATGGGCCTGGTGCCCGCGATGAAGAGCGCCTACCCCGACATCGATCCGAGCAAGCTGCTCGCGCTGGCGTCCAAGTTCGACTTCAAGGGGGAAGGAACGACGCAGCGGGCCGGCACCCTCAACGGCGTGCTCGGTGTGCACGTCAAGCAGGAGCTGCCGAACGGCGACCTGTACGTCGAGGGCACGAAGGTCGTGATGATCAACCACGAGGAGTACCACCTGTACATCTCGGGCGTGCTCCGGTCCTCCGACATCGCTCCCGACAACTCGGTGGACTCTTCGTTGATCGCCGACGCCCGCGTCGAGTTCACGGGCCGGGGCGACATCGACGATCAGGTCAACCGCGGCTGGCTGACCAAGCTCTTGGATTTCATCAACCCCTTCTGACAATGACCAGCGACCAGCGAGACGAGGCCTTTTTTGCGGACGACAGCGAGCACACCCTGCCCGAGCCGAGCTCGACCGAGGGACGAGCGCCCGTCGTCGAGACGAAGCTCCCGCAACCCGAGGTGGGCTGAGGGCATGATTCGCGCGCCTCTCTCCGTGCGGCTGCTTAGCTTGTTCGCGCTGTTTGCGCTGCTCGCCTGGGCGCCCAGCGCCCGCGCGGACAAGCTGCGCGACATCGTCGACGTGGTCGGCGCGCGGGACAACCAGCTCGTCGGCTACGGCATCGTGACCGGTCTGAACGGAACCGGCGACGATCTGACCGCGCCCTTTGCTACCCAATCGCTGCGCGCGCTCTTGCGCCGGCTGGGCGTGCAAGTCGACTCCAAGTCGATGCGCCTGAAGAACATCGCCGCGGTGATCGTCACGGCCAACATCCCGCCGTTCTTCCGCAATGGCTCCAAGCTCGACGTCACCGTTTCTTCGATCGGTAACGCGAAATCCCTGCGCGGCGGCGTGCTGGTTCAGACTCCGCTGCGCGGCGCGGATCGCAAGACTTACGCGGTGGCGCAAGGACCGATCCTGCTCGGCGGCTTCTCCGCCAGCGGAGGCGGCAGCTCCGTTCAAGACGGGGTGACCACGACCGCGCGCATTCCCAACGGCGCGCTCGTAGAACGCGAGATTCCGACCGTGTTCGCGGCCGGCGGCAAGCTGGTCTTGGCCCTCAAATCTCCCGACTTTTCTACGGCGCAGCGCATCACCCTGGCGCTCGAAAAGGACCTGGGCAAGGGCACGGCGCGCGCGCTCGACGGCGGCGCGATCGAGGTCAGCGCGCCAAAAGCGCTGGCTGAAAAACCGGTCGAGTTGATGGCGCGCCTGTCGGAGCTCGAGGTCGACCCTGCGGTCTTCGCGCGGGTCGTCATCAATGAACGCACCGGCACCGTGGTCGCGGGCGGCGATGTACGCCTCTCCCCGGTGGCCATCGCGCAGGGCGGCATCACCATCTCCGTGCAAGAGACCCACTCGGTGAGCCAACCCGGTGTGCTCTCGGGTGGTCAAACCAAAGAGGTGAAGAACGCGGAGGTGAAGGCCGAAGAAGCGAAGCCCGCGGCGGCGCTCACCTACCTCGGCGCGGCGACGACGCTCGCCGATGTCGCACAAGCACTCTCCACCTTCGGTGTTTCACCGCGCGAGCTCGCCAGCATTTTGCAGGCGCTCAAGGCCGCTGGCGCGCTCCGTGCAGAGGTGATCGTGCAATGAACCCGCTGACCGCAATCTCGAATGGCGTGGACGCGCAAGCGGCGAACGCCGCGCGCCCCGAGCCGCGCCCCGAGGTGATGAAGGCGGCACGCGAGTTCGAGACCATTTTCCTGCGCTCGCTCCTAGGGTCGCTCGAAAAGACCACGTCTTCGGGCACTTCGGGCAGCGCCAAGACCGGCCAGTCGACCTATGGTTCGATGGTGGTCGGCGCGTTGGCGGATTCCATGTCCGGCGCGGGCGGGATTGGCCTGGCGGAAGTCATCGCCAAGGCCATGACACTAGCGGAATCGGCGCAAAACAACGGGGGGAAGAGACCGTGACGCCGCGCCAAAAAGATTTGCTCAAGGGCGTCAAAAGACTGCCGTTCAAAGGGTTGAGATTTCCTAGGTCGAGCTTGGTCGCGACCACTCTTCGGAGGCCCGCATGAAAGGCATTACTGGCAACCCGGCGCTCGACGCTTACCACCGCATGGCCATTGGCCCTGTAGGGGGAGCGCGGCCCATACAATCTACCCACGCAACCCCGAGCGCGCCGGAGGGCGGCAACCAGGCGGCGCAGGTGACCATCTCGTCGCGAGCTCGCGACCTGGCCACCGAGTCCGCCGGGCAAGGCATCGACGCCGCCAAGGTCGAGAGCCTGAGAAACCAAATCGCCGAAGGTAGCTATCGCAGCGATCCGCAGAAGATCGCGGCAAAGATGATCGAACAGCTCGGATAACGAAGGAAAGGACGCGCCCGATTCCGATCGGGCCCACACCGTGAGCATGGACGAAACTCTCAGCGACGAACTCGATCGCACTCTCGCAGAACTGGAGGCCCTTCACTCCCGCGAGACCGAGATTCTGCGCACCATGAATCGAGCCGCGCTCGATGAAGTCACGGTCGAAAAGGAATTGCTGTGCGAGCGGCTGCACGCGCTGCGCGCCCGCACCAAAGTCGAGCCTCGGCACCGCGCCGCGCTCGATCGGTTGCGCCGCCAGGCCTCGCTGAATCAACTGCTTTTGGTGCACGCGCGCGACGCGGTCCGCACCGTTCTCTCGCAAGCCACGGGCGCCTCGTTCGAGGCGCTGCCGGGCGGCCATCGCAAGGTCGGAGGACAAGAGGGCTTACGCCTGAATGTGCGCGGCTAATGGGTAGCATTTCCCAACTCCTGAACACGGCACGCGACGCGCTCACCGCGCAATCCTACGGCCTCGGCGTCACCGGTCAGAACCTGGCCAACGTCAACACGCCCGGCTACGTGCGCCGCGAAGCGATGCTGGAGACGCGAGCGCTGGGCACGCAAACCACCGGCACCGTACAGGCAGTCGGGCTGCGCCGCGTCACCGATCAGTTTCTGGAGCGCCGTCAGTACGAGAGCACCGGGCTGTCCTCGGCCGCGCAGGAGCACGATCAGCGCCTCGCCTCGCTGGAAGCGCTGTTCAATGATGCTTCCGGCAGCGGGCTGGGCTCGGCGGTGGGCGCTCTATTCAACTCATTCTCTGCGCTGGCCGCAAACCCGTCGGACACGACGGTTCGTCAGAGCGTGCTCGACAGCGCAGGCGCCCTGTCCCAGCGCGTGAACGACACCGCGGACACCATCGCGCAGGGCCGCGCGGATCTCCTGCACGACGCGCAGGCGACGACCGCACAGATCAACGAGAGCGCGCGGGCGATCGCGCGGCTCAACGCGCAGATTTCCTCGGCCGAGGCGCAGGGCAACGACGCCGCCGATCTCAAGGACCAGAGAAACCGCTTGCTACTCGATCTGGCCACCAAGGTCGACGTGCGCACCATCAACTCGAGCGGCAGCATCGTGGTCCAGGCTTCTGGCGCGACGCTGGTCGACGGCGCCGACGCGCGCATGCTCAGCGTGGACCTCGACGGCGACGGCAAGCTCCGGATCCTGGCCTCCCGCGACGGCGAACAGGGCACCGAGGTGACGCAGTTCTTGACCGGCGGAAGGCTCGCCGGCATCCGAGAAGCCCGTGACGTCGATCTGTTCGAGGTGGGCCAAAAGCTCGACGCATTCGTGTTCGACGTGGCCACGGCCGTCAATCAGCAACACCGCCAGGGCTTCGGGCTCGACGGCGGCACCGGTCGCGACGTCTTCGCCGTGAGCACCCTGCCGGAAGGCGCCGCGCGCGCGCTCAAGGTGAGCGCCGACGTGTTCGCCAAGCCAGAGGCGTTGGCGGCGTCGAGCTCGGCCAGCACCCTGCCCGGCGGCTCGGGCAACGCGGCCCTGCTCTCGGGCCTGGCAGAAATGCCGATCGTGTTCGGCGGCACACGCTCCGCAGGCCAAGCCTACGGTGACATCGTGGGCGACGTCGCTTCGCGCAAGGCGAACGCCAAGACCATGCTCGAGTCGCGCGAGGCCATCGCCGCGCAAATCGACGCGATGCACGAGGCCATGAGCGGCGTCTCGCTCGACGAAGAGTTCGTCAACCTCACCAAATTTCAGCGCGCATACGAGGCGTCCGCGCGCGTACTCACCACCGCAGACGAGCTCTTGCAAGAGCTCATCAACCGCGTCGGGCGCTGAACCGGGACAGGGCGATGCGAGTCACCGACGGCATGCGATATCAGGCGGTTCAGCGCAATCTGGCACGCCTTCAGAGTGAAAACGCGGACGCGGCGCAGCAGGCGACGACCGGGCTTCGCATCGGCAACCCCTCGGACGACCCGATTGGAGCCGCCGAGCTCGCGCGTTTGCAGGCGTCGCTCGGCAACACCGCGGCCCACCGCGGCACGATCAAGGCCGTGCGCGGGGACGCCGAGCTCGCGGAGTCGACGCTCGCCCAGGCGACCGAGCTGATGACCCGCGCCAAAGAAATCGCCCTGCAGGGCGCGAACGACTCCCTCAGCGCGGACGACCGCGCGGCGCTCGCGACCGAGGCGCGCAACCTGAAGACCGGGCTTCTGCAGCTGGCCAACACGCGCGGCACCAAGGGCTACATCTTCGCCGGAAGCCAGACCGATCAGGCTGCTTTCGACGCCAACGGGGCGTTTCAAGGAGACGACGTGGACCACTCCGTCGATGTCGGCTCGAGCACGCCGACATCGACGGAGTGGTCCACGT
>Ga0075366_10001272_pt1 | contig 12553 bp, 8 predicted proteins | sample EndMethybrTD3031_FD_72351 | JGI IMG/M metagenome (GOLD analysis project Ga0075366, IMG submission 72351) | Populus endosphere microbial communities from Tennessee, USA - Endosphere MetaG P. TD hybrid TD303-1 | ecosystem: Host-associated > Plants > Roots > Endosphere | place: USA: Tennessee...
GCGATGGCGACCGCCTCGGTGTCGTTACCAGAGACGGCGAGATCATCTACCCGGATCGTCAGCTCATGCTCTTCGCCGCCGACGTGCTATCACGCGTCCCCGGCGGCCAGATCATTTATGACGTCAAGTGCACACGCAACCTCGCGCCGTGGATCCGCAAGCATGGCGGCACACCCGTGATGTGGAATACCGGCCATGCCCTCGTCAAAGCCAAACTGCGCGAAACCGGCGCGCCACTGGCAGGCGAAATGAGCGGCCACATGTTCTTCAAGGAGCGCTGGTACGGTTTCGACGACGGCCTCTACACTGGCGTGCGCCTGCTCGAAATCCTGTCGCGTGCACCCGATGCGAACGCCATACTCAAGGCGCTCCCCGACGCTACGAGTACGCCCGAACTGAACATCAAGATGAATGAAGGCGAGCCTGCACAACTCGTCGAGAAGCTCAAGGCTGCGAAGTTCGACGGCGAAGTCGAACGCATCACCATCGACGGTCTGCGTGTCGAGTATGCCGACGGCTTTGGCCTGGCCCGCTCGTCCAACACCACGCCAGTGGTGGTACTGCGCTTCGAAGCCGATAACGCAGAGGCCATCGCACGCATCCAGGCGGACTTCCGCCGCACGCTGACCGAAGCATGGCCAACCGTGAGCCTGCCTTTCTAGGCAAGCACCGGGAGTCGAAGCGCTACAGAAAAAAGGCAGTGGCGGAAACCCGCCACTGCCTTTTCATTTCAAACAGGATTTCAGCAAGTTACTTGCTGTAAGCCGAGCAATCCGAAATATTGCACTCGCCCGGATTGGTGCGGCTCGGTCCCAGCAGGATCACATCAGACGGTTGCACATTGCATGCAGCCGTATTCCAGAATACGCCAATCACTTCGGAGCTGCCTTCGCCCTTGACCTTGCCGATATAGGCCTGGCATAGCTTCGTGCGCGGGTCGCCGGTGTTGTCGAGAATGACGCTGCGGATGGTCGCCACGTCACCGTAGTTGGCATTCACGCCAACATAGGTGTTGACGTCACGCGTCACCACATTGCTGATATTCACTTTGCGTGGCCCGCCATTGCCCGTGCAATCACCGCACGAGCGATAGAGCTTCCCACCACCTTCGGCGTAGAAGTTGCTGATGCGTACTTCGCCACGGCCGTTGTGCTGGAATATCTTGTCGGTTGCCTTGTAGGCCCCGCCGCAGTTCACGGTCATGATCGAACCAACGGGGCCGAGACCTGTCGCGGCATCTTCACCCACATCTTCCCACCAGACATTCTGCAAGGTGCAGCTGCCAAGGCAATGTATGCCATCAGCGGCGAGCGGGCCAATGATGACGTTTTTCACCGTACCGCCGTCCTGAACGTCTATGACGGCAGGTTGGCCTTCCGTCTGGCTGCCGCCGGAGAGGTTATAGCGCTTGTTGCCACCATCGAAGACAGTGCCAGCCGGGACAACCTTGGTTGCAGTGAGTTGCACAGTCTCGCTGGCGACAGGCATCTTGCAGCCAGGATAGTAACCCTGCCCACTCGTATAAGCACCGGCCTGTGAGCTCACTGAAGAGGAAGCGCTTGAAGCCTTGCTGGAGGAGCTGGATGGGATCGACGAGATCGACGAACTGGAGGAAGAGGACGGCGTTGACGAGGAGACGCTCGATGAGGAACTGCTGGCAGGAGCAGAGGACGAACTGCTTGTCCCGGCTGGCACGGAGCACTCATTGACGCCACCTGCAGTGCGCCCGCCGAAGGTGCCTTCGGCGCAGAGAAAACTACCGGTCAAGGTCTTGAAGAAGAATTTGTCCGCGCGGCCAAAGGCAACATTTGTTGCACTGCTGACGGAACAGGTCTTGCCCTCAGTGCAAAGTGTTACATAGCCACTGGGGCGATTGGCTGCGAGCGCTGCAGTAGACAAGAGGGTCGCGACAAGACTTGCCGCAATATATCGTATTTGCATGAAACGTCTCCTTTGGTGTGCATAGTTTGTTCTTCTGAAAGTGCCGACCCATACAAACCGGGCAGCCACGTATTCATAGCACGGGAGAGCGCACAAGTCAGGGGCAACTCTTCGCCTGCGCAGTCAATACCGCCAAATGACAAAACGCCACCCGATATGGATGGCGTTTTTCGCGTTTAGCGCGGGTTTCACAGAAATCCGGCCTGCAGGGTCTTATCGCGTTTCAGTCCTTTTCGAAGAATTGCTCGTCCTCCGTCGATCCACCCAGCGCGGTAGTCGATGACTGCCCACCTTCGATCACTTGTGTCACGACGTCGAAGTACCCGGTGCCAACCTCTCGTTGATGCTTCACCGCGGTAAAGCCACGTTCGGCGGCAGCAAATTCGGCCTGCTGCAATTCGACAAAGGCGGTCATGTTCTGGCGCGCATAGCCATAGGCCAGATTGAACATGCTGTAGTTGAGACTGTGGAAACCGGCGAGCGTGATGAACTGGTATTTGTAGCCCATCGCGCCAAGCTCACGCTGGAATCTGGCAATCGTTGCGTCATCGAGATTCTTCTTCCAGTTGAAAGAAGGCGAGCAGTTATATGCCAGCATCTTTTCGGGAAATTCCCTGTGGATCGCATCAGCGAATGATTTGGCATATGCCAGATCCGGCTTGCCGGTTTCACACCACACAAGATCAGCCCATGGCGCGTAAGCCAGGCCGCGCGAAATGGCCTGCTGCAAGCCCGGCTTCGTGCGGTAAAAACCCTCCATGGTGCGCTCGCCCGTGCAATGCGGTTTGTCATTCTCGTCAACATCGGAGGTAATCAGGTCAGCAGCTTCGGCATCCGTGCGTGCAACCAGCACGGTGGGGACGCCGAGCACATCTGCAGCGAGCCGCGCGGCGATGAGTTTGGCCACCGCTTCGCGTGTCGGCACAAGAACTTTGCCGCCCATGTGACCACATTTCTTGACAGAGGCGAGCTGATCTTCAAAGTGCACGCCCGCCGCACCCGCATCGATCATGGCCTTCATGAGTTCAAAAGCGTTGAGCACACCGCCGAATCCGGCCTCCGCGTCGGCAACAATGGGTGCGAAGTAATCGACGTACCCGTCGTCACCCACATCCTTGCCTTCAGACCACTGGATCTGGTCAGCCCGCGTGAAGGTATTGTTGATCCGGCGTACGACCAGGGGGACCGAGTTGACCGGGTAGAGCGATTGATCCGGATACATCTCGCCCGCGACATTGGCGTCGCCTGCCACCTGCCAGCCTGAGAGGTAAATGGCCTTGAGCCCGGCCTTGACCTGCTGCATGGCCTGATTGCCGGTCAGAGCCCCCAGCGCATTGATGAAGGGCTCCTCATTGAGCAACTTCCACAGCTTCTCGGCACCACACTTTGCCAACGTATGCTCAATCTGCAGCGATCCACGCAGGCGCACCACTTCTTCGGCGCTATAGCCGCGTTTGATCCCTTGCCAACGCGGGTTTTCCGCCCAATCCTTCTTCAAGGCTTCCGCCTGCATCTTACGGCTCATGGCTACTTCTCCTGATCCAAGTCAAATCAACGAACGAGAAGAAAGTATAGATGGGACGCTGCATGGCAGCAATGTGTCTTATATAAGATATAACAATTATTTAATTGTTAATAATCAGCATCTTATTGATTGATTTTTATATTATGAAATCAAAACACAAGGCGTGCAACGCCAGCGAAAGATAAATCATTGCGACGCAACAAAACCAGGATGGGTCAAGTGGGCACAAAAAAAAGTGGCCCGGTTTCCCGGGCCACTCGCGTTGCAGCTGCTGACTCCGATCAATGTCAGGCGTGCGCTTCTTCCAGCTCATCGAAGTGCAGGCCGACCTTGCCGGCTTCATCAACATCGATCGTGACCCGCCCGCCATTCGCCAGGCGGCCGAACAGCAACTCGTCGGCCAGCACGGAGCGGATGGTGTCCTGGATGAGACGTGCCATTGGTCTCGCGCCCATGAGCGGATCGAAACCCTTTTCGCATAGCCAGGCGCGCAAACCGTCGGTGAATGTGACTTCGACTTTTTTCTCCTGTAGCTGGGCTTCCAGTTGCAGCAGGAACTTGTCGACCACACGCATGATGATTTCGCGATCCAGCGGATGGAAGGAAATCGTCGCATCCAGCCGGTTGCGGAACTCCGGCGTGAACAAGCGCTTGATCTCGGCCATCTCGTCACCCAGTGCCTTGTTTGACGTGAAACCCATCGTCGATTTCTGCAGTGCTTCCTGACCGGCGTTGGTTGTCATGATCATGATGACGTTACGGAAGTCAGCCTGACGACCATTATTGTCAGTCAACTTGCCGTGATCCATCACTTGCAACAGGATGTTGTAGATATCCGGATGCGCTTTTTCGATTTCATCGAGCAGCAACACGCAATGCGGTTTCTTCGTGACGGCTTCGGTAAGAAGACCGCCCTGATCGAAACCCACATAGCCCGGAGGCGCGCCAATCAGGCGACTGACAGCGTGGCGCTCCATGTACTCCGACATGTCGAAGCGCACGAGTTCGATGCCAAGCGTATAAGCCAGCTGACGGGCAACTTCGGTTTTGCCGACACCGGTCGGGCCGCTGAACAGGAAGGCTCCGATAGGCTTTTGCGGATTACCGAGACCGGAGCGCGACATTTTGATCGCCTTGGCGAGCGCGTCGATGGCCGGGTCCTGTCCGAAGACCATGTTCTTCAGGTCACGGTCCAGTGTTGCCAGTGCAGCGCGGTCGTCGTTGGAAACCGAGCGCGGAGGAATGCGCGCGATCTTGGCGACAATGTCTTCGATTTCGTTCTTGCCGATGGTCTTCTTCTGACGCGACTTTGGCAGGATGCGCTGTGCGGCACCGGCCTCATCGATCACGTCGATGGCCTTGTCGGGCAAATGACGATCATTGATGAAACGTGCCGACAGCTCGGCTGCACTGGTGATTGCGGCAGATGAATACTTGATGCCGTGATGCTCTTCGAAGCGCGACTTGAGTCCCTTGAGAATCTCGATGGTCTCGGGCACGGTCGGCTCGTTCACTTCCACCTTCTGGAAACGACGTGACAACGCATGATCCTTCTCGAAGATCGAGCGGTATTCGTTGTAGGTCGTAGCACCAATGCATTTCAGCTGGCCTGAAGACAATGCGGGCTTGAGCAGATTGCTGGCATCCAGCGTGCCGCCGGAAGCTGCGCCCGCACCAATCAGCGTATGGATTTCGTCAATGAACAGAATCGCGTTCTGGTTTTCGACGAGTTGCTTGAGCACGGCCTTGAGGCGTTGCTCGAAGTCGCCACGATATTTCGTACCGGCCAGCAACGCGCCCATGTCAAGCGAATAGACCTGAGCGTTCTCCAGTACTTCGGGCACGCGACCTTCGATAATGCGGCGCGCAAGGCCTTCGGCAATCGCAGTCTTACCGACTCCAGCTTCACCGACCAGCAGCGGATTGTTCTTGCGACGACGGCACAGGGTCTGGATGACGCGTTCGAGCTCCTTGTCGCGACCAATCAATGGATCGATCTTGCCCACCAGCGCTTGCTGGTTGAGGTTTTGCGTATAGCTCTCCAGTGCGCCACCCGCACCAGCGGCTTCGCCTTCGCTGCTCTCGCCCGACTCGTCACCGGACTTGCCGGGTGCCTGCGAAGGATGGCTCTGCGTGGGCGCCTTGGCGATGCCATGCGAAATGAAATTGACCACGTCAAGGCGTGTGACGCCCTGGCGTTGCAGGAAGTACACCGCATGCGAATCCTTCTCGCCGAAGATGGCCACCAGCACATTCGCGCCCGTGACTTCCTTCTTGCCGGATGACTGCACGTGCAGGATCGCGCGCTGGATCACGCGCTGGAAACCCAGCGTGGGCTGTGTGTCGATCTCGTCCGAGCCGGAAACGGTCGGCGTATGTTCGGTAATGAAGTTGTTGAGCTCGCGGCGCAGCTCGTCGATGTTGACCGCGCACGCCCGCAGCACTTCGGCCGCGGAAGGGTTGTCGAGCAAAGCCAGCAACAGATGTTCGACGGTAATGAACTCGTGCCGCTTCTGCCGGGCTTCGACGAAGGCCATGTGGAGACTGACTTCCAGCTCTTGCGCAATCATTTACTCTTCCTCCATCACACAGGCCAAAGGATGTTGATGCTGCCTTGCAAAACTGCTGACCTGCTCAACCTTCGTTGCTGCTACATCACGTGGAAACACTCCACAAACGCCCTGTCCGTTGCGATGCACGTCAAGCATGACTCTGGTTGCCTGCTCACGATCCATCGCAAAAAAACGTTGTAAAACGATGACTACAAAGTCCATCGGAGTGAAGTCGTCGTTAAGCAACATCACCTTGTAAAGACGTGGCGGTTGCAACTTCGTGCGCTCCGCCTCCAATATCGAATTCGATTGCTTGCGACTTGCCATGCGACCCATTCTAATCGCTTCGAACCAGACTTCAAGACCAAGTTTCCCGGCCGGAAACCCTTCCTTTTCTGCGTGCTCTTGTCAGCACCTCAACCCAGAAGGTGGCGCCGCGAGCATTCCCGGCGTCAAATTCACACAAGCATCAACCTCCGCACTGCAACATGTGCCGCTTGTCCGCAACAAAGCGTACGAAAAGTGCGACGAAGTGCACGAAAACCAGCAGCAGCTTGCCTTAACGCAAGACCTCAAGCGGTGATCTAGCAACTCATGTGCCGAGTCTAAGTCAGACCATTTTCAAATTTGATAATTCCTTGTGCGGCGCGCCATTCGAAGAAAATTTCAGGCTCTTGACGACACAGTGCGCATGGCGTAAAAGCGCGCTGTGCCCAAACGGCGGCCTGCAGGCACGCAATTGGGGCGCACTGGAGTTGTTGGCCAGGATTCCCAAGAGGCGATTCACCAGGACGCCCACGTTTGCAACCAGGACATCAATAAGAGAGTCAGAGGAAGACAAGATGGCAATCGGAACAGTTAAGTGGTTTAACGACGCAAAAGGCTTTGGCTTTATTACGCCGGACGATGGCAGTGAGGATTTGTTCGCACATTTCTCCGCCATAACAATGAATGGCTTCAAGTCATTGAAAGAGGGCGAGAAGGTCTCTTTCGATGTACTGCAGGGCCCCAAGGGCAAACAGGCATCGAATATCCAGCGCGCCTCGTAAGTCTTGACCAGCGACAGCTCGCGCTGCCGATGGCACACTGCAAGGCCCGCCTTCGTGCGGGCCTTTTTCATTTCCGTTCCACCTTCGCCGCGCAAGCAATGCGACGAAGCGGTAGTTCCTAGATACGGCCAGTCGCTGCATCTTCAAGAGCTGCGCTGAAGTTTGATGTGGAGATGGCACTACCGATGGCGACGCGCGTGATCCTGTTGAACAAGCCATTCGGCGTTCTGAGCCAGTTCACCGGCGAACCGGGGCAGCGCACGCTTGCCGAGCTCGTCAAAGTACCGCATGTGTATGCCGCGGGTCGCCTTGATGCTGACAGCGAAGGCCTGCTGCTGCTGACTGATGATGGTCGCATGCAGAATGAATTGGCTGATCCGCGTCACAAGCAACCAAAGACTTACATCGTACAGATCGAAGGCGAGCCCGCAGAGGCAGCGCTTGAACAGCTGCGTGGCGGTGTTGAGCTGAAGGACGGTACCACTCGCCCTTGTCAGGCGAAGCGCATCGACGAGCCTGCCTGGCTATGGGAGCGAACACCGCCCGTGCGCTTTCGTAAAAGCGTGCCGACGGCCTGGCTGGAGATCGTGATCACTGAAGGACGCAACCGGCAGGTGCGGCGCATGACGGCAGCAGTCGGCCTGCCTACCCTGAGACTGATCCGCGTTGCTATCGGACCCTGGATGCTTGGTGATATCGCGCCAGGCGAATGGCGCGACGGCTTGCCGCCGCCTGAGGTCAAGCGTAGCTGGCGCTACAAGGAACAGAGCTGATCGCCGAAGCCTTGCCGCGAATCAGCCAGGCGCAAGAAATTTCATCATCAAAAGACAGGGATATTGCGACACCCACAAATCGGGAAACACTTCGACCGGCTGATAGCCCATGTGTTCGTAGAACGCACGCGTTTGACGATACTCGGGACTGGGGTGCGAGTCAGCCAGCGTCTTCACCTGCACGCAGGTTACGCCCTGCTCTGCCAGCCAATGCTCGGCTCGCTGCATCAGGGCACGTCCATGCCCCTTGCCACGAAGGTCGCGACTAACCGCAATACAGTTGATTTCCCAAGCCTTGGCAAAATGCTGTCGCAGTGAAACGAAACCGATCAGCTCAGATGAATCGAACAGATTAAAAGTCGGCAGGCTGGCGGTGTCGTGCACATAACCCATCAGCGCCTCTTCGATGCCGAACCATCGCGGCAGGCTGCGAATGACTTTTTCATACTCAGCCGCTTCGACCGCCGCCGGACCCGTGATGAGGATCGTCATTGCTCCTGCCCCGCCCTGGCAACACGCCGAGCGATATGGGCCAGCGCTTCTTCAATCTGATCGATCAGGATCAGGCTCAAGTCTCCTTCCTTGAGCAGACCCAGCGCTGTATCGATGGCGACGAACTCGCCATGTATCTCCTGCACATTGCTTGTGCGCTGCGCGCCTTCCAGGCCTTGCCTGAGCAGTGATAGCACTTCGCCGTCAGCACGACCGCGCTGGCAGGCATCCTGGTAGAGGATCACGTCATCGAAAGCATCACCGAGGATTTCGGTTTGCTGACGGATGTCTTCGTCGCGTCGATCGCCTGCGCCGCTGATGACTACGGAACGGCGTTTGGCGGGCATGGCCTCAACTGCACGCACCAGCGCGGCAATCGCGTCAGGATTGTGGCCGTAGTCGGCAATGACAGTGGCACCACGATAGTCAAACACATTGAAGCGTCCAGGCGCGTTGTCGCTATCGCTGACAAAGCTGGCGAGGCCTTCGGCAATCGCGTTCCAGTCGATGCCTGCGCCCCAAGCCGCGGCCAGTGAAGCCATGACGTTTTCAACCTGAAAGCCGATGCTGCCATTGCGTGTCAGCGGCACCTGCGCCAGTGGAATGCGTGCATTGAAATGCCCCTCGGCCGCCACGATGTGGCCGTCTTCGACGAAGACCACGCGCTTGCCCTGCGCCCGATGGGTGACGATGACAGGGTGATGGTGGTCGGCCGCAAAGTAAATCACGTGGCCAGGACAGCTCGCAGCCATCGCCGCGACGATCGGATCCGCCGCATTGAGTACGGCATAGCCGTCCGTACCCACGTTGTGCACGATGACGCGCTTGAGTACGGCGAGATCTTCGACGGTCGTGATGTAGTTGAGACCAAGGTGATCGCCTAAACCCACGTTGGTGACGACAGCGACCTTGCAGCGATCGAAAGCCAGACCCTCGCGCAGCATGCCGCCACGTGCGGTTTCGAAAACCGCCGCATCGACGTCAGGATGCATCAGCACATTGCGCGCGCTGCGCGGGCCGCTGCAATCGCCGGTATCAACGCGCTTGCCTTGAATGTAGACACCGTCGGTATTGGTCATGCCCACACGCAGACCACTCTTGCCGAGAATGTGCGCGGTGAGCCGAACCGTCGTGGTCTTGCCATTGGTGCCCGTGACGGCAACGACGGGAATGCGTCCGTCATCACCTGGCGCGTAGATTTCGCCGATGATGGCTGAGCCGACATCACGGCCCTTGCCGTAGGACGGTGACAGGTGCATACGCAAGCCCGGGGCGGCATTGACTTCAACAATGCCGCCGGATTGCTCTTCCAGCGGGCGCAATACGGAATCGCACACCACATCGACGCCACACACGTCCAGACCCACCATGTGTGCGGCGGCTACGGCACGCGCCGCAAGATCAGGATGTACGTCGTCGGTCACGTCGGTAGCCGTACCTCCGGTCGACAGATTCGCGTTGTTGCGCAGTACCACGCGCATGCCTTTTGGCGGTACAGAGTCGGGCGCCAGATCCTGCGTGGCCAGCCGTGCTATGGCAATGTCATCGAAGCGTATCTTGGTCAGCGATGTCGCATGTCCATCGCCACGACGCGGGTCGCGATTGACCGCGTCCACCAGCTCGCGCACGGTGTGCACGCCATCGCCTACCACCAGCGGCGGCTCGCGGCGTGCTGCCGCGATGAGACGACTGCCGACGACCAGCAGGCGAAAGTCATTGCCGGGCAGGAAGCGTTCGACGAGCACCTCATCGCTGATTTCCGCGGCGGCCTTGTAGGCGTCGACAGCCTGCTCGCGGCTCGTGATGTTGACCGTCACACCCTTGCCCTGATTGCCATCCTGCGGCTTGATGACGACCGGCAGGCCGATCTCTTCGGCGGCCTTCCAGGCGTCATCTGCATCCCTGACGGGACGACCTTTCGGCACCGGCACACCAGCGGCCTCAAGCAGTTTCTTGGTGAGCTCCTTGTCTTGCGCGATGGTTTCGGAAATTGCACTGGTCCGGTCGATCTCGGCCGCCTGAATGCGACGCTGTTTGCTGCCCCAGCCGAACTGCACCATGCTGCCGGAGGTCAGGCGACGGAACGGGATACCGCGCGATACGGCGGCCTGCACGATCGCGCCGGTCGATGGCCCGAGACGGATATCTTCATCGAGTTCGCGCAAGGTTTTCAGGGCGCTGTCCAGATCGAAGCTGGTACTGTCGGCCGCGGCACGAATCAGCTCCTGCGCCAGATCCAGCGCCAGCCGCCCAACGGATTCCTCGCTGTATTCGACGACGACCTGGTAGACGCCCGGCTCGTCCGTGGCCGTGGTGCGACTGAAGGTCACCGGGCAACCGGCTTGCGCCTGCAGCCCGAGCGCTGCGTATTCGAGCACATGCGCCATGGAGGGTTCATCGTCGTGTTTGGTCGGACGGATCGCGCCGATCTGTGGAAACAGGGCGCGCAGGCGCACGTCGAAACCCGGCAAGCGCGCCAGTGAGGCCTCTGCCTCCGTGCACACCACAACGCTCTCGATCGAGAAGTGACGGCTCCACAAATTGGGACCACGCAAGGCGCGAATACGTGAGACTTCCATCAAGCTATTCCTGTCGTAATACGGTTTGTTTTCTACTGGATACGGGCTGAACCGCTCGCAAAGCTAGCGTCGCGCACGTTTGCGTGCAGAGGTGTCGACGGCGGCTCCGAAGCCGGACTCGAAACTGTCGATGCCGGTATTGATCAGATCCGGCGCCAGGCCCAGCGCCCAGGCCGCAGCGACCGCGGCCAGCGTCGCGCTGGGCGGCGTCATGGGATTTGCGCCGAGAACGTGTGCGTGACTGCCCTTGCACAGCACAATCGCCCCTTCACGCAACACGACTGCCCGGCCGTCGCGGCCAAGATGTGCCGCGATGACGTCCGCATTTTCGTCAAAGCCGTAAAAAATCACTTCACCATCGCTGAAGTCGGCCATCGCCGCAACACCGGCATCGTCGGCATTGAGCACGGCAGCCCCTCCCTCAAGTACCACGTCAACCTGTGTGCGCAATACACCGGCCATCTGTTCGTCATCATGAATGTCAAAACGTTCGACGTCTGCGGTATGCCGCAGCGAAGTCACCACGCCGACATTGCAACGATCATAGGGCAGACCTTCTCCGAGAATGGCTGCGGCAGGAGTCTCGAATACGGCGGCCTGCATCGTGCGGTTGATGAGCAGGCGCTGGCCAGCGTGCCAGTTGGCGCAATCCGTACGTTCGACCTGACGCTGGTCAAAATAGAGGCCATCGCGACAAGCCACACCGGCATGGCGGCCGTCGATATGCAATAGCCATGCAATGAGACGCGCCACACGCGTGCTGTTATCGCTGCCTGTCACACCCACAATCGGGATGCGACCGTTGTTGTCCTCGGGGAAGAGGTGGTCGACAATCGGCCTGCCGACGACGCGTGGTTCGCCTTCGGCGGGCCGCAGATGCATGAGCAGACCGGGGCCGGCATTGACCTCGACAATGGCACCGCGCTGCGCTTCGAGCGGGCGCGAAATGTCTTCGGCGACGAGATCGACTCCGGCAATGTCGAGACCGACGATGCGGGCCGCAAGCGACACGGCAGCCGCGACCTCCGGGTGCACCTTGTCGGTGACATCGATCGACACATTGCCGTTGCGCTGGATCAGCACGCGCTGCGCGATTGCGGGAATGGATTTCGGTGTCAGCCCCTGACGCACCAGCTCCAGCACAATGGCCGGATCGGTTTCGACCGTGATCTTGTTGAGCGGGAAATCCTCGGTTTCGCCACGGCGTGGATCGATATTGATCTGCTGATCCACGAGTTCGACGATGTTCAGTTTGCCGTCACCCGCCACCCACGCGGCCTCGCCACGCGCAGCGGCCACGACACGGTTGCCGACCACCAGCAGGCGGTGTTCGTCACCAAGTACGAAGCGCTCGACGATGACCTCGCTGCCCTCTTGCTGAGCCAGGCGGAAAGCGGCTTCGACTTCTTCGCGCGTATTCAGGTTGAGCGATACGCCTCGGCCATGGTTGCCATCGGTGGGCTTGAGCACTACCGGCAGGCCGATATCTTCGGCCGCGTCCCACGCTTCCACTTCGGTCTCGACGACGCGTCCTTCCGGCACTGGCACGCCACAGGCGGCGAGCAGGCTCTTGGTCAGATCCTTGTCGCCCGCGATGCTCTCTGCAATCGCGCTGGTGCGGTCCGTTTCCGCGGTCCATACG
>Ga0075366_10001273_pt1 | contig 12549 bp, 8 predicted proteins | sample EndMethybrTD3031_FD_72351 | JGI IMG/M metagenome (GOLD analysis project Ga0075366, IMG submission 72351) | Populus endosphere microbial communities from Tennessee, USA - Endosphere MetaG P. TD hybrid TD303-1 | ecosystem: Host-associated > Plants > Roots > Endosphere | place: USA: Tennessee...
TTGAAGAACGAACTGGAAATATTAGCATTTGACCGCAGCGCACAAAACGGCGGGGCGAAGAAGGCTGACTTTCCAGATTCTTATTTTAGTAAACATGTTTCAGAAAGCTGCGGTAAGGCCCGGGAAGCATGGGCCGCCGCGGTTTTTTCAGACAGCGGTGATGATACGCTTCGCCGTTACTTTGATTTTCATTTCAAATTTTTGTCCGGGCTAATCTCCGAAAATACCATCTGCGCGGAAAGCAATGAAACCTCCGATCTTTGTTTGCTGATGGATCATTTGTTGCTTTTTTACGGTCGTTTTATTGATCCTCAACAACCAGTTTCCGCCCGGTATTTGACCCATAAGCTACGCTTGCTCCGCCCGGTTTATGAGCGGTTCAGCGAACAGTTGAGCAGCGCAAAGATTAATGGTGCCCTAATAAATTGCCTGACCACATGCCTTGCTCCGCTTTACCTTGATCTCCCGTCTGAAGATCAGTTGCTGGGTGCCATTTTTTACCGGGAAGCACTGGTTAATGCGCTTGCCGCCAGCCATAATGATTTGGCGCAAATGACAGAAGAAGGCCTGGTGGCTGTGTTAATGGCTTTTAATTTCAATCATTTTCGTTTTTTTTGTTATCTCCGCGAGCAGGTATTGTCATTAATCAATGTCCTACCTGTTCAGAAACGAGGCAGATATCTTCTTGAGTTAAGTGCGGCTATCCCCTCAGTTAACGGTAATAGCCGTCAATGTTTTGATACCAAATGGGCACCGGTCAGCGATATGTACAAAGGCTGGCTCTTCGAATTGGGTACCCTGCTGAATCTTGGATCTCCAGCCGAAGAGGTTGCCGAACCTTTCGTTAAAATGCCATTGAAAATTTCTGTTAATTACCTGGGTTGTATGATCCACGCGCTCCACGAGGCCGGCTTTTATGGCGCCGTCACCCTTTCCGCCATATTTGACCACGCTGCAGCAGTATTTACGACCAAAAAGCAGGAACATATCTCGCGTGACAGCCTGAGCAATGCGTACTATAATATCAGCCAGCCTACGGCGGCCCGGATGATCAGCATTTTTAACAACTCGGCCGCGTTTCTTAAATCCCATTATTTCCCTGTGTAGGCTGCAGGAAGTGCAGCAGGTTATGCTTCTGCAGGAATTCTGTCAGTTCAGCCAGCCAGCTATAAGTAAAACCTTCTTTTTTTTGCAGTATTGCCGGCTCTGTTGCAATCACCTGCCGGAGCGTGGCATAACCCATATGCTTGCTCAAGGCCTTAAACTCATCGCTAAATTCCAATTTATTGATTTTTTCTTCAAGGATTGATGCTGTCACCGCGCTCATAGTTGACTTTGTTGAATGATAAAAATACCAAAAATCACTCATATATGAGTGTAATTTAAATATTTTAATATTTCAATTTCGGGTTGAATGATCGACCGGAATGTTGAAGCGAATAAATTGCTCGGCGCAAACCTGAAAAAGGTGCGCAGGGCTAAAAATATATCGCAGCACCAGCTTTACCTGCTATCCGGCATTGCGCCATCCCAGATCGGGAAAATTGAAGCAGGCGTAGGCAATCCGACGATCAGTACAGCATTGGGACTGGTGATCGCGCTGGGAGTTACCCTCGATGCCATATTGCCTCCTTCGGAGTATCATCGGTTCATCAAGACAGGGTAGCGCATCCGATACCATATCAGTCATTCATAGCGGGGTAATATCTTCATTGCCCCCATCTTAAAGAGCAACCCGCAGTTCTTTATAGATTGGCAAATACAGATAATAATTGCCTTTAAAAAGGAGAGCGGTTGACTCTCCTTTTTTGTGTTGTGTGCCCGGCATGAGCATAAACTATAGGGTGCAAGTCCCGAATGCGCCTTGATAGTGGGAAGCGTTGGCTCAAGGCCGGTCGTGCAATGGCCCATTCGATAACTTCCTGAAGCATTAACACGTCAAATATTTTCTTTTTGCCAAGGTTAAAAGTTATGGTATCTGTAACCGCGTTATCGCCTGTTGTATAGTATGTGCTTTCACTATTAATCATATTGGCAAACTTCTATAGCCCGCCGCGCGGAAGTTGCGATACAGGAAAAGCGGACTGTAAGTCATCAATACAGGTGGTAACGGATATAACTGCAAGCCCGACAATGTCAGGCGGTGACAAAAAGCAAAAAACGACAGTGGGCTTCGAAACGGGGCCGTTTATTCGCACACCTGAAAACAACAGACCGCTCGAACTGGAATGAAAACATGTCGTTGTGTAAACCGATTGAACAATATGATTTGGAAGGGAACCTCATCAACCGATATATCAGGATCAAAGAAGCATTGCGGCAAACACATATTGATGAAAAAAAACATTATCCAGATAGCCAAGAGTATGTACAAGCAATGGAATAGCTTTGTGTGGAAGTATGTGCCATAAATTGTAGCTGCGAGCGATGCCGGCAATGCTCAAATCTACAGACCGGCGTCGGGATGTTGATTTGAAAGCGGTAAATTGAATATTGCCTGTCATTCTCTCTAATCAACTTATAGTACTGATAATATAACTGTGGGGCACTATGACCATAAGGATATCGGATATTTTAATACTTTTTATTGAAAGATCGCCAGTATGAAGTTTTAATGAAGAGGAAAAAATAATTTATAATGCTGATATTCTTATTTATTAGATTTATGCCAATGATAATAAATAAACATTGAAGCATAGAAATGAAGAAGCTACACGATAATTAGTATTCAAAAACGTACATAAATTATTTCATTCCGAGTGCCCAAAACCACGGAATGATTTTATAACCCATACAAATATATACACAACCTAACGACCTTTAAATCCTTATGTTAAAAACTTCTTGTTTGATAATTGCATTCTTATTTACTTTTACGAGTGCTGCCTTTTCACAGAGTAAAAACATTTTAGACGTAAACCCTTATAGCGGCACTGCAACTGCTAAGATTCCAATTTATACCGTGGCCAGTGGCGATGTAAGTATACCAGTCTTTCTTATCTATAATACAGTTGGTGTAAAAATTAAAGACGAAGAAAATAATGCAGGGATGAGCTGGCAATTGATTGCAGGCGGACAAATCACCAGATCTTTACGCGGCTTACCAGATGATTGCAAGAAAGACCAGGCGGGCAACGCACGCCTGGGGTGGTTATACAATACTGACGGCACTAAAATAAGTAGTTTTTCGATTGCTAACGACAATACTAAAACCTGTTCACTCGAAACGCAGGATATAACTTATATCAATACTAATTTTGGTGATTTGTCAGATACAGAACCAGATCTTTTCAATGTTAGCGCCCCGGGTTTGTCTTGTCAATTTGTTTTTGACAGCAATCACAATATCAAAACAATCCCTTACAAGGATGTGAAAATAACCTACACAACCGATAGCAACGGTTTAATAAATACGATCAGCGTGCTGGATAATAAGGGTATAACCTATCTTTTTTCTGTTACAGAAACAGTCACCAGGCAAACTAATAGTGTCTATACAGTTAATTTTTTCAAAACCGTTTATAATCAATATAAAAATGGCATAAACTATAATTTAAAGTGGTCTTTAACCAGTATGACAGACGCAAACGGCAATCAGGTTACGTTAAATTACACTGCACCGAGTCAATCTTCAGTAACATCAACCCCGGTGAGCCTGGATTTAGGTGCGGCGAATGGCGCTACTACAAGAGCTTTTCAATATTCTATTACGGAATCACATACCAACACAGGGCTGGTTTCAGAAATTCTTGATGCCGGTTATAATACACTTTCATTTACTTATGCCAACAATATGAATGGCAACAATTATAACATTTCAAATATTCAAGGATTTGGCCGCAATATAAATTTTCGTTATACATATTTTGTCGGCAGCGGTAATATTGTGATACGGAATTTCCTGGCCTCAGTTTCTGAAGCTTCTTGTGACTATCCTATGGGATACAAGTTTGGGTATTATGGAAATCAAACTACAATTTTACCCGACACCAGCACCAAGCAGATAGATTATTGGGGCTATTATAGCAATAGTCAGGTGAATACCACCCTGTTACCATCTGTGAATATTAACCCATCAAATAGCTCTTATCCAAGATATCAGAATACCGCTTCAGGTACTGTTGGAAGCGATTATTCCATATCCCTTACGGGCGCTGCCCGGGCTGCAGACCCCGCAAATGTGATGGCCGGAACTTTAAATTCGATTACATATGCTGGCGGTGGTACTACTTCTATAGTTTATGAGTCGAATGATTATTTGGATGCACCATCAAATACGGTTGTAAAAGGCGGAGGTATAAGGATTAAACAAATTACCGATTACGATGGACTTAGTACTGCAAATAACATTCTTAAAAATTACAGCTATACAGATCCGGCGACGAATATATCGACAGGAAGACCTTTGACTTTGCCCTTATATTCGTTTGCAATACCATATACAGGAAGTGGCACAAATGCCGTTTTGTGGAATTATTCAACAGCGAGGTCTGAAACCGATTTATCTACAGAAGACGAATCGATTGTTTATAGCAAAGTCAAGATGAGTCAGGCAGGATTAGGTAGTACACTATACGAATACTTATCACCTGTCAATTATTGGACGATAAGCGCAAGTCCTGACTGGACATCAACAATAAATGATATAGCCCGAACAAATTGCGCCAATGCTGATTTTACCAAAAATGATATTTATTCATACCCCTTTGCTCCCAATACGAATTACGATTTTGAGCGAGGCTGTCTAAGTAAGGTAACCCAATTTAATGACGGAGGACAGGAAGTCGCCGAAACAGGATACAGCTATGTCCGAACTTCATCGCCGACAATTATTACAGCATTGAGATTCGATAATAATCTCTCGAGTTTAGCTTATGCGAAGTATAATATTTACACATCATGTGACGAACTGATCGCCTCAACGACAAAAAAAGTTTTTGATTCTAACACATTGGCACAAAGTCAGGCTTCAACCACCACTTATGCCTATGCAAGCACGCAACATAAATTGGTTACTCAAATCAGTTCGACCAATAGCGACGGAAGTATAAATACGCAAAACATCAGCTACATTAAAGACTATACAGTTCCCGGCACAACAGATGCGAATCTTATAGCCATAAAAAACCTTCAGATACTTAATATAAATATCCCGGTCGAAAAGATATTTAATGTACAACGAAGTGGAGTCGTAAAAACCGTTGGTGCTGAACTGATAAAGTTTAACAGTTTTAATCCGTCTACAGCTACGCTATATCTACCAAACCAAAGGCTATCATTTGTCGCAGCAGATGGCGTTACAAATTTTGCATCACTGGCCGTGAGTTCCGGAACTACTGTAAACGATTCACGGTATACACCTACTCAAAATTATAATTGGTATGACGCCGCAGGGAATTTAACCAGTGTTAACGATAATAATAGGCACTTCAAAACCGTAATAACCAACCATTTTTTGAACCAACCAACATTAATGGCCGACCATGTTAATTATAATGAGATGGCTTATAATGACTTTGAAAATTCAACAAATGGTAATATGTTCAGTGTTACCGGAGCGGCCACCACCACATCGAGCCGAACCGGCCTATATGCCCTGGGTTTACAATCTGGTGGCTCATTAAGTAGTACGATCATCCGTAATCAACAGGCAAAAAACTATGTGTTTTCTTGTTGGTTAACCTCTGCGGGTACCGGAACTATAACCGTAGCGATAACCAGTGGTGGAACGACGGTCAATTACCCGATGACTTTTATTAACTCATCCGGGGCGTGGACCTATCGTGAGATAAGGATACCTACAGGGAGCTTAGCGGCAAATTTTTCTGTTAGCTTTTCAAGCAATGCGACTATAAACATCGATGATGTTTTATTTTATCCGGAAATTGCACAGGTGACTACGTATGCTTACGATAATGTTACCCATTTTAAAACCGCAGAAACGAATACTGATGGCGTTTCTAACTATTATACATACGACCAATATGGACGGCTCCTCTATAAATATGATCAGGACAAGCAAATTGTTCAAAGCAAGTCTTATGTACGAAAAAGTGACTTATCGACAGTCATTGTCCAGCCTTCATTTTCGGTAACAGGCGGCCTGTATCAACCTGATCCGTTCATATTTACCAATACTACAACAAGTAATGGATGTTTTGTGGTTGACGACCTGATCTATTCATGGAATTTTGGTGATGGCACAACGGCCGCTGGCGCCAACGCCACCCACACCTTTTCGGCAGCCGGCAGTTATACCGTTACCCTTACAGCTTCGTCTATAAAATATGGTCAGTTTACATCAACATATAATGTATCGGTTGCAACGGGACCTACTCCTGTTAAAATAGTGTATGCCAATAATTCCAGCGGAGGATCAATAACAAACATCAGCTTTTACAAAGGTTCATATCTCATTTATTCATTCAATACGGCTACATTATCGGCAGGGACTGCAAAGGTTGTTCCGGACTTATATACAATTAAGGTTTCAACTTCCGGCACATCAAGCACTCTTAAAAGTTTTACTTATCAACTCGGCTCTGCTTTTACATGCTATCCAAATACATCAACAAACCCCGTTTTTACATTTACAGGTGATATGCGAAACACAACTGCATCGTCAGTTGCTTTTGAAATAGATTTTGGGGCCTGCGGGTTGTAGCGCGATTCATCGAAGACATCTTAATTAAATTACCAGACCATCAATCAACCCTAATCCCAAAGTCATGATCGTTTTAAAAATTCGGCTAATTCTCAGAAGGGTTATTATTTTGTTTGCTATAGCTTTTTCTGTCGTAACTACAGGGTACGCTCAGATCGTTACTGATTATAAAGCATACGAGGATAATACTACCGTGCGGACTGCAAATGTCACTACCGGTGATCAGGTTTTAGCGCTTACTAATGGCCAAAAATCAACAACGCGCACCTATTTGGATGGACTTGGCCGTACTGTTCAAACTGTTGCCATTCAGGCCAGCCCTATTGGAAAGGACTTGATACAACCAGCCGCTTTTGATGCGACTGGAAATCAACCTTCCGAATATCTTTCTTATCCCGGCACCGATGGCACCGGAAGCTTCAGAACCGCCTCGAATTCGGATCTGTTAAGTTTTTATTCTAACGGAACCAGTACAAAAACTGCTTCCGATGGTTCACCTTTTAGTCAACGCGTATTTGAATCCAGCCCGTTACACCGGTTGTTGAAAGAAGGAGCAGTTGGCGACGGATTCCAACCCAGTCAGCATTATACCTCCGCCAGTTACCGGCCCAATACTTCTGCCGATAATGTAATACTTTGGGGAGTTGACGGTAGTTATAACAACAGCTATTCGGCAAATACGCTATCCGTAAGTGACCTTACCGATGCCGATGGAGTTGAAACCCTTATTTTTAAAGACATCAACGGGCACACTGTATTAAAACGGCAATTGGCCAATCAAACCGTAAACGGAATAGCAGAAACTTATTTTGATACTTACTACATTTACAACAATGCCGGGCTAATCAGTTATATTGTGCCTCCTAAGGCTGTGGCGCTTATGAATTATACAACGCATAGCTATCTACTTTCACAGGCAGGTGTAAATAAACTCATTTTTACTTTTGTTTATGATGCCATGGGACGTTTAATTGAAAAAACTATCCCCGGATCGGCAGTATTGTATATGGTTTATGACCCACTCAATCGGCCGGTGCTAATGCAGGATGGTAACCTGCGTAAGACAAATCAATGGAATTACATTAAATATGATGCCGGGGGCAGGGCAGTGAGCCAGGGAATTTATACTGACGCAACCAATACCTCGCGGGTACTAATGCAACAATATGTATCCGGTTTAACCGGGTATAGTACAACATGGTTTGAAAGCCGCAGCGGTACTGTTATCAATAGTGGTTATTATACTAACAATGTGTTCCCCACTAATAATATCAGCCCGCTGGCATATGCTTATTTTGATGATTATGACTTAAATCAGGATGCTTCTTATATTGCTGATTATAACTACACACCTCAGAGCCTGGGCAACGAGGCTACGCCGACAACTTACAGTAAAGGACTGCCCACCATTATCTGCAAAAGATCTGTTGGGAGCGGTTTAAGCAATATTTGGCTCACAAGTGTAATTTTTTACGATAAACATGGCAATGTAATACAGGTACAAAGCAACAACCAGCTTAATTATACCAGTATTACTGCTGTGACAGATTCTAAAACTTATGTACCAGATTTTAGCGGTAAAACATTACAGTCAAAAGTTATAAAAGTAACAGCAACCGGAACAGCAGGTACCAATACGATATTGACGACTTTTACTTATGATGCCGATAATATCCGCGTTGCCGCCATAGACCAAAAATATAATGCCCAGTCAGTAATTCATATTGCAAGTTATGCCTACAATGAGTTAGGCCAATTGGTAAAAAAGAGCCTGGGTTCTAACCCCAATCCGCTACAATCCGTAGATTACAGATATAATATCAGGGGGCAATTGTTAAGTATAAATAACAGCACACTTACCAATGACAGCGGAACCATTAACTCCAACGGCGAAACCAATGACCTGTTCGGTATGAATTTGCTGTATGATAAGGTAGATGCTAATGTTGGTAATACGGCGTCTTATTCCGGCCGTATCACCGGAATTAAATGGATGGCAAAAAACAATAGCAACGTAAATACGAATGAGCGAAGCTATAAATATACCTATGATCCGCTAAATAGGTTAACCCAATCCGTATATGCGGAACGGTTGTCAGGAAATACAGGTACTTTCAGCTTAAATGCAGATGGTTTTGACGAATCAGGAATTACCTATGACGAAAACGGTAATCTAATCACGTTAAAACGGAATTCATCCACTATCGGCGCGAGTTCCAATAATCAGGTAGACAACCTAACCTATACCTATAGCGCAGCTAACCCCAACCAGTTACAAAGCGTTACCGACGGATCGGGAGCCAACTACACAGGCTATGGTTTCAGGAACCTGACCGGGAGTACAACAGGCTACGGATATGATGTTAGCGGAAATGGCAATTTAACGAATGATTATTACAAGGGGTTAACGATTGCTTATAACGTTTTAAACCGGACTGATAAGATCACAGTTACTACATCAACCAATCGCTACATTTATTATACATATGACGCGGTTGGAAAGTTACTCAGGAAACAGCAATATGATAATGGTACGTTAGGAACCACGACTGATTACATAGATGGCTATGTTTATGTAAACAATACGCTTTCTTATTTTTCCATGCCTGAAGGGCGGGTAGTTTACGTGAGCGCTACACAGTTAAAACCTGAATATATTATTAATGACCAGCAAGGTAATGCCAGGTTCGGCTTTCAGGATAACGGGAGTAATACTGTTCAGATAGTACAAGAAAATAGTTACTATGCATTTGGGTTAAATATGGCGGCTAGCACAGTTACAATTCCAACTGTTCCTAATCGGCGCCTTTATAACGGCGGCAGCGAATGGCAAAATGACTATGCGAATTTGCCGGATTACTACCAAACGGGCTACCGCAATTACGATGCTGCGCTATCCAGATTTGTAGCTGTTGATCCTAACGCTGAAACAGCCGAAAGCCTTACAAGCTACCAGTATGCGGGAAATAACCCTGTGATGAATAACGACCCCATGGGCAACACGATAAATCAAAATCCCAACGGTCCGTTTATAGTACCTCAACCGCCTCTTCCAGATCCAGACGGACCATCCAATGATCCAAGTTCGTTAAGCGATGATGACCTGTTGGCGGCAGCTCAGGCAGGCGATCCGGCAGCTTTGGAAGCTTATGGAAAGCGGTTTGGTACAACAATTTATCAGGCAGGCAATAGCGTAAGTATTTACAGCCAGCTTGGGTCCTATCACGGATATGATATAAATTTTGCATCAAACGGAAGCTTCATCAATGCTACCTATGTTGAGGGTAATCAGGGAGCCATTTCAGCAACTCAAAACGGAAATGCCATAGGCGAAGTTAGCCTGCTTACACTATTGTATTTAAATAACATGCTTGATCAAGCTGAACAGGGAGGTGAAATACCTGAGGGATACTCACACGCTTTTGATGCGACCGCCTTGGCTACGGATTTCCATTCGATCACAACAACGCCAATTACAACCTTTATAAAAGATGCCGGCGAAAGTTTTGTCAAATACAACAGAATTGTTGGTGGTGTTGGAGCGGTTGCGAGTTTAGCTACCGTTGGCGTTCATTTATATAATCACCAGGCAACCTGGAAAGATGGTGTTTCCGGTACGCTTGGAGTTGCCAATTTGGTGCTGATAGCAATTCCTGGAATAGGAGAAGCGGCAATTGGACTGGAATTGGGTGTGGCTGCCATAACCTTAGGATGGGATGCGTGGAATGCGTATGAAGAAGCACACGGTAAAGAAAAATAATTTTTAAATTAGCTCATGAAATTAGATAAAAGAAATATCACCTCAACAATCTCGTACGTTAAAATTTTCGCATTGTTACTGTTTATATATATGTTGTTCGGAGGCTATCTCTCTATTTCACTGGCATCTAAATTGCAGTCTCCACTGTTAGCAGTACTAGGATTCTTTGTTTTTATCGTTGCTCCGCTTGTTTTCAATAAGCCTTTGAGATTAAAGTTTTTAAGGCAAATTAAATTTACGTTTGATGATGAATTTGTTTTATTGGAAATCTTCAACTACAAAACAGAAATGCTTGAAAAACAGCATCATTTTAAATATGAAGATATACAATCCTGCGTTTTAAGCTCTACCTCTAAAAAAACTTCGACAATAAAATTGTTTTTTCAGGATTCAACGAAGTTTCAATGCACTTTTGTTAATGAAGAGAAAATAAAGGAAGATACATCGGACATTGACAGCAATGTAAGCCTTGCTGTTTTTAAAGAAATATATTCCTTCAATAAACAGATTTTGTTAAATCCGCCTTTTTATGCGTCTAAAGGAGGAATTACAGCGTTAATCATTCTAACCGGGTTATTTATAGCCGCTATCGTGATGAATATTATCTATTATTCAAAATTTTTACCATTGACCTTAATTATGGGGGCATCATTATATTTGCAAATTATCCTTAGAAGAAAACGGGATATCGAATTATTCGAAAAACTAAAAAAAGAATTATAATAAATAAGAGCCTGTTTAAAATGGATGAATAAAAATGTTATGTTGAAAAGGGGCTATAAAATAAACTGTGTCAGCCCCTTTTTAATCAAGAAAAATAATATATATCTTGCAGTGGACGATGTCCATTCGTTTGTAATGTTTGTTGTGAACAAGACACTATGGTATCAAACAAATCAACATATGATAACATAAAGTCAATATTTTCCATCTACCGCTTCCGTAGCTTATCATTGAAATAATAACTACCTAAACGCGGTAGAACACGACTAACCCTAAATCTGAAAAATATAGGAAATTCTTTCCTTATGTTTATTGTGGAGACAACCCAATCAGATTCATTGACCCAGATGGCATGGCTTACTCTGAAGGTGAGGAAAAGAAGAAAGTCGAGGCAACAGGAACACATTAAATTGAGCGATACGCAACTACCGATGAAAAAAAGGCAGCTGATTCAGTCAATAAATCAGGTAGTGCGACAGCTTATAATAAATTCATGGCTGCGGCCAATAATGACTTCCTTTTCACAATACGAGATAATTTGTTCCACGTTATCCGTGGCGAAATTTAGCATGGGCCGTAAAGAGCTATAGGTTTTCAGCCAATACCTTTTTCCATTCGGCCAGCTCGGGCAAACCCGGCTTACGCTTACCAAACAGCTGAACGATCATTTCCCCGTCTTTATCAAAAAGTTCCAGAGAATTAATTTCACCGTCGGCAGATGGTTTTACAACATGCCAAACAGCGACTATAGTGTCCTGGCGCAGGTGAAGGTTAAACTCGGGGTCAAGTACGTTAAATCAGCTCTCCATTTCAACCAGCCTGGTAACCGTACCGGTGTGGATCTGGATACAACCATGATTGCCCACATGCTATTGTTAAGCTTTCGCAACTCATGCGCTACATGCTCAACAACAGTATTGACGGGATGCTTAACTTGCAGCAGGAAATTGAGTATCTTCAAAATTATATCGAGATCTACCGCCTGCGTTTTGAGGAGAGCTTTTTTGTTGATTTTAAAACAACCGGCGATTTTAACGGGAAAAAGATCGCTTCGCTGGTACTGATCCCGTTTGTAGAAAATGCCTTTAAACATGGGATAATCAATGATGCCGGCAGGCCGGTAAAGATCCATATAAGCGTTATGGGCAATCAGTTATCCATGGTGGTAAGGAATAAGATCAGCCTTGGCCAAAAGGACAGTTCCAGCGGGATCGGGTTGGTGAATATCAAACGTCGGCTGGAGCTGATTTATCCGGAAGGGTTTGAACTATTGGTTAGCAACAATGGCGAGACTTATAAAACAACGCTTAACATAAGGTTAAGTCACAATAATATTTAAAGTTAATAACAAACCATGATACGCTGCCTTGCCGTTGACGACGAAGTTTACGCTACTAAGATG
>Ga0075366_10001275_pt1 | contig 12539 bp, 11 predicted proteins | sample EndMethybrTD3031_FD_72351 | JGI IMG/M metagenome (GOLD analysis project Ga0075366, IMG submission 72351) | Populus endosphere microbial communities from Tennessee, USA - Endosphere MetaG P. TD hybrid TD303-1 | ecosystem: Host-associated > Plants > Roots > Endosphere | place: USA: Tennessee...
CCGGTGCACGGCGTCCTGCCGCCCAGGATCCTGGCGGAGTGGATCCTCGCCGACCGGCTGGCGGTGCGACTCCAGCTCCAGGCACACAAATACGTATGGGGGGCGGACGTTCGCGGGGTATAGGGCGGACGTTCGTCGAGGGCACCCGGCGGATGCTCTCGGCGTCGTTCACTCGCCTCGACACGCGGCCATCGATGAAACGCGCGGTGCTGCTCTTGAGCGGCGGTCTCGATTCGTACACGGCGGGGGCGATGACCTCCGCCGACGGCTACGAGCTGTACGCGCTGTCGATTCGCTACGGCCAGACCCACGCGCGGGAGATCGAGGCCTCGCGGCGCGTGGCCGGCGCGCTCGGCGTCGCCCGCCATCTCGAGCTGGACGTGCCGCTCTCGACGATCGGCGGCTCCGCGCTCGTCGGCGACGGTGACATCCCGAAGGACCGCGCGCTCGACGCGGCCGGCATTCCGTCGACCTACGTGCCCGCGCGCAATACGGTGTTCCTCTCGCTGGCGATGGCGTGGGCGGAAGTCGTCGGCGCCGATGCCATCGTGATCGGCGTCAACGCGCTCGACTACTCCGGGTATCCCGACTGCAGGCCCGAGTACCTCCGCGCCTTCGAGCGGGTGGCCGCCCTGGCCACGCGCGCGGGCGTCGAAGGGCGGACGCTGAAGATTCTCGCGCCGTTGCTGCATCTCACCAAGGCCGACATCATCCGCCGCGGGCTCTCGCTCGGCGTGGACTACGGCTTGACGCTGAGCTGCTACGATCCGTCGCCGGAGGGCCGCCCGTGCGGCCACTGCGACAGCTGTCAACTCCGGGCCAAGGGCTTTTCCGAGGCCGGCGCGATCGATCCTGCCCTGCGGTAGCGCCGATTGCGGATTCACATTTCCACATGACTGATCGTCTCTACTACAACGATCCATATCTGCGCGAATTCGACGCGACGATCGTCGAGCGGACGACGCACGAGGGGAAGGCGGCCGTCGCGCTCGATCGCACGGCGTTCTACCCGACGTCCGGCGGGCAGCCCTTCGACGTCGGCACGCTGGCGGACGCGACGGTGACCGACGTCCTCGACACGGAGGACGGGCGCGTCCTGCACGTCGTCGACCGCGCGCCGGCAGACGACGCGGTGAAGGGGACGATCGACTGGACGCGGCGGTTCGACCACATGCAGCAGCACACCGGCCAGCACGTGCTCTCGGCGGCGTTCGATCGATTCGTCGGCGCGCGGACCGAGAGCTTTCATCTCGGCGCCGACTACGCCACGATCGATCTCGGGCGCGATGTGAGCGCGGCGGACGTCGCGCGCGCGGAGGCGGAGGCCAACCGCGTCGTGTGGGAGGATCGGCCCGTGTCGATCCGGTTCGCGTCGGCCGATGAAGCCGCGCAGATGGGACTGCGGAAGGAATCGAAGCGCGAAGGGACGTTGCGGCTGATCGACGTCGAGGGGTTCGATCTGTCCGCGTGCGGCGGCACCCACGTCGCGCGCACGGGCGCGATCGGCATCATCGCGGTCTCGGCCACGGAACGGTTCCGCGGCGGACTGCGCGTGACGTTTCTCTGCGGCGGGCGCGCCCTCACCGGGTTCCGCGCGCTGCGCGACACCGTCGCGGCCGGCGTGCGCGCGCTGTCGGTCCTGCCCGCCGAGCTGCCGGCAGCCATCGAACGGCTGCAGGGTGAAGGCCGCGACGTGCGGCGCCAGATCAAGGACCTGCAGGGCCGGCTCGCGTCGCACGAGGGAGACGCGCTGGCGGACGGCGCGAGCCAGGCCGGCGCGGTGACGCTCGTCGCCGCCGTTCTGAGCGGGTGGGACGCGGCGGCGCTCAAGACGATCGCGGCGCGGATCGCCGAGCGGCCCGGACACGTGGCCGTGCTCGTCGGCGATCCGCCGGCGGCGCCGATCGTCGTCGCGCGCGCGCCGGACGCGCCCGTCGACGCGGCCGCCGTCCTCAAGCAGATCGTGCAGCGGCACGGCGGCAAGGGAGGCGGGCGTCCCGAGCTCGCGCAGGGCGGAGGGCTCACGTCTCCCGCGGCAGACGTGCTACAGTCCGCCCGCGACGTGATCGCCATCCATGGGTGAAAGGCCGCTGCTGCTGGTCGTGGACGACGATCCGTCGGTCCTGCTGCTCGTCGACGTCCTCGCGGAGAAGATGGGATTCCGCGTCAAGGCGGTGTCGAACGGGCTGCAGGCGCTCGAGCACCTGCGCGACGGCCTGCTGCCGTCGGTGATCCTGCTCGACATCATGATGGAGCGCATCGACGGCCTCACCTTCATGAACCATCTGCGGGAGATGCCGGCGCTCGAGGGCACGCCGGTGGTCGCGATGAGCACGGCCGCGGTGCTCGACCGCTACGGCGAGCAGCTGCAGGTGAGCGGCACGCTGCTGAAGCCCATCACGAGCGCGACGCTGTCACAGGCGCTCGAGAAGTATCGCTAGAATATCTCCGTGTGGCGATTCGTCGCGCTCTTCGTTGCGCTGGTCGCGGGCGTGGCCGCCGCCGTCTGGTACTACCGGTCCGCTCCGACCGCGGCCCCCGTCAGCGTCGTCGTCCGGCCTGACGATCGCTGGCTCGAGGATCTGCAGCGTGGATCGCCGAAGGACGTCGAGAGCGCGACGGCCGCGCTCGAGCAGCGCGGCACCGCCGCGGTGCCGGTCATCCGCGCCGCGCTGCAGGATCCCGCCGCCGATCCGGCCCGCCGCAAGGCGGCGCTGAAGGCCGCGGCGATCCTCGGCAGCCGCGCCGTCGAGGCGCTGCCCGACGTGGCCGATGCCCTCGAGGATCCGCAGTTCGCGCCGGAAGCGGGGATGGCGCTCAGCTTCATGGGATCGGCCGCCGTCGAGCCGCTTCGCGTCGCCCTCGAAGCCGACGAGCCGATCGTGCGCCGCGAGGCGCTCCGCGCCCTGGGCAAGCTTCGCGAGCGCGCGTCGATCGATCCGCAGATCGTCGTTCCCGTGCTGCTCGAGTCGCTGAAAGACGCCGACGCGGCCGTGCGGCAGGTCGCCGTCACCTACCTCGGCATCGTCCGCGACAGGCCCGACGAAGAAGTGAAGGGGCTGATCGGCGCGCTGCAGGATCCGCAGGCGGAGGTCCGCCAGGCCGCCGCGCTCGCGCTCTCGAGCTATGGCCTCGACGCCGAGCCCGCCATTCCCGCGCTGACGAAGGCGTCGAGGGATCCCGACGAAGACGTCCAGCGGGAAGCGCAGCGCGCGCTGGTGCACATCGCGGAGCTGAAAGGAAAGGCGCCGGCGTAGCGACGCTTCCGCCTGAAGGGACGCTGAGTTCCGCCTGAAGGCGGAAGCTACAGCAACCTCAGGGGAGGGGCCGACGCTGAGTTCCGCCTGAAGGCGGAAGCTACAGCGATCGCAGGGGAGCGCCCGACGCAGAGTTCCGCCTGAAGGCGGAAGCCACAAAAATTTAAGGCGAGGGCCCTGTGGTTTCCGCCTTCAGGCGGAACTCAGCGGCCGGAGTAATTCGCGAGCGTCTCGACGGCGACGTCGGCGATGTAGTTCACGGTCGCGGCCGGGATCGTGAAGCTGTTGGCGAGAATCGAGAACGCGAGCGTCTCGCCGTCGCGCGTCTTCACGTAGCCAGACAGCGTACGCACGTTCGAGATGGAGCCGGTCTTGGCCGCCGCGTTCGCCTCGGCGCGTGTGCCTTTCAGGCGCGACGCCACCGTACCGTCGCGGCCGGCGACCGGCAGGGTGGCCATGAAGGCCTCCTTGTGGCGCGGATCCTTGAACAGCCGCTCGAGGATGGTGACGACGGCGTCGGCCGTCACGTAGTCGTAGCGGGAGAGTCCCGATCCGTCGGCCTGGACGTAGCCGCCTTCGGGGATGCCCCACCCGGCGAAGATCTCCGCCGCGGCCCGGCGGCCGTTCTCGGCGCTGCCAAGACCGCTCTTCGCTCCGCCGACGGCCTTCAGCAGCGTCTCCGCGTACAGGTTCTGGCTGACCTTCATCATGACGGCGGCGATGTCGCGCAGCGGCGGGGACTTCGACTCGACGAGCACGCGCCGCGGCGCAGCCGGCGTCTCGAACTCCGACGGCACGAGCTCGCGCGGGAGTCCGTGCACCTGGATGCCGCGCGCGCCGAGTGCGAGGACGGTCGAGTGCGCGAAATAGAGCGACGGGTTCGCGACCGCCACTTCGCGCGTCGCCGGAGCCGCATCCACGGCAATCGTGCCGCGGACGTCGAGATACGCCCGATCGGCCTGCCGGCCGACCGTGATGGCCGTCGCGGTCCCGCTCTCGCCGGTGGCGACGTGATAGATCAGGCCGAGTCCGGTGCCGGGCGGCAGTTCGAGGCCCGCCGGATCGCCGGGTTTGGCGCCCGGCCGAATCGTCAGCGTCGCGGAGCTCTCGTTGAGCTCGAGCGCGCCGATCGGCGCCGCGTAGGCGGCCTCCAAGTAGTCCCACGCCCAGCCCTGGCCGAGACGGCGATCGTCGAAGGCGGTCGCGTCGCCGATGACGTGGCCTTCAATCCGCGAGACGCCCGCGGCCTTGAGACCGGCGGCCCACTCGTCGAATACCGCGTCCGCCCGCTTGCCTCGCGTGTTGATCGTCGGGTCGCCGCCGCCCCTGATGACGAGATCGCCGCGCAGGAGGCCGTTCTCCACCTGCCCGTCGCTCTCGAGCGTCGTCGTGAAACGGAAGTCCCAGCCGAGCGTTTCGGCCGCCGCGGCGAGCGTGAGGATCTTCATGTTCGACGCCGGCATCATCAGCGTGCGCGCGTTGCGCGCGTAGAGCACGCGGCCGGAGTCGAGCGACTTGACCTCGACGCCCCAGAGGCCCTGTTCCATGACGGGCGCGTCGAAGATGCGATCGAGATCGGCGGCGAGCGCCCGCTCGCGCCTGGAGGGTCCGGCCGCCGCGCCCACTAGGAGCACGGCGGCCAGCAGGGCAGCGGCGGTGGCCGCGCCTCTACTTGAGGGCGTCGATCGCCTTGACGATGACATCGAGCGCGGCCGCGTCAATCTTCGCGGCGCTCGCGTCGCCCTGGCGCTGCGCGAACGTATCGGCTCCCTTGCGCGCGAAGGTGACCTTCTCCTGCTTGCCTTCGTCGAACTTCAGGGTCACGACCGCCTCCGGTGCGTCGAGCGCCGGCGGCTTGTCGGCGAACCCGGTCGCACGCGTGCCGGAGAGCGCCGTCATCAGCGCTTCGACCTTCGCCCCGTCGGCCTGCTTGGCCGCGGGCGTGACCTGCTTCCAGGCGTCCTTGTCCTTCTCGAACGTCAGGATCTGTCCGCCTCGCGAGATCTCGATCCGCGTCGTGTTGAACGATCGCGCGTCGAAGAGGTCCTTCACGCGCATGTCGTCGGCGGGCTTCTTCAGCTCGTCGGCCAGGGCGGTCTCCACGGTGAAGACGAGCGGCCGCGACAGGTCCCTGGCGTAGACGACGCCCTCGCCGGCGCTCTTGCCGAGAATCAGCCCCGAGCGTGCGCTGCCCGCGCCGACGTTGACCGTGACCGCCGGCGTGTCGAGACCGTACTCCTTCAGCTTCGCGGCGTCCGCCGTCTCGGCGGCGATCCCCTTCATCGGCGTGGAATTCAGGCGCCCGAGCAGCGCCTCGATCACGCTGAAGTCGGCGCGCGCCTCGACCGGCGCCGTCAACCGCCAGTCGGCCCCCTGCTTGGCGACGGTGACCGTGCGATCCGCGGTCACGATCTCCAGCCGGTCGGCCTTGTCGCGTTCGAACGTGAGGATCGTCTTGTCGCGCAGCTCGAAGGGCGACTTGTTGAACGTCGTCTCGAGATAGGACGCGACAATGAACACGCGCGGCTTGTCGGAGACGCGCGCGTAGACGTCGCCGCCCGTCGGCGTCTTCTGGCCGAGCAGCAGCTTGTGCTCCTTGCCGCCCTGGCGGAAGGTCACCTCGATGCGGGCCGGGTCGAGACCGAACTGCTTGAGATCGGCGGGCTGCTCGTCCACCACGCGCTGGGGTTCGAGCGACGCGAGGTTCGAGGTGATGCCGGAGATCTCCGCCTCGTCGGCCGCCACCGCGACCGGCTGCGTCTGCCGCCAGCGGTCGCCCTGCTTGGCGGCGGTCGTCGTCTCTCCTTTTTCGGACTTGACCGTGATCTGATCGATCTTGTCCGACTGCACGTCGGGGAAGACCTTCTCCTGCTTCTTCTCGTCGGACGGCGGCCGCTTCGAGTCGTAATACAGGAGTCCGCCGAGCGCGGCGGCGACGATCACGAGAACCAACAGGGATCGCAGGCCTCTCATCTGGACTTCTCCGAGGGGCCTTGCCCCTCGGACTCCTCTACGCGCTCTCTCGCTATCACCGTTCGCATGTGCACCTGCTGCATGGGACGTTCAGCATTTGACATTGAGCCGTCGTCATTCAGGCCGTGACGTTCCAGCGGCCTGCTATCGCCTCCGCCACCACGTCTGGACACCCGCGAGCAGGACGAAGCCCGGGATGATGAAGATGGTGAGGATCCCGATCCAGCTCATCTGGCGCTCGGTCAGCGTGACGCGCCGATCTTCCGGATCCTTCGGGCGAATCGCGATGAGATCCTCCTGCTGCGCCAGCCAGTTCACGGCGTTCAGGAACAGGTCGGCGTTGCGGCCCGCGCCGAGCAGGGCGTTGCTGGCGAAGTCGGAATCGCCGATGACGGCGATGCGCGTTTCGCGCTTGGGCGTGTCGGCGGCGTTGCCCTGCGGCGCCTCGGGCTTCGGCGCCGCCGCGTCCAGCGCGGTGGCGGGCTGCGACACGGCCGCACCGAGCGACAGCGGACCGCTCTTGTCGCCCTTGCCCGGGTCGCGCGACACCTTGCCGGACGCCAGCGTCTTGAGGTCGGTCTCGCCCCAGCTGGACGGCGTCGTCTCGATCAGGTTCTGCGCCGAAGGCCCGCCCGGGTTGCCGGTGATCGCCGAAATCGATCGCGCCATCCGCAGCACGACCGTCACGCGTCCCAGGCCCTGGGTGAGCGGATGCGGGAGGTACTTCGCCGCGAGCACGAACGTGCCGTCGGTGTTCTGCAGCGGCGCGAGCTGCGCGAGGTCGATGACGTCCCCTTCCTTGGCGGTGTAGTCCACCGGCACGTTGATCGCCACGTCGTCGTCCACGCCGATGTTCCATTCCTTCAGCAGCGCGGTGAGGTTGGTGAGCGGCGGCGCGTCGGCCTTTTCACGGGGATCGAGGAGGAAGAGGATCTTGCCGCCCTTGCGGAGATACCCCTTGAGCAGGTCGATCTCGGACGGGAAGAAGTCGCTCTTCGGCCCGGCGACGATGAGGAGCATCGCCTCCTGCGGAATCGCGCGGACCTGCGACAGCACGATCGTCTCGTGGGCGAAGTTGGTCGCCGTCAGGAACTGGACGACCGTGTTGTAGCCGTTGGCGTCCGAGTCGTCAGGGCTGTGCTCGTCGTGGCCCTGGACGAAGTAGACCTTGTTCTGCTGTCCGCGGGTCACGCGGATCAGCGCGTTGGTCAGGTCCTGCTCGGTGTTGGCGTTGACGCGCTCGACGCGGCCGCTGTAGTCGAACACGACCGTGCCGCTTGCCACCAGCGGCTGATACGGCTTGGCGACGGCCGGCTGGCGCTCCGGATCCACGTATTCGACCTTGAAGTTGCGGCTCAGGCTCGCGTACTCGTCCAGGCGCTCGTGATACCGCTGGAAGGTCTCCATCGGCGCGAACACGATCACGCGCACCGGCTTGTCGAGCCCGGCCAGCACCTTCTTGGTCTGATCCGCCAGCGTGAACTGCTGCGCCGACGTGAGATCCCACCGCTTGGTGTGACGCGTCGAGAGGTAGTTGATCGCGACGAGAATGGCCAGCACCACGAGGATGCTGGCGGCCGCGAGCGCGCCGAACTTCGCCTGGCGTCCCGAGAAGGACTGCACGATCTCGCGCCACTGGCTCAGGATGTAGAGCAGCGTGCAGACGAGGCCGCCGATGGCGAGCGCGTTCTTGTACTGCTGCCATTCCGGCCGCAGGAAGCCGATCGCCACCGCCGCGAAGACGAGCGCGACGCCGAGCCAGCCGAGAAGTCCCAGAATCCGCTTCAGCATGGCTAGCCCCGCCACCTTTCCGTGTCGACCGACTTCGCCGTCAGGAACAGCCCGAACGTGATGAGGCTCAGGTAATAGACCACGTGCTTGGTGTCGATGATGCCCTTCGCGAAATCGTCGAAGTGCTCGGTGATGGACAGGTACGAGGTGATGGGCCCGATGGTCGGTCCCGCGCTGTCGGCGAACCAGCCGATGATCCACAGCAGCAGGAAGACCACGAAGGTGACGGTGCCGGCGACGATCTGGTTGCCGGTGGTGCTCGAGATGAGCAGCCCGATCGACACGAACGCGCCGCCCATCAGCAGCAGCCCGAGATACGCCGCCACCAGCGGCCGCCACTCCGGGTTGCCGAAGACGAAGAGCACGCCGATGTAGAGCAGCGTCACGGCGAGCATCGCGACGTAGAGCCCGAGGGCGCCGAAGAACTTGCCGAGGATGATCTCGAGGTCGCTCACGGGCGAGGTCAGCAGCAGCTCGATGGTGCCCGATCGCTTTTCTTCGGAATAGGTCCGCATCGTGATCATCGGCATGATGAACAGGATGATGACCGACGCGTTCTGCAGGACGCCGCGGATGACCTGCTGGTTGATGTTCATCGAGCCGCCGAACTGCGCCATCCGCAGCGTCTGCTGGGCGAACGACTGCAGGTACAGATAGAAGAACACGCCGAAGGGCAGCAGGAAGAAGCCGATGACGATGTACGCCATCGGCGACGAGAAGTAGGAGCGCAGCTCCTTGTGCGCGATCGCGGTGATGTTACGCACGGGGAGCCTCCCCTTCGACGTGGGCCGCGTCCTCGGGCGGCGCGGGCTCGGCGGGTGGCGCGTCCGATGGCAGCTCGTCGGTCGTGACCTGCAGGAAGACTTCCTCGAGGCTCATCCGCATCGGCCGCAGCTCCAGGAGGCCCCAGCCGCGCGTGACGATCGCGTGCGCGAGCTCGCGCCGGACGTCGCGCCCGCGCTCGCTCTCCACCTCGAAGGCGCCCGAACCGGGCCGCTGGTCCGCCGGGCCGACGCGCGTGACGCCGGGGATGGCGCCGAGCGCCGCCGCGGCGTCGTCGCCCGCGGCGTCCACCTGCACGTAGAGCGTCTCGGCGCCGCGCAGCCGGGCGATCAGGTTGTCGGGCGTGTCGACCGCGACGACGCGTCCCTTGTTGATGATCACGACCCGCTGGCAGGTCTGCGACACCTCGGGGAGGATGTGCGTGCTGAGGACGATCGTGTGGTCCCCGGCCAGGCCGCGGATGAGATCGCGCGTCTCGATGATCTGCTTCGGGTCGAGGCCCGCGGTGGGCTCGTCGAGAATCAGCACGTCGGGATTGTGGATGAGCGCCTGCGCCAGGCCGACGCGCTGGCGGTAGCCTTTCGACAGCTTGCCGCAGTGCCGCGACGCCATGTCGGCCACGAACGTGCGCTTCATCACGGTGTCCACCCGGGACTTGCGCTCGCCGCCGGGCACGCCCTTGATGCGCGCGACGAAGTCGAGGTACTCGCGCACCGTCATGTCGGGATAGACCGGCGGCGTCTCGGGCAGGTAGCCCGTGCGCCGCTTGGCCTCGATGGGATGGGTAAAGACATCGTAGCCGGCGACGGTGACGCGTCCTTCGGAGGCCGGCATGTAGCCGGTCAGGATGCGCATCGTGGTGGTCTTGCCGGCGCCGTTGGGACCGAGGAAACCGAGGATTTCGCCTGGTTCCACCCGGAAGCTCACATCATCCACGGCGGTGACCCGGCCGTACCGCTTCGTGACGTGCTGGACCTCAATCACGCGAGTCTCCGTAATCTGTTAAAAAGCCTGATGATATTACGGCAGGCGCGGGTCGCAACCATTACGACGGTGTAAGGCAGCGGGAAAAGGTGGCTGGCACCTTTGCGGCAAAGGTGCCAGCCACCTTTTCTTGACAGGCGGCGCATATATGAGCTATTGCTCATATATGCAGACGTCGCCGCGGACCCAGACCCTCGCCGAAACCACGGTCCACGCGCTCGCCGAGACCTTCCGCCTGCTCGGCGACCCCACCCGCGTCCGGATCGTCGACGCGCTGGCCGGCGGCGCGCTCTGCGTCCACGAGATCTCCGAATGCATCGGCATCAGCGAGTCGGCGGTGTCGCACCAGCTCCGGCTCATGCGGACGATGCGCATCGTGAAGGGACGCCGGGAAGGGCGCTGCGTCTACTACACGCTCGACGATCAGCACGTCCTCGATCTCTTCCAGCAGGGGCTTCGGCACGTGACGGAAGGGAACGCGTAAAGTGGCCTGCCAGGTCTGCGAGCTCCACGCCGAGTCGACGTTCAAGATCGAAGGGATGGACTGCCACGAGGAAGTGGCGATCCTCGAGAAGCGGCTCAAGAAGCTCACCGGACTCGAAGCGCTCGACGCCGACATCCTCGGCCAGCGGCTCAAGATCAAATACGACGCGGCCAGGCTGAGCACCGCGGCCATCGCCGAGGCGGTCGCGCAGACGGGGATGCGTGCGTGGCTCGAGCACGAGCAGCCGGTCGGAACGGCGCCGTCGGCGGCCACGCGCCGGGTCTTCGTCGTGCTCTCGGGCGTCCTGACCGCGGCGGGCATGGCCCTCGAGCTGTTCGGCGCCGACCGCCGCGCGGCCGTGGCGCTGTTCGCGCTCGCGATCCTCAGCGGCGGCGTCTACGTCGTCCGCCGCGCGCTCCACGCGGCGCGGTCGCTGGCGCTCGACATCAACGTCCTGATGCTCGTCGCCGTCGCCGGCGCGATCGCGCTGGGCGAGTGGTCGGAAGGGGCCGCGGTCGTGTTCCTCTTCGCGCTGGCGCAGCTGCTGGAGGCCCGGGCGATGGAGCGCGCCCGCGCGTCCATTCGCGCGCTCATGGATCTCGCGCCCGCCGACGCGCTCGTCAACGACCCGTCGCAGCCCGACGGCTCGCGACGGGTGGCCGTCGAGGACATCCGCGTCGGCGACGTCGTGATCGTCCGCCCGGGCGAGAAGATTCCGCTCGACGGCCGCGTCGCGAGCGGCATCAGCCACGTCAACCAGGCGCCCGTCACCGGCGAGTCGCTGCCGGTCGAGAAGGCGGCCGGCGACGAGGTGTTCGCCGGCACGATCAACGGCCGCGGCGGACTCGAGGTCCGCGTGGAGCGGATCCGCGCCGACTCGACGCTCGCGCGGATCATCGATCTCGTCGAGCGGGCGCAGTCGCAGCGCGCGCCGAGCCAGACCTTCGTCGAGCGGTTCGCACGCGTCTACACGCCGGCCGTCCTGGTGCTTGCGGCCCTGGTCGGCCTCGTCCCGCCGCTCGCCGCCGGCGCGGCGTGGGACGTGTGGATCTACCGCGCGCTGGTGCTGCTCGTGATCTCCTGCCCGTGCGCGCTCGTGATCTCGACACCGGTCTCCGTCGTCTCGGCGCTCGCCGCGGCGGCGCGCAAGGGCGTCCTGATCAAGGGCGGCGCACGCCTGGAACGGCTCGCGCAGGTGCGAGCCGTCGCCTTCGACAAGACCGGCACGCTGACCACGGGCGACCTCCGGGTCGTGGAGGTGACGCCGCTCGACGGCGTGGCCGTGCCGCGGCTGCTGCAGCTCGCGGCGTCGCTCGAGCTGCGGTCCGAACACCCGATCGGCGCGGCCATCGTCGCGCGCGCGCGTGAAGACGGCGTGCCGCTCACGCCGGTCGAAGGCTTTCAGTCGCTGCCGGGACTCGGCGCCGAGGCCATCGTCGACGGCAGCCCGTTGATGCTCGGCAGCCACCGCCTCTTCGAGGAACGCGGTCTCTGCACCGACGCGCTGCACGCGCAGCTCGCGGCCGCGACCGTGGACGGGCGCACCACCGTCATCGTCGGCGGCGCCACGCCGCTGGGTCTCATCGCCGTCGCCGACACGCCGCGCGCCGCGGCGCGCGACGCGCTGCAGCTCCTGCGGGCGCAGGGCATCGGCCACGTCGCGCTGCTCACCGGCGACCACGAGCCGGCCGCGCGCGCGCTCGCGGCCGCCATCGGCGTGGACGAAGTGCGCGCCGACCTGCTGCCGGCCGACAAGGTCGAGGCCGTGAAGGCGCTGCGCGCGCGTCACGGCACGCTGGCAATGGTCGGCGACGGGATCAACGACGCGCCCGCGCTCGCGGCGGCCGACGTCGGCATCGCGATGGGGGCGGTCGGCACCGACGCCGCGCTCGAGACCGCCGACGTCGCGCTCATGGCCGACGAGCTGCTGAAGATTCCCTACGCGGTGCGCCTGAGCCGCGCCACCGCCCGCAACATCCGCGCGAACATCGCGTTCTCGCTCGGGCTGAAAGGGGCCTTCCTGATCATGGCCGTGTTCGGCATGGCGACGTTGTGGATGGCCGTCGTCGCCGACATGGGCGCGTCGCTCATCGTGATCGCGAACGCGCTGAGACTACTGAGGGAGTAGCAGTCGCCAGTTACCAGCCGCCAGCTCCCAGTAGCCGGCGACCAGTAACCGGTGACCATTCAACTGGCAACTGGCAACTGGCAACTGGGGACGGGGCACTGGGAACTGGCGACTACGCTTTTCGGTTCGTGAAGAAATG
>Ga0075366_10001276_pt1 | contig 12537 bp, 12 predicted proteins | sample EndMethybrTD3031_FD_72351 | JGI IMG/M metagenome (GOLD analysis project Ga0075366, IMG submission 72351) | Populus endosphere microbial communities from Tennessee, USA - Endosphere MetaG P. TD hybrid TD303-1 | ecosystem: Host-associated > Plants > Roots > Endosphere | place: USA: Tennessee...
CGAGGCGCTGGCGGCGGGGGAAAATCTCAAGATCTCCGGTTTCGGCACATTCCTGCTTCGCGACAAGGCGCAGCGGATCGGTCGCAATCCTAAAACCGGGGTCGAAGTGCCGATCACGCCGCGCCGGGTGCTGACGTTCCGTGCCAGCCAGATGCTGAAGGATCGCGTGTCAGGCAAATGAGTGACATGCCGGTACCTTTTGCATTTGCTGACGGCAAAGCACCGGACGCCTTGCGCACCATTGGCGAAGTGTCTGACGGTCTCAATATCCGCCAGCACGTGCTGCGATATTGGGAAGAACAGTTTCCCATGCTTAGGCCGCTGAAGCGGAGCGGCGGCAGGCGGTACTATCGCCCGGAGGACGTGGCGCTGGTGATGGCGATAGACCGGCTGGTCCATCGGGAAGGTTTTACTCTGCGCGGAGCTCGACAGGCACTTGCCGCAGGCGCGGTCGGCAGTGGACCAGCGCCCGCTGGCATGCCGCCGGCGCAGTCATCCCCGCCGGCTTCGGCTTCCGGTTCGGTCGTGCCAGAGCTGCGCGCAATCCGTGATCGCCTGGCCGCTGCTTTGGCCGCCAGCTGACGCGTTCCCGCCAACAGGGTTTCAGTCCAGAGCTTCAGGCCCCAATGCGGGATCGAGATCGCGCGGGCGCACCAGATGGATCAGCCGTGCGCAATTGACATCGATATGATCCCAGCTGTCGATATCCAGTTCGAGCACGGCGAAAGTGGCCGTCGGGAATTTTTCTTCCACGATGTCGCGCAGCGGGCTGGAACCGTCATCGGGAACCAGCTCGAAAATCAGGTCCTCAAGGCCCGGATTATGCCCTACCATCAGCACCGATGCCGGATTGTCTTCCAGATCCCGCAGCAGATCGAGCAGGCTTGCTGAACTGGCCAGGTAAATTCGTCTGTCCCAATTTACCGAATAGGTTTGTCCGATGGCCTGATATCCAAGCTCGATCGTTTCGGCGCATCGCGCTGCTGGCGACGAAATGATTCGGTCCCAGCGGGCGCCGTAATCGCGGATATGCTGCCCCATACGCACAGCCGCGCGTTTGCCCCGCTCGCTCAGCGGCCGGTCAAAATCGCGCGCGCGCGGGTCGGACCAGCCCGATTTGGCGTGGCGGTAAAGGCCCAGTGTCTTCATATGCGGCTGGTCGAGTTTGCCATCGTGCTTGCGGGTGCCCCTGAAACACTGGCAGCGACGCGTTGTAAAGCCTCGTCCAGTGTTAGGCGCACAATTGGCGTGCCGGGCGGAAAGGCTGATAACAGGCGAGAGGGAAAGGCGGAGGATAGCACGACAAAGTGGCCGCGATCGCCGCTGCCGCGGATCAGCCGTCCAAAAGCCTGCGCCAGCCGCGCACGGATAATGCGGTCGTCATGCGCGCCGCCGCCGTCCGGCGAGGCAAGCCGACGCGCACGGTGGAGGATCGATGGCTTGGGCCACGGCACTTGCTCCATCACCACCAGCCGCAAGGAATGTCCGGGCACGTCGACTCCATCGCGCAAGGCGTCAGTGCCCAGCAGCGAGGCATGGGGATCGTCGCGAAAAATGTCGACCAGCGTGCCGGTATCTATCGGATCGACATGCTGGGCATAGAGCGGTAGGCCGCCGCGCGCGAGGCGATCGGCAATGCGGCCGTGCACTGCCCGCAAACGCCGGATGGCGGTAAACAGGCCCAGCACGCCGCCCTGTGCCGCCTCGATCAGCCGGCCATAAGCTCCGGCGAGTGCCGACAGATCGCCCTTGGGCACATCGGTGACAATCAAAACTTCGGCCTGCGCCGCATAGTCGAACGGGCTCTCAAATGCGGCGAGCGTAGGCGCGACTGGCACGTGTCCCGCGCCGCTGCGCTGGACGGCGGCAGACCAGTCGCTGTCCCCGTTACTGGCATTGCGTCCATGGCCGTCCTTCAGCGTCGCGGAAGTCAGCATCACGCCGTGGGCGGGCTCAATCACGACTTTGGCGAAGGGCTTCATCGGGTCAAGCCAGCGGCGATGGATGCCGACGTCAAACTCGCGCGCATCAGAGCGGTCGACGGCCAGCCAATCAATGAAATCGGGGTCCGCAGGGCCGCCAAGCCGGGCAAGCAGAGCCTCCCAGGCGGCGATCATGTCGATCCGCCAGGCGAGTGAATGTCGCGCGCCTTCGATCCGCGCGCGGCCCTGTCCGTCAAGCCAATCGGGCGGCTCCGCCATCATGGCCTCCAGCCGCACGCCCAGCCGAATGAGCGGGATGCGCAGTTCAGCCAGCGCGCCCTGCGCGGCACAGGCAGCTTCGATCATTGCGCCGTCAAGCTGTGCGGCTTCGGTTTCCAGCCCATAGCCGGCTTCCTGGCCGCCGCTCTCATCGCGGGCATAGACCAGGCTGCGCACAGCCGCTAGCAACTCCTCCACCGGGCCGTATGGGCTGTTTTCGTGGAGGCGCTGCAGCCAGCCGTCGCCGGGCAGGGCTTCCGCAGCTGCCGTGGCCGCCGCTATCGCCTTGCCGCCCGCCTCGTCATAGCTGGCAATATCCGCGAGCCGCGCCGAAAGGCCGCGGCGGCGACCCCCCGATCCGCGCGATCCGCCTTTGGCGGGGCCGATCACCCACCGGCGCAGTTCTATGGCTTCCGCGCCAGTGAGCGCGGCAGCAAATGTGGCGTCAGCGGCCTCGAACACATGATGGCCCTCGTCGAACACCAGCCGGGTCGGGCGCTGGCCCGCTTCCCTGCCGCGCGCCGCATTGACCATTACCAGCGCGTGGTTGGCGATCACCAGGTCGGCCTGGCCAGATGCGCGGCTGGCGCGTTCGATGAAGCATTTGCGGTAGTGCGGGCACCCGGCATAGACACATTCGCCACGCCGGTCGGTCAGCGACGTGACGCCGCGCTGGCGGAACAGCGTGCCCAGCCAGCCGGGCAAATCGCCGCCGATCATGTCTCCGTCCTGGCTGTAGGCTGCCCAGCGTGCCACGAGTTGTGCAAGGATCGCCGCGCGTCCGCCAAACCCGCCATGGAGCGCATCTTCAAGATTGAGCAGGCACAGATAGTTCTCGCGCCCCTTGCGGATGACCACTGGCCGTGAACCGTCGGCCCGCCGGGGCGGCCAGGCCCGCGCGCTTTCATGGCGCAGCTGGCGTTGCAAAGCTTTGGTGAAAGTGGAAACCCAGAGCGTGCCGCCCGATTGCTCCGCCCACAGCGAAGCCGGGGCGAGGTATCCCAGGGTCTTGCCGATCCCGGTTCCGGCCTGTGCCAGCAAGAGATGGGGGCTGCCATCTCGCCGGCGCGGCGAAAAGATCTCGGCCACTTGACTGGCGTAGGCGCGTTGCCCAGGGCGCTGTTCGGCGTCCGCGCCTGTCAGCGCTTCCAGCCGGGCCGCCACTTCAGCTTCGCCCAGTGTCACTTGGGCCGGCTGCGGCTTTTCGGCGGCTTCCTCCCATTCCGGCAAGCGGGCGAACAGGCCGCGCTCGGGCTTTTCCGGCCGGGCGAGCCGCGCGGACAGCAAATTTGCCCACGGCCAACGCTGTCGCACCAGCGCCTGCAGCGCGCTCCAGGCACCATCGCGTTCAAGCCAGTCGGCACTTTCGCACGTCGCCAGCAAGGTCTCGGCGGCCTGTTGCAGCAGGGCCGGGACGGCATCTTCACGGTCCGGCGGGGGCAATCCCAGCGCATTCGCCAGTCCCTTGGGCGTCGGTACCATGAACCGGGCGGGGTGCACGAAAGCAAAGAGTTCGAGCAAATCGAGCCCGGAAAGATCGGGGTAGCCAAGCCGGTTTGCCACCAACGGCGCGTTGAGCATCAGCAGCGGCGTGTCGGCCGCCGCCATGATCGCTTCGCCTTTCGCGAGCGTGCGCGTTACTTCGCTGCCATCGCGCAGCCAGCAGCCGCTGTGCGAGGCGTGAAGGGCAGGAACAGCGATCGCGGTCATCGGCTTGTCCTAGCCGACAAGGAACGAAAGGAAAACGGTTAGTGGTTTGCGCCGTCATATTCGATGATCTTGAGTGCACCCAGATCCGCTTCGGGCACGCAGCGCAAATTGACCATGCGCGTATCCTTGCCGTCCTTGTCCACGCCTTCGGAAAACGCCTGGCACCCGCATGTGGCGCAGAACTTGTGCGCGATTTTTTCCGTGTTGAAGCGGTATTCGATCTGTGCGTCGGCACCCGAAGCCAGAGTGAACTTGTCGGCAGGAACAGCCGCCAGCAGGAAGCCTTTGCGGCGGCAATGTGAACAATTGCAGGAGATCGCTTCAGTCGGCAAAGCCGCATCAACCGTAAAGGATACAGCACCGCACTTGCAGCTTCCATCAAAACTCATGGCATGGTCTCCCGTTCAGTTCAGCATGCCGACTGAACTTTCGACCCGAAGAAACGTTCCTGATCATGCGGTGAGCGTCCATTGGCCCCGCCGCGCCTTGGGGGAAAGCGACAGCGGGGCCAGCGGCGCGGTGCTGAGTGCAATCAGGGCATCAGCACCGTATCAACCACGTGGATCACGCCGTTTTTCTGCATGACGTTGGCAATCGTGACCATTGATTGTCCGCCCTTGGCGTCAGTCAACATCAGCGAGCGACCGTGCATTGTCGCGATCAGCGGCTCGCCCTGGACTGTCGTCAGCGTGGCGCGGCCCCTGCCGCGGCGAATGGCGGCGGCGATCTGGGTGCTGGTCATCCGGCCGGCAACGACATGATAAGTCAGAACGGAAACCAGCGTCGGCTTGTTCTCGGGCAGCAGGAGGCTGTCCACAGTGCCGGCGGGGAGCTTAGCGAAAGCCGCATTGCGCGGGGCAAAAACCGTGAACGGGCCGGGGCCTTTCAGCGTATCGACCAGGCCGGCAGCTTTGACGGCTGCAACCAGCGTGGTGTGATCTCTTGAATTGACTGCATTGTCGACGATGTCCTTGGTCGAATACATGGCTGCGCCGCCGACCATCGGGTTCGCCCACAAGGCAGTGGCGGGAAGGGCGAGCGTAATCGCGGCGAGAGCTGCGAGGGAAGTCTTGCGGATCATGAGAAAAGCTCCTCTTTGGGCGGCGTTCCGAATTCGGAAGCCTGCCTAGTTACGGAGCAGGTCTGTGTGCGGATGCATGCGCGGCTGAAATTAATTCGACACGATCGTCCCGGACGCGAGAATCGGGCCGCCCGGCTTGCCGGTGGGCGAGCCGCCGCGCTGTTCGCGGGTAATGGCGAAAGTCGCGCCCGCGCTGATCATCGCGGCGTTGGTGACATTTAGCTGGCGCGTCGTCCGCGCCGAGGCATCGATTATGCCGAGCGAGACAGGGACATGTGTGGTCCCGATGACCCACAGTTCGGCGTCGCCCGATCCGGCGTTCATGCTTGTGGGCGTAATCACGAGTTTTCCGTCGGCGGCGGTATAGACGGCCAATGCCGCATTGCCGCCTTCACCATCGAGAGCCGCGACCATTACTGGCAAGGATTGGGGCTGGGGCGCAGGGTCTGGGCGCATGATCAGAGCAGTGGCGAGACCGGCCGCAAGCAACATCATCGCCACTGCCGCCGCGCGCCAGCAAGCCACGGCGGCGACATTGTCGTTGGCGGGCAGCCTGGCGACTATCCGCTGCCACAGCCGGTCATCGGGGATCGATGCGGGGCGGGAGAGATCGGCGAACTGGCTTTCCCACCACGAAACTCTTTGCGCAAAGCCATCATCGCCCGCCGCGCGCGCGCGCGCCGCCTCGGCTTGATCGCTTTCCAGCAGGCCCAGCGCCAGCTCGGCGGCCAGAAGATCGTCGTCATCGGTCATTGCAGGCAATCCCGCAGTTTGAGCAGCGCGCGGCGGATGCGGCTTTTTATTGTGCCAAGCGGTGTCGCCGAACGCGCGGCTAGTTCGACATATGTCGCGCCCTCGAAAAATGCCGTGCGGATGAGCGCGGCTTCGCGCCGGTCCAACTCCTCGATACATTGGCCCATGCGGTGATCGCCTTCGGCCTCCAGCAGGCTGTCGAGAGCGCTGGCTCGCTCGTCCGCCGGTTCGGCGATAGCTTCAATCGGTACCGATGTCCGGCTCCCGCCAGCGCGCAAGCGATCGATCGCGCGATTGCGAGTCATGGCCACCAGCCAGGTTATCGGGCTGGCGCGCGCCGGGTCGAACTGACCCGCCTTGTTCCAGACTGTGACATAGACTTCCTGCAACACGTCTTCCGCCTCCTCGCGGCTGGCGAAGATACGCAGGCAGACGCCCAATAGTTTCGCGCTGGTGCGGCGGTAGACTTCGTGGAATGCGGTGCGATCGCCCCGGGCGACGCCTTGCAGTGCCAGAACCAGGCGGGCACGATCGTCGTCGGGTGAGGCGGCGGGCATTGCCGGGTTTGTAACAAGTCTCAGGGCGTCCGCAAGGCAGGCGGCGCTTGGTGCTTGCGCTGGCCAGCCGATTTGGCGCATGGCGCGCAGCATGAATGAAGCCGAACTTATTTCCGCCGCAAAAGTCTCCAAGGCATGGCCGTTCGAGGAAGCGCGCAAGCTGCTGAAGCGCTTTCCCGATGGCAAACCGGGCGGAGCGCCCGTGCTGTTCGAGACCGGCTACGGCCCATCGGGCCTGCCCCACATCGGCACCTTTCAGGAAGTGCTGCGCACTACCTTGGTGCGCCGCGCCTATGAGACTCTTACCGGCGGTGCACCGACGCGGCTGGTGGCTTTCAGCGACGACATGGACGGGCTGCGCAAGGTTCCGGATAACATTCCCAATCAGGGACTGCTCACCGCACACATCGGCCATCCGCTGAGCCGTATCCCGGACCCGTTCAACAAGTACGAAAGCTTCGCGCATCACAACAATGCAATGCTGCGCGAGTTCCTCGATCGCTTCGGCTTCCACTACGAATTCGTCTCGGCCTCGGATCGTTATAATTCGGGCCAGTTCGACGATGCGCTGCGCGGCGTCCTGCGCAATTTCGGCGCGATCATGGACGTGATGCTGCCCACTTTGCGCGAAGAGCGCCGCAAGACCTATTCGCCAGTGCTTCCGGTTTCGCCCAAGACGCATCAGGTGTTGCAGGTTCCGGTCGAAGTGGTTGACGCCGAGGCGGGGATCGTGCGTTTCGAGGATCATGGTGACATGGTCGAGCATTGCATTTTTGGCGGTCAGGCCAAGCTTCAATGGAAAGTCGACTGGGCCATGCGCTGGACCGCGCTGGGCGTTGACTATGAAATGTGCGGCAAGGATCTGACTGACTCCGTCCGCGAAAGCGGCAAGATCGCCCGCGTGCTCGGCGGCCGCCCGCCCGAAGGTCTGATCTACGAGCTGTTCCTCGATGAGAACGGCGAGAAGATTTCCAAGTCCAAGGGCAATGGCCTCACTATCGACCAGTGGCTGACCTATGGCAGCGAAGAAAGCCTCGGCTTCTACCTGTTCCGCGAGCCCAAGAGCGCAAAACAATTGCATGTCAGCATCGTGCCGCGCGCGGTGGATGAATACTGGCAGTTCCGCGAAAAGCTGGCGAGCCAGCCCGTCGAGCAACAGCTCGGCAATCCGGTCTGGCACTTGATGCGCGCCAATGGCGGCGAGGCGGCAGGCGGCGACAAGCTACCTGTGACTTACGGTTTGCTGCTCAATCTTGTCGGCGTGCTGGGCGCGGGCGCGACGCGCGAGCAGGTGTGGTCATACCTCGCCAATTATGTGCCCGATGCCACCCCCGCCGCGCACCCGGCGCTCGATGGCCTGGTCGGCAATGCACTTGCATACAGCCGCGACTACATTGAGCCGACGCTTAAGCGCCGCAAGCCGGAAGGCAATGAAGGCGCCGCGCTGACCGCGCTCGACGAGGAACTGGCCTCAACTTCCGAAGGCACCGATGCTAGCGAGATCCAGAACATCGTCTATGCCATCGGCAACGATCCGCATTTTGGCTTCGAGCAATTGCGCGACTGGTTCAAATGTCTCTACGAAACCTTGCTGGGCTCATCCGCCGGGCCGCGCATGGGCAGTTTCATTGCACTCTACGGCGTGGCGAACACGCGAAAGCTGATTGCCGAAGCGCTGGATCTCGCACGAGAACCATCGCAATAATATCGCGCCGTTCGTGGTGAGGAGGGACCGAAGTCGCAGATTGAGGGAGCGTCTCGAACCACCGATGCGCGGACGCCGGTCCTTCGTGACGGCACCTCGGCCTGCAGGCTCAGCACCTCCTCAGGATGAACGGTTGCGTTGAGACTGCATCACGCACATTTGACACGCCTCCACCATTTCCATATTTCCCGAAATATCGAATAAAGAGGGCGATCCGTGGAAGCCGAACAGATAATCAGGGCCATGTCGGCTCTGGCGCAGGAACACCGGCTCGCCGCGTTCCGCCAACTTGTGCAGGCCGGGCGTGCTGGCATGGCAGCCGGGGCGCTGGCAGAGGCACTGGATATCCCCCCATCGTCGATGAGCTTCCATCTCGCCCAACTCAGCCACGCAGGCCTGGTCAGCCAGCGGCGCGATGGCCGCTCGATCATCTACGCAGCGGACTATCCGGCTATGACCGCGCTGATCGCCTACCTCACCGACAATTGCTGCGCCGGGGCCGATTGCGGGGCTGAACCTGCGCCTGCCTGTGGCGAGCCCGCCCAAGGGCGATAGCATGGTCAACAAGCCCGATGCAGTGCTGCCATCATGCACCGGCAATTCCGCGCGCGCTCTACTCAGCGAGGCCTTGGGCAGCTTTTTCCTGTTCATGGCCGTCGTCGGCTCGGGCATCATGGCCGAGCGGCTGGCTGGCGGGAATGACGCAATCGCGCTGTTGGCGAATACGGCTGCCACCGGCGCAATCCTGTTCGTGCTGATCACCATGCTCGGTCCGGTCTCCGGTGCGCATTTCAATCCGGCTGTCACGCTGGTGATGCGCCTGCGCGGGCAAGGTTCGTGGAAGGCCCTCGCAGTGACAGCGGCCGTCCAGGTCATTGCCGGCATTCTCGGCGTTTGGGCGGCGCACCTGATGTTCGACCTGCCGATTGTCCAGTTTTCGCAAAAGATGCGGACGGGCACAGGGCAATGGGCAGGTGAATTCATTGCCACTTTCGGTCTGTTGCTGACGATCATCGGCACGGCAAGGCACCGCCCCGCCGCCATTCCGGCGAGCGTCGCGCTCTATATCACGGCGGCCTACTGGTTCACTTCGTCGACCAGCTTCGCCAATCCCGCCATCACGATCGCGCGCAGCCTGTCAGACTCATTTGCCGGAATCGCGCCGGGCGATGTGCCCGGCTTCATTGCTGCACAAGTGGCCGGTGCACTGGCGGCTCACTTCGCGGGCAAGGCGCTGTTCCCCGACTGAGAGGCGATCCAGCGGTCGATTTTCGCTTCAAGGATCGGCAGGGGCAGGGCGCCGCTGCCCAGAACCTGTTCGTGAAACAGGCGAATGTCGAACCTGGGGCCCAGCGCGGCTTCTGCCTTCTTGCGCAGCCGCTGGATGGTCAGGGCACCGATCTTGTAGCTGAGCGCCTGCGCCGGGTTGGCGATGTAGCGTTCGACTTCCGCCGTCGCATCGGTGCGGCCCATGCCTGAATTGGCCAGCATATAGTCAATCGCGCGGTCGCGGCTCCACCCCTTGGCATGGATGCCCGTGTCCACAACAAGTCGCATGGCCCGCAGCATCTCATCGTCGAGCGTGCCCCAATGCTGCAGCGGATCGCGATAGAGCCCCATGTCGTAGCCCAGCGTTTCGGCATAGAGCGCCCAGCCTTCGACGAAGGCGTTGTTGCCGTCGAACCTCTGGATATCGGGCAGGCTCGTGTCTTCGAGCGCGAGGCTCGACTGATAGTGATGCCCGGGGATGCCTTCATGCAGATAGAGCGTGGTAATCCCCGACAGGAAGCGGCTGGGCAGGTCATAGGTGTTATAGAGGAAGACGCCGGGCCGCGATCCGTCGGCAGTGCCCTGGTTATAGCTCGCCCCGGCCTCGAAACGCTCACGAAACGCGGGGTAGGGCTCAATTGCCAGCTTGGTCTTGGGCACGCGGGAAAAGAATCGCGGAATCTGGGCATCGACCTTGCGCGCCGTGGCCAAAAAACCATCGGCGAGTTCGCTGCGCGATTTCGGGTGGAAGCGCGGGTCGACGCGAATTTTGTCGAATGCTTGCCGCAGCGTGCCACTGATGCCGAGCTGGCGGCGCACGATTTCCATTTCCTGCTGGATCCGCGCGACTTCTTCCAGGCCCAGACGGTGAACAGCTTCAGGCTCAAGCGGCAAAGTGGTCTCGCGCGCGATCAGTCGGCGGTAGAGCCCGTCGCCGCCGCGCATCGACCACAATCCGGGGGCAGTGCGCGCTGATGGGAGGTATTCCACGGCAAGGAATTGCCGCAGCCGCCGGTAGGCCGGAAGGATCTGTTCGCCCGTCACCGCGCTGAAGGCAAGACGCAATTCGCCCTGGCGCTCGGCAGAAATCGTCGCGGGAAACTCGGTAACCGGTGAATAGAATGGCGACTGATCGATGCGCTGGGCGAGCAGGCCATCAATCTGCGCGATCATGTTCTCGGTCGTGAGCCTGCTTTCCACCACACCCTCGGCCAGCCCCTGCCGCATGCGGGCAATCGCATTGTCGAGTACTTGCGGGAAGGCTTTCTCGAGCGCGAGGGCCAGCCGGTAATCCACTTCGCTGCCATATTCGAATGCCCCGCCCCGCGCGATGAGCGTGGGAAATTCGACATGCAGTCCGCCGAAATGTGTCAGCGGCCGCACGGCCGTCAGCGAGCGTATATCAGGCGTCAGCCACTGCGCGTCATTGCGGCGCGCATCGCGGATCACGTCCAGGCTGATCTGTCGCTGCGGCGAGAGCCGGCTGCGGTTGATCCGGTCCAGCGCTCGCAGGATGTCGCGCGCGGCAGCCAGTCGTCGCCGGTCCAGGGCATCGGTGTATAGCTGAGCGAAGATGGCCGCGTCGGGCTTGTGGCCCCTGTAAATGGCCGAAAGCGGATCGAGCGAGTCAGCGCGGCGGGCATCCTCGCTGAGCAGCCGGTCGAGCCGGATATCATCGCTGGACGGGGCGGCCTGCGGCGCAGGTGAGGGCGCTGGCTGCGCGCTGGCAGGCGGCGGTGCCAAGGCCAGCAACATTGCCAGCAAGATCGGGTGTGTCCTCATCCCCAGCGCCTGGTGCGGAACCATTTGGTGATGACATATTTGGTCCCGCGCACCACCGGCGTTCCGGCATGCATGACGTTCGGGTTGGGCGCGCCGCCGGGAAGCGCGTTGTTCCACACGAGCAAGGTTCCCTGCTGCGGCGGGAACGAAATGCCCAGTTGCGTGAACTCGGTGTTGCCACCTTCCTCCACATCGTTGAGCCAGGCCATCGCCGTCCAGCTGCGCTGCCCGCCGCGTTTTGCTATGTCCGGCCAATAATCGGCATGCGTATCGAACGCATCGTAATGGCCGCGAAATTCCTGGCCGGCTGAATAGCGCTGCCCCTGGATTGTCTCGCCCCAGCTTTCATCGAGCCCGACGAGATCGCAAATCCGGCGCTCGATCATGCGTACGAAACTGTCCTCGCGGTCGACATCGCCCGAATAGCTGGTGCGGTAGGGTTTTTTGCTGTCCGTCGCAAAGACCGGAGAGGGACGCGCGACAGCGTCAATCATTGCCATCAGATGCGTGCATTCCTGCGGCGTAATGAAATCGGCAATCGAGAAGATTTCGGCCAGCTCATGTCCCAGCGCATAAACCTTGGGATCGGCAGACAGCCGCTCACGCACGCTGCGGCCAACGCGCGCCAGCGCGGCGCGGTCGGCAAGTTTGCGCGTGAACATCGGTAATAGTGTCATGACCGCTGACGTGTTCCCCACCCCATTGGCGCTGCCTATCGGATGATCTGCGCAGAGCAAGCCAAATTGCCAGCCCGCCACAAGAAGAGAGCCCCCGCGATTTCTCGCGAGGGCTCCCGGGCCGGTCCACTCACCGGATTTCGTTGGCTTTCGGTTACCAGAAGAAGTCGTAGATTACGTCGACAACTTCGCCCGAATAGACATCGACCAGCACGGCATCGTCATAATACCGGACCCAGCGATAGGGGCCATAGACATCCGGCAGGCGATACTGCCAGGGGTCGTTGATCCAGTAGTTGTTCGAGTAGAACAGGGAATCCAGATAGAATCCGATGCTCAGCCGTGAGTAGTAATGATTGCGGTAAGGCGAATAGTAGCGGCCCGCCCGGAAGATGTCCCGGTGACTGGTGCGATACGACTGCCAGTTATAGCGATCATTGCGCCTCCAGTCGCGGCTCCACTGGCGGTTGTCGCCGGACCAGCGATTGGCTTCGTAGCGGCGGTTGTCGCCATTCCAGCCGTCGCGGGTGCGGGTGTTGTTCTGGTTCCAGCGACTGGCGTCTTCCCGGCGGCCGTCGCGCGACCATGTTCCCCGGCGGTCGCCATCATTGCGGTCGCGCCAGTTCTGCGTGACGGCTCCGCCCTGCTGTTGGGGCGTGCCGCGCCAGTCACGACGTTCGCCTCCGTTCCAGCCGCTTCTGCCGCGCCAGCCAGGATTGCCCTGCGTTTGCGGCGCCTGGACAACCGGGGGAGGGGCCTGAGGAGCGGGGATTGGAGCCGCTACTGCGTCGCCGCCGCGCCC
>Ga0075366_10001277_pt1 | contig 12536 bp, 8 predicted proteins | sample EndMethybrTD3031_FD_72351 | JGI IMG/M metagenome (GOLD analysis project Ga0075366, IMG submission 72351) | Populus endosphere microbial communities from Tennessee, USA - Endosphere MetaG P. TD hybrid TD303-1 | ecosystem: Host-associated > Plants > Roots > Endosphere | place: USA: Tennessee...
AGCAGATAATAGTAGTAATTGGAGCAACGGGCGCGCAAGGCAAGAGTGTTGTAAACGCCCTTGTAAGCGAAGGAACTTTCAAGGTAAGAGCGGTAACCCGTAACCCCGAAAAATATGCAGGCAAGGCAAACGAAGCAGTTTATGTAGATCTGCAAGATGTGCAATCATTAAAAGATGCATTTAAAGATGCTTATGGCGTATTTGTAGTAACTAATTTTTGGGAAGGTGCGGATGAAATTGCTCAAGGTAAGAATGCCATTGAAGCAGCCAAAACAATGGGGGTACAGCATTTTATTTGGTCAACACTTCCGAATGTGGAAATTATTAGTGATGCGGCATTTGAAGTTCCTCATTTTACCAGTAAAGCAAAAGTGGATGACCTGGTGAAAAGTGCAGGGTTTAGATATTCAACATTTGTTCAACCGCCATTTTATTATCAAAACCTTGTTGGAATGCTGGGACCGCAGCCAAAACAAGACGGCACAACCGGTTGGACACTGCCAATTGACCCAACAAGAAAAGCCATTCACATGTCGGACATTAATGACCTTGGGAAAGTAGTTACCGGTGCTTTTTTGCATCCTGAAAAAGTTGGAAACGGCAGTTACCTTTCAATTGCCACAGAGTTGAACAGTTTTAATGATATTATTGAGCTTTATAAAGCGAATGGCAAAGTGCACAGTTTTACACAGGTGCCGGCTGAATTGTTTTCAACTTTTTTTGATGGGGCAAAGGAAATCGCTGAAATGTTTGGATACTTTGAACAGCACACTTATATGGGCCCGAATTCTGAAGCGCGAATTAAACTGGCACAGGAATTAGCTACCGGTAAATTTGTACCTCTGCAGGAATGGCTAAGTCAAAACCATGCAGAAGATCAAAAATAAAGTGACAACTATCATATAAGGATTTGCAAACAGCTTGTAAAAATTAAATAAAGGCAAAGTGCACGGCTAGCACTTTGCCTTTATTTAATACGGACAGAACGCGTTAAAATGTACCTTTAAGAATAAGCATTTTATATTTGAAACTGCAGAACCCCCATCGCTTAAACCAATCGGCAAATACATTGTTGAAAGTAATGAACTAAAGATTAATCAGTTTATATCACCGTAATCAATAAAACGGCTGTAATCCTGAAAAAAATCACTCGAAAAAAAACAATCCATAAATACACTTGTTTACCTCACGTAACGTGTGCGCGCCTTTAGGGTATCATATCAATTTTCTCGAATTTAACTGTTGCAAGCAATCATAATTTTTTTTGTTATTTGATGGCTTTTTTTAGTTTTGATTAAGTGAATTTTAATTAATAATTATATAGGAACATTTTTACGATCAACATAAACTTATCCCCGTATGAAAGATGATATTTTGAAAGAAGTATTGGCTGGTACGCATGTTACTGATGAATATCCAACCGACGCTTTAGACCTGAAGGAATTACTAAAGGTTCTGTCCATGGTCAAAAATGGCAAACTGGATGTCCGTATGCCCGTTACCCAGGCTGGAATTAACGGCCGGATATGTGAGGTACTGAACGACATTATTGACATGAATGAACGTTTTGTGGCCGAAATATCATCTGCCGAAAAAACGATAGGCAAACGGGGCAATCTTTCCAAGCGTATCGAGCTTTCAGATGCCAAAGGCGAATGGGCCAGTGGTGTCAGTTCACTAAACAATCTGATCGAAGACCTGACATCACCAACCCTGGAGATCGCGGGCATGATCAATTCTGTAGCTAACGGCGATCTTTCCAAACATATCCCTTTAGAAATTAAAGGCCATCCTTTAAAAGGCGAGTTCCTGCGCATTGCCAAAGAATCCAACCAAATGCTTTCTAAGCTCCGCCTATTCTCTATGGAAGTAACACGGGTGGCCAGGCAGGTAGGCTCGGAAGGTAAACTGGGCGAACAGGCCAAAATTAAGGGTGTGGCCGGTGTTTGGGCCGAACTAACCGATTCGGTTAACCAGATGGCAGGTAACTTAACAGCCCAGGTACGTAACGTAGCAGCGGTAACAACAGCCGTGGCTAAGGGTGACCTTTCCAGGAAAATTACGGTTGAAGCCAAGGGCGAAATATTAGAGCTAAAGAACACCATTAATACAATGGTGGATCAGTTGAACTCTTTTTCATCAGAAGTAACGCGTGTGGCGCTGGAAGTAGGTACCGAAGGTAAGCTGGGCGGCCAGGCGAAAGTGCCGGGGGTAGCGGGAACATGGAAAGACTTAACCGATTCGGTAAACCGTATGGCGGGTAACTTAACATCGCAGGTACGTAATATAGCGGGGGTAACCACTGCGGTGGCGAATGGTGACCTTTCTAAAAAGATCACTGTTGACGTAAAAGGGGAAATGCTGGAGCTAAAGAAAACCATTAATACCATGGTGGATCAGCTTAACTCGTTCGCGTCCGAAGTGACACGTGTGGCGCTGGAAGTAGGTACCGAAGGTAAACTTGGTGGACAGGCGCGAGTAAAAGGTGTAGGCGGGGTTTGGAAAGACCTGACCGATTCTGTAAACCAAATGGGAAGTAACCTTACCGACCAGGTGCGTAATATTGCCTGGGTAACAACCGCGGTGGCAAAAGGTGACCTTTCCCGAAAAATTACAGTAGACGCTAAGGGCGAGTTGCTGGAGCTGAAGAACACTATTAATACCATGGTGGATCAGTTGAACTCGTTTTCTTTCGAAGTAACGCGTGTGGCCCGTGAAGTGGGTTCGGAAGGGCAATTGGGTGGGCAGGCCAATGTGCCCGGTGTAGGCGGTACCTGGAAGGATTTAACGGACTCGGTAAACCAAATGGCCGGGAACTTAACCGGGCAGGTGCGTAATATAGCCGAAGTAACCACTGCGGTGGCTAAAGGCGACTTATCCAAAAAAATTACCGTTGACGTACAGGGCGAAATGTTAGAGCTGAAGATCACTATCAATACCATGGTGGATCAGCTTAACTCGTTCGGTTCGGAAGTAACGCGTGTGGCCCGTGAGGTAGGTTCGGAAGGGCAGTTGGGCGGACAGGCTAACGTGCCGGGTGTAGGTGGTACCTGGAAGGACTTAACCGATTCGGTAAATAAAATGGCCGATAACTTAACATCGCAAGTACGTAATATAGCTGAAGTAACTACAGCGGTAGCCAAGGGTGACCTTTCCCGTAAGATCACCGTAAACGCGAAAGGCGAGTTGCTGGAGCTGAAGGATACTATTAATACCATGGTGGATCAATTGCGTGGTTTCGCATCCGAAGTAACCCGTGTGGCGCGTGAAGTAGGTTCGGAAGGGCAATTAGGTGGACAGGCAAATGTGCCGGGTGTAGATGGTACCTGGAAGGATTTAACTGACTCGGTAAATAAAATGGCCGGTAACTTAACAGCGCAATTACGAAATATAGCCGATGTATCCATCGCGATAGCAAACGGTGACTTATCTAAAAAAATTACGGTAGACGTACGTGGCGAGATCCTTCAGTTGAAAGAAACTATTAATACGATGGTGGATCAGCTGCGTGGTTTTGCATCCGAAGTAACCCGTGTAGCACGTGAGGTGGGTACCGATGGTAACCTGGGCGGCCAGGCATTTGTGCCGGGCGTTGCGGGTACCTGGAAGGATTTGACCGACTCGGTAAACCAAATGTCGAGTAACTTAACATCGCAGGTACGTAATATTGCCGAGGTAACCAAAGCAGTGGCCAGCGGCGACTTATCTAAAACAGTAATCATCGACGTAAAGGGCGAGATCATGGATTTGAAGAACACCATCAATACGATGGTGGATCAGCTTAACTCTTTCGCGTCCGAAGTAACCCGTGTGGCAAGAGAAGTGGGTACGGAGGGTAAGCTGGGTGGTCAGGCACACGTAAAGGGTGTAGGTGGTACGTGGAAGGATTTGACGGATTCGGTAAATCAAATGGCATCCAACTTAACCGGGCAAATACGTGGTATTGCCAAAGTGGCTACCGGTATTGCCAAAGGAAACCTGAAACAACGCTTATCAATTAATGCTTTAGGTGAAGTTGCGCAACTAACTGATACTATTAACGAAATGATTGATACCCTGGCGGTATTTGCCGATGAGGTAACCACAGTGGCGCGTGAAGTAGGGGTTCAGGGACGTTTGGGCGGGCAGGCCAGTGTACCGGGCGCATCAGGTACGTGGAAGGATTTAACTGAGAACGTAAACCAGTTGGCGCAGAACCTGACGGTGCAGGTGCGTTCTATATCTGAAGTAGCGTCGGCGGTAACCAAGGGTGACCTTACCCGTACCATTCGTGTGGATGCCAAAGGTGAGTTGGAAGCATTGAAGGATACCATTAACCAAATGATTGCCAACCTGAAAGGCACTACGCTGCGTAACCACGAGCAGGATTGGCTAAAATCCAACCTGGCCAAGTTTGCGCAGATGCTGCAGGGCCAGCGAGATAGGAACGCGGTGGCCAACAAGGTACTATCTGAATTGGCCGAGTTGGTAAACGCCCGCTATGGCGCCTTTTATATATTAGAACAGCCTGAACTATCAGATGAGCCTAAGCTGAAACTGTTTGCCGGTTATGCACAAAAAAGCCGCAAACTGATAGATCAGGAATTTTCGTTGAACGAAGGCCTGGTTGGGCAGTGCGCTATTGATAAAGAACGAATCCGTCTTTCTAATGTACCGGGCGAATATTTGCAGATCAGTTCGGGCATTGGCAGTGCAGCACCTATCGATCTGGTGATTTTACCGGTATTGTTTGAAAATAACATTAAAGCGGTAATTGAGCTGGCCTCTTTCGAGAACTTCAGTGATACACACATCGACTTTTTGGATCAGTTAACAGAAAGTATTGGTATTGTGTTGAATAACATCGAAACCAACACCCGTACAGAGGAATTGCTGGCGCAATCGCAATCGCTGGCAAGCGAGCTTTCGGCCCAGCAGGAAGAGTTAAGGCGTGCTAATGACGAACTGCACGACAAAGGCCGGTCGCTGGAAGAAAAAGCCGAACAGTTAACCCTGACGTCGAAATACAAGTCGGAGTTCTTAGCTAATATGTCGCATGAATTGCGTACACCATTAAACAGTTTACTGATCCTGGCTCAGCAGTTATTTGAAAATCCCGAAGGTAACCTTACCGAAAAGCAAAGGATGTTTGCTAAAACCATTCACTCGTGCGGGGATGACCTTATCCAGCTGATCAACGATATCCTCGATCTTTCGAAAATCGAATCAGGTGTAATTGCAGCCGATGTGATGCCGGTAAGCTTTAAGGAGATCGCTTCATTTGCCGAATCGACCTTTAAACCAATATCTGAAGCAAAGAACCTGAAGTTTGAAATAGAAATGCAAGATGGTTTGCCCGAATTAATGGAAACCGATATGCAGCGCCTGAACCAGATCTTAAAGAACCTGCTTTCTAACGCCTTTAAATTTACGGAGAAGGGCAGGGTTAAGTTAAGTGTGTTTAAGCCGGCACCAGGGCAGGAAAACCCGCTTAGCGACAACGATTCGGTTATCGCCTTCTCCATTGAAGACTCGGGTATCGGCATATCTAAAAATACACAGGGTATCATATTCGAGGCATTTCAGCAAGCCGAAGGTTCTACCAGCCGTAAATACGGAGGTACTGGTTTGGGGCTTTCTATCAGTAAGGGCTTTGCCGAGCTTTTGGGCGGCACTATTACCGTGGGCAGCGAATTAGGCAAAGGCAGCACATTTACGCTGTACCTGCCGCTAAAATATAAGGAAGAAAAGTCGGCACCAGCCAAGGTGAAAGAAGCATATCCTGCTTTGCATGCCCGTACTAACCTTATTGATACCGCAGAACTGGCCATTGATGACGACCGCCACAATATTGTAGCCGAAGACAAGGTATTGCTGGTAATTGAGGACGACCTGCGCTTTACCAAGATATTGATAGATAAGGCGCACGATCATAATCTTAAAGTGCTTGTTGCTATTAGTTACCTTGAGATATTTGACAGTATTATTAAGTACAATCCTATTGCCATAACACTGGATGTTAATATGCCCGAATCTAATGGCTGGAAGATACTTAAGCTGTTAAAAACGGATATCAATTTAAGGCATATCCCTGTCCATATCATATCGGGCGAGGATAATAGGTTTATGGCTTTAAAATCAGGCGCAAGGTCGTTCAATCTTAAGCCATTATCTAACAATTCGCTGGATGAGCTAATTTCGGGTATCGTAAATTTTCACCAGCATACTAAGAAAAAGGTATTGGTTATTGAAGATAATGAAGAAGAATTGCAGCGCGTAACCGAACTGCTGGCGAACGACCGGATAGAAATATTTAGTGCGACTACGGCCAAAAAAGCACTGTCAGTTTTGAAAAAAGAGTTGTTTGATTGTATCGTACTGGATTACATGTTACCTGATGCAAATGGTATGGAGTTATTGAATAAGATCAACCTGCTGAAACAGTCGCAAACCATGATCTTGCTGCATTCTGCACGCGATTTTACCCAGGATGAACTGATCCAGTTAAAGCGCCTGAACCATAAAATTATTACCAAAGCCCCTAATTCGCACATTCATTTATTAGAGGAAATATTGGTTTTACTGCATGTTGATAAAAAATATATCAGTGAGAGCAAGCTCAAAATGATCAACACGTTGCGGGATACCAAAGATATACTGGATAACAAGAAAGTGTTAGTGGTTGATGATGATGTAAGGAACCTGTTTGCACTAACAGCAGTTTTTGAACGTTCAAAAATTGAAGTAATTACTGCAGAAAGCGGGCGCGAGGCATTGGAGATACTTAATAAGGACAAAAGTATTGACATTGTGTTGATGGATATTATGATGCCTGAGATGGACGGGTATGAAACGATCCAAATGATCCGGAAAGAACAACGGAATAAAAGCCTGCCGATTATTGCAGTAACCGCCAAGGCGATGATTGGCGACCGGCAGAAGTGTATCTCTTCCGGCGCTTCGGATTATATTACCAAACCTGTAAAAACAGACCAGTTATTGTCCTTAATGCGTGTATGGTTGATAAAATAGATTTTAACGAATAATACAAGCCGAAACTTATAATTATAATGCAAGAAGAACCTGTAATTAAGATCCTGCTGGTTGATGATAACGAGAATAACCTGCTTTCCATGGAAGTGGTGTTAGAGAAAGAGAAGTATGCTTTTTATAAAGCTACTTCTGGTCGTGAAGCACTGCGGATATTACTAAAGGAAGAAGATTTTTCGCTCATCCTGCTGGATGTTAAAATGCCGATAATGGATGGGTATGAAACTGCCGCTTTAATTTACCAGCGGGATAAACTACGGCATATCCCTATTATTTTTATCACCGCGCACGATTACGAGGAAGCAGCTATTTTTAAGGGGTATGAAGCAGGGGCGGTTGATTTTATCCGCAAGCCTTTTAACCCGGAAATGCTGCGGTCGAAGGTGACTGTTTTTACCGAACTATACCGTAAAAACCAACTATTACAGCGGCAGGAAGAAAAGTTACAGGCCATTAACCAGGACCTGACCCAACTAAACCAGGGCCTTGAGCAACGCGTACTGGAACGTACCATTGAGCTGGAAGGCCTTAACCAGGAATTGAAAGAGTTGAATTTATCTAAAGACAAGTTTTTATCGGTCATCTCGCATGATCTGCGCAACCCGCTTACTTCATTGCTGGCTTCTTCAGAAAACCTGTCACGCGATGCCGAAAAGCTTCAGCCCGAACAAATAAAAATGTTTGCCGACATTATTAACCGGACATCTCATAAAATATTAGACCAACTTAATGAGTTGGTGGAGTGGGCTAAGGAACAGCGCGAAAAAACCAGTTTTAAACCCCAGGACCTTCACCTGCGCCAATGCGTTAATGAATCGCTTGATCTGCTTCGGGAAAATGTGCACCAAAAAGAGATTTCGCTGGAAAATATGATAGACGATGAGCTGTTTATACATGCCGACGCCCTGATGTTTCGATCGGTATTGCAAAACCTGGTTACCAATGCCATTAAATATACACCAGCAGGCGGAGGAACGGTAGTAGTTACAGCCGTGCCAACAGAAGGAATGGTTGAGATATGCATTAAAGATAATGGGGTAGGCATGTCAGGCCCAACAAAGGAAATGCTGTTTGGACACGCCAGCGCCGCTTCGCTATTGGGCACAAGTAAGGAAAAAGGAACTGGCCTTGGCTTGCTTTTAGTGAAAGATTTTGTGGCTACGCATGGCGGCACAATTAGGGTAGAAAGCGAACTTAATAAAGGCACCTGCTTCCTTTTCACTATGCCGAAGAAGAAGCAAACCGTATCTGTTTAACCGTTATAACAATTAAAATTGATGTCTCCGATGACCGTTACTGATCAGCCTAAAAAAAGCATCGCTATTTTTGACGATGATGAAGATATCCTGTCGATCTGTTCTTATATCCTGACTGAGCAAGGCTGGAGTGTTTATACTTTTAATAATTGCAACCATATTTTAGATAAGCTTGCCCCGGTAGATCCTACGGTTATTTTTATGGATAACTGGATACCGGATAAAGGAGGGGTTATAGCAACACAAACGTTAAAAAACTCCGCCCGCTTTCAAAGTGTTCCCGTAATTTACTTTTCGGCCAATGCCGATATTGAATTGTTGGCGCAAACTGCCGGTGCCGATGCCTACCTGGCTAAACCTTTTAATCTGGAAGAGTTAGCCGAGGTAATTGACAGGGTACAATTACCAGGGAAATAATAGCCTCGCGCCCGTTGCTCAAAGCAGCTTCACTATAGGCGGGTCATACTCATTTTAAAAAACTAACTCTTGCTGAGATGCTAAGGTAATAATCTTGCATGCCTGGGCATTCGACTTGTTATATCATTTAGGATTTAAAAGTACTTTGAAATTAAAAGTAAATCATTATGTTTGTTTTAATATATGCTCCCATTGAGAGTTACCTAACTAATTCGCTGGAGGATAAGTTATATGAACATGCTTGATATGATTTAAGATGAGTAAACAAACGGACCACTTTTATAATAAATTTTCTTTTTTATATCCGTTAGTAGATATTTTTCTAAAACCACAAAAGAAAGTTTTGTTTAACGAGATCAACCTGGTGCCTGAGGGCAGTTTGCTTGAGATTGGTGTTGGCAATGGTGCACACTTCCCGCTTTATAAGAAACATACTATAACCGGCATCGATACATCCGCGGCAATGCTTGAAATAGCAGAAAAAAAAAGCCGTGGAAATATTACGCTTAAAAATGGATGGTAAAGCTCTTTTGTTTGCTAATGAAAAGTTTGATTACGTTGTCCTCTCGCATGTTATTGCCGTAGTAGATAACCCTGAGCAATTATTTGAAGAAATCTTCAGGGTGTTAAAACCGCAGGGACGGATATTTATTCTCAATCATTTTACACCAAATAATTGGGTTAGATATATCGATGCTGCATTTGAGCCGGTTTCAAAAATATTTCACTTCAAATCGGTTTTTTCAATAGACGAAATAGTCGCGATCAAAAAATTTACCCTTTTAAAACAACTTCATTTTGGCTTGGCATCCTATTTCAAACTTTTAATCTATCAGAAAAATTGAGAAAGAATTACATTTTTATTTGCATATCGCTGCTTACCAGTTTGTTTATCTATTTGTTTTATCGGACAAACAGGACGGTTGTGAACGAGATCCTTATCCGGATGATTTCCTTCGAAACGTATACAACGTTAAAGGCACATATCGTTAGGGTATTGCCGTTAAATAATATGGTGATCTATTCACTACCTGAAGGGCTGTGGGTATTTTGCATTACCCTTACTTCAAAACCGTATTATATTAAGTTGAACAAATGGCGTATCGACTGCATATTTATCCCGCTAATACTGTGTCTCACCCTGGAAATATTTCAGCTTTTTCATATCACCAATGGCCGATTTGATTTTATGGACATTGGAATTTCTGCTATCTTTTGGATGTTAGGCAGTTATGTTTTGGATGATAAGTCTGAAAAACAGAATATCTTTACCCGGCCCAATTCAAAACTGGTTATTTGCCTGGCCAATTACAGCGTTGTCTATTTAGCACATGTTTTTAAATAGACGAAAAACTATATCAGCATTTATGAACAGATTTAAAAAACATCTTACAAGCTACCGATATGCTATACGTGGTATATTGACCGCATTTAGATTCGAACATAATATGATCTTTCATCTTGCCGCTGCTATTGCCGTTGTTGTGGTAAACAGTATGCTGAAAGTTAGCAAAACCGATTGGCTTATTACTTTAATACTGATTGGCCTGGCGTGGATGGCAGAGATATTCAATACAGCCTTTGAAAAGTTAGCGGACCGGGTTACCACAGAACAAGACCCATTAATTGGACAGGTAAAAGATCTGGCTTCAGGAGCGGTGCTTATAATATGTTTTTTCGCAGTTGTATGCGCCATTATTGTTTACCTGCCTTACTTGCTGGCGTAATCCTTCTTCTCGCAATTAATTTATTTATCCTGCTGCGGGTTTGACGGGCCTTGTAAAAGTTTGGTAATGAATAGCTGCCATTTGGTTAACTTCTTATCAAACTCAATAACGCGCAACGCGCTTAGCGGTATCTTAATGCTGATATGTGCCCCTGCATTATTTTCAATAGCAAGGGTACCGTTTAACTTTTCAACTCTCGATTTGATATTACCAAGTCCCATGCCGTTTGGCCGGGCATTAGTGGGGTTTATCCCTACGCCGTTGTCGTTAACAGAAATATACAGCGTTTGCTCATCGGTGAACATTTTTAGTTCTATTGTGGTTGCCTTTGAGTGCTTAATGGCATTGTGCACAATTTCTTTAACTAATAAATAGATATTCCTGCGGCTTAGTACCGTAATTTTCAGATCAAGGATCTCATCAGGTAACTCTGACACGAAATCGATCTCCGAGTGTTCAAACAACCTGCTGATCTGCACGTGGGTGTAAAAAAATAAGTTTTCCAGGTTATCATTACCCACATTGGTGCTCCAAATAACCTCCCGTATTTTATCGGACAGATCGATCACCATGTTTTTTATCTGGTTTATCTCCGGTGGCGCGTTTTCTTTTTTTCCGGCAGCATCGGCTAACCTGTGAATAGCAAACACCCCCGACCCGATCTCGTCGTGCATTTCAGCGCTTATTCTTTGCCTTTCGCCTAAAATTAGCTGCTGTTGGGCGTCAAATGCTTTTCTTAACGCTATCCTTTTAAACAGCATTTTTACATAACCGTAAAAAATGACGAGCACAAATACCAATCCTAAAATTATTTTAAAGCCCATTCCGGCCCACCATGGTTCGGCAATGGTAAAATTATAGTTTATCATGGTGTCAGCCACGCCCAGGCGTGGGTCTACGGCAATGGCTTTCAGGGTATATTTTCCCGGCATTAATGATGAGAAGTGAATGGTGCGTTCACCAGGCTCGGTTGTTTGCCAGGCGCTGTCGGTTTTTGTTGACAGGCAATATTTTATGTAAATGTCCTTAGCTTTTAAATAAGCCGGGATGCCAATGTTAAATAGTACATTGTTTTCAGCATAGGATAATTTACGGCTGCTATCTTCAGGTAATATTTTGTTATTTACCTTCACATATAGCAAGTAGTTTTTCAGCTTCTTATCAACCGAGTTTTTTACAAGCGGGAAATTATCCAGCCCTGATGAAGTAGCTAAATAGATCATTTGGCCCACTCCGTCCAGATCAAATACCTGCGACGCGTTCCGATCGGGAAACAGGTAATCGTCCACTAAGGCCTTCTTCCGGGTGTTAAATATCTGCAACGGCCCCGATCCAACTATCCATAAATTTTTATCAATAGGCTTGATCTTGAATATAGATTTGGAGAACATGCCGTTTTGCACGGAGATATGTTTGATGCCATTTTTATCAACCACCAACATCCCGTTGCTGATAGTACCGATATAAAGCTTGTTATCCAAATACACTAACGATGCGGCGTAAACCTGTTGGTTATTAAACAAAAATGGTTTCATCCCATTTTTATCTATTTTAAATAGGCTGTTTTTTATGGAAACAAACAGTGAAACCTGATCGGGGAAATAAGCGATGGTGCGGCTGCGCAACCTTAGATAAAAATAATTATCGGCCGTGTTATATTTAAGCACGTTGCCAAATGCGTTCATGATCTGCTGGTTTACCCGGTCAGATTTATCGTGCGGTATTACAAACAGGCCGCTTGTTGATGCAATATAAATGGCTTTGTCATCATAACACAGTTGCTTTACTGTTTTAATATTAACCAGTTCGGTAACTTTTTTGGCGGGTATGTTTATTTGATAGGTAGCCAAAGAGGATGCTACGATATATTCGTCCGTGTTAATAGGGGCAAGGTAGTTTATCGATCCCGCGGTAGGCGATACCTTTATCTTAAACTCCGTGTTTTTTGAAGCCGGGTCGTAAAGCATCAGGAAACCCTTTTGTGTGCCAAGCAACAGCTTGTTTTTATAGTTTTTAATACTCACTACCAGGTCGTCGTTATCTCAAGCTGGTATCAGGGTTTTATTCGCTACATCTTTCTTGTGTTTTATCAACAGCCCATAATACA
>Ga0075366_10001278_pt1 | contig 12535 bp, 8 predicted proteins | sample EndMethybrTD3031_FD_72351 | JGI IMG/M metagenome (GOLD analysis project Ga0075366, IMG submission 72351) | Populus endosphere microbial communities from Tennessee, USA - Endosphere MetaG P. TD hybrid TD303-1 | ecosystem: Host-associated > Plants > Roots > Endosphere | place: USA: Tennessee...
CGGCGGGGGCGTGCGGATCGTCCGTGGCCCCGCCGGCGCGCTCGTGCCGGCGCTCTGGGGCGCGGCGCTGCTCGAGGCGAGAGGACAGATCGTCGCCGTGACGATCACGCCGTGCGTGCCGGCGGCGGACTGGCTCGACGCGATCGCCCGCGCGTACCGCGAGGCGCCGGCGGACGGCATCGGCGGCGTGATCGAGTGGTCGCCGTCGGGTTCGCTGGCCGATCGGGCGCTCCACCTGGTGCGCTACACGCCGTATCTGCCGCCGATCGCGGCGGGACCGGTCCCCGAGATCGCGGGCGACAACGGGACGTACACGCGCGCGGCGCTCGGCGAGTGGCGGGCGGAGATCGCGGCGAGCGGTTTCTGGGAATCGGAGCTCAACCGCGCGATCCGCGCACGCGGCGGCGTGTTGCGCGCCGATCCCCGCATCCGCGTCACGCATACGCACTCGTACGGGCCTGGCGCGTTCTCGCGTCAGCGTTTTCGCCACGGACGCCTGTTCGGGCGCGCGCGTCGCGGCGGCCTCGGCGCCGGCGGGCGGCTCGTGAAGGCGGCGCTCGCGCCGACCGTGCCGGTCGTCATGCTGGTCCGCGCCCTTCGCACCTGCGCGTCGCGCGGACGCCTCGACTCGCGCACGCTGCTCGCGGCGCCGCTGGCCGCATGGTTCTTCTGCTGCTGGGCGGCGGGGGAAGCCGTCGGGCTGCTGCGTGGCTGACGTGTCCGTCGTGATCGCGTCGCAGCAGGGAGGCGCGCTGCTCCTGGACACTGTCGGCGCGTTCGTCGACGCGGCACCCGAGGCCGAGATCATTGTCGTCGAGTGCGCGGCGGACGAGGCGGGCGCCGGCGTTCGCGCGCGCTGGCCGGCCGTTCACCTGATCCACCTCGACGCGCCCCAGACGGTGCCTCTCCTGCGCGCGGCGGGATTCCGCGCGGCGACCGCGCCGGTCGTGGCCATGACCTCCGAGGGATGCGCGCCGGCGCCCGGCTGGTTCACGGCCCTGCGGCGCGCGCATGCGAACGGCGCCGACGGCGTCGGCGGCGCGCTCGAGCTCGGATCGGCCGGGGGACTGATCGACTGGGCCGTCTTCTTCTGCGAATACGGCCGCTACATGACGCCGCTCCCGGCCGAGCCGCGCTGGGACCTGCCGGGACACAACGTGTCCTATTCGCGCGCGGCGCTGGCGGCGATCGACGATCTCGTCGCGCGCGGCACGTGGGAACCGCTGTGGCACTGGCGGCTGGCGGACCGCGGGGCACGGCTCGTCCGCGACGGTTCGATCCTCGTCAGGCTCGAGAAGCGGTATACGCTGGCGGGATTCGTGCGCGAGCGGTTCGCCTACGGCCGGTCGTTTGCGGCGCAGCGGATGGACGGGGCGTCCGCGGCGCGCCGCGCGCTGTTTGCGATCGGCTGCGCCGTTCTTCCCGTCGTCGTCCTGGCGCGGATTCTCGGCGGCGTGCTGCCGAAGCGGCGCCACCTGCCGCAGCTGCTGCTGTCGTTCCCGTATCTCGTGATCTTTGCGTGCGTGTGGGCGGCGGGGGAAGCCGCCGGCTACGCGGCGGGACCCGGCCGTGCGAATCGCGGTTGAAGCCTCCACGTGGACGAACCGGCGCGGCTACGGCCGGTTCCTGCGCGAGATCCTGACGGCCGCGCTCCGGCTCGGATCGCGCCACGAGCTCACGCTCGTCGGCGACACCTCGCTGCCGGTGTCGTTCGCGCTGCCCGGCGCGAAGGTCGTGCGCGTGCCGCTCGGCGTGCCGGCCGGCGAAGCGGCGTCGGCGGACGGCCGCCGGTCGCTGGCGGACATGCGGGCGATGAGCCGCGCGCTCGCGCGCGCGGGCGGCGACTGCATCTTCTTTCCGACGGTCTACAGCTACGTCCCGATCCTCTCGCGGACGCCTACGATCGTCGGCATCCACGACGTCATCCCGGAGCGGTTCCCGCAATACGTGTTCGCGAACGCGCGCGCCCGGCTCTTCTGGCGCGCCAAGGTCTGGACGGCCGCACGCGGCGCCACGCGCGTGATGACCGTGTCGGAACACGCCGCTGACGGCATCACGCGCGAGCTGGGTGTCCCGCGCGACAGGATCCGCGTCGTCGGCGAAGCGCCTGCGCGCGTGTTCACGCCCGAGGCGGATCTCGAGCCGGGCAGGCGCGCGCTCGAGGCGGCAGGGGTTCCGCCCGCCGCGCGCTTTCTCCTCTACGTCGGCGGCATCGCGCCGCACAAGAACCTGACGACGCTCGTGACGGCGATCGAGTCGCTGCCCGAAGACGTACGGCTGGTCATCGTCGGCGACGTCGAGCACGATTCGTTTCTGTCGGCCTATCCCGCGCTCCTCGCGCGCGTGGATCGCACGCGTGTGACCTTCGCCGGGCGTCTGGAAGACGATGCGGTCGCCGGGCTGATGCGCCTGTCGCAGGCGCTGGTGCTGCCGTCGTTCGACGAGGGCTTCGGTCTGCCGGCGATCGAGGCGGCCGCGTGCGGCGCCGCCGTGGTCGTGACCCGCAACAGCGCCATGCCGGAGGTGCTCGGCGACGCCGCTTTGTACGTCGATCCAGAGGACGGCATGTCGCTGCAGCGCGCGCTCGCGCAGGTGATTTCGAGCGCGACGCTGCGCGCGTCGCTCGGCAGCGCCGCGGTGCAACGCGCGCGCGCCTGCACGTGGGAGGCGGCGGCGCGGCGGATGATCGCCATGTTCGAGGAGCTGGCCCCGTGACGCCGCTCCGGTTCTGCATGGTGGCCACGTTCTACCCGCCGTATCACTTCGGCGGCGACGCGATGTACATCTACCGCTTGTCGCACGCGCTGGCGCGGCGCGGGCATACGGTGGACGTGCTGCACGATCGTGACGCCTATCACCTCGCGCGGCCAGACGAGCCGGCGCAGCGATTTGCGGATCACCCCAACGTCCGCGTCACGGCGATGAAGTCCCCGTTCGGCGCGCTCTCGCCGCTGCTGACGCAGCAGACGGCGCGCCCGCTGCTGAAGCCGGAGGTCCGCCGCCGGCTGCAGGCCGGCGCCTACGACGTCGTCCACTTCCACAACATGTCGCTGATCGGCTCGACGGCGCTCGGCTACGGCGGCGGCGTGAAGCTCTACACGACGCACGAGCACTGGCTCGTCTGTCCGATGCACGTGCTGTGGAAGTTCGACCGCGAGCCCTGCGACGCGCCCCAGTGTCTCGCCTGCACCCTCCACGGCCGGCGTCCGCCGCAGTTGTGGCGCTACACCGGACGGCTCGCGCGCGATCTCGCGCACGTGAACCGCCTCCTCTCGCCAAGCCGGTTCACGCGGCAGCGTCACGTCGACGCCGGCGTCGAACGCCCGATCACCGTACTGCCGTATTTCGTCCCGGAACCACCACCGCCCGTTCCAGCTGCTCGAACCAGGCCGTACTTTCTCTACGCCGGCCGCCTCGTGAAGCTCAAGGGCGTAGACACGCTGATCCGCGCGTTTCGCCACTATCCGGAGGCCGATCTCGTCATCGTCGGCGACGGCGAGGAGCGCGACGCGCTGAAGGCGCTCGCCGCCGGCATGCCGAATGTGGTGTTCGCCGGCGCGAAAGACCAGGCGCAGCTTGCCGGACTCTACCGCGACGCGATCGCCCTCGTGATGCCGTCGATCGGCTACGAAGTGTTCGGGATCGTCCTCATCGAGGCGTTCGCGCAGAAGACGCCGGTGATCGTGCGCCGGCTCGGCGGCATGCCGGAGGCGGTCGAGGACTCGGGAGGCGGACTGCTGTTCTCCGGCGAAGACGAGCTGATCGACGCGATGCGCCGGCTGCAGGAATCCCCGTCGTTGCGGCAGGATCTCGGCGAGCGGGGCCATCGCGGCTATCTCTCGCACTGGAGCGAAGCGCCGCACCTCGAACGGTACCTCGCGATCGTCGGCGAGGAGCGCGGCAGGTGAGCGCGACGCGGCCGTTCATCCCGGTGCTGACGTATCACTCGATCGACGGCAGCGGTTCGCCGGTGTCGATCGCCCCCGCCGAGCTCCGCCGCCACATGCAATCGCTCGCCGCCGCGGGCTGGCGGACGATCGCGATGGATGCGTTCGTGCGCGGCCATCGCGAGGGCGGCTGGCCCTCGCGCTCGTTCGTGCTGACGTTCGACGACGGGTACGTGAATCTCGTCGAACACGCGTTGCCGGCCGCGCGCGAATGCGGGTTCCACGGGACGGTCTTCGTCGCCGTCGATCGCGTCGGCGGGACGATGGCGGGCCCCGACGAGCCGTCGTGGACGCCGGCGTCGCCGTTGCTCGACTGGAACGGGCTGCGCGACCTTGCGAAGGCGGGGTGGAGCATCGCGAGCCATGGCTGCAGTCACCGGCGCCTGCCCGCGCTCGCTTCCGCCGACGTCGCCGGCGAGCTGACGCGATCGAAGGCGACGATCGAAGACCGCATCGGTAGTGCCGTCACGACGCTCGCGTATCCGTACGGCGCCGTCTCGCCGGATGTCGAGCGTGCCGCCGCCGGGCACTACGCGGCGGCGTTCGGGACGACGCTCGGGTACGCGAGCACGGCGAGCCGCGCGACGGCGTTCGAGCGGATCGACGCGTACTACCTGAAGGGACGCGCCGTCGACGGACTCGACGGCGCGTGGCTGCGAAGCTACCTTGCGCTGCGGCGCGCGGGACGCGCGGTGCGAAGCGTCATTGCGCGCCCGTGATGCGCGCGCTCAGCGGCACGTCGCCGGGCAGTCCCCACTGGAAGATCGCGGGTGACGCGTACGAGTAACTCTGCGACGAGAAGAGGATGTACCAGAAGCCGTTCGACGGGCGCCACACCGCGAGGTCGGTCCGCCCGTCGCCGTCGTAGTCGCCTGAGACCGGCACGTCGCCGGCGAGCCCCCACTGAATCCGCCGCATCACGGCGTGCGAGTAGCCGGTCGAGGCGTAGACGATGTACCACGCGCCGTCGGACGGACGCCAGACGCAGAGATCGGTCCGCCGATCGGCGTCGAAGTCGCCCACGATCGGGATGTCGCCGGGCAGGCCCCACTGGAAGACAGCGGCGTGCGCCGTGCTGTAGTCGTGCGACGAGGGCCGCATGAACCACACGCCGTTGGACGGCCGCCACACGGCGAGCTCGGCCAGGCCGTCGCCGTCGTAGTCGGCGGGTACCGGCACGTCGCCCGGCAGTCCCCACTGGTAGCCATTGGTGTTGGACTCCCCGGGGAAGGACGACGGCAGACGCGAGGGGGTCCGCCCGTCCGTCAGACGGACGCCCCACTCCGCGTTGTCGGGTCTCCATCTGACCAGGTCGGGCGTCCCGTCGCCGTTGAAATCCGCCATGAGCGGCCGCGTCTGCGGCGTGTACTCAAACGAGTTGGGGAGCGGGTACCACGTCTGCGTCGCGGGATCGAAGCCGTTCGACGAGTGGCGGAAGCTCCATCCGCCGGCCGGCGCCGAGCCGAACACGTCGCGGGGATTGTAGAAAGCCAGGTCCGTCCGGTTGTCGCCGTCGAAGTCGCCGGGCATCGCGACGGTCTCCGCCGTCCCCCACTGCATGACGAACGGTTGGGCGTAGCCCGACTGCGATCCAAGCACCCACCACTCGCCCGTCGACGGGCGATACACCGCCGGATCCGTGCGTCCGTCGGCGTCGAAATCGGCGGGCACGGACGCACCGGTGTGGCCCAGGCGGCCGGCCTGGTGCACCGTCATCGTCGTGCCGTTGCAGAAGGTGACGACGCCGTCCCTCGGCGACGGCGAGGGATTGGCATCCGCGGCGAAGGCGGTGCCGCCGTCCCCGCGCTTGACGACGCCCAGCGGCGGCGCGAAGAACGTGATCCAGCCGGGCGCGCCGACGACGCGCCAGGGGCCCGAGAACGGCGGTTCGGCCAGCGTGTCGATCCCTCTGGTGCCGCCTTTCCACCCGACCGTCTTCGCCGACAACGGGCCGCGCACGGGGAAGAAGAGCGCGCTGCACGTGCCGTTGTCCTGCGTGACGAGCACGTCCTGGCCGGCCGTCGGCGTGTTCCAGCGGATGAGGAGACGTCCCTGGCGCGGCGCCAGGCCGCCTTGGCTGATCGGCGGGACCGCGTCCGTCGTGAACGCGATCGCGCCGCTGCCGTTGCCGCCGGACGTCGTGATGTGCAGCCACGTCTCGCTGCTACTGACCGTCCAGGCGCAGCCCGGCTGCGTCGTGACGGTGACCGTGCCGCTGCGTGCGGCGGTGTCGAGTTCGATCCGCGTCGCGCTGACGCCGAACTCGCAGCCTTGCGATGCGCGCGTGACGGTGAACGATGCGGCCGCCACTGCCACCGCGAACAAACCAGCTGTCAGATGTCGCATCCGTTCGTCCCTCCGTTTGACGTGAAATCGGCTCGACGCGGCGCTACTGCGCGCCCGTGATGCGCGCGCTCAACGGCACGTCGCCGGGCTCTCCCCATTGGAAGTAGGCGGCCGACGCGTACGCGTAGCCCTGCGACGAGAGGAGGATGTACCACGTGGCGTTCGACGGCCGCCATACGGCGAGGTCGGTTCGGCCGTCGCCGTCGTAGTCGCCCGACACAGGGATGTCGCCGCCCAGTCCCCACTGAATCCGCCGCATCACCGCGTGCGAGTACCCCGTCGAGGCATAGACGATGTACCACGCGCCGTCGGACGGACGCCAGACGCAGAGATCGGTCCGGCGATCGCCGTCGAAGTCGCCGACGATCGGGATGTCGCCCGGCAGGCCCCACTGGAAGATCGCGGGCGCGTTCTTGTGATACGCGAGCGAGGACAGTCGCAGGAACCACACGCCGTTCGACGGCCGCCACACGGCCAATTCGGAAAGACCGTCTCCATCGTAGTCGGCGGGCACGGGGATGTCTCCCGGCAAGCCCCACTGCCAATGCCCGTTGGTCTCGCCGCCGGGGAACTCCTGCGGCAGCCGCGAGGGCATCCCGAGGTCGGTCAGCTGCACCGCCCACTCACCGGTCGCGCCCCTGTAGGTCACGAAGTCGGACTTGCCGTCGCCGTTGAAGTCGGCGATCAGCGGAACGTCCTGCGGCGTGTAGCCGTGCGACGAGACCGGGAAGGCGTAGGTCGTCTTCGTCGCGCCGCTGTAGAAGTTGGAGGAGTAGGCGGCGGTCCAGTTGCCGGCCGGCGCCGCACCGAACAGCCCGTTGGGATTGTAGACGGCCAGATCGAAGCGGTTATCGCCGTCGTAGTCTCCCGGCATCGGGAAGACGCTGGAGGTGCCGAACTCGGCCGTGAACCCGCTGGTGTAGCCGGATTGCGATCGGAGCACCCACCAGGTCCCCGTCGAAGGACGGAAGATCGCAGGATCGCTCCGGCCGTCGTCGTCGAAGTCCATCGCGGCCGCGGGGCCGCTCCTGAGCGACCGGCCGGCCTGATGGACGCCGATCGTGCTGCCGTTGCAGAACGAGACGGTGCCGTCTCTGGCCTCGGTCGACGGGTTCGGCGCGACGGTGAAGAACGCGGCGCCGTCGCCTCGGCCGAGCACGCCCAGCGGAGGATTGGTGAACGTGATCCAGTCCGACGCTGCTGTGACCCTCCATGGCGACGACATGAACAGGTCGGCCAGGACGTCGAAATGGCTGGACCCGCCTCGACCGCCGAACGTCTGGGACGAGGTCGGCCCTCCTCGCGGCGTGAAGGCCGCGCTGCATCCGTTCGGGGGATTCTGCGTGACGAGCACGTCCTGTCCGGCCGTCGGCGTGTTCCAGCGGATGCGGAGACGCCCCTGCCGCGGCGTGAAGTCGAGCGAAGTCGCCGCTGCCGTGCCGAAGCCGATCGTGCCGGGGCCGTTGCCGGCCGTCGTCCCCAGATGAATCCACGTGACGTCCGTCTCGACCGTCCAGGCACAACCCGGCTGTGTCTCGATACTGATGGCGCCGGTGCGCGCCGCCAGGTCCAGCTCGACGCGCGTCGGGTTGACGCGGAAGTCGCACCCCTGGGAGGCGCGTGTGACGGTGAGCGATCCGACGGCCAGCGCAACCGAGAAAAAGGCCGCTACCATTCGCATCTGGCTCCCCCTTCTTGACAGGCACGAGAGTCTACCGCAGGCGGCGCGCGCCGTTGTAAACTGAAAGGTCTGGGGCGGGCCGGATCGCGGTCCGGAACCTGTGCAAGTTCAGCCTACGAACCGCGTCAGGGCCGGAAGGCAGCAGCGCTAAGTAGATCCTGTCCTGTGCCGCAGGCCCTCCGGATCGCGGTCGGGCCCGTACCTGTGTTCATCCGAGGGGCTTCGCCCCTCGGACTCCCCCGCACGCCCGCTCGCTGCGCGTCGTAGTACACTTGCGGTTTCGGATCGTCCTTCCTCTACATGGCCTTTCAAGTACTCGCCCGGAAATGGCGGCCTCAGCGGTTCGATGACGTCATCGGGCAGCGCGGCGTCACGCAGACGCTGCGCAACGCGATCGGCGCCGGCCGCATCGCGCACTCGTTCGTCTTCTCCGGCCCGCGCGGCGTCGGCAAGACGACGACGGCGCGGATCCTGGCGCGGGCGCTGAACTGCGTCGCCGGGCCGACGGCCGAGCCCTGCGGCGCCTGCGACGCGTGCCTCGAGATCGCGCAGGGGCGCGACATGGACGTGATCGAGATCGACGCCGCCACCAACACGCAGGTCGACAAGGTGCGCGAGGTCATCATCGCCGGCCTCGGCATGGCCCCCGCGCGCGACCGCTACAAGATCTTCATCATCGACGAGGTGCATCGCCTCTCGGTCCAGTCCTTCGACGCGCTCCTGAAGTCGGTCGAGGAACCGCCCCCGCACGTCGTCTTCATGATGGCGACGACGGAGATCGACAAGGTGCCGGCGACGATCCAGTCGCGCTCGCAGGTGTTCGAGCTGAAGACGATCGGCGTGAAGCAGATCGCCGACCAGCTCCGGCGCATTGCCGACGCCGAGGCGATCCAGGTGGACGATGCCGCGCTGATGCTGCTCGCGCGGGCCGGCGACGGCAGCATGCGCGATGCGCAGAGCGCGTTCGACCAGGTCATCGGCTTCGCCGGGACGACGATCGGGTCCGAGGACGTCGCGTCGGTGCTCGGGCTGGTGCGCCGCGACCTGCTGATCGAGATCGCGAGCGCGATCGCCGCCGACAACGCGCCGGCGCTGTTCGATCTCTCGGCGCGCGCGGTCGAGTCCGGCTACGACATCCGCCTGGTCGTGCGCGAGCTGGCGCGGCTCACGCGCGACCTGCTGGTCATCTCCATCGATGCGTCGCGCGTCTCGGATCCGGAGATCGCCGCCGAGGCCGAGCGCCAGACGCTGCTCGACCTCTCGCGGCGCTTCTCGGGTGAAGACCTGATGCGCGCCTTCGACGTGCTGACGAAGGCCGAGTACGACATCAAGGGCTCGATGCAGCCGCGCTACCACCTCGAGATGGCCCTGCTGCGCTGGGTCCACCTGCGCAAGCTGACGCCGCTCACGGATCTGATCAAGCAGATGGAAGGCGGCGCGCCCGCCCGGGCGGCCGCCCCGCCGAAGCTCGCGTCATCGAGCGACGGCGGAGGTGTCCGCGCCGCCGCTCCCGTCCCTCCGCCTGCCCGAACCGCGCCGGCGGCGCCGATGAACCAGACGGTGCGCGCCGTAGAGAACCGCCGGGCCGCGTCCTCGCCACCCGCCCCGCCGGAAGCCGGAAGCGGAAAGCCGGAAGCCGGACGCCGTGAGCCGGAAGCCGGGAGCCGGAAGCCGGCAGCCGGCAGCCGGCAGCCGGCAGCCGGCAGCGCCAGGCCGTCAGCCGATCCTGCCGAGCTCAAGGCCACGTTCCTCGAAGAGATCCGCAAGCAGAAGAAGTTCTTCCACGGGACCGTCGTCGCGCAGGCGCAGCGGATCGAGCTCCAGCCCGACGCGATCACGTTCGTCTTCGCGCCGCAGCACCGGGCGCTGCGCGCCCAGTTCGATCAGGCGCGCGCCTGGCTCGAGGAGACCGCGACCGGCCTCGCGGGCCGCAAGATGAACGTGCTGGCGAGCGAAGGCGCGGCGCCTCCGCCTTCGCCGGCAGGTCACCGGCCCGCGGCCGGCGCCGCCCGCTTCGGCGAGACCGCGGCCGCGGAGAACGCGTCCGGAGGCCCCGACCGCGCCCAGGAGCTCAAGGAACGCGCGCTCGCCGACAACGGCGTGCAGGCGATGCTCGACGTGTTCGCGGCAGAGATCAAGGATATCGAAGAGATGTAGCATCGAGGTCCGACGACCGACGACCGACGACCGACGACCGACGACCGACGTCCGACGTCCGACGACCGAGGTCCGACGACCGAGGTCCGAGGTCCGTAGGCCGGGGCTTCAGCCCCGGCGTTCTGTAGCTTCCGCCTTCAGGCGGAAGTCCTCCGCCTGTCAGGAGAAGTCTTCCGCGCGATCACCTCGAGGACCGCAGGCGTGATCAGCCGCACCCCCGGCTGCCGTGCCGCGGCGTCTACGGCGCCGCGAATCTCCTCACCGCGATCGGCTGTCATCTGTCCAAGCGCGGCGAGACGATGCGTTCCCGCATGGACGAACGCCGCCGGCCAGTCCCAGATCGGATCCGCCGGCGGGATCACGTGCACCAGCGATCGCGTCGAGACGATGTCGAAGCCCAGCTCCGTCAGCCATCCAGGGAGCTGGAGCCCGATGTCGGGTTCGCCTCCAGTCGCGCGCCAGCTCGCCATTACGGCTGCGACGAACTCGTCGAGCTCCGGCGAGCGGGGCAGCAGCTGCCAGGCGGCGTAGTCGTAGTACTCGTGCAGGACCACCGTGTCGCCCGGCGCGAGCGCGTCCGCGATCTGCGCCAGTACGCGACGGGGCTCGCGCACGAACGCGAGCACCCATCTGCCCCACACGGAGAATGGCGACGGCCACCCGGGCTCCCGACGAAAGGGGACAGTCGCCGCATTGAGGTCGCATTCCACCGTCTGGATGTTCGTCAGCCCGGCCTCGCGCGCGCGGTGTTCGAGATGGTCGAGAAACCGTCGCGATTGATCGAGGGCGATGACGTGTCCTCGGGGGCCGACCTCCATCGAAAGGTCCAGCGACGCATGGCCCGGACCGCAGCCCAGATCGAGCACCGTCCGGCCCGGACCTATGCCCGCGCGCCGCCAGGCTTCGACGACGAACGGCCGCCACACGCGATGCTGCAGGCCGAGCCGATCGACTTCGACGGCGTCCGTTCCAAGCACGTACTCCGCGTCGCTCATGCTCCCGACCTTACATGCCGCCTCCCGGCCGCCGCCACCGATAACTGATCCCGCAATTCGTCACAATCGCCGGTGCGCGGCCGCGAACCGACCCTATCCTTGTTCCACATGTCCACACTTCGCAGCGCGTGGCGTTCCCTCATCCGCTCGCGCAGTCTCAGCCTGGCGGCCGCGCTCTGCATCGCGCTGGGCGCGGCGGCGACGATGGCGGTCGTGACGCTGGCGGATGCCGTGCTGCTGCGGCCCGTGCCGTTTCCGCAGGCCGATCGGCTCGTGCGTGTATGGCTGGACGAGCGTGGCGTCGACCCGCGGGTCTCGTTCTCGATTCCGGAGTCGCGCGAGCTGCGCGCGCTCCCGGCGTTCGACACGGCGATCGCCACCGCGCGCGTGCGCGCGCTCGCGGTGGCGGGCGATCGCGCCGAACGGCTTCGCGGCGAAGGCGTGGACGGCGGCTACTTCGATCTGCTCGGCGTGCGGCCGGCGGCCGGACGGCTGCTCGACGCACGCGATCATCTTCCCGGCGCGGCGCCCGCCGTCGTCCTCGGGTACGGGTTCTGGATGCGCGCGTTTGGCGCCAGTCCCGCGGCGATTGGCGGCGTGCTGAAGACGCAGCGCGCCACCTACACGATCGTCGGCGTCGCCCCGCGCTGGTTCACCGGCACGGTCGAGGACGACGTGGTCGAATTCTGGATTCCGATCGAGCGCTACGAACCGCGGCAGATGCTCACCGACGCCGACGCGAGGCAGACGTGGATGGTGGCGCGGCTCGCGCCGGGCTCGGACCTCGCGGCCGCCGGCGCGCAGGCCGCCGCGCTCGCCGGCGCATGGAAAGAGCGCGATCCGCGGCGGTACCGCAATCACGGGCTGCGCGTCGAGGCCTTCGGCGAGAACTGGCGGCGCGGTCTCCGCGGCGGGACCGCGATGCTCGTCGTCGCGGCGGCGTCGCTGCTGGCGATCGCGGCGCTGAACGTCGGCTGCCTGCTGCTGGCGCGCGTGATCGATCGCCGCCGCGAGCTCGCGGTACGGACCGCGCTCGGCGCCACCCGCGGGCGTCTGCTCGCCCAGTTGATTGCCGAGGCGCTGATTCTGTCTGTTGCGGGCGGCGCACTCGGCATGGCCGCGGGGCCGGCGGCGCTGACCGCGTTGCTGGGACTGTCGCCCGTCGCGCTGCCCGGATACCTCGTCGTCGCGCCCGACATCCGCGTGGCGCTGGCGTCCGTGGCGGCTCTCGTCCTGGCGGCGCTCGCCGCCGGCACGCTGCCCGCGATGGTGGGCGCGGGTGCCGACGTCGCGCCGGCGCTCGCGTCGAATTCGCGCGGAACCACGGCGGCGCCGGGCGAGCGGCGATCCGTGGCGCTGCTCATCGCCGCCGAGACGGCGCTGACGCTGGTCCTGCTCGTGACGGGTGG
>Ga0075366_10001279_pt1 | contig 12534 bp, 14 predicted proteins | sample EndMethybrTD3031_FD_72351 | JGI IMG/M metagenome (GOLD analysis project Ga0075366, IMG submission 72351) | Populus endosphere microbial communities from Tennessee, USA - Endosphere MetaG P. TD hybrid TD303-1 | ecosystem: Host-associated > Plants > Roots > Endosphere | place: USA: Tennessee...
GACTGCCAGCGCTCACGTGGTAGGGACGTGGTCACGGACCTCTCTCCTCAGGTCAGCGGTACGGCGCGGTACATGTTGCCGTCGCCGTCGCGAATAATGATGGCCTCACCGGCGGTTCCGACCTCCTCGAACATGCGAAGATCGCTGGACGACGACGGTTCGCTGACCGTCGCGACGGCCGGTACCGTCGTCGGTTCGGGTAGTACGACCGGTGCAGCCGGCGTCGGTACCGTCGGCCGCGTCACGTACGAGGGCGGCGACGTCGGCGGTCCGTACGGCTGCCAGCCGGGCGGCGGATCAAACCGCCACATCTGTCCCGGAATCACCGTTATGACGTGAGGAGCGAAGTTCCGGTTCGCCTGCAGCTGCCGCATGTTGTTCACACCGACCTTGACCTGGTCGGGACGACGTCCCGTGTACTCGACGAGGTCGCTTACGGACACCGGCGTGTGCGGGTGTGCGATCAGGTACTGGCGGATCAACGTCACCACCGGTAGCGATGTGTCCGGCTCGGGACCTGTCCCGTTGTTCGAGACGACCGGACGACGTGGCACGTAGCGCCAGGCGTTGGCGCGCAGAACCGTCTCGATCTCACCTCCGATCGGGCTCTCCTTCTGGACGTACAGGATCGCCGCCGACACCTGCCCGGGCTCAAGGTCGAGCTCGTCCGCCAGCTCCTGACGGTACACCACCTGGCCGGGACGGTCGGTGATGTACTTGACGATGTTCTGACGAAATATCGCCATGCTACCTCCCTTCGGCGTCAAGACCGTCAGTGCATCTTCGGGAAGGTGTCCGACGTCAGCTTGTTCGGCGGTCGAAGAACCGAGGCCGTGTCCCCCTTACGCCAGAGGTTCCAGGCCTTGACGATCTGGTACAGCTGACCCGCGCGACGGAACCTGACGCTCTGGGCGAGCTGTCGCGCCATGTTGTTGCGCAGTACCAGGATGGGGTTTCCGGTCGACAGGTTCGCGCCGCTGATGAGCTGCTCGAAGAACGCGTCGCGGGCGTCGACGTCGATGTGTCCTCCCTCGACGAACGCGGCGCCCAGCGCGCTGTGTGGCGCACGACCGACGCTGCGGAAGATGCGGTGCGCGGTGAGGATGGCCGTCGGGATCTCCGGCTCCGACTCGATGATCGCGTTGACCTCCAGCACGGACGGCGAGAACGAGTTGAGCATGACGCCGTCGCGCCACCGCAGCAGCGTGTTGGCGATGGCGGTCGCGCGCGTGGCGCTACCGACGCCGGCCATCTGCATCTGGTTGGCGACGGACCGTGGGCGACCGACGTCGATCACCAGCTGCGCCCGGGGGTCGAGGTCCCTGATCACGATCATGTCCTGCGTGGTACCGCTGAGCACGATCGCGAGCAGCCGGTGCTGACCGTTGCGGACGAAGCCGTCGTGGTCGATCTGGATGGGCTCGCCGGTCCAGAGCCACTCCTTGCTGGTCATGTCCCGGGCGTACTTCTTCACGGTCTCGATCGTCACACGTCGGTTGCGGACCTCGTTCGCGTGACTGAGCATCTTGATCAGCGCGTCCACCGTGACGTTGGCGGGCTGAAAGTTCTCCGTCCCGTCCGGCAGCAGTCCGTGGAGAAGCATGGTTCGAGCCGTGCGCGGGGTGATCTTGACGAGCTCGATGCTGTCCTGAAGCTTCTTCGCAGGTCGTGTCATCGTGTCTCCTATGTTCGTCGGTCGTCAGGCTCGTGACATCACGAGCTGCATGGTGTTGTTCACGTACTTAGCGGCGTCGCCCTCGAGCGGACTGGTGAACTCCGACTGCGCGGTGCGGATCGCCGTCGTGCGACCCCACTGGAGGTAGTCGCTGACCGCGTTCACGGCACCCCAGCCGGTGTTGTGGAACCCGACGGTGTCGGCGCGCTCGAAGCGCTCGACGATCGCGGCCACCTGCTGATCGACGGTCTTCAGTCGGTTCGGCAGGACGCGTCGGGCGATCTGCCGCAGGTCGTCGCTGGTCACGCGGACCGACGCGAGCTGCGTCACGATCCGCTCGAACACCTCCTGGTAGTTGGACGCGCGCGTCAGCGTCAGCTGGGCCTGCTCGAGCTTCTTGTGTGGATCACCTACGTGTCGGATGGTCCAGCTCTGCGGTGCCTGCGGGTCGAACGACGGCAGCGTCAGCATGTTCATGCAGCGGTTGCGCAGCATGGTGACGGCGATCTTGATCCCCTTGGACAGGTCGTGCGACGTCTGAAGAACGACGTACATGTCGTGAGGGTCCTCGACCCCGTCGACGTCCAACGTGCTGTGAAGGTGCTCCGGTAGCTGCACGACCATGAAGCCCTGTCGGCCGCCGCTGAGGGCGCCGGCCGCGACGTAGCGTGGGTTCAGCTTGTCCATGAACTCGAACGCCTCGTGAAACTGCACCGGCTGGTAGTCGTTGGACACGTAGCTGAACCACTCGGACGCGTCGGGTCGTACCACGGCGTGCCGCGTCGGTACCCGGGTCCAGTAGCCGTCGTCGTCGGTGAGGTTGCCGTCGACGTCGTAGTACGTGTTCGCGATGGGCTGACCTGCGTCGTCCAGCGCCGGCTCGTGGTCGGTCCAGTAGCCCGACGGACGTAGGTTGACCTGAAAGTCGATGCCCCCAAGACGCGCGGCCTCGGCCGCGTCGACGTCCGGGTCGTCGATCACGGTACCGATCTTGATCCACGGCACGTGGCGCGTGGAGAAGCTCTGATCAAGTGTCGTCATCTAGGCTCCTAGCTATCTGTGATCATCGTCAACGTAGCGTACGTCACGTTGACCGGTCAAATTCGCGCTACCGGTACGCGCGTCGAACGTGGTTTCCGCACGGGCACGGAACCTCGTCGAAGTCGACACGACCGGCGGCGACGTGACGCTCGTGCGCACGCTCGAGCTGCTCGGGCGAGAGCCACGACGCGCAGTTGGCACGCGCGGGGTTCGCTGGGTTGGCACGGTGTGGTTGCCGCAGGATCACCTGCTGGATCGGTACGGTCGTGCGCGTACGTGGCACGTATCAGGTCACCTCGGTCTCCTGACTAGCTGGCTGCGGTCGTTCGGTCCGTTGGTCGCGACGTCGTAAATTGATCCTATCAGACAATTGTGATAAATACGAACCGTATGATAACGACCAGATAACGAAAAACGACCCGACCGGCGTGGGTCGGGTCGTTCCTCTCGTGGGCTACACGACGACGTGCCAGATGTGTCGCTCCGCGCCGGACGTCGCGCGCGTCACGCGGTTCGTACGCCGCAGGCGCCAGAGCGACAGGTAGACGAGCTGCGGCTGGAGTCGAAGCTCCTCGGCGAGCTGCTCCTTCGTTCGTGGGCCGCCGTCGCGCAGCGCGGTCAGGACGCGGTCGTCGCGCTCGATGGTCAGCGGCGAGCGCGGACGACCACGTCGACGCGGTGCGACCGGTGGAGGTGGCTCGATCGTCTGCGGAGCGTCCGAGAAGTCCATCACGGGGTCGGTCAACGGTGTCCTCCGTCGTCGTTGATCTTATGATGATTAAGCTGATACTAGCAGGCTAGCGTCACGTCGTGCGGTCACGTGCTGCTCGATGAGGCGCTCGCGGTCGCCGATCAACGTACCGGTGATCGAGCCTGGGTGACCGTCGAGGCTGGCACGGCACCAGTCGCCGATCCAGCGACCACACACCACGGTGATTCCCTTACCCCAGGTGGCACGTAGGTTGGCCTGGCTCTTCAGCGGTCGGATCCGCCAGTTGTCCGGAAAGCCCATCACACGCGCCGCCTCGCGGTGCGTGATGGTGCGGGCCTCCCACGGGTGTAGCACCATGTCGAGTGCCGATCCCATGATGACGCGACCGCGACGCTCGGCGTCCCACCGCGTGATCGACGCGAACCCCATGTGCCACTTCTTCGCGAGCAGCTTTGGTACCATGTGATCCCACGACGGTGGTAGGTAGCCCATCGTCTCGTACGCGTGCTGCGCGACGCGTCCGATCGACCAGCCGGGCGGCCAGCCTCCGTTGGTGTCGACCTGCGTCATCAGGTCAAGCGCGCGGTCGATCGGCGTTCCACGGTGGACCGCGTGTCCGTCGAACGTCGTGCAGTCGCCGCGGGCCGACTCGGACCACCACGTGGCCGGTCGACGGTACGGCTGTGACTCCCAGGTAAGTGGGTGACCGGCGAGGTCCGACCAGACGTCGCGCAGGAGCGGACGTCGTCGCAGCGTCGGGTACTCGACGCCGAACGGTACCCGCGACAGCACCATGAAGTAGCGCGGCCGGCGGGCCGCGCCGCCGAGCTCCAGCGCGTCCTGCATGACGTGGTACAGGTCGTAGCGGTCGCCGGTCAGCTCCTCGAGCTTGGCGCGCAGCGCCTGCATGAGCGGTCGGCCACCGGTGTACGCCTGCCGGACGGACTCCATGATCAGGATCGTCGGTCGAACGCGCGCGGCGTACTCGATCAGTACCCACATGCACTGGTTGATCTTCGAGTCCATGCCTCGGTGGCGGTTGTCCGTCATCGGCGAGAAGCCCGAGCACGGTGGGTTAGCGGCGATCACGTCGGCCGACGGCGCGTGCCACTGGTCCGGTGTGCAGGCCTGGCCCTCCCACCGGTCACCGAGCAGCGCGCGGTTACCGAGGCAGTTGCCGAGGCCGAAGCCGCCGACCTGCTCGACCTTGTGAACCAGCTCGAAGCCGGCCTGGACCATGCCTAGGTCAAAGCCACCGGCGAAGCTCTGGCATGCGACAAAGGTGTACACAACGCTACCTTAGCTTGCTAGTCGCGACGGTGTGAGTTGCACAGGCCAGGCTGACACGTTACGCCCTCGTCGTCGAACGCACGCCCACAGACGGGACACTTGTTGGACACGCCGTCGTACGTACCGGAGCGCATCCGCCGTCGGTTAACCTCCTGCTTCGCGCGGTACGCGTGCTCCCACTCGGCGTCGGAGACGTCCAGCGCGCACAGGAGGTTCGCGAGGAAGTGACCGGCGTCGACGAGCTCACCGATGGCCGCGTCGCGGTTCACCCAGCCGCGCGGCGTCGCCCAGGGCTTCCAACCGACCTCCTGCATGAACTCGGACAGCTCGACGACCAGCGCCGTGTGGTTCTCGGTCACGTAGTCGGCCAGCTCGTCCGGGTCCGTGACGGGAAAGCTACGGCTGAAGTACTCGTCCTGCAGCGCCCGCGTCGACGCCAACCAGTTCCACGTTCCGGTCAAGATGCAACCTCTCCTCGATCGTTCGTTCTAGCAACCTATCGTTCCAGCGGCGGTGGAGCAGGTCACGCTGCGCGTCGACCAGGTACCGCCACGTGGACTCGTTCTGGTTGATCGTCCTAGCTCGTACCTCGAACTCGCGTGGTTCCTCGACGCGAAGCCACGCGGCCAGCTCGAGGTCGACCGGTGTCCAGTCGTCGCGGACCGAGTACAGCCTCACGTTGTTCGTCGATGTTCCGACGTACCGGGCTCCCGGTGCCTGCCGCCGGCTGGGCAGCGTCCAACCCTGCTCGTCGACCTGCTCGACGTAGAAGCACACCGTGTTCGCCGCCCAGCACTGGTACGCCTTCGCGACGGACCAGCCGGACTCGACGATCGGCAGCGACAGCGTGACGCGGAACGACTCGAGCTGCGCGTAGAACGCGTCCGGTGGCGCCTCGCTGACCGTGTTCGGCGGCACGTCCGCGAGGCTCGCCTGGTCCCACCTACCGTAGACCGGCGCGTCGGGAAACGCCGCGAGCAGGTAGTCCGCGACCAGTCGCGAGCGCCGTCGACCCTCGCCGAGTACCGACGCCTTCGTGCTGGTCGTCGCGACCCCAGCGGGATACACACGCTGGTAGAAGTCCGCTGCGCCGAGTCGATCCCAGTCGTCCGGCAGGATCATCAGCTCGAGGTCGGCGTGTCGGTAGCGGTGGTCCGCCGACCACAGCTCGTGCTCGCCGACCTCGTTCGGTCGCTCCAGCACGACGTCCTGAAACCCAAGCGCCTCCGGTGAGCGGTAGTCGCCGTACCGCTCGTGTCGCTGCGACCGCCGAAATGTGTACTGCGACAGCAGCGCGTCGGTCCCACTGGGCCACTTGACGTCGCGCGCCTTGAGGTAGTTACGCGGGTCCGGGACGAGCCAGACGACCGGCGCGCGGCCGAGCGTCTTGTCACCCAGCGCGTTCAGGCCGCGCACGAGGTAGCGGCAGTAGGACTGCATCGAGTCGTAGACCTTGTTGCCGTCGAGCTTCGGGTTCGTGAACGTCTCGTGCCACGTCCGGTTCGCCTGTGGGATCCGCAGCTGCGTCGGCGCGTGCTGGCCGACGTGCAACACGACGCCGTCCAGGTCGCTGATCAGCTCGACGAGGTCGTCCTCGAACCCCGACACCTCGCTGCACCACCAGGCCGGCCTCGTCGTCCAGTACGGCGCGAACGGCGTACGGTAGTAGCCGTCGGTGCGCGGGGCGAGCGCGGCGGCTCGTTCCCGCGCACCGAACCACGCGTTGGTGACGTTCGGTAGGTCGAGCGGGTGCTCACCGGCGTCGTTGTGACCGACGACCACCCACTCGACGTCCGGACTGCGCCGCGCCAGCCGACCGAGTAGGTTCGGCTTCTCGGCGTCCCCCTGGAAGCCCCACCGTCCCGGTTCGAACTTCATGGTGCGGCCGAGGACCGCGTAACCGATCCTCACGTGACCTCCTCCAGCAGGCGACAACCGCGTGCTACCAGGATCTCGTCCATCGGCGCGGCGTGCAGCACGGCGCTGTTGACCAGCGTGAGCGCGGCGATGCGTCGGACGTCTCCTAGGTCGAGGTTAAAGCGCCGCACCACGGCGTCCTCGATCAGCGCGCGGTGCTCGGCGCCGCGTTCCCACCGGCGAAAGTCGCCGTACGCGGCGCGACCCCAGTGAAAGTGCGTGCCACCGAGCAACTTGCCGAGGTCGTAGCGTAGGTCACCCCACGACGTCTCACCGGCGAAGTCCTCGCGCCAGTCGATGCCGACGAACCTGCCGTTCCAGTCGTCGTCCCACCAGATGACGTTGGCGAACGTCAGGTCGCCGTGGAACGTGCCCGGCACGCAGCCCTCGACGAGCGCGTCCCAGTCGACGCGCGTCACGGCGTCCAGCGCCACCGCGCGCAGCGCCGGATCGAGCGCCATCACGCGCGAGAACGTCTTGTCGCGGTAGAACCTCGTGGTCAGCTCGCCCCAGCCGGGCGGCCGCTCGACGAACGTGGTGCGCGTCGTCCAGACGTGCTCCTGCCACCAGTCGAGCAGCGATACCACGGCGAACCGCGTGTCGTGCTCGTAGACGGTCGCGCCCTCCACGTACTCGTACGCCACCATGCGGGCGCCGACCGGCTCGACAATCGGCGGCACGGCGTCGCCCAGCGCGCGGGCACGCTCGGCTCGCCAGGCCACCTTCTGCGGGTCGACGTGCCACTTCACCACGCGCCGCTGCGTGGGCAGCACGTACGTCACCTGGTCCGGCTTCAGCGCGTCGTAGCCGGTCCGCGCGGCGAGCGCCGAGCGGTACGCCGCCTCGTCGCCGACGTCGAGCCAGCGGACGTACCACGCCTCGACCGGACACCCGGCGTCGATCACGGCGTCGACGCCGCTGGACAGCTGGACCTCACCGGCGACCTGGTCGGCGCCGGTGAGGCCGAGCCAGAAGTGCGGCAGGTCGTCGTGGTGTATCCGTCCAAACGCGGTCCAGGCGACCGCGCGTGGGACGACGTCCGGTGTCTTGTCGTACAGCTGGAGCACGAACTCGTCGTCGGCGTCGAGGACGGCACGACACCAGCGCGCGGCCGGCGTTCCCGACGGTATCGGTGCCACCGCGAGCCACGACGAGTCCTCGGCCCAGAGGGAGTCGTCGCGCTCCCACAACGTGTCGCACGCCGTGAAGACGAGGTCGCCCTCCACCTCGGGACGCGCCATGAGCAACGACGCACCGGGACCTCGTCCCCACTCGACCTCATTGACGAACGTGACGTCGAGGTCGGGGTGCGCGAGGCGCACGTACTCCTCGACCTGGTCGGCGCGGTAGCCGGTCACCACGACCAGCTTGGAGTCCGGCGGCGCCAGCTCGAACTGGTGCGAGAGCACCGCCCGACCGTCCAGCGGCAGCAGGCACTTAGGTAGCTCGTCGCCGAGCCGGCCGAGGCGCGAGCCCCGGCCGGCGGCGAGCACGACGAACGTCGTCAACGTCACTCCTAGAAGGGGAGCTTCGGCGGTCCGGCCGGGGCCGCCGCATCAGAGGTAGCGGCGGTCGACGCGGGTGCCGACGACGGCGCGGCCTCGGTAGTAGCGACGGGCACCGGCGTCGCTGAGGTAGGGGCCGGCGCGGGCGGCTGCGGGACCGACTGGACCTGCGGGGCTGGGACGGGTGCCGCCGCGACGGGAAGCGGTGGTGCCGCCGGAGGCGGAACCGGTGCGGTCGGACCGGTCGGTGGGCGAACCGCCGGACCCGCGCCCGGTGCGCTCGGTCCCGGCGGCGGCGCCGCGACCGGTGCGCCGGTGTACGGCTTGACCGCCTTCACCTCGTTGCGCGTCTCGCCCTGCCACTCACGGTGTCCAATGGTCAGCCGCGCGCGACGGTTGACGAGCGCGCTCGCGACCGGCTCGAGGCTGGCGGCGCTGCCGAGCGCCGCGAAGAACGCCTCGTCCAGACCGAACGCCTTCATGTGGCGAAAGAAAATCGCCACGGCCGTCGGGTTGTCGGCCGAGAACACGAACTGGTTGATGATCGGCCGGCGCTCGTACGGCCCGGAGACGACGCGCATCGTCACCTTGATCATGGGCTTACCGCTGGACGACGTTACGGCGTCGGCCTTGGCGACCTCGACGTCGTAGTCGCCCTGCGGCAGCGCCTCGAAGGACGCGCCCTTCGCGTCCTGGATGGCGCGGTTGAAGTCGATCGTGGTCAAGATGTAGGTCCTCTCTCGTCGATCGCGTCGACCGGCCCGCTGGCCGGTTCGACGTCGGGAGTTTCAACGCTAGCGGTCCGCTCCGTGACGCCGAATATCTCCCGCATCCAGTCCTCGATGTCCGACCCGGACGTGCCGGGGTCGGGACGGCGGATCGTCAGGTACTGCCCGAGCCTCCCCTGGACGCGCTCGCCGGCCTCGTACTCGGGATGTGGTGTGATCCAGAGCTTACGTACCTCGCGGGTCGGCTGACCGTTGTCGTCGTACTCCCAGTCGGGGTACAGGTAGCCGCAGATGTCCATCCAGTAGGGGAGCGCCACGCCGATCTGCCCCTGCATGAACGGTACCCACTTGTTGTCCGTGTGACGCTGCCGCGTCTCCGCGACGAACACCACGCACCGGACGCTGATGTGCTGCATCAGCGTCAGGTCGCGGTAGCCTCGGATCTTATCGTCCATCTTAGCCAGCAGGACGCCCCAGTCCTGCATCTTCATGGCCTCCGTTCCGACCAGGTTCTGCTTCAGTCGTCGCTGAAGCTCCGTGATCGAGTCGACGACGACGGACGTGAACGGCGTCTGGTACTGCGTGATCCACCGGTAGACGGTCTCCACCGTGTCCCACCGCTGGACCTGCACGACGCACGCGTCCCACGTACCGTCGTGCTCCGGTGGTGGACCGACGTCCGGGTCCCAGTACACCTTGCGCATCTGGATGAACCGCCAGCTGCCCTCGGCGTCGAGGACGAGGATCGGCTTCGGCGCGGTACCGGACAGCGTCGACTTACCGAGCTTCGAGCCCGCGTGGATGAGGATCGAGACGCGCTGGTGCGTGTCGAACGTGGTCACTCGGCCTCCGAACCGGCGTCACGAAACACGTCGCGGACGACCTCCTCGACCTGCTCGACGGTAGCGCCGCCCATCCCGCGCGCCTCCAGCGCGGCCAGCACCTCGTCGACGACGCGGTCCGAGACCTGGTCCACGACGTCGGTCAGGAAGCGCGCGTAGTCGATCTCGACCGGCACCACCTGGGGGTGGACGTCGCCGAGCACGCGGAGGTCGGCAAACTCGTGGACGGTGCCGTCGCCACCGCGCTGCTGTACCCAGAACTGCAGGCCACCGAGCTCGGTGTTGTCGGCGACACGACGACGCGTGATGCCGTCGCCTACCCAGAGCGCGTCACCACCTTGCTCACGTGCCAGTATCAGGTTTCTCACGGGATCCTCCCTCGGTGCGTCGTAACCCAGCAGCTCGGCGAGCTGCGGACGTGTTCCTCGAAACGCGTTGGCGTCCAGCGGCGCGTGACCCGCGATCCGCGCCGAGCTGGTGAACTGTAGGACCGCGACGTCCAGCCCACCGTACCCGTTCCAGTAGTGCGCCGGGACGCGCGCGAACTCGTCTACCAGGTCGTCGATCACGTTGTCCGGGTAGCGGCTGGACCACAGCGGTGGCAGGCCGCTCAGGTCCGGCTGGCGGAGCTCCTGCCAGTACCAGCGGGGTAGGTACAGCAGCGGCACGTGGTACCCGATCCGTCGCAGCGCCAGGACGAGCCGACGCGCGTGCTCGACGGTCCCGCTACCGGCCTCGACGTCGAGGACGACCGGCACGTCGAGCGGTACCACGCGCCGGACGTGGTCGCGCTGCGCCTCGACGGTCGTCGACTCGCGGACGTAGTGGTACGCGCCGACGAGCATCCCGGCGGCCCGGGCGTTCCGCAGGTTCGTCTGGAACCGCGAGTCGACGAACGACCCGCCCTCCGTCGCCTTGAGGAACGCGAACTCCACCCCCGCCTGTCGTAGTGCCATGAAGTTGAGCGTCGTACCCTGGTGGTGCGACACGTCGATCCCAAAGAGTACCACCTAGCTCACCGTCCTCGGGGTCACGCAGGCCTCGCAGTACCAGTAACTGTGGTTCGGATCGCGCAGCGACACCGGTAGCCGAACGAGGTAGACCGGTCGACCCTCAACGTCGTGTCCACAACCGGCGGCGCGACCGCGTCCGACCGGGTTGACCTTGGTAATGATCTTATCATCGTACCGCTCGACCGTCAGCGCCAGTAGCTCCCACAGATCGGGACAGACGACGTGGATGTACGACTGTCGGTTCTGGTCGGACGGTCCGACGCGCGCCAGCACGATGTCGTCCCCGACGCCGATGTCACCACCGCAGTCGAAGCACACACCGTCCTGACGCGCGATCGTGCGCGTACCGGCGATCACCTCGGGCTCGCCCCACTCGACGCGGTCCAGCAGCGCGACGAGCATGGCCGCCCGGCGTCGACGTCGACTGAACCTACGAAACGTGGTCACGCTACACGTCCCCGTACCGGACGATCACCGTGTCGGCGACGTGCTCCCAGGCCTCGCGGATCAGCTCGTCCTGGTCGTCCCACGTGGGCAACCTAGCGCCGGACACCAGCGACCGGCCTCCCGCTACCTCGAGGTACGCCTCGTACGCCACCTGACCCAGCGTCGGACCGTCGTCACTCGTGTGTGCCACGTCGTCACGCCTTCCTACGTCGCTGCTCGCTGCCGACCACACGGTGTCCGGACGCGACCGTGTGACGCTTCATCGGACCGGCGGGGCACCGACGGTCACACTCGCAGATCAGGTTACGCTGCGGGTGTGGCCGACCGAGCTGCGCCGCGCTGATCTTTGCTCTCACCTCGGCGGTGTAACCGTGCGCGGCGGGTATTCCCGGTCCCCTCAGTCCCATCGGGATCCGGTGCTTAGACATCGTTGCTCCTAACGTCGTAGCGTGCACGTGGGTCCACCTCGTGGTAGAGCACGTCGATCATGTCCTGCGCCCCCGCCGACCCGTCGTCCAGCAGGTTGCAGACCGCGAAGAAGTCGCAGTCCCAGCGGCACTCGCCGCGCGGCGATGGGTACGCGACGTCCAGGTGGTCGGCGCCGCGCTCGAGCGCGTCCACGGCGCGCAGCACGTCGCGCGACGTCGCCAGCAGTCGACGCCGGTAGGACGCCAGCTCGAACGGGTTGTGACGCACCTCGACGCGGTCGTAGAACGGCGGCGTGGCCCGGCTGGTGCGCTGCGACCGACGCAGCATGTTGTAGAGCGCACCGTCGCAGCGCGCCTCGGCCCGGTCGTCGGACTGGAGCCACTCGAGCAGCATGTAGTGCAGCATCTGCTCGTTCTGCGGTAGCGTCACGGCCGGCGTCCGAAGGTCACCGACGGTCTTGTGGTCCAACAGCAGGTGAACGTCGTCGGTCACGCGTCGGACGCGGACGTCCAGCTTACCGATCAGCGTGACGGGACGCGCCTCACCGCGCACGTCGACGTCGCCGACCGACGCGGACAGCGGCGTCTCGGACGCGATGACCCGCAGCTCGGCGTCCGCGCCGGTCTCGTCGAGCCACTGGACGTACCCCTCGACCATGGCGCGCTCAAGGTTGGTCGACGCCGCGAACTCCTTGGCGAGGCCGGCCAGTCGATCCTCGTCGAGGCCGCGCTCGTGGGCCAGCTCGACGACGCGCGTCCAGTCGGTAACGATCACGCGCTCGAGCGCGTCGCGGGGATCGACGCGCGGCGTTCCCTCCGGCACGTACCAGCGCTCGAGCGCGCGGTGGATCCGGTCACCGATCGCCCGGACGCCGACGAACGTCTCGGTCCGCAGCGCCAGTCGGCGGTACCAGGCGAGCCACCACTTACGTCGGC
>Ga0075366_10001281_pt1 | contig 12532 bp, 7 predicted proteins | sample EndMethybrTD3031_FD_72351 | JGI IMG/M metagenome (GOLD analysis project Ga0075366, IMG submission 72351) | Populus endosphere microbial communities from Tennessee, USA - Endosphere MetaG P. TD hybrid TD303-1 | ecosystem: Host-associated > Plants > Roots > Endosphere | place: USA: Tennessee...
GCTATGGCGGGCGAAGTATTAATTGACCCTATAACTCTTTCTAGATCGAATAAATCCTGGCGACGTTTTCTCATTCCTGGCGTTGCAGCGCTCATCGTGTTGATTGTTGGGTTGGTGATTCTGCTGACACGTGCAGCTCCATACTATGTAAGGGTTTTGCCAAAAGTGCAGGTCGACCCCAAGACGGGCGGATTTTATCTCACTACGCTTAACAGGCCTTTTGTGCCGCGCGGTGCTAACTTTATCCGGCTAGCAAAGTCTTCTACGGGTAACATTTATCACTCTGTATTTGAGCCTGGCCAGTACAACTCTGCAAACATCCAGGCTACGCTCAATGGGCTAAAAAACAGCGGCTATAACACCGTGCGCGTATTTATTGACCCCGGCGAATTCACGACCCCATCTCACGGAATATCCAGCGAGGTGGGCAGCAAGGTTCCGATCCGTGCCGATTATATGGCGAATGTTATAGATTTTGTAAATCAGGCTGCTAACCGGGGCATCTATACTATTCCGATTATAGATGGGATCCCGGCCAACACCTATTATTATCAGACAGCTGGCTCGCCATCCGGCAATATCCTCGGCAACAATGTTGTTTATCTCGACCCTCGTTATGTCCAGGCAAAAGAGCAATACGTTAAAGCATTCGTAAGCGCACTACAGGCTGGCCTAACAAGGGGTAATGGCAGTGCCGTCTTAGCCTACGCGACTGATAACGAGGTATTCTTTGAAGGGAACCAGGCACCGTTTAACGTTATGTCCGGTACGCTGACGTCGCTGGATGGCATGGCCTACGATATGTCCAAGCCCGACCAACGCCAGCAAGCCATGGACGCTAATCTGGTCATTTACTCTATACGCATGAAGCAAGCTATAGCCTCAGCCGACCCCAACGCCTACTTGACTCTTGGGTTCTTCACAAATAATGCTGTGGGCAAGACCAGCTTCAACGGTGCCGGCACCTACTGCTCGGACAAGTGTGACAAGAATACGAATTACCGTATTCCGGGCCGTCCAGCGGCTGTCTCAATCTATGGCAAGGCAGACTTCATTGATATGCACGCCTACTCTTCCGGCCCTGCCTACAACCTAAAGGCAGACTTAGGCAGCAGCGAGTATACTCTGTTTAAGAAGCCTTACATCATTGGTGAGTTTGGGACCGAAAAAGCCCGCTACAGTAATGTGTCAGCTGCCGCCTTGGGCATGAAGAATCTTCAGGTCAGCTCATGCGCCCTAAATGCCAAGGGCTGGCTCTTCTGGACTTGGGATACCAGCCTTACTACATCTCTGGCTTATCAAGATATTTTCTACTCATTGGCCGACAACAATGGTGCCGTCAACGGCCAACTTGCTCCGGTGGTGCGGGCAGACCCCTGTAGATAAGGGGAGCCCTACCTAGTTCGTTACCCGTGCTGCCATTGTCTGACAGATAGGCGTAAGCCTTTCTGCGGCTGCCGAAAGGCTTCGAGCGCCAAGCTTCTGCGCTGCAGTACGGTCAAGTTGCGTGTCGATTATCGTGCGCCCTTTTCGGAAGGCGAGGTGCTGATTTCCGACGTTGTCGGTGTAAGCTACGGCTTCATCTGCTACACCAGAGACCGGCATATTCGCTTTGTTGGCCGGGTTCGTATGCCGCTGGCTTTCTATCCATAATTTTGCAGGCTGGTCCTCAAGGTAACTCGTGGCTTCTACGCCAAGGCTTACTTCACCGCCACCAGCCAGTACCAATCCGCCGCCGATAGTACTGCGGGTGCATTCACTTGTTATGTAGTTGTAACGCTTACCGTCGCCACCGTTGAAATACAAAACGCCTACTGATGAAGCAAGTCCTTCTCGAACGAGCGCACCAGCATCACGGCCGCTGAGGCTGCGCACATCTTCGTTAGCTACAACGTCGCAAGCGCGGGTGAAGGTTTTGCCGAAAACAGGGCTATCGTAGCTTATTTTTTGCGGTGCCCTGGGTGAGTTTAGTTCGCGGATAAAGTTTTGCACCGCCAATTCGACCAGCGCTTGCTTCTTCCCTTCCTTGTCGGATGACAGCTGTAACGCGAGGTAGAAGCTTGCTTTGCCTGGCGCCCTCACGATATATTCGCTGGTAGGCGAAGACCCTGGGACCGTTTCTGTCTTGCGCTTAGAAGCGAAAACCTCTAACCCCTGAGCTGAAGCTGATGCCATATAATTACGCTGCAACTCCTCATTCACTACACTTTCAGGAATCGCAAATGGCTGGAGTACGTTTACGGCGACACGGGATGATGACTCGGTTTCAAGGACATAATTACACCCGTTTACGTCCATGCCGAGACCGGCTGGCGAAGAGATTGAAGAAGTCGTCGTCTTGTTATATCCAGCTTTCCCAGTACCGTCGTTGTAGGTGCGGGAAACGACCGTAGGTATAGTATTCGCTTTGAGAAGTAGGCCTTGCTTCGTGACATCCTCGGCGCTCAGCACATTACATGCTTGCACAACTGCGCTGCCATTATAGGTGACCGCTTCGCCACCGTTCGTCATTTTAATAGCTGCCGGATCGCCCACGGCATCGCTTAGTTTACTGCGGTCGTATCCGGGGCGGTCGTAGTAGACGTTGCTGGATTCGCCGAGCGAACTTTTGGACGAATCATCTTTGCCGCTGGTTGCGACCACAATTAAGATAATGCCTACAACCAGCACTGCGGCCCCGATCAAAATCAGCTTCAGTTTATTTTTTGATAGCCCACGCTTAGGTGGCTCGGGTTGTGGTTGCAGGGGCGTTTGCGGCTGAAACTGCGTTTTGGGATCCATATTGTTTCTCCTCTTGTTAGAACTTGCTTTGCTGACTGATTTTCCTGGCGTTGCCCTATAGTTTGCAGGGTGACAGCGCTATTGTTGCTGTTGCCGGAATTTCGTGGCGACAGATGTGGCTATAGGAAGCATCCGTCCTGTAAAGGCGTCTGCTGAGGTATCAAGCCCGCTATCAGGTTCAATACTCAGAACGACGACAGCCTGGCCGATCCGCATGTCGAATTCATAACCAGTCGTTTTGTTACCGTTTTTCACTATTTTAACGTAAGCATCGTCGGCAACGCTAATTTTCTGCTTCAATTGCTGGATTTCAAAAACATCTTGCTGGTTATTCTTCAATGTATCGACGTATTTTTTGGCGTTATCAACACTGTCGGCGTAGCGAATAGTCACATTACTTTTAGAGATCGGTGTATTGTCCAATCGCTCTACTTCCGACCGCTCACAGGAACGTTGCATAAGGCGTCCACCGATTTCGCTGAGACCCATAGTATCTTCGGCCAAAGCGCTCGCTGGCTTGCCGGTGGCTTGCTGGAAGTCACTGGCAGTGAATAAGATGCACGGATTAGGCATACCTGACCAGCCCATGGGGTACGTAAGGTTCACCGGCGCTTTGGGCTGGATGGCGAGCTTGTCGGCTATATCAAGGGTGGCTTGCTTGGTCAGTTCATTCGTCGATCCTTTGACAACAACAGCAACACCGTTATTGGTGTTCGTGATGATGGCAGTGAGGAAGTTGCCACTATCAGCCTTTGGTTCAACATACACGTCTATGCCCGTTTCGCTGGCGGTCTTGTTAAGGGTAGCAAGGTACGCCAGAAAATCAGCCGAAAGCGGAGTCGGGCCTTGTGTGATAAAAACTTTGGCGAATATTTTGCCCGAACCGATACTTAGGCCGGAGCCCTGTCCGTACCAGCAGTTGCTATCGGCGTTAGAGATGAAGAGATTTACATCCTTATCCGCTGCTGCGCCCCCGCCTCTTGTTATGGAAGTTCCGGTTGGCCGCGGCTGTCCATCTTTGCCTAAGGGCGCTCCAATATCCCGATCGATGTAGTTGTGCTCGATGGTCAACGGCTCGGTCGGTTTTTTATCCGTCCCATTCATGTCTAAAAGCGTCTGGTAATTGTTGACATTCTTCCGGATGGTATCAAACGATACGAGCCCGCAGGCATCGTACACCGGATTCCCAGCATATTTAATGGCGGAACCATCCGTCGTCATTTTGAATTCTTTAGACCCTGTTACAGATGGGTTGTTCTCGCTTTTCCCACTTTGTTTCGAATCCGGCTTGGCTAGGAGCAGCACGGCAACAATCACGGCTACTGCCAATAAAACTCCAGTTACGATAACTGATTTTAGCCACTTTTTCTTCGCCGGTGGCATGGGCGTCGGCGCTTGTGCTACGTTTGGCTCTTGTTCCATCTAACTATCATAGCAAAATAACGCGTGCCCGGCTTAGCTAAATACTTCACAAGCTATTTTCCAGGTAGATCATATAATCTTTCCATTATAAGGAGTTACGCAGCATGAGTGAAATCCCGCAACCCGAAGCAATGATATCCAGACGTGATTTTCTGATTGCCGTTGGTTTGGCTACAGGTGTCGGAGCTGCCGGCCTTTCCGGTTGCAGTGAAGCTCCGCCCGAGGAGGAGTTTCCGCCGCGCCCCGATTGCCGCGAAACCCCCTACTCTATTGATAGCCAAGAAGTCGGCCCGGAAGGAGTTGAGCTGAACGCACTGTCCTGGGAGATGCCAGGTGTTGAAAAGCAAGGCAATAAGCTTCGCGTGACGCCAGTCAGCACAGCAGTTTACAATGAGCACACGAAGACGTACGAACGCATCCAGCCCTATAACACGAACCATAGGATAGATGGTGATCAGCAGTTTCGGCTGGAGGCGAGTTTTTCGACAGCCAATCGCTTTACCATTGCCCTTAGCGAAGGACTGCCGCTGATCCATGATACGTTCACTATTCCGGCGGCAGGCAGCCAGCTAACGTTCGGCAACGGCGAATTACTGCTTGAAAGCTGGAACGGCAGGCAGCAGAAAGCTGTCGAAAGCTTCAAGGTCAAGATCCCGACCACAGCCGAGCAAACCATTGCGATCGACCGCATCGGTGATATGACATCGATTACTATTGATGGTGAGGCAGTTTATTTCTGGCCGCTTATGGGCAAAAACCTGTGGCTCGGCGTGTCTGCATATGACGGCCCGGCAGATGTTGTCCAGCTGAAGCTTTCCGCGCCTGACGGCGGCATGTCAGTCAGCGATATGAATACGCTGCAATTCGCAGCATGTGATGACGGCCTGGCCGGAGCGGCACGCAAAAAGCGTAAAGATCTGCATGTCGGAACTGCTGTCGCGCTCACACCACTGCTTTGTGATCCGGAATACGCTGCAATTTTGGGCGGAAACTTCAATTCGATCACGACCGAAAATGCGCTTAAGCCACAGTTTTCCCAGCCCGAGGAGGGCGTATTCACGCTAGACAAGGCTCGCCAGATAGCAGCTTTTGCAAAGCGTCATGGGAAAAAAGTACATGGTCATACGCTTATGCCAAACCGTAGTTTTCCAAAGTGGATGGCCGACCTGCCTACCGATACACCCGCGCAAAAACGGCGTGTTGAAGCCGTGATGATAAACCACATCAAGACACTGGTAAGCTCGTTGCCGGAAATCACATCATGGGATTTATTCAACGAGCCGCTGGATCATGAGGGTTGGGCGGACACGCCGTTCTTCCGCGCTATGGGCGAACGGATGCTCGAGGTGGGGCTGCGCGCTGCGCTGGAAGCTAGCCCCAAGGGCGAGTTTTGGTTAAATAACTATGCCATGGATAAAGGCATCGGCGATGAAAAACGCTTCCTTGATCACTTGAATATTATGGAGGCTTTGGCAAAGAAGGGTCTAAGGTTTGCCGGCCTAGGTTTTGAAGGGCACAACTATACCGTTCCAAACGATAATCTGAATCCCGATGAGCTGCGCCGGCGAATTCGTATGCTTGCTGCCCGCGGTTTCAAAGCTCGTGTCTCCGAGATGGATGTCAACCCAAATGGCGGCGACGAAGATCAAAAAGTAACAAAAGACGGCCTGCGGATCCAGGCACGACAGATGCGCGACACCCTAAAGGTGTGCGCGGAAGAGCCGAACTGCGACTTCTCTTTATGGGGAATCGGCGGTAAATATGTTTCTACGGCCAGGATCGAGAACGGAGCATTGTCATGGAATTCGCACCTGCCGTGGGATAACTACCTCAGACCGTACCCTGCTTACAGCGCGTTGCATCAGGCGCTTAGATAACGATTCTCTTAAGTACTGCGCCTAGATCAATTCCCTTGCCCATCACCGGCTCCCACAAATCCCCAACTTTTTTAAGCCTTGCAGGCATATTTTTGATGGTAAAATCGCTCGGTTTTAGGCCGGGTTTTACTTCATCCCAGTGTAACGGTGTTGAAACTGATGCATCCGGAGTTGGCCGCACCGAATATGGCGCTGCCAAAGTTTGACCTTCGCGGTTTTGCAGAAAGTCCACATAAATTTTATTCGGACGTTTTGCGGGAGTGCGCTCAATACTGGTCAGCCTTGGCTCGCGCCGGTTCACTTCCATAGCAAACAGATGCGCAAAGTTTTTGGCTTGCTCGTAGGTGTATTTGGCCTGCATCGGAATATAAATATGAATGCCGGTCTTGCCAGATGTCTTAGGATAACTTGGCACCTTCCATTCATCACTAATGGCCTTGACGGTGCGCGCCACCTGTATAACGTCTTTGAAGGTGACTTCCTCGGGGTCAAGATCAATCACGATCCAATCAGGTGTATCCAGATGCCCGACGCGCGAATTCCAGGGATTTATCTCTATGCTGCCTAGCTGCACCGCGTACAGTAGCGTCTTCAGGTCGCCGCCGACCATCCAGTGCAAATTTCCCTTGTTGGAGTCGGAATAAATATCGGTGCTTGGCACCCAATCCGGCAGATGCTCCATATTTTTTTGGAAAAACCCCTCGCCCGTTATGCCGTCCGGCTGCCTAAGCAGAGAGAGCGGACGCTCCTTCAGATATGGCAGAATGAAAGGCGCTGCCATCTTGTAGTATTCAATTAGATCGCCTTTGGTGTATTTATGTTTCGGAAAAAATACTTTATCCAGATGGGTGAGTGTTGGCTCGCCCGGATTAACATCTGCCGCATCCACTGCTTTTGACCTGATGCCCGACTTAGTGTTGTTGCTGCGAGGTTTTGACGTTTGCCCTCTCACCTCATCCTCCTGTTCATCTGGTTTGGCATTTGTTGGCTTGGCGCTGGCATGAGGCTTTTCTTTTACTACTTCAGTGGGCTTTTTGTCCTTCCTGAGCCCTTCGTACACGGGATGGCGCATCATGCCCTCCTCGGTCCACTCGCCAAAACTCATCTCGACTACAACCTCTGGCCGCACCCAGTGCACGGGCGCATTTGGCTTCGGTTCGATGGAAAAAGGTGATGATTTGCGTTCCAGCTTTTCCAGTTTTTCACGTAACCCCCTCCGCTGGTCGTCTGGAATGCCGCCTCCGGAGTGTCCGACGTATACAAATTCACCTTTCTGATACACGCCCACCAACAAAGACCCCAGATATTTGCGTCCGCCACGCGGTTCTGTGAACCCACCAACCACCACTTCTTGGCGCAGGTGAGTTTTTATTTTGAGCCACTGATTGCCGCGAATATCCTCGCGGTACTCACTATTTGCCTGCTTGGCAATGATTCCTTCCAGGCCCTGACTTTGGGCTTCCTTGAACAGCGCTATCCCCTGAGCTTCAACATGGTCACCATAGCGGATAATACTTGAATCTGTCGGCAAAACAGTCTTAAGGAGCCGTTTGCGGTCACGCAGTGGCATAGTGCGCACATCGTGCCCTTCGCACCAGAGAATATCAAATACGTAATACGCAAGCATTCCGCCAGTCTGCGGCGCATGACGCCAACCTTGCAACCACTCAAAGTGCGGCTTACCCTGCCCATCAATGACCGCGATTTCGCCATCCAGCATAACATCATGTTTTAGGTTACGTATCGCCTCGAAAACTGGTGGGTAATGCGTACTAAAATCAGTATCTGACCGAGAGTATAGTGCCACATCAGTGCCGCACTTGTGGCTTATGGCACGAAAACCGTCCCACTTTATTTCAAATAGCCAGTCTTCTTTACTGAATGGGTCGTCGACTAATGTCGACAGCATAGGCTTGGCGTGCCAAGGCTTGCTTTTAGGATAGGCCGAGAGGTCGGGCAGCTTGTCGTGCGCGCCAAGGTCGTCTACTTTCCGGCCTGATTTCACAGAGGTATCTTGCTTTAGGACGTCACTTTTACTTGCGTATTCGTCGCCTTTTTTTACGAGTAGCCAGGTCTTATCGTTGTCGTGCATTCGGATAAGCGCAAATTCACCCTTCAATTTTTTGCCATGCATAATGAAGGTAATGTGGCCTTTTTTGAGTCCTTTTCGCAGCTCCGATTCGGGATTATCAGTTTCCTGGCGAGGTTCGTACCAGCCTTCGTCCCAGATAATAACGTTGCCTGCGCCATAGCTTCCCTCTGGGATAACACCTTCAAATTTCCGATATTCATAAGGATGATCCTCGACATGTACAGCTAGATGGTGGTCTTGGGGATTCATCGACGGCCCCTTGGGAACCGCCCAGCTTTTGAGCACGCCATCCAACTCCAGCCGAAAATCATAGTGCAGTTGGGAGGCGTGATGCTCCTGCACGACAAACGCCAGTTTTTTACTATGGGATTTTTTGACGCTGCCTTTGGGCTCGGGCGTCCGGTTAAAATGGCGCTTGGAGAAATACTTACCAAGTCCCATGATCTATCTTTTAGCCGTTTTTTGGGCTGTATCTCCGGCGAGACTGGCCTTGAGCGCACTCATTAGGTCGCCAGCAGACGTATCGGTTTTTGCCGGTTCCTTGCGTTTACCCGGCTTCTTGCCTTTAACTTTTGCCTTGATCATTTCTTCCAACTCTTCGGTGTAGGTGTCGTGGTAATCCTCTGCGATAAACGGCCTAGTGCCCTGCTTGATGAGCTTGAGCGCCATCTCCAGCTCGTGCTCGGATACGCCCTTGTCGGTGGGGAATGTAAGCCCGCTGCCGCTGCGCAGGTCGGCCGGGAACCGCATCTGGGTGAGTACCAGAGCCCGTCCAACTGGCTTAATGACTGCCAAATGCTCACGCTCGTGCGTGGCGTATCTGGCTACGGCCAATACGCCGGCTTTATCCAAAGCGTTACGCAGCAAAGCATATGCTTTCTCGCCACCCTTAACCGGCTCCAAATAATACGGCTTTTCGAAGTAGCGTATGTCTACCTCGCCCTCTTTTACAAATTGCTGGATGTCGATAGTCGAAGAGCGTTCCGTTTCCAACTCTTCGAACTCTTTCGGAGTCAAGATGATGTATTCACCCTCGGTATACTCATAACCCTTGACGATGTCTTCCCATGCGACCTCTTCGCCTTCTTCTTTACAGATTTTCGCGTAGCGGATGAGCGACTGATCTTTTTTGTGTAACATTGTAAGCTCGATACCTTCGCGAGTTTCGGTGGCACCAAACATGCGTACCGGAATGCTCACGAGGCCAAAACTGATTGATCCGTTCCATAGTGGTCTCATGCTTCTTATGATAATACAAGGTGCGCGTAACAAAAAATTGAGCGTGTTTGCTGGGCTGTCAGAGCTATGGTATCCTGAGGTTTTACTGCCAGTACGCAAACACTACTCAGCAAGGAATTATAATGAGCGAAGCACGACCAGAACTTGGCAACGGCGTTATGACTGCCGCTAGTGCTGGTTCAGGCGCCCTATTAGGCGGCCTGGCCGGAGTTTTTGCCGCTGAGCTGGCAGTGATTCCAGTTTTATTTCCCGAAGAGTTTGCTGGTCAAACAGAGCGGCTCAGGCAGATCGAAGACATTCAAATCCAACTTGCCCAAGATCAGATAGCACTTGTTCAGGCTGGAAACATTCAAAGTGATGCGGCCGCATACTCTAAGCTTGAGCGCCGAATGGCCGCTGAGCAGGCGCAACTAGAGGCTGTGGAAAGCTCGCACATACCATATGATGATATTCACACTCCTGTACTGGCAATTACAATAGGAGCGACTCTTCTACTTGGCGCTGTCATTAGCGTAGGGCGCTTCAGATGGCAACTTTACAAAGAAAAACGAGAACAGGCCTCCGGCGAGACTGCCTAACCGCAAGTAGCGGTAGTAGGCTGGGTACTACACTCTATGTTGCTGTTTTCTGCGCCCGTACCCTAATCGCCTGCAAGTTTGCCAGCCACCGATTTTCCTATCGGTGTAAGAATTCTGATCCGCTCTGCCGGGTCGGTATTGGCGTCGCCCTCAGGAATGTAATAGCCTAGATGCACCACCACCCTGCCTTGGCGGACTACCAAGGCATTGTCCATGCCCGCCGTGTTGGCAAAATACGCTTCTTCGCCTACTCCGCTTACTTCCTCAAGATCACTGGTGAGGGTTCCACTTTTGCTGTATTTGAACAATGCCTTGGCACCTTCGGCCGTTTCGTAGGTGTCAGTTTCGATAGTCAAGGTTTTTGCAGTGGCGCTCGGATCGGGCGAACGGCGTTTGCAGTCCCTTGACACAAAATTATACTTGTTCGTCGGTGCTGTATTGTCCGCGCCGTCCGCTATAACACCGACCGCTGTAGCCAGCTTTTCTTCTACGAGCGGACCGGAATCAATTCCGAATACTTCCTTGAACGAGTTGGGGGTAATTAGCCCGCAGGCATTCGTCACGGACGCCTCGAAAACGGGGCTGTTGTAGGTAAATTCCTCTATTGGCGTCGGAGTGCTTGACGATGATTTTAGCCTCTGGGCGAGCAGCTTAAGAATCTTTTCCTCAGCCACTTTATCAGGGGTATTAATCTGAAGCTCCACAATCGCACCTTTGGCACTCAAAAAGTACGCTGTGTTTGGATCTTCAGCAGATGCTGTTCGTTGATAAGTAGAGAGTCCTTCCACGTCCGCAATCTTGTTGTAGCCTTTCTCCAGCTCTCTGTTTATGGCCTTTTCGCTCACGTATTCCTGCTGGTCGACCGTTATCCTTACTGAGCCTTTGTCTTCGAGAGAATACTGGCAGGCATTGCTGTCATCAAGTATGGGCAGAGAGAAATCATTCGGTGCTTTGGCGAACGTAGCCGGACTTTCTCCATCAAAATAAAACCTCTGTACAATGCCCGGCAGCTGGCTGGCCGCCACCTTCAGCCCGGCGCTTCGAACATCCTGAATTGTGATAAGCGTACAGGGCTGCACGACGTCGCTCCCGGCGTACTGCACGATCTTGCTTCCGGATTTAGAAATCAAGGCTGTCGGGTCTCCTATTACTTCGTTCACATTTTCGTAGCCGGCCCGTTTGACGTACAGGGATGCCTCATCCTGGCCGCCACCCGAGAACATATCTTTGCCTACGGTTAGCATTAGGATCGCCGCGACAATCACCACTAGCACAGCAACCGCACCTATCATTTTTTTGCGCGACCAAATCCGCCAACCGCCCGCTGGCTGAGGGCCGCCGCCAGATGAAGCTGGGGGTGTTGCATGTGAGTTGTCAGGGTATTGTGGGTTCATACTATTTCTTTCCGGTTATGTTATATCGCATGTTGCCTGAGTCTACAAGGAATTATATGACATTTTTGCAATGCCCGGCTGCCAGGCAGTCACCAGAGCAAATATCGTTGCCACAAATACTATATGAAAAACTCAGACATAAGCGCATACTTGCGGTATGAGTAAATCGATGTTAGAGACAGCCCAGGGCGCTATTAGAGAAGCTGCGCAGCGCCTGGGTTATGATGAGCAGACAATCGAAGCGTTGCTGGAGGCCGAGGCCGAGCATGTCTTTGAGATAGAAGTGAACGGCAAAAAATATCCGGCGTATAGGGTTCAGCACAATAGCAAGCTGGGGCCATTCAAGGGGGGCGTGCGGTTCCATCCTCATGTAAATATCCACGAAGTGCGGGCGCTTGCTACACTGATGAGCCTTAAGACAGCAGCAGTCAACCTGCCACTTGGGGGCGGTAAAGGTGGGATTGCGGTAGATCCGCGCCTACTCAGCCGCGAAGAGGTCGAAGAGTTAGCACGGCGCTACTCACGGCATTTGGCACCGCACATCGGATCAGCTAGGGACATTCCGGCTCCAGACGTAAACACCAATGCCGAAATCGTTGACTGGATGGTTGATGAGTACGAAAAAACCCTGGGCAAGACCGACAAAGGCAGTTTCACCGGCAAATCCATGTCCAACGGCGGTTCAGAAGGGCGCGAGGCGGCAACGGGTCGCGGTGGCGTCATTACCCTAGTCGAATATCTGAAGGCCCGCGGCCTTATGGACAAGCCCTTGACGGTTGCTATGCAGGGGTTCGGCAACGTGGGCTACTGGTTTGCCAAAGTAATGCGCGATTACCCAAATCTCAAACTTATTGCAGTTTCGAACAGCAAGCACACCTGGGTGCAACCAGATGGCATCGACGTCACGAACGCCGTCCACGTGCCAAGCGGCACTCCGCGTCCGGAAGCATTGCACGACACCCAGAGTACGACCGCTCAACCGAGCGACCTTATTACTTCGCTCAAAGCAGATATCCTGGTGCTCGCAGCGCTCGAAGACGCGGTCACTGAGGCCAACGTGCAGAACGTTCAGGCCGATATCCTTGTCGAGCTGGCTAATGGCCCTATTAGCAAAGCCGCCGAAAAAACGTTAAGCAACAGGAAGATAGA
>Ga0075366_10001282_pt1 | contig 12530 bp, 8 predicted proteins | sample EndMethybrTD3031_FD_72351 | JGI IMG/M metagenome (GOLD analysis project Ga0075366, IMG submission 72351) | Populus endosphere microbial communities from Tennessee, USA - Endosphere MetaG P. TD hybrid TD303-1 | ecosystem: Host-associated > Plants > Roots > Endosphere | place: USA: Tennessee...
GCACCGCACCGAACCGCCACCAACGCCGTCGACTCTGCTGCATTCACGCTCCCGTGGGTCCGCTCATTATGCGCGAGCTCCGACCGCCGCCGTGCCCCTGGCGCGGCTCCGGCGTCGCCGGGACCGATGGCGGTGAACCGCTCACGCGACCGCCTCGCCCGTCGAACCGTGCCACCGCTTCAGGCGCGCCCGCAGCACGATGCCAGTTTTACGGCGCGTTTTCCGCTTCCCTGCTGACGGCAGGCCAGCGTGGCGCAGAGCCCTGGCCGGCGCGTCACCGACACGCGGCACTCGGTGGCCGGCTGTGAGAAAGAATCGTAGGATTCATCGATGCCGGCCCAGCGGCGCCAGGTAACCGACCTTCTCGTGGCGTGGGGCAAGGGCGACGCAACCGCGCTCGATCGGCTCGTCCCCCTGGTGCACGACGAGCTGCGGCGCATCGCCAGGCGCTGCGTGGCTGGCGAGCGTGTCGGCCACAGCCTGCAGGCCACCGGCCTGGTCAACGAGGCGTACCTTCGGCTCGTCGACACGGTTCGGGTCGACTGGCAGGACCGCGCTCACTTCCTGGCGACGGCGGCGCGTCTGATGCGCCGCATTCTGGTCGACGTCGCGCGCGCGAAACGATCGGCCAAGCGAGGCGGCGGCGGGGTGCGCGTCACGCTCGACGAGTGGACGGTCGCGGACGAGACGCGGGACTTCCTCGCCCTGGACGATGCGCTCGACGCCCTGGCGCGAGTCGACAGCCGAAAGGCGCGTGTCGTCGAGATGAAGTTCTTCGGCGGGCTGAGCGTGGCAGAGAGCGCCGCCGTCCTGCAGGTGTCCGTCGACACGGTCATGCGCGACTGGAAAATGGCGAAGGCCTGGCTGCGCCGGGAGTTGCGCGACCGATGAGCGCGCCCGATCGATGGCAGCGGGTCGAGGCGCTCTACCACGACGCCTGCCAGCGGCCGCACGACGAGCGCGCGGCGTTTCTCCGCGAGGCCTGCGCCGGCGACGACGAGCTGCGCGGCGAAGTCGAATCGCTGCTGGGTCAAACGGCCTCGGGAGACGGGTTTCTGAGCGGCGACGCCATGACACATGTCGCGCACATGGTCGGCGGACACGTTGGCGGCCATGTCGGTCGACGGATTGGGGTGCACCACATCCATGCGTTCCTGGGCGCCGGCGGCATGGGTGACGTGTATCAAGCGACCGACACGGCCCTCGACCGGGAGGTCGCCATCAAGTTCCTGCCCGCCTTGTTCGCGGGGCACGCCGAACGCCTGGCGCGCTTCGAGCGCGAAGCGCGAATCCTCGCTTCCCTCAACCATCCGCACATCGGCGCCATCTACGGCATCGAGCAGTCGGACGGACCGCCCGCGCTCGTGCTCGAGCTCGTCGAGGGCGATACCCTGGCCGATCGCGTCCGACGCGGGCCGCTGCCGGTCGTCGAGGCTCTGACTCTCGCGCGTCAAGTGACCGAGGCGCTGGAAGCTGCCCACGGCAAGGACATCGTCCACCGCGACCTGAAGCCGGCCAACATCAAGGTCACGCCCGACGGCATCGTGAAGGTGCTGGATTTCGGCCTCGCGACCGCCATTCCGGCCAGCGAGCTCGAGTCGGACCCGACGCATTCGGGAGGCCATCGCGACGGCAGCGTCGATCGTGGTCAGATCGTCGGGACGGCCGCGTACATGAGCCCTGAACAGGCGCGCGGCAGGTCCGTCGACAAGCGGGCCGACATCTGGGCGTTCGGATGCGTGCTCTACGAAATGCTGACCGGGCGACCGACCTTTGCCGGTGACACGGTCGTCGAGACGGTCGGCGCGGTGTTCGAGCAGGAGCCGGACTGGGGGGCGCTGCCCGGACTCACGCCCGAGGCCGTTCACCGCCTGCTGCGGCGCTGCCTGCAGAAGGAGTCCGCGCATCGCCTGCGGGACATCGTCGACGCACGCCTTGACATCGACGACGCTCTCGCCGAGTGGAGCCGGGGGCATCGTCCGCCCATGGCGCCGCGACCGCGGGGATGGACACGCGCCTTGCGGGCCAGCCTGGGTGCCGGCGCAGTCGCGGCGGTGGCGACGCTTGGCTGGATGGTGCGCGGGGCGCCGGCTCCGCGGGAGATGCAGTTCGAGCTCGAGACACCAGCCGTCGCCGACCCTGACGACCTGGCATCGCTCGCGCTCTCCCCGGATGGTCAGCAGCTCGCATTCGTCGCCAGCAAGGACGGCAGGCCGCACCTCTGGCTGCGTCAGCTCGATTCGATCGCCCCGCGCGCGCTGGCCGGGACCGCCGACGCGTCGCTGCCGTTCTGGTCGCCGACAGGCGACGCATTGGCCTTCTTTGCCGATGGCGTCCTCAAACGCATCGACATTGCCGGAGGATTGGTCCGCACGCTGACGGGAGCGACGGCAGGCGTCGGCGGTGCCTGGAATCGGCAGGGTGTAATGCTCGTGGCTCCCAATCCCGCCGGCCCCATCTCGCGCGTCTCCGCCGAACACGGCACCGCCGTGCAGGCGACGCGGCTCGCCGATGGGCATGCCGGCCACAGTTTTCCGCACTTCCTGCCGGACGGGCGACACTTTCTGTACTACGTCACCGGCACCGCCGAAGTCCGAGGCATCTACGTGGGCGAGCTCGAAAGCTCGACGGGCCAGCGGTTGTTCGACGCGGATTCCGCCGCCGTCTATACCGCCGGGCATCTGTTCTTCATTCGCGCCGGCACCCTCTTCGCGCGTCCGTTCGACGCATCATCGCGGCAGGTCACCGGAGAGCCGTTCCCGATCGCGGACGGGGTCATGGGCAGCGTCGGCTCGAACATTCGGGCCGCCCTGGCCGCCGGCCCAGGTGCCCTCGCGTTTCGAGTCGGATCGGTGACGGTCGAACATCAGTTCGAGTGGGTCGACCGCGCCGGCAGGCGCCTGCGCACGGTTGGACCGCCATTGACCGGCTTCGCGACATCGCCGTCGCCATCGCCGGATGGCAGCTTCCTGACACTACTACGGCGCGTGAACGGCAACTCCGACGTCTGGCTCTTCGAAACCCGGCGCGGCGTGCTGAGCCGCTTCACCGATGATGCAGGCGAGGACATCTTCCCGCTCTGGGTGAGGGACGGCAGCCGGATCGTCTACACGTCGAATCGCAACGGCAGCTTCGATCTGTATCAGAGAGTGACGACGGGCACGGCTACGGAAGACCTGCTGCTCAAGGGCGGCGCAGAAGAGCTGTTCGCGTGCGACTGGTCCCCGGACGGCCAATTTCTGTTGTACGAACGGCGCACGCCGACCATGGGGTGGAACCTCGCGGTGCTCCCCCTTCGCGCGGGAGTTCGCGGCTTCACGGTCAGCGAGACGAAATTCGACGAACGGGACGGCCAGATTTCGCCGGATGGTCATTGGGTGGCGTTCAGCTCGAACCGCTCGGGGCGCTCCGAGGTCTATCTCTCGGCATTCCCAGGCCCTGGTCAGGCCGTGCCCGTGTCGAGCACCGGTGGCGCCCAGATCCGATGGCGCCCCGATGGACGTGAATTGTTCTATGTGGCGCCCGAGCAACGGCTGATGGCCGCCCGCGTCGATGTGGCGGCCGGCGGCCAGATGGTCGTCGGCTCTCCAGTCCCCTTGTTCACGACGCACCTCGGTCGCACCGACGTCACCGGCGCCCAGTACGTCGTCGCGGCGGACGGCAGCGGGTTCCTCATCAACTCGCTGTCCCGCGATGTCAGTGCGCCGCCCATCCGGTTGCTGCTGAACTGGCGGCCCCCGCAGTAGCCCGACGCCGCCCGGTCTCACGCGACACCTCGGTCGTGCCAGCTCGCCAGGGCGGTTTCCGCTTCTCTCCGTGAAGCGAACCGCGCGGCGCGAGCTTTCGCACGATTGAGGGGGTCGGGATGAGACGTCGTGAATGTGGCGCGAGCGAACGCTCGCAAGGGATGCGGCGAGCGGCCCTCGGCGGCCTGCTGTTGGTGGGCGCGGCGTGTCACCAGACGGCGGCCGTCTCGACCGCGCGCGCTGACCAACGACTGATGGCAGCCGCCGATCTTCAGGCGCTGCCCGTGCAGACGGCGGATCGGCGGCTCGCGTACGGCGACGATCCGAATCAATACGGCGAGCTCCGGCTCCCGGCGGGCTCCGGTCCGCACCCGGTCGTCGTGCTCGTACACGGCGGGTGCTGGAGGGCGTCCTATGCCACGCTCCGCGACCTTGGCCCCATGGGCGATGCGTTGAGAGCCGACGGCATCGCCAGCTGGAACATCGAGTATCGGCGGATGCCGCAGCCGGGGAGCGGGTGGCCGGGAACCTATCTCGATGTCGGCCGCGCCCTGGACCACCTTCGCTCGATGGCCACCACCTACCAATTGGACCTGACGCGCGTCGTGGTCCTTGGTCACTCCGCTGGCGGCCACCTGGCCATGTGGGCCGCCACCCGTCCCCAGATCGGCCCAGACAGCGCGCTCTTTCTCCCCAATCCGTTGCCGGTGCGCGGCGTGATGAACCTCGCCGGCACGATCGACATGGCGGACAACATCGCGCACATGGACGCCGCCTGCCATGTGTCGACCGTCAGTGCCTTCCTCGGCGGCGCGCCGGCCGCCGTCCCCGAGCGCTACCGAGAAGTCTCGGCGATCAACCGCCTCCCGCTCGGCATTCCGCAGGTCTTGGTTTGGGGAACGCAGGAGAGCTTCATTCCTGAAGCGATCGTGCAGAAGTACGTGCGCGGCGCTCGCCAGGCTGGTGACGATGTCCGATTGCTCATGCCGCCCGGCGCAGGACACTTCGAGATCGCGAGCCCGCGGTCGCCGGCATGGATCGACGTGCGTTCAGCGATTCACACGCTGCTGGAGTGGCGCCGATGATCGCCCCTCCCGCTCTACGCCCATCCGTCCCGCGCCTGGCTCGCACAGCTCGAGCCGGACGCCGCGGCTTCCGATCATGGATGACCGGTGCACTGGCGGCCGCCATCCTGTCGTCCACCGGCGCCGGCGCGGCGTGCGCCGATGGGGTGCCGCGCCGCTCCGCGAACGCGCCGACACGGATCATCCTCGGCACGACGATTGTCGGAGATTCCGATCCGAGGCTGTGGCGGGCCGTTCTCGACCTCCTCCCGTCGCGTCCCCATCGAATCGAAGTGCTCGATCTCGAGTCTCTGTCGGCTCCGGTCCAGGCGAAGCTGCGCGGAGTCGACGGCTTCGTGCTCGCCGGCCATGCCGCCATCGTCGTGATTCGACAGGGGGAGACGCTCAGGCGGGCGGCACTCGGAGACGATGTCGATCGCCTCGCATTGGCGTCGCTCGTCTGGCACGAGATGGCCCACGCCAGGGGCGAGGACGAGACTGCCGCCTTCGCTGCGGAGGAAGCGCTCTGGAGCACGTTCGTCACGACCGGTCGTGTCGCATCCGAGGTGGGAATGGCCTACGTGGCGCGCCTTCGCGAGGTGTACGCCCATGACGGCACGCTGCGGCGATCGGAGTCGATGGTCGCACTTCGCCGTTAGGCGGCTGACGCGTCCGCTCGATTGGTGGGTGGCGCGTGCGTGCCAGTTTTTGCGTCGCTCTCTCGCTTTCGAAGTGACGACGGACGCGGCCGGCGCAGACGCGCATGGGCCGGACGCTCGATCGCACTCAAGGAGACACCAACATGCAGACTCACGCTCCGATTCCGACGGCCGTTCAGCCAACGTTCGGCGTTCGATCCCTCCGGCGTGCGACCACCCTGGCGGTCGCGCTCGGTCTTGCAGGGATCGCGGGAGCAACCATTCCCACGCCCCTGCTGGCATCCCCGGAGCGTGCCGCCCGCGGCTGCTCGCTGGCGACGCTGAAAGGCCGCTACCTCTTTGCCGATTCCGGAACCGTTCTTCCCCCTGCCTTCGGCCAGACGCAGCCGACGTTTGGAGCGGACGCAGGCTTTCACATCTTCAACGGAGACGGCACTGGCACCGACGTCGTGACCGTGCGCATCGGCGATACGGTGTTGCTGGAGAACGCCGTGTTCCCGATCTCCTATACCGTGAATGCCGACTGCACAGGCACCTACGAGGTGCAGGGCGGTCCATCCTTCGGCCTGTTCATCGCGGCTGACGGCGATGAGTTCGCGGCCATCGCCACTGGACCGGCCGGCAACTACCCTGCCGGCATCCACCCGCGCGTCTCGCACCGCCGTTGAAGCCTGGGGACCGCGGAGAACGCGAGATCCTGCGGTCGCTCTTTCACACGTCTGAAGGCACAGCGATACCCAGTCGACTGGGCGGTGTTCTCGCATTCGGGAGTGCTGCCGGGGTCGGCTCGGTGGCTCGTCCCGTGAGCCCGGGCGGCTCCGGGCCCGACGGTGGCTCTTGGGCGCTCACCCTGCATCCGCTTGCCGCGACCGACGGTCGCGCGCGGATGCTCCGCCTGGTGCGCGCCGGTGAGCCCGATAGCGGGCGGGCGGGAGGTCGTACTCCCGCTTGAACGCCCGGCTGAAGGCGGCTTCGGATTCGTAGCCGGCATTCACGGCAATCTGGAGCACGGTGTCATCCGTGGTCTCGAGCAGCCGCGCCCCGAGCTGCATGCGGCAGCGGGCGACGTAGGTGAGCGGCGCCTCGCCCAGCAGCCGGGCGAACCGCTCCGCGAACACGGTCCGCGACATTCCGGCGTGCTCGGCCAGCGACCCGACCGTCCAGGGACGGGCGGGCTCGCGGTGGATGGCCCCGAGCGCGCGTCCGACCGCCGGATCGCGGGCAGCCGCCAGCCATCCGGTTCGCTGCCGTGGCAGGTCGGCCATGTACTGGCGCAGCGCCTCGATGAACAACGCTTCGGCGAGCGTCGCCAGCAGCGCGCGGCGGCCGGGGCGGGCCGGCTCGCGCTCCGATGCGAGGTGGCGGATGGTGCTCTCCAGCCACCCCCCCGACGCTCCTCGGCGGATGTTCACCTTGAAGAGCGGTGGCAGCCCGGCGAGGAAGAGCCGTTGCGCCTGGCGATCGCAGCCGATGTAGCCGCAAATGAACTTGGTGGTGCGGCCGCCACCTCCGCCGCGCTCGGAGAGAACCGCTCCGGTGAGGAGCTTCGGCAGCAACTCCGCCGAATCGGTCAGCTGGGTCACGCGGCCGTTCCACAGCTCATGAGCCGCGCCGCCGGGAAGGACGGCGATGTCGCCCGGCTCGAGAGCCATCCGGCCCTGCCCGGCGACTCGCGCGCTTGCCTCGCCTGCGACGAGAAGGTGAAAGAGGATCATGTGCTCGGCCGACGGGGCGAGCAGGCGGGCGCCAGCGCTGGCCGGCGGCGAGGCGAACCCCCATGGCGCGGTGAACTCCGCGTCCAGGAAGATCGCCCCGCTCAGGCGCACGCTCCGCAGCGCTTCAGAAAGGGGATCGGGCTCGGACATCGTCGGCAAAGAAATCCGGACGCTGAATCAGGTCGTCCGAGCAGGCACGCCTCATGCTTGGCGCAGACAACGCGTGGAGGCACCTATCATGACGGATGCAGATGGTTTCACATTCACCGACCCCGCACTGAGCAGCGCGACGGCCGAGGTCGTCCGGCGCTTCAACGCCGCGTTCCAGCACAAGGATGTCGCGGCGATACGCGACCTCGTCGCTCCGGACTGCATCATGGAAGCGATGCAGCCGGCACCCGACGGGCTGCGGGTCGAAGGCTATCAGGCCAATGTCGACTTCTGGGAAGCGATGGTCGCCGACACCACGGGCTCCTTCGAGGTCGAGGCGGTGGTCATTTCCGGTGATCGCGCCACCATTCGCTGGCGCTATCGCTTCGGCGCGGCTGAAGCGGAGTCGGTCCGCGGCGTCACGCTGATCCAGGTCCGTGACGGCAGAATCCGCGAGGCTCTGGCGTACGCCAAGACGCGGACCGCGTCGGATCTAGGCCAGCTCGGCTGACGGTGGCGCACGCAGAGCCTGGAGACTCGCATGAGGACGCTCAGAATCATCGAACACATCTCGCTGGACGGCGTGATCCAGCATTCCGCCGATGAGGGCGACTTCCCGTACAGCGGCTGGACCGCTCCGTATCGCACTCCCGCCGGCGCAGAGGCCATCCTCGCCGCGCATGGCGAAGGCTTCGACCTGCTGCTGGGCCGTCGCACCTACGACATCTGGTCGGCCTACTGGCCGAAGGCGCCGAGCAGCCCGATGGCGGACGCCCTCAACGCGGCGACCAAACATGTCGCGACGCACCGCTCGGACAGTCTCGAATGGGGCCCCTTCGAGGCCCTCGGACCGGACGTCGTCGAGGGCATCCGCCGCATCAAGTCGACAGACGGCCCCAACCTCGTCCTCTGGGGCAGCTCCACCCTGACATCGCCCGTGCTCGAACACGGCCTTGCGGATGACATCGTGCTGGCCGTCTACCCGGTCCTGTTGGGCACGGGGAAGCGCTTCTTCGCCCACAACACCCCGCCACGCGCCTTCGAGCTGACCAGCACGAAAGCCATGGCGTCGGGCATCGTCCTCAGCACCTACACAGTCGCTGGGCCGCTGAAGACCGGCTAGCGCACGACACGATACGACGCGACCTCGGCGCGCCCGTTTGACGATGTCGCCGAGGATGCCGTGCTCGTCCGCTGCGCTGCCGCGTGAGCCGCGGTCACTCCGGCAGCGGCGTGGCCACGGCGTTCGAACCGCCGGACCAGATCAAGCCAGCCCCGTCCCAATACATCGAGCGCTCCACGACGATGGGCAGACCTCCGGTCGTCGCAATCAGCGCGGCGAACGATCGATTCGCCAACTCGGACACCTCGGCCGTCACGTCGATCGTCACACGGCTCCTCGCCGGGACCACACGTGTCCTCGAAATCGGCGCCCCGGTGTCGGGCAGGAACTGCACCGTCGCTTCAGCAGGCTGCAACCCCGGATTGCCGAGCAAGATGTAGGTGTGGAAGTTCAGCTCACCGCCGGAGCGTCCTTCGGCCAGCACCCAGCGCGGCGCAGCCGCGGTGGCACCGTGGCTGCTGTGGGATTCGCCCCAGGGCAGCGTGCTTTCCGCCGTCGGCCAATAGACCGAACGCTCCGCCACGATCGGACGGTCTGCCGTGACCAGCGTCGACAGCGAGACCCCGCGCAGCCGGGCGTCGCTCTCCGCCTCGATGTTGACGGTGAGCCGGCCACGTGCGGGAACGATCTTCGGCACGTCGATCGTGGCACCCGTGTCCAAGAGGTAGCGGAGCGTCACCTGAGCGTCTACCGTGTCGGGGTTCATCAGCAGGATGAACGTGTCGAAGAAGGTGCCGGTTGCGCCCTCGGCGAAGTACCAGGTCGACGACGCAGCGCTGCTGCCAGCCGCCGCAGCACCGCCTGTCCACAGCCGGCTGTCGGTCGTGCCGAAATACATCGCGCGCTCGGCCACGACCGGCTGCGCCGCTTCGACGATGATGCCGAACGAGCGGTGGGCGAGCTCCGGGATGCCCGCGGCGGTGACGGTCCGGCGTGACCGCGCCGCGACCTGAATGGTCCTGGTCACCGGCGTATCGGCCTCGCGAAGGAACGTCAGCGTCACGTCGACGGGCGCCGGCTGCGGGTTGGCCAGCAGCACGAACGTGTCGAAGTATCCCTGCGCACCTTCCGCGAAATACCAGCGCGTCGCTGGCCCAGCCTGGGCGCTCTCGGTGTGGCCGCCGTACGAGGTGTCGTCCCAGAACTGCGTGCGTTCGACGGCGAGCGGCAGCCCGTCGTCGGACGACACCTGAATCGACACGGCCGCGGCCTCGAGCCCCGCGACATCGTCGACCCGCACGGTGAGGCGCGACCGCGCCGGGATCACGCGCGTCTGGGTCGCGCCCACTCCGCCTTCGCGATAGAACGTCAGCGTCGCGGGTGCATCGGCCGCGTTGGGGTTGCCGATGAGCAGATCCTCACTGAAAAAGGACCCGGTCGCGCCTTCGCCGAGGAAGTAGGTCAGCGGAGCGGGCGCCGTGACGGTCAGGACGAACGCGGTCGACGCCGACGCCGCGCCATCGCTCACGGTGATGGTAATCGTCGACTGTCCGCGCTGATCGGGGAGCGGCGTGATCGTGACGGTGCGGCTCGCGCCACTGCCGCCGAACACAACCCCCGCGACTGGCACGAGGCCCGGATTCGACGATGACGCCGACAGGACCAGACTGGCGGCCGGCGTCCCGACGTCTGCGATCGTGAACGGCAACGGCGTCGTCGTCCCGTCCTCCACGATCGTCTGGTCGGTCATGCTGGTGATGGTCGGCGCGCCATCCACCGTGGTCGTCGCGGCGCCGCTGTTGTTGGCCGGCACCGGATCCAGCGTCACGCTGGTGATGGTGGCCGTGTTCGTCACCAGCGTCCCGCCGGGCGCCGATGCCGCGACGGCCACGGCCAGCGCGAAGACGGCGTTCCCGCCGCTCCACGACGCCGTCGTGCACGACACCACACCAGCCGCACCCACCGCCGGCGTCGTGCACGACCAGCCGCCGGGCGAGGACAGCGAGACGAAGGTCGTGCCCATCGGCAGCGTGTCCGACAGCGACACCGACGCGGCGACGTCGGGCCCGTTGTTGGTCGCAGTGATGGTGTACGTCAGCTGCTGGCCGGCAACCACCGGCCCGGGTGCGGCGACCATCGTCAGGCTCAGGTCGGCCATGTCGAATGCGGCCGTCGCGAAGTACGCGACGACGGGATCGCGATCGGAGAACCGCAAGGCCGTAGTGTTGCTGTCGAGCTCGGTTTCCGGGTAGTCGGCGCCGATCCGCGCCGCCTCGATGCGCCGCGCCACCGTGGCGGCAACCAGCGCGGGGCTGACGAGGACATGATCGACGCTGCGCGCAGTGCCGGCCACGACCGCCGAGTAGCGTTCCGCGGGCGGCAGCGTGCTGACGAGATTCAGCAGATTCGGATTGACCAGGTCGACACCGTCGCCCGGAACGGCCGTCTGGTTGTCGGGGGGCGGCGTGCCGGCGACGACGTTCATGACGTCGACGAAGCCGTCGTTCACCTCGAAGGCGTTGAAGCTGCCCAACACGACGAGATGCTCGCCGGGGTTCGCGGTGAGACGTCCCTGCACGTAGTTCGCGACGAACTCGGCCTGGGCCTGCCGCTTGCGACGCACGCGATTGCCGACGGTGGTCAGCCCGATCGTGTCGACGTCGTTCTCGATGCCCGTCAGGCCGGCCAGGTCGTTGACGACGACCACTAGCGGGAAGCTCGCCGACGACGTGCGGTTGACGGTGGCGGTGAGCACGAGGGACGGCCGATCGTTGAGAAGCGCCGGCGCCCCGGTCGCGGGATCGATCCAGGTCGTCGCGGCGCCAACCTGCGTGACGCTCACGTTCGAGACGCGAGCCACGCCTCCGCCGACGGGCGCCACCTTGATCAAGAACCCGACGTCCAGGCCGGCGGCGTCGTTCCCCTCGACGAGATACGGGTCGTAATCGGGCCCGCCGTCGGAGACGATCCTGGCGGCGAGATCACTCAGCACGCCCAGGTTCTCCACTTCCTGCACGCCGATGATGTCGGGATCGTGCAGGTGCGTCCGGACCGCGAGTGACGCCTTGGCGAGGCGCCGGTCGTAGCCCGGACCGCTCACGACTGGCTCTGCGTACGGGTCGTCGACGGCGTCGTAGAAGCGCCGGACATTGACCGAGGCCACCGTCACCTCGTTTCCCGCGGCGTTCGAGACGGTCGTCGCCAGGGTGCCAGGCGTGACGACCATCGAGAGCGTCCCGTCTGGACAAATCGAGTAAGTGCGGGAGGCATAGTCGAGCGGCCCGACGAGGGGGCCGACGACGTCGCGCGACCGCACGGTGCGCACGGGCTGACCGACGATGGCCGCGCTGTCGATACCGATGCGCTGCGGGTTGAAGTCCCATCGGGGGATGGGCGGAATGCTCCCGCTCGGCGGGGGGTCTGGCGCCTGGATGCCCGCTTCGCGAAACGGACGCGCCACGCCCGTGACGACGCCATAGAAGCGGCCGTCGCTCGTGCCGGTCGACGCGGTGTCGATGACGCTGCCGAGGCTCGGTCCGGACACCGTGATCGATGCGGCGCTGACCCGCATGTGTTCGACTCGCTCGAGCTGATCGAACGGCCCGGCCGGGTCGGGGAACGTGGCGGTGAGAGGAACCGGTGTGGGCAGCACCTGGCCGACAGCCGCGATCTGCACCGTGGTCGGCGCCACGAGCCGTGTCGACGGTGGCTGCAACGGATCGCTGCCGGGCACGAACTCGGCGACGGTCCCGATCACCTGCACGCGGCTGGAGAACGCCGCCGCGGCCGGCGGCGCGATCGACGTGAAGACGAAGATGCCCTCGGACGTCGCCGGGTCGGCGTCGACGTCCGCGTCCGCCTCCTGCACGAAAAACCCGTTCGACCGCACGCCGGTGACGATGCCGCGGATCGCGACCGTGCTGCCGACGATCGGTGACGTCGCGCCAGGCCCCTGCACGTCGTGAATCGGCGTGATGTTCTCGACCGTCGTCGTTTCGGTGTCCGTCTGGTTGCCGGGGCTCGGATCACCGGTCGTCGACGCGACGGCCACCGTGTTCGACACGATGGCCCCGTGCGCCGTCCCGAAGCCGATCCTCGCCGTGAGCGTGAAAACGGCGGAGCCCACCGCGACG
>Ga0075366_10001285_pt1 | contig 12524 bp, 10 predicted proteins | sample EndMethybrTD3031_FD_72351 | JGI IMG/M metagenome (GOLD analysis project Ga0075366, IMG submission 72351) | Populus endosphere microbial communities from Tennessee, USA - Endosphere MetaG P. TD hybrid TD303-1 | ecosystem: Host-associated > Plants > Roots > Endosphere | place: USA: Tennessee...
GTTCGGCCGTGAACCACTGAGGCCTGTGGACTACCGTTGAACGCGGTCGAATGCCGCGTTCAAGTCCCTGACGGGCATCCGCCCGCGTTTTGCTGGCATGCTTGCGCCCATGAGTAATCTGAAAGACGCCCTGCACATTCCCGACACGCAGAGTGAGCGCGACGAGCGCCACCTCGCGATTCAGCGTGTCGGCGTAAAGAGCGTCCGTTACCCGCTCGAGCTGCGCATCGGCGATGCGGTGCTGCCGACCGTCGGTTCGTGGGACCTCGACGTGGCGCTGCCCGCCGAGCAGAAGGGCACGCACATGTCGCGCCTGGTGGCCTGGCTCGACGCGATCGATGCGCCGCTCGATGCGTCAACGCTGCGCAGCCAGCTCGCCACGATGCTCGACAAGCTGCACGCGACCGAGGGCCGCGTCGAGGCGAGCTTCCCGTTCTTCCTGCGCAAGCGTGCCCCGGTCAGCGGCGTGCAAAGCCTGCTCGAATATCAGGGGCGCTGGATCGCCGAACGGCGCGCCGAGGCAACGGCCATCTGGGCCGAGGTGGTCGTGCCGGTCAAGTCGCTGTGCCCGTGTTCGAAGGAAATCTCCGACTACGGCGCGCACAACCAGCGCTCGCACGTGACGATCCGCGCCGAGCTGCTCGCCGAAGTCGGCTGGGCCGAACTGGTGCGGTTTGCCGAGGATTCGGCCTCCAGCGAGCTCTGGCCGATGCTCAAGCGCGCCGACGAAAAGTGGGTCACCGAGCGGGCCTACGAGAATCCGAAGTTCGTCGAAGACCTGGTGCGCGACGTGGCGCTGAGGCTGAACACCGACGAGCGGATCGGGCGCTACAGCGTGGACGTCGAGAACTTCGAGTCGATCCACGCGCACAGCGCCTACGCTCGTATCGAGCGGGCGTAAAACCGTTCGGTCAGCGCGCGAGCGCGCGGCGCAGGCTGTCCTCGAGCGCCTGCGCACTGACCGGCTTGATCAGGTACGAGAACGCGCCCAGGCTCATCGCCTTGACGATGTCGATCGACAGCGTGTCGCCGCTCAGGATGGTCACGCGCAATCGGCGGGACGCGATGTCTTCGCTGAGCATGCGCACGACCTCGAGGCCCGAGATGTCGGGCAGGTGCATGTCCAGCAGCACGAAGTCGGGCTGTTCGCTGCGCACCAGCTTCACGCCCTCGTGGCCGGTCGACGCATGGATGATCTCGACCTCTCGATGCGGCGCGAGCAGCGCCTTGACCAGCTCGAAGTACATCGGCGCGTCTTCGATGTAGAGGACCTTGCCGCGCAGTTCGGCGGCGGTCTGGGCGGGAGGCTGGGCTGGCTGCATGATCGGAGCGTACAAGCCGGTGTGCGAGGCCGGTGACAGTGTGCAGCATAGGCGCATCGATGCCGAGCGTGCATCATTTGTTGCGCTCCGGTCAGGGGGACTGGATCAGGCGCGTGGCCCGGGCTACTGGATCGTCAGGCTGCCCTCGTGGCTCAGCACGTTGAACATCCCGCCGCCCACGTATTGAAGCTCGATGCTGGCGAGGCGACCGCCGCTGATCGAGCCATCGACACCCGGAGTGGTCGAGGGGATGGAGGTGTAGAGCGACGAGAACTGCGATGCCCCAACCACTCTGCTGCCGTCGGCCGAAGACGCCACGTTCTGCCAGAACAAGCTGGGCCCTCCAGGCGTCCAGCTCACGCCAGCATCGGTCGAGGTGTAGAGCCGGCCGCTGAGCTCTGCCGCGACAAGCTTGGTGCCGTCGGCGGACGAGGCAACGGCCTTCCAGTCCCGACCGGACTCGCGCGGTGTCCAGTTCAGGCCGGCATCGGTCGATGTGTAGATTTGGCCGCCGTCGGACACCACCGCCACCAGCTTGTTGCCGTCTGCGGATGAAGCGATCGCCTTCCAGTTCTGAACGAAGGCACGAGGTGTCCAGGTCGCACCACTGTCGGTCGAGGTATAGATTTGTCCACCATGTACGCCCGCCGCCAGCTTGCTGCCGTCCGCCGACGAGGCGACCAGTTCCCAGTTTCGAACGGAGTCGCGTGGCGTCCAGCTCACACCGCTGTCCGTGGATGTGTAGAGCTCGCTGCCTCGCGCCGCCGCGATCAGATGGCTGCCGTCCGCCGACGAGGCGACCGAGCGCCAGCTCCGAACGGATTCACGCGCGGTCCAGCTCGCGCCGCTGTCGTCGGAGGTGTAGATCCGGCCGTCCCTCACTGTCGCCACCAGCTTGCTGCCGTCGGCCGATGAGGCCACCGCCGACCAGTCTCGATCCAGGCCGGTGATCTGCGCCGTCCAGCTCAAGCCAGCGTCGGTCGAGGTGTAGAAGGCGGTTCTCTTGAGCGCCACCAGCTTGCGACCGTCTGCCGAAGAGGCCACGGCCTTCCAACCGCTGGCAGGCCCTCGCGGCGTCCAGTTCGCGCCTGCCGTTCCGCCCAGGCTTCTTGTGTACACCGCTTGGCCGGCGTTCTGCGCAATCGTCCAGCCGCCCAAGCCTATGCCGCTGACGGACACGATGTCGCCCACGGCCGGGTTCGCCGGCAAGGTCACGACGACCGGCTGCGCATCGTTGCTGGCGATGTAGCCGGTGTTGGACAGCGCCTGCGCAGCGGTGCCGGTGACGGTGACCCAGCTCATCGGCGGGGTCGGCGCGCCGTTGCAGATGTAGGCGGTCGAGGTGACTTCGCCAGCGTCGAGCACGCCGTTCGCGTTGCTGTCCAGGCCCGAACTGATCTGGCTGCCGCCGTTGGCGCAGTTCACGCCGGCCGGGGCGATGCTCACCAGCATGTTCAGGCCGTTCGTGCCATTGCTGCCAGCGGTGCCGTTGCTGCCATCGCCGCCGTCGGCGCCGTTGGCGCCGTTCGCGCCGTCGCTGCCGTTCGCGCCATTGGGTCCGTTGCACAGATAGTCGGTGCCGCTGACCTCGCTGGCGTCCAGGACGCCGTCGCCATTGCGGTCGACGCCGACGCGGATGGCCTTGCCGCCCATCGTGCAGTGCGTGCCTGCGGGTTCGTCGAGCATCTGCGCCAGCGTATTCGAGCCGCTGCTGCCCAGGCCGCCGGCTGCTCCGGCCGCTCCCGCGGCGCCGGTCGCGCCATTGCAGGCGTACTGGGTGCTGCGCACTTCGCTGGAGGCGAGCGTGCCGTCGCCGTCGAGGTCCAGCCCGGCATCGATGCGCATGCCGCCGAAGGTACAGGTCTCACCCTGTGCTTGGGCGCTCACCGCCATCAGCGCGTTTGCGCCATTGGCACCGGACGTGCCTGCCTTGCCGTCAGCGCCGATGCCGGCGACACCGTCGCTGCCGCCGCAGCCGCTCAAGAGCATGGTCAGGATCAGGGTCGGGACGAAAAAGAAGGAGGTGCGCATCGCTGGTCTCATTGAGCCGTCAGGTCGCCTTCGTGGGTCAGCACGTTGAACCGGCTGCTGCCCGCGGAGACACTCACGCACTGCAGCGTGATGGTCGAAAACTGCGTGCCGCTGATCGAGCCACCGGTGCCGGCGGTGGTCGTGGCGCCGGGCGCGCCGCCCAGGTTCGTGGTGTAGACCGCCTGGCCCGCGTTCTGCGCGATCACCCAGCCACCGACGCCGGCACCGCTGACGCGCACGAGGTCGCCCACTGCTGGGCTCGCCGGCAAGGTCACGACGACGGGCTGCGCATCGTTGCTGGCGATATAGCCTGTATTGGACTGGGCCTGCACCGTCGCGCCGGTGACGGTCACCCAGCTCGGCAGTGCCCCAGGCGCACCGTTGCACACGTAGCTCGTCGAGGTGATTTCGCCGGAATCGAGCACGCCGCTGGCGTTGCTGTCCAGACCCGAACTGACCTTGTTGCCGCCGTACGTGCAATTGGCGCCGGCGGGCTCGCTGACGATGCTGAGGAGCGCGCTCAAGCCGTTCGCGCCATTCGTACCATTCGCGCCGTTCGTGCCGTTCAAGCCGTTCGTGCCATTCGTGCCATTCGCTCCGTTGCTGCCGTCCGCGCCGGCGCTGCCGTTGCACACGTAGCCGGTGCTGCTGATCTCGCCGGTGTCCAGCACGCCGTTGCCATTGGCGTCGATGCCGACGCGGACCGCCTTGCCGCCCGCCGCGCAATGCACGCCGCCGGGCTCGTCGACCATCTGCACGAGCGCGCTCAGGCCGTCGCTGCCCGAGATGCCGCCGGTACCCGCCATGCCCGTGGCGCCGCTGGCGCCGTTGCACACGTACTGGGTGCTGCCGACTTCCTGGACATCGAGCGTGCCGTCGCCGTTGGCGTCCAGCCCCGCGTCGATCCGGCTGCCGCCGTTCGCGCGATGCGCGCCTGCGGTCTCGGCACTGACCGCCATCAGCGTCGACATGCCGTTGGCGCCGGCGGCGCCTGGGTCGCCATCACCTCCGCCGCAGGCGCCGAGCAGCAGCATCGCGGCCGTCGGCGCGATGAGGAAGGGCATGAATCGCGGCGTACGCAGCATGTGCATGGGCAAGTCTCGGCAAAGGCGGGCCTTCGCAGCAGGCGCAGGTCGGCGTCGCCGCGAACGGTTCGCTTGGATTACGGGTGGAGCGCGGCCAGCCGCGCTTTGGCGGCACGAAGAATCGTCGAGATCAGCAAGCCGCTCTTGATCGAGCGATGATCAAAACACGACGGTTCCTTTGCGCAGGGAACTGCCCGTTTCCGCCTGTAACGCGATTGCGCACGCGCTAGCGTGCAGGCTTTCGCGCGGCCGCGCGACCGGATTCCGACCGCGTGCCCAGGTCGCGGCCCCGCGAGCGCAGCGCGTCGCGCAACAAGTACTCCACCTGCGCGTTGGCGCTGCGCAGCTCGGCCGCGGCGAGCCGTTCGATCTCGGCCCAGAGAGCCGGATCGATGCGTAGCAGGAAGGCCTTCTTGTCGGGACTGGCCATCAGGTCGTGTCGGCTGCGCGAACCCGCGAGGTCGTGCTCAGTTGTAGAGCGTCCCGGTGTTGACGACCGGCGTTGCGTCGTGGTCCGAGCACAGCACGACCAGCAGGTTGCTGACCATCGCCGCCTTGCGCTCGTCGTCGAGGCTGATCAGCCCGCGTTCGGCCAGTCCGTTCAGCGCCAGCTCGACCATGCCGACCGCACCCTGCACGATCTTGTGGCGCGCGGCGATCACCGCCTCGGCCTGCTGGCGGCGCAGCATCGTGCCGGCGATCTCCGGCGCGTACGCCAGGTGCGTCAGCTTCGCATCGACGACGACGATGCCGGCCTGCGCGAAGCGTGCCTGCAGTTCATCGCGCAGCGCGGCGGCCACCTCGTCGGTGCTCGAGCGCAGGGTGTGTTCGTGCGCCGCGTTCGGGTCGTTCTCATCGAGGTTGTCGTAGGCGTAGCTCATCGCGAGGTGGCGCACGGCGGACTCGGCCTGGGTCAGCACATAGGCTTCGTAGTTGTCGACGTCGAAGGTGGCCTGCGCGGTGTCGTCGATCTTCCAGACGATGGCGGCGGCGATCTCGATCGGGTTGCCGCGCTTGTCGTTGACCTTCAGCTTTTCGCTGTTGAAGTTGCGCGCCCGCACCGAGATCTTCTTGTTCCCGTAGAACGGGTTCGCCCAGCGCAGGCCGTCGCCGCGGTCGGTGCCGCGGTAGCTGCCGAACAGGGTCAGCAGCGCCGCCTGGTTCGGCTGCAGCATGTACAGCCCGGCAAGGCACCACGCGGCGATCAGCATGCCTGCGCCGAACAGCAGGCCCGTCGTGGGGGCGGGGCGCGAGGCCACCAGGAGGATCGCGACCAGCGCGAACAGCAGCCCGGCGATCACGTAGACGAAACCATTGGCGGAAGACGCTTCCCGTTCTTGCGATGCCTGCTTGTTCATGTGAGTCACCTGGCCCCGTAAAGGGATGTCAAAGTGATATCACTTTAGTATGAGATCGGAGGCGCTGTCAACGTGCGTTCGATTCAATCGTCGCCGGTCAGGCCGAGCAGCGACGCGTCGCCGCGGCCGCGCCGCACGAGCACCGGCACCTCGTCGGTCAGGTCGATCACCGTGGTCGGCTGCATCGGGCAGGCACCCGCGTCGACAACGGCCTGGATCAGCTTCTGGAAACGATCGCGGATCTCGTGCGGATCGTTCATCGGCTCCAGCTCGCCCGGAGCGATCAGCGTGGTCGCGAGCAGCGGCTGGCCGAGCTGCTCGAGCAGCGCGTGCGTGACGGCGTGCTCGGGCACGCGCAGCCCGATCGTGCGGCGCGACGGGTGCGACACGCGCCGCGGCACTTCCTTCGTGGCCTCGAGGATGAACGTGAATGGCCCTGGCGTGCCTGACTTCAGCAGCCGGTACTGCCGGTTGTCGACCCGCGCGTAGCTGGCGAGCTCGCTCAGGTCGCGGCACAGCAGCGTCAGGTGATGCTTGTCGTCGACACCGCGGATGCGCCGCAGGTTCTCGGCGGCAGCCTTGTCGTCCAGATGGCAGACCAGCGCGTAGCTCGAGTCGGTCGGGATTGCGGCAATCCCGCCCCCGTGCAGGATCTGCACTGCCTGCTTCAGCAGGCGGGGCTGTGGGTTGTCGGGATGGACCTCGAAGTACTGGGACATGGCTCGATTGTCCGATTCAATCGGCGATCGTGTCTGCGGCAATTGCGGAATCGGGGTGCGCCCGCGTTGCGCCGGCCCGCACGTTGAGCCATGCGCTCCATCCGCCGCACAGCGCGATCACGCCCATGCCGAACCAGGCCCACGCATCGGGCACATGGCGAAACGCAACCCAGCTCGCGACGAGCGCGAACGCGATCTGCGTGTAGATGAACGGCATCAACGTCGCCGTCGGCGCATGGCCGTAAGCGAGGATCAGGAACAAGTGGCCGCTGGTCGCGAACAACCCGATCACGAGCACCAGCAGCCATTGCGAGACGCTCGCGCCGCGCAATGCCGTCAGCAACTCCGGCGCCGCCGGCAGCAGGAACGGCGTGACCAGGATGACGCCGCTGAAGCCGGTGTAGAACTGGGTCGTGAACGGGCTTTCGAGGGCGGCCAGCTTGCTCGTGAGCACCTGGAAGAAGCCATAGCACAGTGCCATCGACAGCGGGAACAAGGCAGCCCAGCCGAACACACCGCTGCCGGGGCGGATCACGATCAGCGCGCCGACGAAGCCGCCCCAGACCAGCACCCAGCGCATCCGCGAAACCGGCTCGCGCAGCACGAGCGCGGCGATCAGCGTGACGATCACCGGCGTCAGCATGCCGAGCGCGGTGAACTCCGCAACCGGCATCACCTGCAGGCCGAAGAACGCCATCGCGCTGGTAAACAGCAGCAGGGCACCGCGCACCCACTGAAACTTCGGGTGCGCCGTGCGGAAGCCCGCGCTGCCGCGCTGCGCCAGCCACAGCGCCATGGCGCCGGTCTGGAACAGGTAGCGGGCCCAGAGCAGGAAGAGCACCGGCAGCATGCCGCCGAGGTATTTGATCGTCGTGTCGGATACCGCGAAACACGCGCCCATCAACAGCACCAGCCCGATGCCGACCGCGGGATTGGAGTGCGCTATCGGCGCACTCATCGCGAGGAGGGCGCGCTGGGTCGTCTCACGCCGGGCGGTGGATCCGCGCTTCGAGCGCTTCCCAAACGGGTGTGAGCTGGGCCGGCAAGGCGGGCAGGGTGCCCAGGTCGATGTGGCTCTCGTCGGGGCTGTGGAAGTCGCTGCCGCGCGACGCGAGCAGACCGAACTCGAGCGCCGTGTCGGTGTAGCGGATCGCGTCGGCGCTGCTGTGGCTGCCGGTCACCACCTCGACGCCGCGCCCGCCGTGCGCCTTGAACTCGGTGAACAGCGCGTACTCCTCGTTCGCGCTGAACTTGTAGCGCGCCGGATGTGCGATCACCGCGATGCCGCCGGCGTCGGTGATCCAGGCGACTGCGTTCTTCAGGGTCGCCCAGCGGTGCGGCACGAAGCCCGGCTTGCCTTCGACCAGGAACTTGCGGAACACCTCCTGCGTGTCGTTGCAGACACCGCTCTCGACCAGGTGCCGCGCGAAGTGCGTGCGCGAGATCAGCTCCGGGTTGCCGACGTACTGCAATGCGCCTTCGTACGTGCCATGGATGCCGACCTTCGCGAGTCCGTCGGCCATCTCGAGCGCTCGCTCGCGGCGGCCGCCGCGCGTGGCGTGCAGCCCGGCAGCGAGCCGCGAGTCATCGGCATCGAAGCCGAGGCCGACGATGTGCACCGTGGTGCCGGCGAAGGTCACCGAGATCTCGGTGCCGGTGAGGTAGGCCATGTCGAGCGCAAGCGCGGCATCGCGGGCCCGATGCTGGCCGCCGATCTCGTCGTGGTCGGTCAGCGCCCACAGTTCCACGCCATTCGCCTTGGCGCGTGCGGCCAGGGCTTCGGGTTCCAGCGTGCCGTCGGACACGACGGAGTGACAGTGCAGGTCGGCGTTCATCCAGCTCGGTGGGCTATCCACCGGCCGATTGTAGGGACGTGCGCTGTGCCGCGTGCTCGGCAGGCCTTTGCGGCGCGCTGCCGCTGCTGCTCAGGCGTTGCCGAACAGCTTCCACGCGCCCTTGGCCTCGGCGATCCAAGCCGGAACTGGCCATACTTGCATTGCGCCTCGGTCGAGATGCGTCATGGACTCGGCTCAGAGGCCGCTGACTGCCACCGTGTTGTCGTTCGGCTTGCGGTCGATCAGCTTGTTCAGCGGGTCGATCCCGGCTTTCGCCGGCTTGCGGTCGACGACCAGCGTGACGGTCGACTCCTCGGTGTCGATCTTGCGGCGCTCGACGGCGATCGCCTCGTTCTTCGCGTCGAGCACGCCGACGTCGATCAGGTCGGCGATCGGCACATCGGTCTCCTTGCCGAGCTCGTCGGCGACGCGCTTCTTCGCGACCAGCTTCATCGTCACCTCGTAGCGGCCGTTCGGCAGCGCCTTGGCCGAGGCGCTGACGGCGCGGTTGTCGTAGATCACGATGCGCTCGAACAGGTCGTCGATCAGGTACTGCATCTCGGGCGGCGTGACCTCGCGCACCCGTGCGATGAACTGGCTCGTGCTCGGATACGGCGGGCCCTTGAACGCATGGTCGTCGCGGAACTTTCGGATCGCCTCGTTCAGCCGCGCTTCGCCGAGGTAGTCGGCCAGCGCATACATCACGAGGCTGCCCTTCGCGTAGTGGATGTAGGCCTGGTTCTCGACCCGCGAGAGCGGCAGTTCCTTCTTCTGCTCGGTCGCGCGCCCGATCAGGTAGCGGTTCAACTCGTACTCCAGGAACTTGCGCATCCTCGCCGGGCCGAGCTTCCCCTTCATCACCATCAGCGCCGAGTACTGCGCCAGGCTCTCGACGAGCATCGAGCCGCCCTGCACGTCGCCGCTCATGACCTGATGGCCCCACCACTGGTGCGCCACCTCGTGCGCGGTGACGTAGTACGGGTAGTCGATGTCCTTCGGGTCGTCGGGCCGCACGCGCGCGATGAAGCCGATGCCTTCCGAATACGGAATCGTGTTCGGGAACGACTGCGCGAAGCTCGCGTAGCGCGGGAACTCGATGATCCGGAACTGCCGGTACTGATAGGGGCCAAAGTTGCGGCTGTCGTAGCTCAGTGCGGCCTTCGTCGCGTCGATCATCGACGCGAGGTTGAACTCGTGGCCCGGCTGGTAGTAGATCTCGATCGGCACGTCGCCGCCCGCACCCTCGCGCTGCCAAGCGTCCTTGCGCACTGCATAGCGTCCCGACTGGAACGCAAAGAAGTTCGCGATCGGCGCGTCCATCTTGTAGTGGAAATAGCGGCGAGCGCCGTCGGTCCATTCGCGCTGCAGGTAGCCCGGCGCGATCGCGACCTGGTCGGCCTCGGTGCTCAGCGTCGTCTCGAAGGCCACGTAGTCGGCGTCGGCCTCGAGGCCGTTGACCATCAGCCCCTTCGGGTCGTCGCGGTCGAGCGCGCGCTCCTTCGGTGCGAGGCCGAACTTGCGGCGGTCCTGGTCGCGCTCGAGCTCGCCCTGCACGCTGTAGCCGATGATCGGCAGCAGCATCCGGCCATTGACGAAGCTGCCGTTGTAGACGACGGCCGTGTTCGAGCCCTCGTTCGTGAAGCCGTGCGTCGGCAGCTCCAGGTCGAACGCAAGCGTCGTGCTCTGTCCGGGCACGAGCGGCGTCGCGAGCTTGTAGCGGCGCACGCCGATACGCGGGTTGTCTTCGATGAGCTGGTTCGGCACGCCGAGCGTGAGCTGCTTGATCACGAGCGCGCGGCCCATCGTGAAGTTCAGGTGCAGCGTATCGACCGGCACGCTGTTCTTGTTCGTGATCGCGTAGGCGCCGTGCATGCGCACGCGCTGCTCGGCGGGGAACAGGTCGACGGCCAGGTTCACCGCAACGATCTTCGGCTGCGGCTCGGCAGCGAAGCGCTTGTAGGTCTTCTCGTAGTCGACCTGGCGCTGCTGCGCGTCGAACGGGGTCTCGTAGATGTTGAGGACGTTGGTGTTGTAGAAGATGTAGCCGCCCAGCCCCGCGAACGCCGCGGACGCGAGCAGCGCGACGCCGACCGTCGGGCCGCTCAGCCGCTCGCGTGCCTGGGCCCAGCGCTCGCGCCAGCCGCTTTGCGTGCCGCGCGCCCACATCAGGTAGGCCGCCACCAGCAGCAGCACCGACGCGGCTCCCCAGTACGCCTGGAAGCTGCGCAGCCGCAGCATGAAGTGGCCGTAGCCGTTGATGTCGGACCAGGTCGCGCCGGGCACGCTGCCGAACTTGTACAGGTTGTGCTCGAGGCCGAGCTGGCCGGCGAACAGCATCAGCACGTAGTACACGATCATCACGAAGTGACCGATGTACTTGTGGTTCACGATGCTGTGCACGGCGAGCGCCAGTGCGCAGATCATCCAGTAGTTCAGCAGCTCGATACCGAACATCTCGCTGAAGTAAAGCGCCGGCTCGAAGCGGAAGTAGCCCTTGGCGGCCTGGATACCGATGCCGCACAGCATCAGCACGGCCTGCAGCAGCACCGGGATCAGCATCAGCGCGAACAGCTTGGCCACGAGCGGCAGCCAGGTCGGCACCGGCGTGCCGTCGGCGATCTGGTCGAGCCGGTGCTCGCGTTCGCGCCACACCATCTCGCCGCTGTAGAAGGTGATGATGATCAGCATGAACGCGGCGAAGCTGCCGTTCAGCAGTCCGGTCATCTGGAAGGTCAGCGGCCAGGTGCTGGTGCCGAACTGGTCGCCGACCGTCGTGCTCGCGAAGATCATGAACAGCAGCCCGGCGAGCACAAGCACGCCGAAGTAGATGTTCTTGACGGTTTCGCGCAGGTACAGGCCGACCAGGTGCGGCAAGAGCGCGCTCGGGCGCGAGGTGTCGACCGTTGCGGTCTTCCGCGCGCCGACCGGCACCGGGCGTTGGGCAGCCTCAGTCGCCTTCGACGCCTTGGACTTCAGCGGCCGCTCGCTCGCCGCCGCCGCGAACGAGAAGCGCCACGCGCACAGCGCGCTCACCAGCACGGCCCCGCCGAGCCAGACCAGCCGGTTCCACAGCAGCGGGCCTTCGAGCATCACGAGCCGCGTGTTGCGCTCGGCGATCGTCCAGTACTCGGTGAGCACGCTGACGGCACGCGTGCCGAACGGGTCGATCAGCGCCGCGAGGCCGCGGTTGTCGAGGTCGCGGATCAGCTGCTGCGAAAGCAGCCAGCCGATCAGCACCAGCACGCTGCCGACGTAGACCGGCAGCATCTTGCGCGTGGTCGCGGCGACGCTGAAGAAGATGCCACCGATCAGCAGCGCATTCGGCAGCAGCACCCAGGCGTAGGGCAGCAGGTAGGCCGCGAGGCGGTTCGCGCCGAGGCGTTCGGCGTCCATGCCCGGCAGCGCCGTCGCCACGAAACTGCCGAGTCCGATGCTCGCGAACACGATCAGCACCACCCCGAGCGAGCCGATGAAGCGCCCGCCGAGGTACTGCATCTTCTCGATCGGCGCGGTGAAGAAGAAGCTCTGCATGCGGTGCTCGAAGTCCTGCTGCACCGCGCGGCCCATGATCGCCGACATCACGATCACGCCGAGCATGCCCAGCACGCCCACCGTCTGCATCAACGCGAACGGCGAGTTGACGGCCACCTTGCCGCTGCCGAACGAGATGGCCGCGTCCTTGAAGAGCCCGCCGGCCGCCGCCATCCACAGCAGCGCGACGGCGAAGAAGATCAGGAAGTAGACCCAGGTCGAGATCAGCTTCAGGCGCGAGCGGAACTCGAAGCCGGCGATCGCAAGCAGCGACGACATGATCGCCCCGATCTCAGCGCGCAGCCGACGCGAACACCGCGCCTTCGCTCACCACCTGGCCGGCCGCGGCGCCGTTCGTGCCGAGGTGACCGCCGATCGCCGCGAAGTACGCGTCTTCGAGGGTCGGCTCGACCGGGTCGAAGCCCGGGCCCGGCGAGCCGTCGGCGATCACGTTGACCTGCGTCTTGCCGGTGTACAGCCGCGTCGAGATCACCGCGTGCTGTTCGCGCAAGCCCGCGACATCGCCGCGTGCGACCGACGCCGACCACACGCGCCCGGCCAGCGAGTCCACCAGCTCCTGCGGCGTGCCGCTGACGAGCACGCGGCCCTTGTTCATGATCGCCAGGCGCGGGCACAGGTCGCT
>Ga0075366_10001286_pt1 | contig 12506 bp, 12 predicted proteins | sample EndMethybrTD3031_FD_72351 | JGI IMG/M metagenome (GOLD analysis project Ga0075366, IMG submission 72351) | Populus endosphere microbial communities from Tennessee, USA - Endosphere MetaG P. TD hybrid TD303-1 | ecosystem: Host-associated > Plants > Roots > Endosphere | place: USA: Tennessee...
CTGGTGATAAGCGACCTGAACTTATTGAGGAGATATCTAATCAGCTGAGGCGTCGCTACGATAAACAAAAATTGCTAGAATGTATTCAAATAATTTCTCTATGATGCTTATGCTTGGTACAGCATTCTTGCACAGGTTAGAACCGTTTTCTGCGCAATACCTAACTAGGCAGCTACAGTAGAGGTATCTGCCCATTGAGTGAGATAAGCTTTGGTTACCTTTAAGTTAATTGGTTGTTGCATCGCTTGGTTAACGAGTCGAGGATCTAGATGCTTCCTTTCTAGCTCTGCGCTAACCCAAGGACGTTCTTGTTCAATCTCTTGGTCTGTACTACCTACGCCGCTACGAGGTACAACCTCTGTCTTACTTAGGCTATCGGCAATAAATTGAAGACCTATTTCAAGCGCGTAGTCAGGGTGGGTATCTATGATTTCCTGAGCAGTAGCCCTGAATTCCGGAGTGTCGATAAATGCCATAGTGTAGCCGCCAACAGCTTTGGATACCCGTCTAACCTTCCCTAATTCAAAGTGCAGTTCAGTACAAGTGGCGATATAGTCTATCTGGTGCGGGCTCAACCCCCAGTCTGTAAGTACTGGACTCAGTTCGCCTCGCACAATTTCTCCAGAATGAACTTCGTGATCTTCAAAGCTGGTGGAAACAGCACCCGTTGTCGGGTCTCGGGTTATTTTCCTAGCGGTAAACTTGCCTACATCGTGCAGCAAGGACACGGCTTGCAACAACTGACGCTTGGGAACTCCGTCCACTTCCTCAGACAATGCAGTATCAACAGATTGCGCCAAGCCCCATTCTTGTAGGTAGGCCGGAATCGATTCTCGCATAGCTCTACCGAATTCATAAGAATGGCTAACCACTCCGAGCTGATGCCATTTGGGTGAATGACTATTGGGATTGTCTGGCTCTTGCGCAAATGCCTGGTTTGCCGGATCCGACATGTCTTGACTTCGCTCAACTAGGCCAGTAGCTATACCGGGAAGCATGTTATGCAAGTTTTGTACGATCTCCGGCATGACGGGCTTCTTCTTAATGTCACCAAGTAATGCATCGGGGTTTGAGTAGGGGATCTCTGTCATGTCTCTAGAGTAGCTTATTCTTAAACAATAGAAAAGACCTCCATAGGGGCCTGCAAGCATAAGCTCGATGGTACGCCCGGCAGGATTCGAACCTGCGACCTTCTGGTTCGAAGCCAGACACTCTAATCCGCTGAGCTACGGGCGCATATCAATGGATTATACCAGAGATGCGCGCCCGCGCCAGGGGTGATCGCTATGAGTAACGGTAAAACGCCATTGCAGCGAAGATTATGCAAAGCATCGCAAAGATGAATACCAGTGTTTGCGACAACAATGAATGGTCGTCTACTGTCCTGGTAGTCTTCTTCGACTTAGCTGCTGTAGAACGGACAGGGGGCTTGCTGGCTTTTTGTGGAGCCGTTTTTGCCCTGGCTACCGTGGACGTTTTCTTTTTGGTAGTAGTTTTCTTTGCAGCCATTTCTTTGCCTAGCGTGTTACGCTAATTGTTTTCCCTTGCTCACCAGTAGCCGAGACCGTAATGCGCCCGGAGGTGGCGTCCTTGGAGATCTTGTAGCCGGTACCGTTGGAGCTTGCAGCGTTCTGCGGGTCAACGGGCATTGAGGCCACGTACTTACCGCCCGTCGTCACCACTGTCAAGTCTATAAGGCTGCTGCTTGTACAGGTTGCAGGCGCAGTGCTGGTCTTACAAATTTCGGTTGCTGTTGCCGATATTGTTGTTGGCAAGTTGCCATTATTATCGAGCGAATACTGATAAACGGCATTCAGGACGGTTGTTACATCCGCCTGGCGCTGTGCGTTTCTGGAGTCACCAAGTTGTTTGCCCGGGTTAATCGCGATAATTACAATCCCCGCAAGTATTGCGATGATCGCAACCACGAGCAAAACCTCGAGAAGTGTGAATCCACGCTGGTTCTTTAATTTTTTGAAGTGAATCATTCCTATACCCAACCCTTTCTAGTTATGATTTTAGGCATCAGCAACCTCCTGCCACGAAGTAACGCTTATGCTTGATGATGTAATTGTAACATAGACTTTGAGCTTCTTTATAACACCTTTTACGGTCCCGCTGGTGTCAATGGTGCGTGTGGTGCTACCGGTGTTCGTAACCGTGTACGAACATGTCCCCTGGCCCAATGTCATGGCGTTTGTACCGGCGAAGGCTGTATTGTCGTGCACCTGCTGCAGAGCCTCGTCGGCACAGGCTGCTGCCAGATTGCGGGCTTGGCCCGCCTGTTGCTCTACGAGTGTATAGCGTTGGCTGTCGACGCCGGTGACTAGCAGCACTAGTGCAATGATCGTCGTGGCACCACTCATAATCAGCACGGCAATTAAGGCAACGTACCCCGACTCCGGATGCAATTTCTGGCGGTTTAGCGGACTCACCACTGGAGCTCCGCTGATGACGTGAAGGTCTTTTGATAGCTGAACTCGTCGCGTGCATTCGGGTTAGTTCTACTAAGTGTTAGGCTGACTTGGACATGCGCATTGCTGCCCCGTGTTATGTTTTTTACGGTCATACCGGTTACTTGCACTTTGCTGTTTGTGAGCGCAACAGCCGCGCCTGCACCCTCACTTATCTGTAAAACACTGTTGCTGACCGAGAACGTTGTCGGGCTTAAGGAAGCAGTGGGCACCGTTAGTGCCAGAGAAGCTCCTGAAGCGCCCGTGGCCGGCGTTGTAACGCTATTTGCACCTCGAATAGTCCGCATAATCATGTCCATGGCGGCAATGCCCTGCTGGTTTACTTCTGAAATGCTTTGATTTTTAACGCGGGCGCCGCTGGCCAAGCCATAAAAAGCGACAATCGCGATGAGCAGCGAGCCGACGATCGCCGTATAGAGCAACAATTCGATAAGCGTAAAACCTTTTTGCGATGATGATGTATGGCTCAGTAATCTCATAGTTAGTTCTTAGTAAATAGTAAAATTTCTTGCGTATCAGAGGCGCTCGCGCCGACAACCACATCTTTTGCAACGCTGTAGGAAACGCCGCTCACCGTGCTTGCCGTACCAGTCGCATCAACCGCCCTGACCACTGACATTGAAGCCGGGGCAGCAATACTCGCCACCTGGAATTCGGCAGTAGTTGAGTTTGTGCCCAGAAAAGCGTATTGGCCGGCGGTGTCCACATCTATATCGTTAATCGTCCCCGCCACTGTCACCTGCTTGGCTATGGTAGGCAAAAGCGGGTTAGTAACATTAATGGCAGTGAGTGTAGTTCCTGACCCCAGATACACATGGCTCCCGTAGCCATCAATGGTGAGCGAATTGGCTGCCAAAGAGAGGCCGTACGCCAAACCAAGCGAAGGACTGGCTGGGGTTGCGATATTGATTACTAGGATGGGCGTAAGCAATGAGCTGATCGCCACATACGCATAGTCACCGGAAACGTACACCTCGTTCATAGCAACGTTGTTGTTATACGAACCCGTCAATGTAAGCGCTGTAGGTGTTGCGGCATTCAAAATCAAGAACTCATTGTCAGTCGAACTCGACGCGCGGGTTACATATAAAGAGTTGCCTACTCCAAAAATACCCAATCCCGCGGCGGTTCCGGGCGCATTATAGGTTGCCGCCACAGCAGCAGTTGTGGGTGTTGCAATGTTTACCGCCACTACTTCACCCGACCCATTGTTTGTGGTTACAAATGCGTAATTACCAAGGATAAAGATGTTCGACGGCGTGCCGGTAATGGAAATGGTTCGCACAATGGAAGGCGCTGCGGTGTTGGATATGTCGGTGACGACAAAATTGCTTGAGGTAGAGGAAACGACGGCAAAAGCATAGTTCCCGGATGTAGCGACCTTGAGAAAGTTAGTCGTCGTAGTTGCGTTCCCCGAACCTCCGACGATAGCATTTACCCAGGATTTTATTGCGGCCATCCAATTCGAAAGCATCGAGGTAACACTCACCTGCTTAGTATCGTCGCCCTGGGTCCACGATACAGTTGAGGTTACGTTTTTGCGGTTAGTGCCGTTGCTGCTGATCGTCAATTGCCTCGTATATATACCGCTCGTATCGGACGAGCCCGAAAGCGCCCACAAGTTACTCGTCTGTGCCAGCCCGAAGGTACCGTCGGTCAGATTGGTGTAGGCGCCATTCCTAAGGTTACGAAGTCCTTCCACTCCCTCCTCTGCCAGCATGATTGCGGCCGCGCGGTCACCGGCATCTTGCGTAGAAGCCCGGCCGTAAATAAATGCGCCGATAAGCGCGACAACCAAAAAGCCGAATACCGTAGCCGCCAGCAGGACTTCAATCGGCGAAAAACCGCGCTGGTTTAAGCGTTCTACACAGTGCAGGCCGGCTGCGATCCGATTCTTAGTAGTTGACCATGCCTTTGGCATTGAGCGTTATCGTCCTCGTTTCGTTATTTCCGTTTTTAAGAACTATGCTGCCCGTGATTGAGGGCACCCCTGTTAGCTTGCTAAATGTCACGCCGCTGAGATCGTCACTCACTACACTGCTGCTCGTCAGGTTGAAAGGTTCGTCGTAAGCAGTATCACGGGACGCAAAAGTAGCGCCTTTATAAATGTAGAATGCCGTCGACTGGATGCTAAAGCCCCATACGCTGTCGCCGTTGCCTTCCCTGGCGTATGATTGTGCGCGGCGCAGTGCATCAGCCACGCCCTGGGTGGTCGCATCCAAATCGCTCCGCGTTTGGAACGATTGGTACAGCGGCAGCGATAGTCCGACTAGAATCGAAATGATCCCTACGGATAACAAAACCTCGAGGAGCGTAAACCCGTGTTGGTTCGTATGAATCACTGGCATGCCTACACCCCCAGCCCGCCGACCAAGCTATAAATCGGCATGATGACCGCTACGGCGACACCCATCACCCCAAGCCACACGATGATTAGCAAGATCGGCTCAAGCACCGCTTCCAGGTTTGCCGTCGAGGTATCCACTTTCTCTTCATAAATAGTACCAATATTAAGGAGCGTCTCGGGCAAAGAACCGGAACGCTCACCCGCGATAACCATTTGCTGCACTGGTGGCGGCAATACATTAGACGTGTGTGCGTAAGTCGGAAATGCACTGCGAAAGCTATACCCATCGTCAAACGACTCACGAAGATGACGGTAAAAAGCCTTATACTGCCGCGCACTTGTGGCACCCTCTAACGACTCTAATGCTTCCGTTACAGAGAGACCGGCCTGCAGGAGCGTGCCCAACAGATAGCCAAACCTGGCAATTTCCACCTCATGCATTAGCTTAGAGACGCCCGGAATATGAAATAGCAGCCACTGTCCCAGATGGCGTGTCTTTGGAAGCCCGAACAATATAACCCCCAGCAGGGCCACGGCCGCTATCCCTACCGGAATGGCCCAGTATCCATTCGCCTTAAGGAAAATACCGAAATCGATAAACACCTTAGAGATGGGAGGTAAGGTCGCATTCAGCTGCGTAAATGTATCAGCCAGACGTGGCAGTAAAAACCAAGCTACGCCCAAGCCGACCAAGGCAGTCAGGCTTAAAACAAATGTCGGGTATAGCATTGCCGAACGCACCTTCGACTTAAAGGCCCGCTGTTTCTCCTCTTGCCGCGCTGCAACGTGTAAATTATCTATCAGCTTGCCGGATTGCTCGCCTAGTTTGACCAGCACCAGCGTCTGGGTTGTCGTAATGCCCGAGCGCTCCATAGCCTTCCAGAGCGGCAAGCCCTCGTCAATATCGCGCTTCATCTGGTCAAGCACGCCATTTAGCTCCTTGGATTTGCTCGTTTCTTTTAGTGACTCCAGAGCTTCTTGTACTGGTACGGCCGCGCTTAACAGCAAGGCTAGATTATTCGTAAAGTAGTCCCTGTATTTTGAGGAGATATGGTAGCGCCGGGTTTTTATGTTCTTTTTTGCAGCCATACTTACCTTGAGCCCTGCCTGGGCGCGGGCGGCTCAACAACTCTCAGCACTTCCGTCATGGTGGTTGCACCGTTTTTAACTTTTGCCATCCCGTCATCGAACATAGGGATACTGCCCTGCTTACGTGCCAGCGCTTCGATATCACGGTTTGACGGACTTCGAACTATCAACTCCTGCATCTCTGCTGTCACGGCGATCAGCTCGTACAGCGCAGTACGGCCAGCGAACCCCGTGCCGCTGCAAACATTGCAGCCTTTGCCGGCATACACCGTATCAGTTGGTTTGAAATATTTCGAAACGACATCTTTGTGTACCTTTAGGGCAGTGATCGCTTCGTCCGCCGACTGACTGTAGCGGCAATGTGTGCAGATTCTGCGCACCAGGCGCTGTGCAATAATCACCTCAAGGGTGGAAGCCAGCAGGAAAGGCTCTATCCCCATGTCGATAAGGCGCGGAATGGCAGTCGAGGCATCGTTGGCATGGAATGTCGAAAGCAGCAAATGGCCGGTCAGGGCGGCATTGACCGAAATTTCGGCAGTCTCCTGGTCACGGATTTCGCCGACCAGGATAACATCCGGATCCTGGCGCACGATGGCCCGGAGCCCACGCGAAAATGTCATGTTCGATGCTTCTCGAACTTGGATTTGGTTGAGGCCCGGCATCTTATACTCCACCGGATCTTCGATGGTCGTCACATTCACATTCGGCTTATTGAGCAATTTTAGCAGCGCGTACAGCGTGGTCGTTTTGCCCGACCCGGTCGGTCCGACGGTCAGAATCATACCGAATGGCTTGGCGGCGTACTGCTCGATAAGCTGTCGATTGGCATCATCCAAGCCGATATCGGCCAGCGTGTATTCTTGAACATACGAGCTCAGCACGCGCATCACCACTTTTTCACCCTCGACAGTCGGCACTAACGAAACACGGATATCCGCCGAATATGTATCCGTACGGCGTTGGATTGAACCATCTTGGGCGGTCAGATGCTCGTCGATACGCATACCGCTTTCCACCTTGATACGGTTGAGTACATTTTCGTAATTCTCTTTCGGGAGCACGCCGGCTTGGCGCAAGTTTCCGTCTACACGGAAGCGGACAATAACTTTATCGGCTTGCGGCTCAAAATGGATATCCGACGCCCGGTAAGTAAGTGCGTCCTTAATAATCTCGTCGACAATTTCCGGAGCCACGCGCTTTCCTTCGGAAATAATATGCGAGAACCGTGTTTCGAGTGGCTGCTCGTACAGCGAGAATGTCGCTTCAATCTGTTCGGGCAAGGCGTACGCCAGCCGCACGCGCTTGCCCTTAAAGATTTCGCTTAACTTCTTAAGGTCTGCTTTTTCTGGTACGTCCGTTGCTATGGCGGCCACTTGGTCGGAGGCTTTAATGAACACCACGCGCGATGCACGCGCCACATCCTCAGGTATTAATGAAACGTTTTCTTTCGGAATCGGATTTGCTTCCAGATCGACAAACGGCATATTGTAGGCTTCGGCAATCGCTTGCCCAAGCAGGCGGCGACTAAGCAGCTCCTCGCGGATCAGATACTCGACATACCCGGCGCTGTCCTTAGCAACGCCCTCGGCAGCTTTACTGTCGTCCTCGGAAATATAATTTTCCTTGAGTAAGATCGCCTTAAGTTTGTCGATACTCGGATACATGCCCACCCTTTATTCGATTATGCCTGCTTTACTTCGTCGACGATGGTAGCCAGTGACGTGTCTGATTTAATAAAATACTTCTTTGCACCCAGCGCCATAACTTTGGCCTGGTCATCGTGCACGCTCAAATTGGAGAGCACGAACACCGTCGGCTTAACCGAAAACTTATTGATCTCCTGCAACACCTGGAAGCCGTCCATGACGGGCATCATCATGTCGAGCAGGACCACATCGATGTGCTTCTCCCTCAGAATTTTCAGGCAATCTTCGCCATTCGTAGCAATCGTTGTTGCCATTCCCTCGTGCTGGAGCTTTAGCTCTAGGGCGTGCGCCAGTGGCTTTTCATCTTCTACGATCAGTACTTGCTTTTGTCCAGGCATCTAAAATCCCTCGTTTCAAGTTTTATTATACGATCATGATGGGTCCGTTTTAAAGGGTAACACAACGTAAAATGTGGTGCCGGCACTTTCTTTCGACTCAAACCAGATGGCACCACCCAACTTCTTGCTGACTTCTTTAATTATATACAGGCCGAGTCCCGTGCCCTCAACGTCCAGTTTGCGCACATTATCGGCGCGGAACAGTTTTTCGAATATCTTGGGTTGTTGCTCCTTCGGAATTCCGTAGCCGGTGTCGCTGACACTCATAAAGAAGTACGGCTGGCCGCTGCGAAGTTTTGCTGCCGAGACTTCTGCTGCAGTCGCCTCGCGCATCACCAAAGTGACAGTGCCTTCGGCAGGCGTGTATTTGATGGCATTACTTAACAGGTTCTGGACAATCATACGCAGAAGCTTGGGATCGGCATACAGCGTGGGCACATTGGCGTCCAGCTCTTTTTTGAATGCCATCTTTTTACTGACGATACTCGTCTGCATTTCTTTCTCTAAGCTTGCAGCCAAATCGAGCATAGAGGTGTGCTGAGGTTCATTCTTGAGTTTGCCGACCTCCAGTCGGGACACATTCAAAAGCGAATCAACCAGTTCGACCATCCGCTGGTTGCCTTCGTAAATCTCGCGCATATACTCGTGCTGCTCTTTGTTGATCTTGCCGGCGTCGCCGTTCAGTAGCATTTCGGCGTACCAATTTATGGCGCTCAGCGGCGTGCGAAGCTGATGCGAGGCCAGCGATACAAATTCTGATTTAGCATGTTCTAACACCAGCTCCTTTGATACATCACGGAAGACAACTATCGCACCAACTACTTCGTTATTGCGGTTACGTATGGGCGCAGCAGAATCGGAGACGAAGAGTTCCGTCCCATCTTTGCGGATGAGTTTGGTATGGCTGGGCATCTTGGAGGTATGGCCAGCCAGTGCGCTCTTAACAAACGTTTTGCTTGCCTTACGATCTTTCTCGGCGATGAATTGCAGTATTTCAGTGTGGTGTTTGCCGATGGCCTCCTCTGCGGCATAACCACTCAGTGCTTCGGCCGCCGGGTTAAACAGCAAAATCCTGCCTTTGGGATCGATGGCGAACACCGCGTCGCCGATACTGGCCAGGATGGCTTCATCTTTCTGCTGCGCTACGACGGCTTCGTTGCGCTCGCGCTTGAGGTCTTCGGTCATATCGTCGGCCAGGCGCAGGGCCTGGTCGCGCTGGCGCATCTGGCCCATCAGAAAGGCAAAAGCCAGCAGCGACAGAACGCTGCCGCCGAGTAAAATAAGGTACGGCAGCAGGCGCGTCAGTCCAGTAATGCCAAAATCAGCAGGCGTATACATCGCAATGTTCCATTGCTGCCCACCTACATAAATCTGGTTTTCCCATGTTGGTGAGACTTCAAGACCTTTAGCGCCAGCATTATATGTGTAAAGCTCGCTCCTGTCCTTGGTGTTACTGACAATAAACTTTACTTCTTTACTCGTTTGTTTGCCGAAAATGTCTTTAAAAATAACCTCGTTTTCGAAAACAGTGTTGATAAAACCGTAAATCTGGCTGCGTCTGACCTCCACTGTCTCGGGCTGCTGTGCGCCATTGCCGTTCTTGTATACAGGAATGGTCATAAGGAAGCCGGTTCGTTTTGGCGCGTTCGGGTCTGCCCTGCTGGCATTCAAGTCGATTTCGCCCGAGGCAGTGGGCTGGCCGCTGTCGCGGGCTGTTTCCAGAGCCAGAAGCCTGGCCTCATTCGTGCCGAGATCGAATCCCCAACTGCCGGCCGATGTGGAAGGCTGAATATAGGCAAGCGGGTACAGCGTCTGGTTGTTTGTTTTAGGTGTTATGGTATAGTTGCCGAGTTCCGGCACGGCACCAGCTTGGCTCCGCATCTCTGTCACAAATGCGCTCTCTTGACTCCTTGGAATGTAGCGAATAAAACTAATGGCCGTGAAGCCCGGATAGCCACCTGCCGGCTGCGAGCTTGCAAAGTAACTCCTGTACTCGGAGACATTGACCGAATCACTGGACTCAAAAAAGCCCTTGTAGCCGCGGAGTACGTTGGTGTATGTGCCGAACCGATCAACGATAGCATCCTGGGTACGGGTGAATTCTTCCTTTACCACTGCCTCGTGCGTGCGCGCCGACTCACGTAAAGACTGCTGCCAGGCCAGGCCGACAACAAACACCATCGCCGACAGTACCAAAATCGGCTGCCAGTACTTGTCGAGGCCATTCATTATCCGGGCAAAGAACGGCAGCGGGATTGTCACTGTCTGCAAAATATGGTTAAGCAGTAAAAAGACGATGGCCGTATTAAGCGCCATCGGGATAAAGTTGCCGCTGTATAGTTGCTCTAACCCAAAACTCATGCCTAGCACTGCACCCAGCGTCGTTACCACCAGCAGCACTGAAAAAATGTGGAATACATATCGTTGCCACATCTGGTGAAGACCGCTGACAATACAGAGCATCATGCCGCCAAACAGTAGATAGTCAAGTGACGTGTTGGGCGCCACCCCATTTGAAAACGTGATTTTAGATGCAAACAGCTGGCGGTCGACAGGGATATCCCACCCAAAAGCGTTCCTGACCACGACGACTCCACCGTAAATAATAAACCACAGCGCGCCAACCGTAATGATTCCTTTACGTACCGGCCCCATGCGCTTTTTACGGATCAGCAGGACAATAACTGTAATGAGTATGAAGTTGACAGCGTTCGTGGGGTTCATCGAGTTGGCATCGGGCAGCCAAGCTTTGAGGGCTTGGTTGTCGGTAGCCCAGCCCGCAAGCACGCCCGAACAAATTAGTAGTACCAGCAACGCGATCCCGAGCCGTAAGAATCCTTTATTATCGTCGGGTTTACGCAATCCACCTCTGTGGTTCAGCCAGGCCAATGCTGATCTTTCCATCCTGAAGAAGTGGGTATAATCGCCCATTCCAGCAGCCCGAGCAATGTATTTGCCGACAATAACAATAGGCCGGCCGCCGCCGGCAACAGCGACACGCTCTAGGCCAAATGTAGTGAGCCGCTTAGCCTCGCGGCGCGCCTCTGATGTCTGCCCGCTCACCCGGCCGATGTCGAGCAGTAACTTGGGCGCTTTACCTTCGGCACGGATCGCCTCTGCCGCTTCTTTGGTCCTGCGCATTGATCCCCGGACAACGGTACCCGTAATATGGCCAAACAGACGACAGATAATGATATCATCTGTGTGCGTTACTGTTGCAGATCCGGTATTCGCGTCCTGCGTGCCCACACTGCTCCCTCACCCTACGCTTATTTACTTTAATAATACAGCTCACGGTAACTCACGTAAACATGTACCGCGGGTTCATTTTATGGGGTATTAATCTTCTGGGTGTGAGGCCAGCGCCAAAGCTGCGAACAGTAGGCCAATATCACGGAAACTAATAGCAAAAAGGTCGAAATTCGTTACCACGATTCCGCCGAGCGTAAGCGCACACAGTAGCGCAGCATAACGTACATACACGCCGCTCAGCAGCCAGGTGGCAATCGCCAATTCATACACCGAAAAGATGTGGAGCAATGTTTCGGCATCAATCCGGTCAGTTAAAACGCTGGGCAAAAAACCGACCCATTCCCTGGGATCTACAAATGAGGAGATGGCCGCGTATAGAAACATGGTAGCCAAGCCCAGGCGCAAAAAAATGGGCGTAAGCTTTTTATTATCCAGGAAAGCGGGCGGTGCCGGCAGCTTCATATTGACATCATACACCAGCAGACTCATGATGTAGAGGCATAAGCATTTTACAAGGAGATCACATGAACTCGACTGGAAAAATTATTACTGCAATTATCATTGTCGCGGTTATCGCAGGCGGTGCGTTTTTACTTACGAACAAAAAATCGGATGAGAAGACGACGGAAGATACAAGCGGCTCTTCGTCGCAAAACCAGAATTCGGGCACCTCCGGCAGTACAGACAACGGAACTAGCTCGAATGACGGGCAAACCGCTGATGTGACCATCACCTACGATGGATCGAGCTTCAATCTTTCGGCTACGACCATCAAGTCGGGCGGAACGGTCAAAGTCGTCAACGATTCCGACGAGGACCTGGATTTTGACTCCAACCCGCATCCGGTCCATACCGATAACCCCGAGCTTAACGCCGGCGATATCGCTCCTGGCGACAGCAAGACATTCGTCCTAAAAACCAAAGGCGCGTGGGGCTTCCACAATCATTTGAATTCCAGCCAAAAGGGCGAACTGACGGTCGAATAGCCGGGCTCGCGACTGCAATCGTGGCTGAAGATTCTGCCGTGTTTTAGCGGCGCTTCTTCATATAGGCCGCCTGTGCACGCTTGGCAAGCTCAACACACTCTTGGGGGCTATAGCCTAAGTCGTCGCACCAGCGGATCATCGAAAATATAACGTTGCCGAGTTCTTTTTGAAGCTCAGCTTCGGTTGCAGCACTTACGGGAGCACCTTCCTGCCGATCACGGGCAAGACGGCTGATGTCCCCTACAACTACGTTCAGCCGCACCAACACCTCTTCGAGGCTTAGCTTTGTATCACCCCAGATATCCCGGCCGCCC
>Ga0075366_10001287_pt1 | contig 12501 bp, 16 predicted proteins | sample EndMethybrTD3031_FD_72351 | JGI IMG/M metagenome (GOLD analysis project Ga0075366, IMG submission 72351) | Populus endosphere microbial communities from Tennessee, USA - Endosphere MetaG P. TD hybrid TD303-1 | ecosystem: Host-associated > Plants > Roots > Endosphere | place: USA: Tennessee...
GTCGAGCTGCTCTACGAGCAGTCGATGGTCGCCGAGAAGCTCAACCGCATCGACGAGATGGAGCGCCTGCTGCGCCGCGTGATCGAGCTCAAGCCCGACCACCACCACGCCTACAACGCGCTCGGCTACTCGCTCGCCGAGCGCAACCAGCGCCTGCCCGAGGCCAAGGCGCTGATCCAGAAGGCACTCGAGCTGAGCCCGGGCGAGCCCTTCATCACCGACAGCCTCGGCTGGGTCGAGTACCGCCTGGGCAACCGCGACGAAGCGCTGCGCCTGCTGCGAACTGCCTACCAGACCCGGCCCGACCCCGAGATCGCCGCCCACCTGGGCGAGGTGCTGTGGGTCGCCGGGCAGCGCGACGAAGCGCGACGCGTCTGGCGCGAAGCCCGCAGCCGCGACAGCGCGAACGACGTCCTGCGCGAGACGCTCGCCCGCCTGCGAGTCGATCTGTGACGGCGGCGCGGGCCGCCGCGATGCTGGCGGCGGCCGTGCTGGCCGCCTGCGCGCTGCCGCCCAAGTCGGTCGAGGGCCCGACGGGCGAAACGCTGAGCGGCCGCCTCGCGGTGCAGGTGCCGCCCGAGGGCGGCGCCGAGGCACGCGCGGTGACCGCGACCTTCGAGCTGCTCGGGCGGCCGGACGCCGGCCAGCTCAACCTCAGCACCCCGCTCGGAACCGTGCTCGGTCAGGCGCGCTGGTCACCGACCAGCGTCTTGCTCGTCACGCCGCAGGGGCAGCGGGCGTTCGCGAACCTCGACGCTCTGACTCGCGAACTGCTCGGCGAGAGCCTGCCAGTCGCGGCGCTGTTCGACTGGCTGAAGGGCCGGCCATGGCCCGGCGCGCCGAGCGCGCCGACCGTGCCCCCCGCAGAGCGCGGGTTTCGCCAGCTCGGCTGGGTCGTCAGCCTCGCCGGCTTCGACGAGGGCGCGATCGCCGCCCGCCGTCAGCAGCCGCCGGAGGTCACGGTGCGCGTCCGGCTCGACCGACCCTGAACCCGATGACGATACGTTCCCTGTTCGACGTTGCCGCCCCGGCCAAGCTCAATCTCTTCCTCCACGTGATCGGCCGCCGCGACGACGGCTACCACCTGCTGCAGTCGGTGTTCGTGCTGATCGACTGGCACGACACGCTGCATTTCGAGCGGCGCGGCGACACGACGCTCGCCCGCCATGACCTCGGCACGCCGCTGCCGGTCGACGACCTGTGCCTGCGCGCTGCACGTGCGCTGCAGTCGGCCAGCGGCACCTCGTTCGGCGTCGACATCTCGATCGACAAGCGCATCCCGAGCGGCGCCGGCATGGGCGGCGGCAGCTCCGACGCCGCCTCGACGCTGCTGGCGCTGAACCGCCTGTGGGGACTGCACTGGCCGGCGGCGCGGCTGCAGCAGATCGGCCTCGCGCTCGGCGCCGACATCCCGTTCTTCGTCGGCGGCCACAACGCCTTCGTCGGCGGCATCGGCGAGCGGCTCACGCCGCTGCCGGTCCCGCCCACGTGGTTCGCGGTGCTGAAGCCGGCCGAGTCGATCGAGACGCGGGCCATCTTCACGAGCCCGCTGCTCGTGCGCAGTACCGAAGCTGTTATACTTTCGGGCTTTCTTGCAGACACGCCCGGCAGCGTCCGGCGGGTTCTCGAAGGGTTCGGGCGCAACGACTTGCAGCCCCCCGCCGAAGCCTGCTGCGCCGACGTGGTCCACGCATCCCATCTGCTGCGGCAGCGCTTCGGCAACAGCCGCATGACGGGATCGGGCAGCGCGGTGTTTGCGAGAGCAGGCATGGGGGCCGAGCCCACGGCGGCAATGCCGGCGGATCTTCCGCCGGGGTGGGTGGGGCGCTTGTGCCGCAGCTTGGAGCAGCATCCGCTGGCGGGATGGGCTCCGGACTGACGCAGTTGTCGGTTCGCGCGAAAGCGACGGACCTGTGTAGGGGAGTCGCCAAGTTGGTTAAGGCATCGGATTTTGATTCCGACATGCGAGGGTTCGAGTCCTTCCTCCCCTGCCAAATCTCCTGATCCGGTGCGCGCCCAGGCCCGGCCAGCCTCGACGGAGCCTCTCGTGCTGTTCAATACCGTGCTGTTCACCGGGAATGCGAACCCCGCGCTGGCGCAGGAGATCGCGACCAACCTCGGCATCGAGCTCGGCAAGGCGAAGGTCGGCCGTTTCTCCGACGGCGAAGTCGACATCGAGATCCAGCAGAACGTGCGCGCGCGCGACATCTTCGTCGTGCAGCCGACCTGTGCGCCGACCAACGAGAACCTGATGGAGCTGTGCATCATGGTCGACGCGCTCAAGCGCGCGTCGGCCCGGCGCGTCACGGCGGTCATCCCGTACTTCGGCTATGCACGCCAGGACCGCCGCCCGCGCTCGACGCGCGTGCCGATCAGCGCCAAGGTCGTCGCGAACATGCTCGAGGCTGTCGGCGTCGAGCGGCTCCTGACGATGGACCTGCACGCCGACCAGATCCAGGGCTTCTTCAACATCCCGGTCGACAACATCTACGCGTCGCCGGTGCTGCTGGCAGACCTGCAGGGCAAGCGCTACGCCGACCTGGTCGTCGTGTCGCCCGACGTGGGCGGCGTGGTGCGCGCACGGGCGATGGCCAAGCAGCTCAACTGCGACCTCGCGATCATCGACAAGCGGCGGCCGAAGGCGAACGTCTCCGAGGTGATGCACGTGATCGGCGAGATCGAAGGCCGCAACTGCGTGATCATGGACGACATGATCGATACCGCCGGCACGCTCGTGAAGGCGGCCGAGGTGTTGAAGGAGCGCGGCGCGAAGAGCGTCTACGCCTATTGCACGCACGCCGTGTTCTCGGGCCCGGCGATCGAGCGCATCAAGGGGTCGGCGCTCGACGAGGTGGTGATCACGAACACGATTCCGCTCGGCGAGGACGGCCGGCACTGCGCCAAGGTGCGCCCGCTGTCGGTCGCCTTCCTGTTCGCCGAGACGATCCGGCGCATTTCGGACGGGGAGTCGGTGACTTCGCTGTTCGCGGAGCAGAACGCGAACTTCTGACAAATACGAGAGCGGGGTCGCCGATGGCGACCCCTTTTCGGTGGCGGGGCCTTGCGGCCCCATTCTTTGAAGAGCCTGGTCGCGGGTCTTCAGCAACTTTTGGAGTCAACATGAAATTCGTCGCTTACGAGCGCACGCTGCAGGGGACCGGAGCGAGCCGCCGCCTGCGCAATGCGCACAAGGTGCCCGGCATCGTCTACGGCGCCGGTACGCCGTCCATGATCGAGCTCGATCACAACGCGCTCTTCTTCGCGCTGAAGAAGGAAACCTTCCACTCGTCGCTGCTCGAGATGGAGCTCAACGGCAAGACCGAGCAGGTGCTTCTGCGCGACTACCAAATGCACGCGTTCAAGCCGATCGTGATGCACATCGACTTCCAGCGCGTCGACGCGACGACCAAGGTCACGAAGAAGGTGCCGCTGCACTTCGTCAACGAGGAGAACTCGCCGGCGGTGAAGACGGACAAGTGCCTCGTCAACCACGTCGTCACCGAGATGCTGATCCAGTGCCTCGCGTCGCAGCTGCCCGAGTTCCTGACGGTCGACCTCGGCAACCTGGCCAAGGGCCAGTCGCTGCACGTCGACGACATCCAGCTGCCCGCCGGCATCAAGGTGGTCACGCACGGCAAGAAGAATCCGGTGATCGTGTCCGTCTCGGTCCAGGCGGCCGAAGAGGAAGCGGCACCCGCCGCGCCGGTGGTGGCCACGCCCGCAGCGGCGCCGGCCAAGGCAAAGAAGGATGAGAAGCAGAACAAGAAGTGATCGCGCGGGCCTCGGCCCGTCGCATCAAGCCCCGGCCCGCCGGGGCTTTTTTGTGTCCGCTCGGCACCGATAATCGAGCCCCATGATCCGCCTGCTGGTCGGCCTCGGAAACCCGGGCCCCGAATACGACGCCACCCGGCACAACGCCGGCTTCTGGTTCATCGACGAGGTCGCCCGCCAGCTCAAGGCGACGCTCGTGCCTGAGCGCAGCTACTTCGGCCTCGTGGCGCGCGTGAACACCGCCGGCGGCCCGGTCTGGCTGCTCGAGCCGATGACCTTCATGAACCTCTCGGGCAAGTCGGTCGCCGCGCTCGCGCGCTTCTTCAAGATCGCGCCGAACGAGATCCTGGTCGCGCACGACGAGCTCGACCTGATGCCCGGCCAGGTCAAGCTCAAGCTGGGCGGCAGCCACGCCGGCCACAACGGGTTGAAGGACATCCACGCGCAGCTCGGCAGCGCCGACTACTGGCGGCTGCGGCTCGGCATCGGCCACCCGGGCGTGAAGGCCGAAGTGATCGACTACGTGCTGCGCAAGCCGCAGCGCGAGCAGCGCGAAGCGATCGACGAGACGATCACACGCACGCTGCAGTCGCTCGACCTGCTGCTCGCCGGCGAGATGGAGCGCGCGATGATGAAGATCCATGCGAAGCCGCCGCGGCCCAAGCCGCCTCGTCCGGCCGCGGCGCAGCCTGCAGCAGAGGACACGAGGGAGACCCCACGATGAAACCTGCCGCGCTGTTCGCGCTCCTCGTGTTGGCCATCGGCATGGCGCACGCCGCGCCGATCTACCGCTGCGGCCCCGACGGCAAGACCTACTCGCAGCTCCCATGCGACGGCGGCAGCGTCGTCGAGGCGACCGACCCGCGCAGCGCGGCGCAGCGTGCCGAGGCAAAACGCATCGCGGCCGCCGAGCGCAAGGCCGCTGCCGAGCAGGAGCACGAGCGCAAGGCGCAGGAGAAGGCGGCGGCGAAATCGACCGCGCTGCCCGGCAACCTGAGCGTGCCGGCGGCGGCGTCCGCGCCGGCGCCATCCGCCAGCGCTGCGCGGTCGAAGAAGGGCGCCAAGGCCAAGCCAGCGGGCGAACGCGACTTCATCGCCACCGTGCCGCGCGACAAGGCAGCCGGCAAGTAGGACTCAGCGCCCGGCGGCCGGGCCGGCCGGGGCCGCCGCTTCTTCCTGCAGGCGGCGGAACTTCGCCCACAGCGAATCCTTCGTCTCAATGTGAGCCGGATCGACCGGAATGCAGCTCACCGGGCAGACCTGCACGCACTGCGGCTCGTCGAAGTGGCCGACGCACTCGGTGCAGCGGTTCGGGTCGATGCGGTAGATCTCGGGCCCCATCGAGATCGCCTGGTTCGGGCACTCGGGCTCGCACACATCGCAGTTGATGCATTCGTCCGTGATCAGCAGGGCCATGGCGAAACGAGGGCGGACAGATCAGGCATCGGCGTGCTTGACGCGGTCCTTCAGGCGGTGGAGCACCGAGGGTGACACGAACTTCGAAACATCACCGCCGAGGGTGGCAATCTCGCGCACGAAGGTGCCGGAGACGAACTGGAACTGGTCGCTCGGCGCGAGGAACAGCGTCTCGACGTCGGGCATCAGCTGGCGGTTCATGCCCGCCATCTGGAATTCATATTCGAAGTCACTCGCCGCGCGCAGGCCGCGCACGACGACCTTGCCGCCGTGGCCGACGACGAAGTCGCGCAGCAGCCCGCGGAACGCCATCACCTCGACGTTGGGGTACTTCTGCGAGAGCTCCTTGGCGATGTCCAGCCGCTCGGCGATCGTGAACATCGTGCGCTTGTGATGGCCGGCGGCGACTGCGACGATCAGGCGCTCGAACAACCGGCTCGCGCGGCGCATCAGATCCTCGTGCCCGAGCGTCATCGGGTCGAAGGTGCCAGGGTAGATCGCGGTAAGTCGGGTGACGGAGGTCAAGGCGCGCTCCAGTCGGGGAGGGGTCGCGCGCAGTGTAGCCGCTGCCTCAGGGCGCGTGCGAGCGCTGCAGCAAGTGGAAGTGCACGGCGCCGGCGCGCGCCTGGCGGTGCAGCGCTAGCCCGAGCGGCGCGAGTTCGGCCACCTCGAAGGGCCGGTCGGCCTCGAGGTAGAGCCAGCCGGCGTCGACCAGCAGCGGCGCCGCCGCGGCCAGCGCGGGCGCGAACAGGCCGGCGTCGAACGGCGGGTCGATGAAGACGAGCTCGAAGCGGCCCGGCGCGCAGCGCGCCATCCAGGCCAGCGCGTCGGCCTGCTCGACGCGCAGCGCCGTGGCGCCTAGCCGCTCGCGCGACTGGCCGAGGCTGCGCACCAGCTCGCGGTCGCGCTCGAGCAGCACGACCTCGGCGGCACCGCGCGAGGCGGCCTCGAAGCCGAGCACGCCGGAGCCGGCGAAGGCGTCCAGGCAGCGCCAGCCGGACAGATCCTGCCCGAGCCAGTTGAAAAGCGTCTCGCGCACCCGGTCGGGCGTCGGCCGCAGGCCCGGCTTGTCGGCCACCGGCAGCTTGCTGCGCCGCCACTGGCCGCCGATCACCCGCACTTCATGCGGAAACTTCACTGCCGGACCGGAATCCCGTCGCGTGCGAGCAGCGCCTTGGCTTGCCCGACGGTGAATTCGCCGTAATGGAAGATGCTCGCCGCGAGCACCGCGTCGGCGCCGCCGATGCGGATGCCGTCGGACAGGTGCTCGAGCGCGCCGACGCCGCCCGACGCGATCACCGGGATCGTCACCGCGTCGCTGACGGCTCGCGTCAGCTCGAGGTCGAAGCCGCTCTTGGTGCCGTCGCGGTCCATGCTGGTCAGCAGGATCTCGCCGGCGCCGAGCTCGGCCATGCGGCGCGCCCAGTCGACGGCGTCGAGCCCGGTGTTGCGGCGCCCGCCGTGGGTGTAGACATCCCATCCCGGGCCGCGTGCCATGAGGTCATCGCCGCTGCGCCGCTTCGCGTCGATCGCGACGACGATGCACTGCGCGCCGTATTTGCCCGAGGCGGCCGCGATCACCTGCGGATCGGCGACCGCCGCCGAATTGAAGCTGACCTTGTCGGCGCCGGCGTTGAGCAGCCGCCGCACGTCGGCGACCGTGCGCACACCGCCGCCGACGGTCAGCGGGATGAAGACCTGCGCCGCGACCGCCTCGATGATCGGCAGGATCAGGTCGCGCCCGTCGGAGGTGGCGGTTATGTCGAGGAAGGTCAGCTCGTCGGCGCCCTGCTCGTTGTAGCGCGCCGCGATCTCGACCGGGTCGCCGGCATCGCGCAGCTCGACGAAGTTGACGCCCTTGACGACGCGGCCACCGGTGACGTCGAGGCAGGGAATGATGCGTTTGGCGAGCATGCCGCCACTATACCGAGCACCGCTACGGTAACAGTCGGAAGCGCCCTTCGCGCGGGGCCGTATACCGGACTCCACCCCCTCACCGACTTGATCGAGGAGATCCGACATGACGTTCCGCTCCCTGGCCGGCACCTGCCTGCTCGCGCTCGTGTCCGCCCTTCCCGTCGCCGCCCACGAGATCGTCTACGTGACCCCGCTGACCGGCGCGGCCGAGGCGCCTCCGAATGCCTCGCCCGCCACTGGCACTGCGCGGGTGACCTTCGACCTCGACCTGGTGACGATGCGCGTCGAGGCCACGTTCAGCGACCTCGTCGGCACCACTACCGCCTCGCACATCCACTGCTGCACCGCCGTACCCGGCACCAGCACCGCAGGCGTCGCGACCCAGACACCGACCTTCGTCGAATTCCCGCTCGGCGTCATGGCGGGCAGCTACGACCACACCTTCGACATGACCCAGGCGAGCAGCTACAACGCCACGTTCATCACCAACAACGGCGGCACGGTCGCGACCGCGTTCAACGCGCTGCTGGCCGGCGCGGCGGCCGGGAGTGCGTACCTCAACATCCACAGCAGCGCCTATCCGGGCGGCGAGATCCGCGGCTTCCTGCAAGCCGCGCCGATTCCAGAGCCGTCGTCGGTCGCGCTGATGCTGGCCGGCCTGGCGCTGGCGGGCGCGCTCGCGCACAAGCGTCGCCGCGCCGCCTGAGCGGCCGATTCAGACGGCGGCCAGCTCGTCGGCGCGCTTTTGCGCGGCGACGAAGTCGAGGTCGCCGTTGTAGATCGCGCGGCCGCAGATCACGCCCTCGATGCCCTCGGCCTCGACGGCGCACAGCTTCTCGATGTCGGTAAGGCTGCCGAGGCCGCCCGACGCGATGACGGGGATCGTCAGCGCCCGGGCGAGCTTGACGGTCGCGTCGATGTTGATCCCGGTCAGCATGCCGTCACGGCCGATGTCGGTGTAGATCACGCCCTCGACACCGTAATCCTGGAACTTCTGCGCCAGGTCGACCACCTCGTGGCCGGTCAGCTTGCTCCAGCCGTCGGTCGCGACCTTGCCGTCTTTCGCGTCGAGTCCGACGATGATGTGCCCGCCGAAGGCTGAACAGGCGTCGTGCAGGAAGCCCGGATTCTTGACCGCCGCGGTGCCGATGATGACGAAGCTCAGCCCGTCGTCAAGGTAGCGCTCGATCGTGTCGAGGTCGCGGATGCCGCCGCCGAGCTGCACCGGGATCTCGTCGCCGACCTCGGCGAGGATCGCCTTGATCGCCGGCTCGTTGACCGGCTTGCCGGCGAATGCGCCGTTCAGGTCGACCAGATGGAGCCGGCGCGCCCCGGCTTCGAGCCAGCGCCGCGCCATCGCGGCGGGGTCTTCCGCGAAGGTGGTGGACTGATTCATGTCGCCCTGCCTGAGGCGGACGCACCGACCGTCTTTCAGGTCAATCGCGGGGATCAGCAGCATGGCCGAGATGCAGGTGGGAAGGAGAGGTCGCCCGAGAAGGATCGCAGGGGAACACCGTCAAGGATTCCAGTGCAGGAAGTTGCGGTACAGGGCCAAGCCATGCTCGGCACTCTTCTCGGGATGGAACTGGGTGGCGAAAATGTTATCGCGCGCCAGCGCACAGGTAAAGCGGGCGCCGTAGTCACTTTCGCCGACGCTGTGCTCCGGGGCGCTCGGCCGCGCGTAGAAGCTGTGCACGAAATAGAAGTACGCACCGTCGGGCACGCCGGCCCAGATCGGATGAGGTCGCGCCTGGACGACGCGGTTCCAGCCCATCTGCGGCACCTTGTAGCGGCTGCCGTCCGGCTGGTGCCGGCCCTCGAGACGAAAGCGCAGCACCTCGCCGGCGACGAGCCCGAGGCCATCGGTCGGCCCCTCCTCGCTGCGGGTCAGCAGCATCTGCATGCCGACGCACACGCCCATCAGCGGCTTGCGCGCGGCGGCGTCGAGCACGGCGTCCTGCAGGCCCGAGTCGCGCAGCTCGCGCATGCAGTCGGGCATCGCGCCCTGGCCGGGCAGCACGATCCGCTCGGCGGCGTAGACCTCTTCGGGCCGCGACGTGACGATCACCTCGACGCCGCTGTCGCGCGCGACGTGCATCACCGCCTGCGACACCGAGCGCAGGTTGCCCATGCCGTAGTCGACGACCGCGACGGTCCTGTTCACAGCGAACCTTTGGTCGACGGAATCACGCCGGCCGAGCGCGGGTCGAGCGTCAGCGCCATGCGCAGCGCGCGGCCGAAGGCCTTGAACACCGTCTCGGCCTGGTGGTGTGCGTTGGCGCCCTTCAGGTTGTCGATGTGCAGCGTGACGAGCGCGTGGTTCGCGAAGCCCTGGAAGAACTCGTAGGCGAGCTGGGTGTCGAAGCCGCCCACCATGCCGCTCTTGAACGGCACGTCCATGTGCAGCCCCGGGCGGCCGGAGAAGTCGACGACGACCCGCGACAGCGCCTCGTCGAGCGGCACATAGGCGTGGCCGTAGCGCGTCAGGCCCTTCTTGTCGCCGACCGCCTGAGAGACCGCCATCCCGAGCGTGATGCCGACATCCTCGACGGTGTGGTGGCCGTCGATGTGCAGGTCGCCCTTCGCGTCGACCTCGAGGTCGATCAGCCCGTGGCGCGCGACCTGGTCGAGCATGTGGTCGAAGAAGCCGATGCCGGTGGAGAGCTTGGACGTGCCCGCGCCGTCCAGGTCGACGCGCACGCGGATCTGCGTCTCCTTGGTGTTGCGGGTGACGTCGGCGATGCGGTGGTCCATCACAGGCTCGCTTTCAGCGCTTCGATCATCAGCGTGTTCTCGTCCGGCGTTCCCACCGTCAGGCGCAGGCAGTTCGCCAGCAGCGGGTGCAGGCCTTCGATGTTCTTGACCAGCACGCCGCGTTCCTTCATGCCGGCGAACGCCCGCTTCGCATCGGGCACGCGCACGAGGATCATGTTGGCCTCGCTCGGAAAGCCCTTCACGCCGGGCAGCGTCGCGAGCGCCGTCTGCAGCCGCGCGCGCTCGTCGCGCAGCACCGCGGCCTGGCGCGCGAACTCGTCGGCGTGATCGAGCGCGAACAGCGTCGCCTCGGCGTTCAGCACGCTGATGTTGTAGGGCGGGCGCACCTTGTCGACCTGCTCGATCAGTGCTGCCACGCCGGCCATGTAGCCGAGCCGCACGCCGGCCAGGCCGAACTTGCTGAGCGTGCGCATCACCAGCACGTGCGGGTGCGCGGCCATGCGCTGCATCCAGCTGCGTGACGAGAACGGCTGGTAGGCCTCGTCGAACACGACCAGCCCGCTCTGGCGGCCGACCGCGGCGACGATGCGGTCGATCACCGCGTCGTCGAACAGGTTCGCGGTCGGGTTGTTCGGGTACGCGAGGTAAGTGATCGCGGGCCGGTGCTGCTCGATCGCGGCGAGCATCGCCGTCTCGTCGAGCTCGAAGTCCGCGGTCAGCGGCACGCCGACGAACTTCAGGCCCTGCAGCCTGGCCGACATCTCGTACATCACGAAGCCCGGCAGCGGCGCGAGGATCGTCGCGCCCGGCACGTCGCAGGCCATCGCGAGCAGCGAGATCAGCTCGTCCGAGCCGTTGCCGAGCATCAGCTTGCAGCCCGCCGGCAGCTGGACGTACTTGCTCAGCGCCGCGACGACGTCTGCCACACATTGCACCGGATAGCGGTTGATAGCGACCGCGCCGAGCCGCTCGCCGAGCTCGCGCTGCAGCGCCGCGGGCAGGCGGAACGGGTTCTCCATCGCGTCGAGCTTGACCAGCCCGGCGCTCGGCTGGATCGCGTAGGCGTGCATCGACTGGACGTCCTGGCGGAGAGTCGTCGCGATGCGTTCCTGCAATCCGGGGTTCATGGTTTTCCTTCGGGAGTGGTCATGCGCAGTTCGGCGGCACGCGCATGCGCCTGCAGCCCTTCGCCGTACGCCAGCTCGGCGGCGATCGGGCCGAGCAGCTGCGCGCCGACCTCGCTGACCTGGATCAGGCTGCTGCGCTTCTGGAAGTCGTAGACGCCCAGCGGCGACGAGAAGCGTGCGGTGCCCGAGGTCGGCAGCACGTGGTTCGGCCCGGCGCAGTAGTCGCCCAGGCTCTCGCTCGTGAACGCGCCGAGGAAGATCGCGCCGGCGTGTTTGAGCAGCGGTTCCCAGCGCTGCGGCTCGCCCGAGCTGATCTCGAGGTGCTCGGGCGCGATGCGGTTGCTGATCGCGCAGGCTTCTTCCATCGAGCGCGTCTGGATCAATGCGCCGCGGCCTTCGAGCGACGCGCGGATCACGTCGCGGCGCGGCATCGCGGGCAGCAGGCGCTCGATGGCTTCGGCGACCTTGGCGATGTACGCCGCGTCCGGACAGAGCAGGATGCTCTGCGCGAGCTCGTCGTGCTCGGCCTGGCTGAACAGGTCCATCGCGACCCAGTCGGGCGGCGTCGTACCGTCGGCCAGCACGAGGATCTCGCTCGGCCCGGCGATCATGTCGATGCCGACCTTGCCGAACACACGCCGCTTCGCACTCGCGACGTAGGCGTTGCCCGGGCCGGTGATCTTGTCGACCGCGGGAATCGTCTGCGTCCCGTAGGCGAGCGCGCCGATCGCCTGTGCGCCGCCGATCGTGAACACACGGTCGGCGCCGGCGACTGCCGCGGCGGCGAGCACGAGCGGGTTGCGCTCGCCAAGGCGCGGTGAGTCCGCGCCTTTGTCGCGAACGGGCGTCGGCACCACCATCACGATCTCGCCCACTCCGGCGACCTTGGCGGGGATCGCATTCATCAGCACGCTCGACGGGTACGCCGCCTTGCCGCCCGGCACGTAGATGCCGACGCGGTCGAGCGGCGTGACCTTCTGCCCGAGCAGGCTGCCGTCTTCGTCGCGGTAGCTCCAGCTGCGACCGCAGGCGTCGAGCTGGCGCGCGTGGTAGCTGCGCACACGCGCGGCGGCGGCCTCGAGCGCACGACGCTGCGCCGGCGTGATCGCCTCGAGCGCGGCCTGCAGCTCGGCGCGTGTCAGCTCGAGCTGCGCGACCGAGGCTGCCCGCAGGCCGTCGAAACGCTGCGTGTACTCGAGCACCGCGGCGTCGCCGCGCTGTTGCACGTCGGCGAGGATCTCGGTGACGCGCTGCTCGATCGCCGCGTCGGTGTCGGCCGACCAGTGCAGCACACGCTGGAAGCGCGCCTCGAAATCGGCGTCGCTCGTCGCGAGCCGCGTGATCGCGACCGTCATGCCACCCTCCCCGCCGCTGCGGCGAACGCATCGATGATTGCGCGGATCGGCTCGCGTTGCAGCTTCAGCGCGGCCTGGTTGACGACCAGGTGCGCCGAGATCTGCATGATCTGCTCGACCTCGACGAGGTGGTTCGCGCGCAGCGTGCTGCCGGTCGAGACGAGGTCGACGATCGCGTCGGCCAGCCCGGTCAGCGGCGC
>Ga0075366_10001288_pt1 | contig 12501 bp, 10 predicted proteins | sample EndMethybrTD3031_FD_72351 | JGI IMG/M metagenome (GOLD analysis project Ga0075366, IMG submission 72351) | Populus endosphere microbial communities from Tennessee, USA - Endosphere MetaG P. TD hybrid TD303-1 | ecosystem: Host-associated > Plants > Roots > Endosphere | place: USA: Tennessee...
GATTGCAACAGTGGAATAAATGATCTGCCGAAAATGGTTTTAAACTTCCGGTTCTGCCGTGTCATCCTTCGCTTCGGCCTTGATTTTTTTCACTGCACGGTGTACGGCCGAAAAATGCAGCCCCAATTCAATAGCTATCTTCCGGAGCGATAGGCCCTGCAGGTGCATCTCCTGATCTGTTGGATATCGGCCTGGCGGTTTGTACTTTGGTGGTGCAGGTGTTCGTACTCCGCGGCGTAGCCTGCAAATTTGTATTCTAAAAAGGTATAGTCGTGTTCGGCCCTGATGAGCACTACATTGTCTTCGCCATATTGTACCTGCTGGTTGCGTTGTTTAATTTGCTTGAGGTAACGCAGGCTGGGGTCCTGGTGGCTTTGGCCAATGGCAAAGGCGCTATCGGCAAAGTTGATGAGCATTTTGCTGCCCTGCAGATCATTGGCGGTAAGCGGTTTGCGGTTGTCGCGTTTGGGGGTGTGGGCCAGTACCAACACGCTAAGCTTGTATTTTATTTTAAGCGCCTTGAGCATTTTCATGAGCGGCTGGGCCTCGCTGGCCTTTTCGGTACCGCGGCGCATGTAGGTAATGTTATCGATTATGAGCACTCTGGCCTTGGTTTGTTGGATGGCACGGCTTACCGATTCCTCCACATATTTTTCGTAGCTGGCGTACATTACCGGGTCGTCGGCCTCGGGGTTAAACTCGGCGCGGTAAAATATATCGCTAAACAGGTGGCTACCCCACTGCTGGTGATGGTACCGCGACTCGAACTGTTTGGCGCTCAGCTCAAAATCGACGTAGAGCACGGGCAGCGGCTCGCCACTTGTGTTATAAAATGGTTCAACCGTGTTGCAAACGGTAAGGTTGTTCCCTATTTGTACGGCCAGGATAGATTTGCCCAGGTTGGTATCGGCAAACATGATGCACAGCTCATGCTCAAACCAGAAGCTGCCAAACAGCATGCGGGCAGGGGGCTTGCCGTATTCCTGTTTCATCCAGTCGTTAACCTTTCTGGTGGTGAACAGTTCGATGCCCATAAATACTTTGCCAAACTGCCCGGCCTTAATCTTGCGATCGGTAAAAGCGGCCGTTTCGCGCCGGATGGATTCGATGTAGGGGTGACGTTCCATAAAATTATTGGGATTTATACCCAAATTTACGGCTTACCCAAATAATAAATGGTGACAGTAGCTTGTCAGTAGATTGGGAAAGTATCAAGTAGTTAGTATCAGGTATCAAGATTTTTTTTTGCAGGGCATTGATGCTAAATCGATGCAAACGCGCAATCAAGATTCAGTCAAAAACCTGTAAAATGGCAAAGCCATTCTCAATATCCATCAAGGTATTGGTGGCGCTTTTGACCGTTGACTGTTGCGGTTTTGTTGCGGTTTCTATTTTATGACAATTCTTAATTTGTTGATTATCAATAAAATGTTTTTTTTGACTGTTTCACCTGTTGCGCAACGCAACACCTTTGGCATTTGCATACACGGGGTTGCAGGCAATGCCCTGATTATTCCCTTCGGAACCTGCGCTTGCCGGCAATGGCAAAAACAGAGGTTGCCAGGATACCGCCCACAAAAAAGATTAAGGCAAAGTTCATTTGCGCGGGAAAATAAGTCATGACGATGCCGGTTGCCAGGGCTATAACAGCGTTAATAAGCATGAGGTTGCCTACCCAGTTGCACAGGCCGTTAACATCGTTCACCAGTTTTTCGTCGAATCCGGATATGAGGCTGGCTTTCTTTTTATATTTTATCTGGTAGCCCAACAGGAGCATAACCAGGGCTATAGCGCCAAAAACAAAGAGGTTAAACATATTATTCGGGTAAATTGGTAAGGAATGGTTCCTGGCGGGTGTCCCAAAAAAACAAAAGAGTTATAGATTCGTCTGTTACGCGATAAAACACCGAAGATTGCCTGGTTATTAACCCAACACGTACATTCTCGTCAATTGAAGATGATTTAAACATGAGCGGGAATTCAGAGATCAGATCGACAGTTTTTTCAACCTTCAACAAAAACTTATCAGCCGAACGTTTTCCAAATTTACTTTGAATAGATGTGTATAATATTAACAGCGTTTCTTTTGCCGGTTGGGTATAATAAATTTTAAGGCTCATGAAAGGCCAAGCATATCTCTTACTCCGGTGTAGGGGGTTAATTTGCCTTCTTTGGCTTGTTTCAAAGATTCTTTTACGCCTTGTACAACATGATCAGGGTAAACCTCACTCTTTTGTTCAAAGGTAATTTTCATCGCTTTCATAACTGCCTTTATGGCCGCCAATTGTTCTTTATTTTCGGGATATACGATCAATGCATCCATATTCAAAATTAAAGATTATTATAACCAAAAGCAATGTAACTAACTTCAATTTACATCAATTCGCCGTCCTTATGCTCATGATAGGTTTTATAAGCCAGGTAGTAAAGGAACAGGGCGGGCAGGGCGTTTAACAATATTCCTAACATGCTTATTTCTGGGTAGGTTATAATGGCCTGCACAATAAGCAGCAATAAGGCAACAGTGCCGCCAATAATAAAAAGGTTACGGAATTTGGGGTTCATCGGCAGAAAAGTATATAGTTAAATAATCAACCACTTATTAAACGTAAATGTTTAACAAATGGTTGATTATATTTATAACTACTTTTTAAATTATCGCTTCAATTCATATTTAGCAGGCGCTGCGGGCAGCCTTTTAAATACGGTGGCTGCCAGTGGCGGTATAGTTATGCTGATAGACTGATTTTTGCCATGCCATTTTTCGGCGTCGGTATTTACAGGGTCGTAATTGATGATGCCGCTGCCCCAAAGGTTTTGAGCATCAGAGTTAAAGATCTCTTTCCATTGACCGGCTTCAGGTACACCAATGCGGTAGTTGTAGCGCGGTACCGGTGTCATGTTCAGGATAATAACCAGGTCGTCGGCCCGGTTATGCCCCATGCGTCCATAAACCAGTATGGAATCGTTGGCGTTGCCGCCGTCTATCCATTCAAAACCGGTAAAGTCAAAGGCTTTTTCATATAGTGCCGGCTCATCTTTATATAGCTGATTGAGCGCCTTTACCGTTGCCGACATGCCCTGGTGATTAGGGTATTGCATTACGTGCCATTGTAACGACTGACTATAATTCCACTCCTCGCCCTGCCCAAACTCGGCGCCCATGAATAATAATTTGGTACCCGGGTGCGTAAACATGTAGCTATACATTAGGCGCAAGTTGGCAAATTGCTGCCACTCGTCGCCCGGCATTTTGCGTAGCATGCTGCCTTTGCCGTATACTACCTCATCGTGCGAGAAAGGCAGCATGAAGTTTTCGGTAAAGGCGTATATGGTGCTAAAGGTGATTTCGTTATGGTGATATTTACGGTGAATAGGATCTTCGTGGAAATAATCGATGGTATCGTGCATCCAGCCCATCATCCATTTCATCCCGAAACCAAGGCCTCCCAAATAAACCGGGCGGCTAACGCCTGTGAACGATGTAGATTCCTCGGCAATGGTTTGGGTTGATGGAAAATGGCTGTAAACGGCTTCGTTAAACTCTTTCAGGAACGATACCGCTTCCAGGTTTTCGTTGCCGCCGTAAATGTTTGGTTCCCATTCGCCATGTTTGCGCGAGTAATCCAGGTACAGCATTGATGCTACGGCATCAACCCGCAAACCATCGGCATGGTACCTATCCAGCCAAAACAGCGCGTTACTGATCAGGAATGCCCTAACCTCGTTGCGGCCGTAGTTAAATATATATGATTTCCAATCCGGGTGGAAACCTTTGCGCATATCTTCATGCTCGTACAGGTGCGTACCGTCAAATTTATACAAGGCATGAATATCGCCCGGGAAGTGCGATGGTACCCAATCCAGTATCACACCGATACCCGCCTTGTGAAATTCCTCAATCAAATACATCAATTCCTGCGGCGAACCATAGCGCGAAGCGGCAGCGAAGTAACCCGAGATTTGGTAGCCCCAGCTTGGGTAATACGGGTGCTCCATTATAGGCATAAACTCTACATGGGTAAAGCCCATTTCCTTAACGTATGGCACCAATTTATGTGCCAGGTCGGTATAAGTTAAAAACTGGTCGGGGCTTTCGGGGCTGCGGGCCCATGAGCCCAGGTGCACCTCGTAAACGCTGTATGGTTTATCAAGCGCGTTATGTTCGTGGCGATTGGCCATCCAGTCGCCGTCTGTCCATTCGTAAAAGGTATCTACAACTATGGATGCTGTACTTGGCGGTACTTCCCAGCGCAGTGCAAAAGGATCGGCCTTTTCCAGGTCTTCGCCGGTTGATGATTTGATGTAATATTTATAGGTTTCGCCTACGCCTATATTCGGGATAAAACCCTCCCATATGCCCGACGAATCCCAACGGGCATTCAAACTGTGCGAACCACGGTTCCAGCCGTTAAAGTTTGCTATAACGGATACATACTGCGCGTTGGGCGCCCAAACAGAAAAATAAGTACCCACCACGCCCTGGTGCTCAACCACATGCGACCCAAACTTTTCATAAAGCTTAAAATGCTTGCCCGACTTAAACAAGGCGATATCGAAATCAGTAAAGCGGCTATATGGCTCTACAGCCTTTAATATAACAGGGCTTGTGGCCTGTACCGCTTCGGCAACTTTGGCTTTAACCGTTTTAGGTTTGGCCGCAGTTGTTTTTTCCACGGCCGGCGTTTGGGCTTTTACCGCTTTTTTAGCGGTAGCAGCAACCGCGTCGGGTTCAACTTTATTTGCCTTTACTTTGGCTGCTTTTTGTTCTTTTACAGGCTTTTCTTCCGGTAGCGGGGTGTCGGTTGTCTTCGTTTTTTTGGCCATGATATAGATAACCTGTAGGGGCTTGTAACAATAACCCAAATTACAGGAATGAGTTTTGGTTTATATAAAATCAAATATAACAGGATTATGACATTATGCAGGGTTTAAGGGATTTATTTTTGAGATAGAGGCAAGAGGCAAGAATCAAGAGCTAAGACTGTAACTGGATATTGAAAAGTGCTGTATTGCATCAAGCATAAAAAAGCCGCCTTTTTGGGAGGCGGCCTTAATTTTATTATTTGCTGATTTCTATCTGCTTAAACTTTTTACTGTATTTAAACTCCATTGTGCCATCAGTATTGATGGTGAAATCGGATACAGTTTTGCCATCCACCACTATTTTATGTGGCTTAAATGGTAAGCCTATGATGTTGAAATGATAGCCCTCATAACGCGGGGTGTACAACCCTTCCATACTTTGGCCTATTGTCAGCTTTCGTGAGTTGCCATTTACCACAAACTTTTTCTCCAGGTAAATGTCCTGCTCATAGGCAAATGTTTCGCCGTAATCTTCAAAGAGGAAGGAGTTTACTTCATAATCGGTATAGTAAACGTTTAGTTTTACTTCTTCAATTTCTTTTTCACTTGTATATTGCATTACCGGGTATTCGGGTATTACCGATCCGGCTTTTACAAACAGTGGCATAGTTTCCAGTGGCGTGTCAACGGTTACTTCTTTACCGCCATCCAGCACTTCAAACGTCCAGTAGTTAAACCATTTGCCTTTTGGCAGGTATACGTTGCGTTTTATCTGGCCTGGCTCCATTACCGGGCAAACCAAAATCTTATCGCCATAAGTAAATTCATCCTGGCGGAAGTGGTTTAGCAACACATCCTGCTCATGCATTACTATCGGCCTTAAAATAGGGAAACCATAACGGTGGTGCTCCCAAAAGGTAGAGTATAAATATGGTATAAGCCTATAACGCAACTCGATAAACTTACGGTTGATTTCGGTAAACGGTGTGCCAAAGCTCCAGGGCTCGCGCTCTTTGGTATCACCTGCCGAGTGCGCACGCATAAACGGCGAGAAAGTGCCCAACTGGATCCAGCGGGTAAATAATTCGCCATCTGGCTCGCCGCTAAAACCACCTATATCTGTACCGCAAAAGGGGATGCCCGATACCGACATGCGCTGGCACTGGATGTTACCTAATTTTAGGTGCTCCCATGAGGCTACGTTATCGCCCGTCCATGCCGATGAATAACGTTGTACGCCCGAGTATCCTGCCCTGGTGATAGTAAATGGGCGTTTGTTTTTCATGATTTTACGCAAACCTTCATAGGTTGAGCGTACCATTTGCATGCCGTAAACATTATGCGCCTTGCGGTGCGACCCACGGTGCCCATCATATTGATGCCGAACATCATCGGGGAAGGTGCCTGCTCCAAAAACGGCAGGTTCGTTCATGTCATTCCACACGCCGGCCACGCCCATCTCTACCAACTCCTCAAACAAGCCTCCCCACCATTCGCGTACTTCGGGGTTGGTAAAATCAGGAAACTGGCAGCGGCCCGGCCATACGTGGCCCTCCATAAAGTAGTCGTCGCTGCGTCGGCAAAAATATCTTTTCTCCTTACCCTCTTTAAATACCCAATAGTTATCATCAACGCGGATACCCGGATCAATAATTACAACGGTTTTAAACCCATCTGCAGCCAATTCGCTGATCATCTTCTTCGGGTCGGGGAAGTATTTCTTATTCCAGGTAAAGCAGCGGTAGCCATCCATGTAATCGATATCTAAATAGATACCATCGCAGGGGATTTTATTTTCGCGAAAGCCTCGGGCAATCTTCCGCACCTTAGCCTCGGGATAATAGCTCCAACGGCATTGGTGGTAACCCAGCGCCCAAAGCGGTGGCATCGGGTGTGTTCCGGTTAAAAGGTGGTAGCTTTTTACCACATCCATCATATGCGGGCCGTGGATATAATAATATTGCAGTTCGCCGCCATCAGCCCAAAAACTTGTTTTGGTTTTATCTTCGGCGCCAAAATCAAAATGCGCCTTAAAGGTATTATCAAAAAATATACCGTGAGCAATGCCTTCATTTACACTGATATAAAAAGGGATGCTGCGGTAAAGCGGGTCTTGATTCCAGGCAAACGAATACGCGTCGGTGTTCCAGTTTTTTAACCTTTTGCCGCGCAGGTTAAGCTCGGTAGGTTTATCGCCCAGTCCGAAAAAGCTTTCGTCTTTAGCACAGGTTTTGGTACAAAACACATAGTAGCCACCGAATTGTACATTCTCTTCCCAGTGCATGGGCACAGCATCAGAGCTGGTTACGTGGTTATTGCTATCAGAAAACGATATAAAGAAATCCTTTTTACGGATGTGGCAATTTATCGATTTAGTTGCCACGCGAAACTCGTTGTCATCCTCATACAAAGTAAACGCGGCCGCTTTATGCTCCAGTGTGGGTACGGCGTACGAAAACTCTTCCAGGAAAACGCTGTGAGGCGCCAGTCTTACGCGGATAACTTCGTCGGTAACAACAACAACTTCTACCTTGGCATCGCCATCGGTAAAGTAAAATTTGTTGCCTATCTGATCTGCATGATTTGGTATGCCAAGGTATTTTTTAATGATGGGTTTTATGCCATCGGCGGGGTTATTAAGGTGATGAAACTCCTCTTCCTCTTCTTCTTCCAGCAAATTTTTAATCTCAACTATCTTACTGGTTAGCTCTTCCGGATTGGGTGTGTTACTTTCCATTCAAATTATTTAACGGGGTTTGTGCAAATATGTATAATGTGTACTTACTACGCAATATACAACATTTGATTTGAGGAAAAATCATTAACAACCATAGTTTTTAACGTTTTCTTCAATTTGAAGCCTCTATTATTTGAATTTTCTTACCATCCTGCACAAAAAATACCGATATAGATGCAATAAACATAAAAACGCCGCCCATGATTAAACCGTAAATCGACTCACTATTAAACAGGTGTTTGATAATAAGACTACTGCTAAGGCTGCTTACTATTTGTGGGAATGTGATAAAAAAGTTGAACAGCCCCATGTAAACACCAATTTTTTTGGCCGGTATCGAACTTGACAGAATAGCGTATGGCATTGCCAAAATACTACCCCAGGCCAAACCAACGCCAACCATAGATAAATACAGCAAACTATGGTTTTCGATAAAAAATACCGAGACTAAACCAATGCCTCCCATAGCCAACGAAAAAGCATGCGTTCTTTTCCGGTTGATTTTTTTAACTATCCATGGTAATGACAATGCGTATAATGCCGAAACGCCGTTGTATACCCCAAACATTTTACCAACAAAATCACTGGCATTATTATAAGCTTGCGACGATGTATCGCCTGCAGGCAAATGAAATACGTGAGTAGCTATAGCAGGGGTTGTCCATACCCACATGGAGAACAGGGCGAACCAGGAAAAAAACTGTACCAAACCAAGTTGCTTCATGGTTTTAGGCATGTTTGCCAAATCATTTATAAACTCCATAATGCCGCTCCGTTTTACCGTTTCTACATCCGGCTCATGAAACTTGGCATATTCTTCGGGCGAGTATTCTTTTGTTTTTACAACTGTCCATAAAATACAACCTATCAGTATCAGCCCGCCGGCGTAAAACGAATAAAGCAGGTTATCGGGCACGATTCCTTTTGTAGCCACCGATGGCACATGAAGCCATTCGCTTAAAACAGATGGCAATACAGACCCCATGATAGCGCCTACGCCTATCAAACAAGTCTGCATGGAAAAGCCGGCAGTATGCTGGCTATCGGGCAGATTGTCGGCAACCAGCGCCCTGAAAGGCTCCATGGCTATGTTAAATGAGGCATCCATCAGCATGAGCATACCCGCGCCAACAATTATGGGAGGGATTAAAAATGCCAGCCCCGAGGAGTTGGGCAAAAAGCAAAGCGCCAAACCGGACAACAAAGCCCCGGTTAAAAAGTAAGGGCGACGACGGCCCAGACGGTTCCATGTACGATCACTATAATGTCCGATAATTGGCTGAATGATCATGCCGGTAAGCGGTGCCGCCAACCAAAAAAACGACAAATTACCCACATCGGCGCCAAAGGTTTGCAGTATGCGGCTTGCATACCCGGTTTGCAATGCAAAGCCAAACTGGATCCCTAAAAAGCCAAAGCTCATGTTCCAGATTTGCCAGAAACTTAATCTTGGCTTTTGTAATACTTTATTCATCTCTTTTAGTTCATTGGTTCACTGGTTCATTAGTTCATTGGTCTTGCATGGCTGACATTACTCCATAATATGTCATTGCGAGGTACGAAGCAATCGCAAGGATGCAATGCGGATATGCATAGTTCGCGATTGCTTCGTACCTCGCAATGACATATAAAAAATATTAAAACTCCAACATCAACCCGCTACTCGCCCCTACGCTCACTTCAACACCATTTTTTTTGTCATCGGTATTGAATTTGCTGCCGCTGAGCAGATCGGTAAATTGCTGTTTGCCGGTTATATTTAATTTGTGTAACAGGTCATCGGGTAGTTTTACGCTTAATTTGCGGGCATCCCGGTTAAAATTGGTTATCACTAATATACGCTGATTATTGGTATAACGCAGGTATATGTACATTTTGGTATCAAAACCCGGCTGATGCTCGTTGGCCATCATCAGTTCATAAAAAGCACCGGTTTTAATGGCCGGGCTGTTGTGAACGGCGTTAAGCAGGGTGCTATAAAAACCCCGCAACTTTTTTTGATCATCAGATAGTTTACCGCCATCATAAGCACCGCCGTTTAGCCATTTCTGGTGTTCGGGCACGCCCCAATAGTCAAATATCGAGTTGCGTCCATCGTTGCCGCTAAAGCCTTCACTGCCTGCGCCGGGCTCGCCAACTTCCTGGCCGAAGTAGATCATTACCGGCCCGGTGTTTAGGGTAGCGGTTACAATCATGCCAGGTATGGCCAGCCATGGGTTGCCTGCAAAATCAGGCGATGCTATGCGTTGCTCATCGTGGTTTTCCATAAAGCGGAGCATGTGTTGGTCGATGCCTTTGCTATCATGGTTCCAAACCGCGTTGATGCCCCAGGTATTGGTATGGTAATCGTTACGGGTTAGGTTGCGGATAGTATCGTACAGGCCAACCTTATCGTACAGGTAGTCAAAATGGCCTTTAAATATATAATCGTTGTATTTGCCTTTATCGTATGCTTCGCCAATGAAAACAATACCGGGATGTTTCGCTTTCATTTTCGGAATTACCCAGGCCCAAAATTCAATAGGCACCATCTCCACCATGTCACAACGGAAACCATCAACGCCTTTGGCTGTCCAGTATTTTAAAATATCGTAAACCTTGTTCCAAAGCGGCGGAACAGGATCAAAATGCCCACGACGGTGATCCATGTAATCAACACCATAGTTCAGCTTCATTGTCTCAAACCAATCATTTATAGATGGCGATGCGCTGAACACGTCATTTCCGGTTGCTTTGGCCGGGTTCTCATCAAATTTACCGTCCTTTAATGGACTTTTAAATTCATCGCCTCCCGGGTTGTATCCCGCAGGGACAACAAATGGCTGCCCCGGTATGTAGTAAAAATCGTTTTGAGGACTAAAACTTTTTGATTTATCGTCGTCCTGACCAAAATCGCGCACACCGGCCGGCTTTACATCAGATGCGTAAGTACGGGCTACATGGTTAGGTACCAGGTCCATCAATACCTTTAATCCGTTAGCATGTGTACGTTTTATCAACTCCTCAAATTCGCCAATGCGGTTTTTCACATCGACAGCCAGATCGGGGTCAACGTCGTAATAATCCTTAATGGCATAAGGCGAGCCTGCCCTTCCCTTCACAATATCCGGATCATCGACTTTGATGCCGTAAGCCGAATAATCGGTCATGGTGGCATGCTCAATTACACCGGTATACCAAACATAAGTAAAGCCCATTTTTTTTATCTCGTGCAGGGCTTTATCGTTAATATCTTTCAGTTTGCCAACGCCATTTTCTTCAATGGAACCATTGGTTTTATTGAGCGTTTTGGTATTGCCAAACAAGCGGGGCAATAGTTGGTATATGATCAGCTTATGATTGGCTGTGGGTTGTTCCATTTTTGTTTTTTTTGGGTGATGCTTTTTCTGCGCATAACTTGTATTAGCAAGCAATAATATCATTAAAACAAGTATCTGTTTATTTTTCATAAAGATATTTTGCTTAAATGTAATTTGGATAAAATTTCACCCGCAGGTGGGATTGAAGAAAAAAAAGGGAAGCTAAAAAAGCATTGGCCTGTGCGATTCCCCTCTTGAGAGGGGTGGAGGGGTGTGTTAATAGCCCACTTGGGAACGCTGGCAAACACACCCCTGCAGCCGCACATTCCTTCGCGCCCCCTCTCGAGAGGGGAACATTTAACAGAGAACACCCTCCTATTAAAAATCCCTTCATGCTAATAATTGAGGTTAAAAATTTCATTATGCTTCAACCAATAATTCATCATTGGCTTTCACCAATTGATCTTTACCGTAAACAGATACCGTAGTTTCCACATCCGAAAGGTTTTTAATCTGTACACCGGCCTTACTCACCTTGATGTTCAGCAGCGAACCACGGAAACCGATATGGAACGAAAACGAGGCCCATTTTTCGGGAATAAATGGTTGGAACAGTAATTTGCCATCCCTTACGCGCATGCCGCCAAAACCTTCAACCACGGCCATCCAGGTGCCGGCCATGGAGGTAATGTGGCAACCATCTTCGGTATCGTTGTTATAATCGTCCAGATCTAACCGGGCAGTACGCAGGTAAAATTCGTAGGCACGTGCCTCATCACCCAGTTTTGCAGCTAAAATAGCGTGCACACATGGCGATAATGATGACTCATGCACGGTGCGTGGCTCGTAATAGTCAAAGTTTCTGCGGATGGTATCGATATCAAAATCATCTTCAAAAAAGTAGATGCCTTGTAATACATCGGCTTGTTTAATATAGCAGGAGCGCAGTATCCTGTCCCAACTCCATTTTTGGTTTAGCGGGCGGTCTGTTGCGGGCAGGTCTTTCACCAATATCTGTTCCTTATCCAGGTAGCCGTCCTGTTGCAGGAAGATGCCTTGCTTCTCGTCGTGCCCCAGGTACATATTTTCGATAATATGACCAAAGCGGCCAAACTCGGTTGCTTCATCCAGGTTAATCTTTACAGCCAATGCATCATATTTGCCCTTATCGGCAGCCTTAACTTTTTCGGCCACCTCTAAAGTATATTTCATACACCAAACGGCCAGCATACTGGTATACCAGTTATTGTTTACGTTGTTTTCGTACTCGTTTGGCCCGGTTACACCCAGCATTACATACTGTTGCTTATCGTGAGACCAGCTAACCCTTTGCGACCAGAACCTGGCTATCGCTATCAAAACTTCAAAACCGTAATCGGCCAAATAAGCTTCATCGGTCGTATAGCGTACATAGTTAAAGATAGCGTAGGCGATAGCGCCGTTGCGATGAATTTCTTCAAAGGTGATTTCCCACTCGTTATGGCATTCGGTGCCATCCATGGTAACCATAGGATATAATGCTGCCCCGTTTTTAAAGCCCAATAAAGCCGCGTTTTCGATAGCCTTGCCTAACTGCTTATACCGGTAAAGCAGCAGGTTGCGGGTAACTTTTTGCGGCGCTGTAGCCAGGTAAAACGGCACGCAATAAGCCTCGGTATC
>Ga0075366_10001289_pt1 | contig 12493 bp, 10 predicted proteins | sample EndMethybrTD3031_FD_72351 | JGI IMG/M metagenome (GOLD analysis project Ga0075366, IMG submission 72351) | Populus endosphere microbial communities from Tennessee, USA - Endosphere MetaG P. TD hybrid TD303-1 | ecosystem: Host-associated > Plants > Roots > Endosphere | place: USA: Tennessee...
GAACGCGATCGCGGTCTCCGCACCGACCGAGACGATCTGCGCATACGGCTCGACGATCGCCCGCACCCGACCTTCCAGCGTGAAGCGCTCGAACAGCAGCAGGCCGGCGGCCGCGGCCGCGAAGGCCAGCAGTGCAGCAGCGAACACGGTCGCCACGAGGCTGCCGCGGATGCTGGTCGGGCGCCATGGCCTCAGCGCCATCGCCGCTGAACCCCCTGGTCGATGACGTCGCGCGAAACTTCGAGCATCTTGGCCGGGATCGTCAGCGAGGCGGCCCGCGCCTGGTCGAGGTTGATGCTCATCTCGATGCGGTCCGCCGCGATCAGCCGGATGATGCCGCCCTCCTGCAGAAACTCGGGTGCGTGGCCGACGGTGAGGATCGGCATGCGCTTGAAGGCCTCGAGTGCCGCGCGCCGCCGCGCGGCACTCTCGTAGCCGACGTAGACGATCTGGCAGCTCGGCAACTGGTCGGAGGCCGCGTCGCGCAGGATCGTGAAGGGGCGGCCCTGCTCGATCCGATCCTGCAGGGTGCGGTCGAGCACATCGCCGAAGTGGTCGTCACCGAGGATGCAGACGTGCCACGGCGAGCGCTCGCCGGCAAAGGCCGAGGCGGGCCAGCCGACATAACGCGCGAAGTTGCGCAGGAACGCCGCCTCGACGCGGCTGCGCTGCTCGGCCGCAGCCTCCTGCGCCTGGCCGGACGCGCCCACGCACAGCGCGAGCGCCAGACCCAAGGCGGTCCAGCGCAGGCGCGGGCGATACGTCACAGCGCCGCCTTGAAGACGAGCAGTACTTCGCGCGGGCGCGCGCGTGTGCTCTGCGACGGCCGGTAATGGGCGCCGGTCAGGTTTCGACCCGCCAGCTCCACGCTCATGCGACGGCCTGCGTCGCTCCACGCCCAGCCGGCCAGCGCGTTCAGCAGCGTGTAGCTCTGGCGCGAGGAGGCCGGCCCGTCGGGCAGCAGGGTCTGGTTCCGCACGATGTTCACGCCGCCAGCGACGTAGGCGCCGCGCAGCGGGCCGGACGCGATGTCGTAGCGCGTCCAGACGTTGGCCAGATGCGGCGCGCTCATCTGCAGCCGGGCGCCGTGCAGCAGGTTGGCGTTCTTGTAGTTGAGCTGCCCGGCCGCATCGAGCGTGGCGGGATCCTGCGCGAGCAGTGCCGCGTCGTTGCCGGTCACCTCGACGATTCGGGCATCCATGTAGCTGTACGAGAGGTAGACCTGCCAGTGCTCGGCCGGCTCGATCGTCGCGTCGAGCTCGACGCCGCGCGAACGCTGCTCGCCGCTCTGCAGGTTGTAGATCGCGACCGCGCCCGACGGGCCGGTCTGCGCCAGGTCGGTGACGATGCCGCGGTTGCGCAGGTCGAAGAAGGTCAGCGTGCTCGACAGCCGCCCCCCCAGCAGCTCGGCCTTCAGCCCCAGATCCCAGCCCTTGCCTTCGCTGGGCGCGGCCGGTGCGCTCGTGCCATCCTGCCGGTTGAGCACCTGCGCCCCGGGTACAAAGGACTCCGCGTACGAGGCGAACGCGCTGAGCTGCGGCGTCAGCTTGTACAGCGCACCGAGCTGCGGCGTGCCCTTGTGCGCGTCGATGCGCTGCGTGCTCCCGCCCAGGTGATCGTCCAGGCGGCTTTCGGTGCGCGTCAGCCGCCAGCCGGCGAGCAGCAGCAGCCGATCGTCGAACAGGCCGAGCGTCGCGCCGGCATGGACCGAGCGGTCGGTGTGGTGGGCGCTGCGGTCGAACCGGCTCTCGGTCAGCGCGGCGTACGGGATGTCGACTGCGCGGTTCCAGGTCGACGGATCGCGCAGATCCCACAGCGGCAGCGGCGAGGCGATCGGGTCGCTGCCGAGGGCCGGGTCGTTCGGCGCCTGGCCGGCGCGGCTGTCGAAGCGCCGCTTCACGAGCTGCGCACCGGCGAGCACGCGCAGGCTCGCGCCGTCGAAGCGGAAACGGCCGACGGCGTCGATCGACAGTGTGTCGCCGACATTGGTGTAGGTCTGGCGCCGCAACCGCCGGCCCTGCAGGAAGGTCGTGTTGTTCGCCATGCCGAAGTTGCCCGAGAACAGCGCGTCGACGCGGTAATCGATGCGCGAATACCCGGCGCGCAGGTTCCAGCGCTCGTCGGCGCGCACGTCCAGCCAGGCCGACAAGCCTTCGCTGTCGCTGCGTCGGAGGTCGACGTCGGACATGCTGTTCCAGTCGTCCGGCAGGCCCGGTACGTCGACGCCCAGTCGGTTCGGGTCGCCGGCCGTCGGCACAACGCCGCCCTGGCGCCCGTAGCCGGGCTTCTGCATCACCTGCGGCGTCTCGGTCTTGCGGTAGTTCTCGTACTTCAGTGCGACGCTGACGCGCTCGCTCGGCTGCCACAGCAGCGATGGCGCGATGTTGCGCGAACGGCCGTCGTAGGGCTTCCAGTAGTCGATGTCCTGCTCGTGCGACAGCGCGAGACGGTAGAACAGCGTCGGGGCGAGCGGACCGGTCAGATCGGCCTCGGCACGATACTGGCCGTACGAGCCCGCGGCGACCTCCGCGTTGGCGGCGAAGCGCGGCCGCGGGCTCTTCGTGATGACGTTGACGATGCCGCCCGGCGCGACCTGACCGTACAGGAAGGACGATGGTCCCTTGACGACCTCGACGCGCGCAACGTTCGTGAAGTCGAGGATCGACGGTCCATGGAAGCCATCGCGCAGCGTCTGCACGCCACCCGGCACGGTACTGACCGCAAAGCCGCGGATCGCGAGATTGGCGTTGCCTTCGTTGAAGTCGTTGCTGCGGTAGGTGACGCCGGGCGAATAGCGCGCGACGTCGAACAGACCGACCGGCTTGACGTCCTCGATGAACGTCTCGGTGAAAGCCTGGATCGCGAACGGTAGGTCGCGGATCGGTGTGTCGAAGCGAGAACCGGACACCGAGTTCGACGCACGATAGCCGCGGTCGAGGTGGGTGGCGACGTCGAAGGGCGAGATGCGGACCGTCACCAGCTCGGTGATGTCCATGTCCGCGACGTCCGGGGCGGCGGACGCCTCGGCACCGCCCAGCACCATGCATCCGGCCAGTGCAGCAGGGGCCAGCGCAGATCTGCCGCCTTCGACGCGCTGTCGACGAATCATCTCGTCCCTTCGCGTTTCGCGCCCCAGTCTAACGCCCGCCGCGGACGGCCCGCTTCGCTGCACCGCGGCAAACTTAGAATGCAGTTCCCCCGCGAGGCCCCGTGCCATGACCCGCAAGCTTTTCGTCACCACCGCCCTGCCCTACGCGAACGCACCCTTCCACGTCGGGCACATGATGGAGTACATCCAGGCCGACATCTGGGTGCGCTTCCAGCGCATGCTGGGCCACGAGGTGCACTTCGTCTGCGCCGACGACGCCCACGGCGCGCCGATCATGATCGCGGCCGAGAAGGCCGGCAAGACGCCGCAGCAGTTTGTCGCCGAGATCGCAGCCGGCCGCATGCAGTACCTCGACGGCTTCCACATCGGCTTCGACAACTGGCACTCGACCGACGGCCCCGAGAACCACGAACTCGCGAAGGACATCTACCTCGCGCTGCGCAAGGCCGGCCTGATCACGGTGCGCGCGATCGAGCAGTTCTACGACCCGGTCAAGGGCATGTTCCTGCCCGACCGCTACATCAAGGGCGAGTGCCCGCGCTGCGGCGCGAAAGACCAGTACGGCGACTCGTGCGAGGTTTGCGGCGCGGTCTACACGCCCACCGAGCTGAAGAACCCCTACTCGACGCTGACCGGCGCGACGCCGGTGCTCAAGAGCAGCGAGCACTACTTCTTCCAGCTCAGCTCGCAGCGCTGCATCGACTTCCTGAAGGAATGGACCCACGCGCCGGGCCGGCTGCAGCCCGAGGTGCTGAACAAGATCCGCGAGTGGTTCGCGACCGACGAGCACGGCCACGGCGGCCTGGCCGACTGGGACATCAGCCGCGACGCGCCCTACTTCGGCATCCGCATCCCCGACACCGAGGACAAGTACTTCTACGTCTGGCTCGACGCGCCGGTCGGCTACCTCGCGTCGCTGAAGAACTACTTCGACAAGACGAACCGGAATTTCGACTCGTTCATCGCCGACCCCAAGGTCGAGCAGGTGCACTTCATCGGCAAGGACATCACCTACTTCCACACGCTGTTCTGGCCGGCGATGCTGCAGTTTAGCGGCCGCAAGACACCCGACAAGGTGTTCGTGCACGGCTTCATCACCGTCAACGGCGGCGAGAAGATGAGCAAGAGCCGCGGCACCGGGATCTCGCCGCTGCGCTATCTCGAGCTCGGGATGAACGCCGAGTGGCTGCGCTACTACATCGCCGCGAAGCTGAACCCGAAGGTCGAGGACATCGACTTCAACCCCGACGACTTCGTCGCGCGTGTCAACAGCGACCTGGTCGGCAAGTACGTCAACATCGCGAGCCGCGCGGCCGGCTTTCTCGCCAAACGCTTCGACGGCCGCGTCTCGTCGGATGTCGGCGTCGAGGGCCGCACGCTGCTCGACGGGCTGCGCGCGCACCGCGGCGAGATCGAGCGCCTCTACGAGGAGCGCGAGTACGGCAAGGCGCTGCGCGAGACGATGCTGCTGGCCGACCGCGTCAACGAGTACGTCGACCAGAACAAGCCCTGGGAGCTCGCGAAGCAGGACGGCATGGACAAGCGCCTGCACGACGTCTGCAGCGTCTGCATCGAGGCCTTCCGCCTGCTGACGGTCTACCTGAAGCCGGTGTTGCCGGCGCTCGCTGCGCAGGTCGAGGCCTTCCTGAAGGTCGAGCCGCTCACGTTCGCCGACGCGGCGCGCTCGCTCGGCGGCCACCACATCGGCGCGTACCAGCACCTGATGCAGCGTGTCGATCCGAAGCAGCTCGAGGCGCTGTTCGAGCCGCCGGCCGCCGCCGCCGCGCTGCCCGGCGGCGAAGCGCTGGCCGAGGAGATCAAGGTCGACGACTTCGCGAAGATCGATCTGCGCATCGCGAAGATCGTCGCCTGCGAGGCGGTCGACGGCAGCGACAAGCTGCTGAGGCTGACACTCGACATCGGCGAAGGACGCACACGCAACGTCTTCAGCGGCATCAAGTCGGCCTACAAGCCCGAGGACTTGGTCGGCAAGCTCACCGTGGTGGTCGCCAACCTCGCGCCGCGCAAGATGAAGTTCGGCGTCAGCGAGGGCATGGTGCTCGCCGCGAGCCACGCCGACGAGAAGACGCATCCGGGCCTCTACGTGCTCGAGCCTTGGCCGGGCGCGGTGCCCGGCCTGCGCGTGCGCTAGGACCCACGCGGCATCACGCCATGAAGCGCGTCTGGGGCCCGAGCCGCCGTCGCCGCTTCATGGCGCGCGCGCATCATTGCGGTCCTCCGCGTCGGAGCAAGCACCTCGCTTCGCTCACGATCCCGGAGGTTCCATGGCCCTGCCCCAGCTTCACCCGTTCCGCCCGCGCCTGCTCGAGGCGCTGAAGGACTACGACCGCCAACGCCTGATCGGCGACGTCGGCGCCGGCCTGACCGTCGGCGTCGTCGCGCTGCCGCTCGCGATGGCGTTCGCGATCGCCTCGGGCGTCAAGCCCGAGCAGGGCCTGATCACCGCGATCATCGGCGGCCTGATCGTCTCGGCGCTTGGCGGCTCGCAGGTGCAGATCGGCGGGCCGGCCGGCGCCTTCATCGTGATCGTCTATGGCATCGTCGAGCGCTACGGCCTGACCAACCTGCTGATCAGCACGGCGCTCGCCGGCGTGCTGCTGTTCGCGCTCGGGCTGTTCAAGCTCGGCGCGCTGGTGCGCTACGTGCCGGTGCCGATCGTGATCGGCTTCACCAACGGCATCGCGGTGCTGATCGCGTTCTCGCAGGTGAAGGATCTGCTCGGCCTCACGATCGCGAAGCTGCCGGGCGACTTCTTCTCCCAGCTGGGCGCGTTCGCCGCCCACATCCAGACCTTCAATCCCTACGCGCTCGCGATCGGTGCGGTCTGCTTTCTCGGCCTGCTCGTCTGGCCGAGACTCTTCACCGGCGCGATGCTGCCGATGGCCTTCCTCGAGGGCCGCACGCTGCGCACCGCGTCGCGCATGCCCGGGCCGGTGGTCGCGCTCGTCACGCTGACGCTCGCGACCTGGCTGCTGGAGCTGCCGGTCGAGACCATCGGCTCGCGCTTCGGCGGCATCCCGCAGTCGCTGCCCGCGCTCGAGCTGCCGCCGTTCAGCTGGGAGAGCGCCAAGCAGCTGCTCTTCCCGACGCTGACGATCGCGATCCTCGGCGCGATCGAGTCGCTGCTGTGCGCACGCATCGCCGACAACCTGATCAGCGGGCCCAAACACGATCCCAATCAGGAGCTGATGGCGCAGGGCGTCGCGAACATGGTGGTGCCGGTGTTCGGCGGCATCCCGGTCACCGGCACGATCGCGCGCACCGTGACCAACGTGCGCGCCGGCGGCAGCAGCCCGGTGGCTGGCATCGTGCACGCCGTGACGCTGCTGGTCATCGTGCTTGCCGCGGCGCCGCTGGCCAACCACGTGCCGCTCGCCGCGCTCGCCGGCATCCTGCTGTTCGTGGCCTGGAACATGGGCGAGTGGCACGAATTCGCCCGGCTGCGCCACTTCAGTCTGCAATACCGCACGATCCTGGTCGGCACCTTCACGCTCACGGTCGTGTTCGACCTGACGGTGGCGATGCAGGTGGGGCTGGTGCTGGCCTGCGTGTTCTTCATCTACCGCATGAGCACGCTCTTCAGCGTGCAGCCGGCGAAGGTCGACAGCCTGCCGCCGGGGGTGCAGGTGGTCGAGCTGTTCGGCTCGCTCTTCTTCGGCGCGGTCGGCAAGGTCGAGGCGCTGCCGGCCCAGATCGCCGAGGGCACGCGCGCGGTCGTGCTCGAGATGCACCGGCTGATCTCGATGGACACCTCGGGCCTCGAGGCCCTGCGGCAGCTGCATCGTGTGCTGCAGCGGCGCGACGTGGCGCTGGTGCTGGCCAACGTCAACGAGCAGCCGCTGTCGTTGATCCGGCGCTCGGGCTTCGATGCGGTGCTGGGCGAGGACGCGATCGTGCCGACGGTCGCCGAGGCCTTCGAGCGCACCGAAGCGGCTTGAATCCGATCGGCTACTTCCAGAAGCGCCTGGCCTTCGCGAAGCGCTCGAGCGCCGGCCCGCACTCGGCGATCAGGCGCTCGCGGCGCGCGGCGAGCCAGCCGAGCGCGAACAGCGCGCGTGCGTCGTCGGTGCCGCGGTAGCCGGTGATGCCGACCGCGACGTCGTTGAGCGCACCGAGCCGCTCCTGCAGCTCGCGCAGCGGCTTGAGGTAGCGCCGCACGTCGCGCGCATCGAACAGCGCAGCGGCGAACTCGACCGTGTAGCGCAGCCGCTTCGCGCGCTTGCGCAAGGCGTGGCGCGCGGCGTCGTCGAGCGCCGCGAAGCCGCCGGCATCGGCCGCGACCTGTTTGTGCCAGCGATTCAGCCGGCGCGCGAGCCACGCGCGCAGCGACGGTTGATCGGCACCCGTGGCTTGTGCGGCCGTGGGCTGCACCGCCGCGAGCAGATCCAGCAGCAGCGCCTGCGCAGGCGCCGCGCGCAGCGCGCCGACCGGATCGTCCGCCGCGTCGGCGGCCGGAAGTTCGGGAGCCTGTACCGACAGGCCGATCGCATCGAGCGCGCCTTGCAGCTCGCGCTGCAGCGGCGCCGCCACCGCGGCGCGGTCGCGCGCGGCGGCAAGCTGGCGGAACAGCGCGGTCGCGGCCTGCCCGAGCGGATCGGGCTCGCCTGCAGGCTCGCGGGCGGGCTCGGCGGCCTCGCCGCGCGCCTCGAACACACGCAGCGCGGTGCGCAGCCGACGCAGCCCGACACGCACCTGGTGCACGTGCTCGTCGCGGAACTCGCCACTCGCGATCTGGCTCGCGTTGCCGACGATCTGGTCGACACACGAGAGCAGCACCACGCGCCGCCCTTCGGCGAGCGGCATCGCCGACGCGAGCTTGACCGGCTGCGCCTTGCGCTCGGGCGCGGTCGCCAGGCCGCGGGCGAGCAGGTCGCCACGTTCGGCCTTGCTGCGCAGGTCGATCCAGAGGTGGTGGCGCTCGATCCAGCGCCGCGCCGCCGCGAGCACCGCGGCGGGAGAACTGCCGAGCGATTCGATCTCGAGCTCGCACACCGGCAGCGCCTGGTCGCCGGCGACGATGCGGCCTTCGTCGAAGGCCAGCTCGAGCGGGCCTGCCGACGTGCGCACGCGTCGCGTCGTGCGGCGGATGTCGGTGCGATAGACACACGCGAGCGCCGCGCCGGACATGTCGCCGAGCGCGCGATCGAGCCGCGCGCCGGCAGGTGTGCCGGCATGCTGCGCCGGATCGATCGTCGGCATCGCCGCGGCGCCGCCACGCGGGACCTCGTGTTCGAGCCGCGTGACCGCATCCTCGCCGCTGCCCTTGAGCGTCTGCACCCAGCGCCGGCCTTCGCGGCGCAGGCGCAGCGCCAGGCCCGCCTCGGCCAACCCGCGCTGCGCGGTGTCGAAGTAGGCGGCCTGCAGGCGCTGCGCGCGCGCGCCGTTGCGGCCGGCGACTTCGCGCCGCACCGCGTCGCGCCGTGCGGCCGGCACCTGGAGCTTCAGTTCGATCTCGTGCACCGCCCCATCATCGCAGCACGCGGGGCGATTCCTGATGAATCTGCAGGGTTGCGGCGCTTGCCGCGAGAATCTGCGCCCATGACCGAGCTCAGCAGCTTCCCGATCACCCGCAAGTGGCCCGCCACGCACCCCGACCGTCTTCAGCTCTACTCGCTGCCCACACCCAACGGCGTGAAGGTGTCGATCATGCTCGAGGAGATCGGGCTGCCCTACGAGCCGCACCTGGTGCGCTTCGACCGCAACGAGCAGACGTCGCCCGAGTTCCGGTCGCTCAACCCGAACAGCAAGATCCCGGCGATCATCGACCCGCTCGGGCCCGAAGGCCGGCCGCTCGCGCTGTTCGAGTCGGGCGCGATCCTGCTCTACTTGGCCGAGAAGTCCGGCCAGCTGATGCCGCAGGACCCGATCGCCCGCTGGGAAACCGTGCAGTGGCTGATGTTCCAGATGGGCGGAATCGGGCCGATGTTCGGCCAGGTCGGCTACTTCCACAAATTCGCCGGCAAGGACTACGAGGACAAGCGCCCGCGCGAGCGCTACGCCGCCGAGTCGCGCCGCCTGCTCGCGGTGCTGGATGGGCACCTTGCCGGCCGCGCCTGGATCATGGGCGACGACTACACGATCGCCGACATCGCGACCTTCCCGTGGGTCAACAACCTGATCGGCTTCTACGGCGCCGGCGACCTGGTCGGCATCGCCGACTTCACGCACGTGTCGCGTGTGCTGAAGGAATTCCTCGCCCGCCCGGCGGTCGTCCGCGGCCTGCAGATCCCCAAGCGCCCCGAATAGCCGGGGCGCCTTAAAATCGCCGTTTCGCCCACGCGACCGCCGCCATGCCGCTCTTCTGGAAACCCTACACGTCCGACGTCACCCAGTTCATCGAGTCGCTCAAGGCCGCCAAGCCGACGCTCGAGGAAGAGCAGCGCGCCGGCCGTGCGCTGCTGTGGGACAAGCGCATCGACCGCGACGCCCAGGCCGAGTACGGGCAGGCGCGTGTGCCGCAGCAGGCGTACGTCTACCAGACCAAGACCTGAGCCGGACGGTCGTCCGATGGGACATTCAACCTCCAGCGGCGCGCGGGCCGAGCGCCGGGCCGCGCCCAAGCCGGCCCGCGTCCCGTCGGGGGACCGGCCGCGGTATTCCGCGGACGAGGGGCTCCAATGAGCAACGCACTGTCGTCGGAAGAGATCGTCATCCCCGCGCCTTCGCCCGAGGCGCTGGCGCTGCCGCCGGCCTCGATCGACTCGGTTGCGGTCGCACGGCTGTACGGCGAGCCGCTGTTCGCGATGCCGCAGGACCTGTACATCCCGCCCGATGCGCTCGAGGTCTTCCTCGAGGCCTTCGAAGGGCCGCTGGATCTGCTGCTCTACCTGATCCGCAAGCAGAACTTCAACATCCTCGACATCCCGCTCGCGGACGTGACGCGCCAGTACCTCGCCTACGTCGAGCAGATCCGCAAGACCAACCTCGAGCTCGCGAGCGACTACCTGCTGATGGCGGCGATGCTGATCGAGATCAAGTCGCGCATGCTGCTGCCGCCGAAGAAGAGCGCCGACGGCCAGGAACCCGAGGATCCGCGCGCCGAGCTCGTGCGCCGGCTGATCGAGTACGAGCAGATCAAGCTCGCCGCCGCAAAGCTGGACGCGCTGCCGCTGATCGGGCGCGACTTCCTGCGCGCGCAGGTGGTGATCGAGCAGTCGCTCGCACCACGTTTCCCGGACGTCGACGCCGACGACCTGCGCGCCGCCTGGGCCGACATCCTGAAGCGCGCGAAGCTGAACCAGCACCACACGATCACACGCGAGCAGCTCTCGGTGCGCGAGCACATGAGCATCGTGCTCAGGCGCCTGCAGGGCCGACGCTTCGCGCTGTTCGAGGATTTGTTCGACGTCGCGCGCGGCCCGCAGGTGCTGGTCGTCACCTTCATCGCGATGCTCGAGCTGGCGCGCGAGCGGCTGCTCGAGATCACCCAGGCCGAGGCCTTCGCGCCGATCTACGTGCGGCTCGCGTACGAGCCGAGCTGATGGCCCGCGCGGTCAGGACGCCGCTGCGCCTGGCTTGACGCCGAGCTTGAACGCGATCATCGCGCGCAGCTTGTTCGGCACGACCGGCTTGAGCAGGATGTGGAAGTCCTTCTCCTGCGCCTCCTTGTCGTGCCCGGTCATCGTGCTGCCGGTCACGACGATCGCCGGCACGCTCGCGCCGAAACGCTCGCGCAGCGCAACGATCGCGTCGACGCCGGTGCGTCCGTTCTCGAGGCGGTAGTCGACGATCAGCAGGTCGGGGCGGGCCTGCGCCGCATCGCTCCCGGCCGCCCAGGCGCTCGCCGCGGCGACGCTGTCGAACGACACGATCTGTGCGCCCCAGCCCTGCAGCAGCACCTCGACGCCGGCGCGCACCGCCGGCTCGTCCTCGACCACGATGATCAGGCGGCCGGCGAGCGTCAGGCCCACCGGTCCCTTGCCGGGCAGCGGCTGCGCCTGCGGGCGCGGCTTGACGCCGACCGGCAGCACGAGCGTGAACACCGTGCCCTTGCCCGGCACCGAGCGCATCGAGATCGGCGCGCCCATCAGGTCGGCGAGGCGCTTGACGATCGCGAGCCCGAGCCCGAGCCCCTTGCGCTGGTCGGGCGCGACCGCCGCAACGTTGGGCACCTGGTAGAACTCCTCGAAGACCTTGGCCTGCTCCTCTTGGCGGATGCCGAGCCCGGTGTCCCACACCTGCACCCAGACCTTGTCGCCGCGCGCCCGGCAGGCGACGAGCACCGAGCCGTCGTTCGTGTAGCGGATCGCGTTGCTGACGAGGTTGCGCACGATGCGCTCGACCAGCAGCGGGTCGGCATGCACGACACGCGCACCGCCGCGCAGGCGCAGCGCGAGACCCTTCTCGAACGCAGTTGGCTCGAAGTGCAGGCGGATCTTGCGCAGGATGTCGGCCATCTCGAAGCCCTGCGCCTGCACCTCGACGCCGCCGCTGTCGATGCGGGTGATGTCGAGCAGCTCGGAGAACAGGCCCTCGAGCGCATCGACCGAGGCATTGATGCTGACGACGAGCTGCGCGACCTCCGGCTCGTGAGTGCGCTGGCGCAGCGCCTCGGCGAACAGGCCCATCGCGTGCAGCGGCTGGCGCAGGTCGTGGCTCGCGGCGGTGAAGAACTGCGTCTTCGCGCGGTTCGCCACCTCGGCGGCGTAACGCGCCTCCTCGGCGGCCTTCTTCTCGACGCGCAGCTGGTCGAGCAGGTCGTCGGCGCGCACCTTCAGCTCGATCACACGCTGCAGCGCCTGGCGGTAGTTGCGTGCGATCGCGGTCGTCAGCGTGACGATCACGAGCAGCACGCCGGCGAGCTGATAGCTGTAGGCGTCGTTCCCGGTCGCGATGCGCACGAGCAGCGGGCCGATGCACAGCACGACGTAGGCGACATAGACACGCGGCTGGTTCGCGAGCACCGGGATCACCGCGACGCAGAAGGTGTAGACCAGCACGAGCACGCCCGTCTGCTGGATGCCGTCGTTCGCGTAGAACAGCCAGCCGGTCAGGCCCCACATCGACCCCGACGCAAGCGTCAGCACGTTCCAGCGACGATGCCAGCGCGCCCACGGCGTCGCCTCGGTGTGCCGGTGCACCGCGCGGCGGAATGCGCGCGCGAGCACGAGGCGCACGACCCACAGCCCGACGAAAGCGGCGCCCCAAAACAGCAGCACGGCCGCCGGCGAGCTGCGCCAGACCAGCAGCAGGACGAGGCCGAAGCCGGTCGCCAGGCCGAGCAGCGTCGCGGTCGTGAACTCGTAGGCCGCGAGCGTTTCTTCGCCGAGCGCCGAATGCGGGATCGGGGCACCGGCTCGTGCAGCGGGCGCGGCGTCCCGCGGCAAGACCGCACTCATTGCGGCACCGCCCGATGCATGGCAC
>Ga0075366_10001290_pt1 | contig 12488 bp, 11 predicted proteins | sample EndMethybrTD3031_FD_72351 | JGI IMG/M metagenome (GOLD analysis project Ga0075366, IMG submission 72351) | Populus endosphere microbial communities from Tennessee, USA - Endosphere MetaG P. TD hybrid TD303-1 | ecosystem: Host-associated > Plants > Roots > Endosphere | place: USA: Tennessee...
CTTCCTCGACATGGCGGCGACCATCCTCGTCTGCACGCCGATCTTCCTGCCGATCTGCATGAAGTACGGCATGAGCGAGATCCAGTTCGGCATGGTGATGCTGATCAACTGCGCGCTCGGCCTGAACACGCCGCCAGTCGGCACGACGCAGTTCGTCGGCTGCGCGATCGGCGGGGTCTCGGTCGGCACCGTGATGAAGACGATCTGGCCGTTCTACGGCGCGCTGATCGCGGCGCTGATGCTCGTCACCTACGTGCCGGCGTTCTCGATGTTCCTGCCCGAACTCTTCTTCAAGTGAGGAAGTCCATGCCGAACGTTCGCGCACTGCTTTCCATCCTGGGCGGCCTTGTCATGGCGACTTCGGCGCATGCCGGCGGCACCGTCGTCTACGTCTCGAGTGCCGACAGCCAGGAGATCGCCGTGCTCTCGCTAGACCGCGCGAGCGGCGAGCTCAAGCCGGTCGAGACCATTCCCGTCGGCGGCACCGCGATGCCGATGGCGCTGAGCCCGGACCGCCGCATGCTCTATGCGGCGTTGCGCTCGCAGCCGTTTCGCGTCGTCTCGTTCGCCATCGATGCCGGCAGCGGCAGGCTCGCCAAGCGCGGCGAAGCGTCGCTCGCCGACAGCATGGCCAACATCGACGTCGACCGCAGCGGGCGCTGGTTGTTCGCCGCCTCGTACGGCGGGCACAAGATCAGCGTCAACGCGATCGGCCAGGACGGCACGGTCGGTGCCGTGCAGCAGCTGCTCGCGACCAAGCCGAACGCGCATGCGATCCACGCCGACGCCGCGAACCGCTACGTGCTCGCCACCAGCCTGGGCGGCGACAACCTCTCCGTGTGGCGCTTCGACGCCGCCAGCGGCACGCTCGCGCCGAACGAGCCGGCGCTGGTGGCCGTGCCCGCCAAGGCCGGCCCGCGCCACTTCGTGTGGGACGCCGCACAGCGCCGCCTCTATCTGTTGTGCGAGCTCGACGCCTCGCTGTTCGTCTACGACTGGGATGCCGCGAACGGCACGCTGCGCGAGGTGCAGCGCACGAGCGCGCTGCCGCCGGGCTTCAGCGGCGGCACGCCGTGGGCTGCCGACCTGCACCTCACGCCCGACGGGAAGTTCCTGTATGCCTCCGAGCGGCGCTCGAGCACGCTCGCCACCTATCGCGTCGACGCCGCGAGCGGGCGCCTCGAGCTGATGGGCCACACGCCCACCGAGAAGACGCCGCGCGGTTTCGCGATCGACCCGTCGGGCCGCTACCTGATCGCGACGGGCCAGGATTCGAACGGCGTCACCGCCTATGCCGTCGACCCGGCGAGCGGCGCGCTGACCCAGCGCTCCCGGCTGGCGCTCGGCAAGAACCCCAACTGGGTCGAGATCGTCGATCTGCCCTGATCAAGGAGTCACCATGACCTCACGTCGTCGCCTTCTCGCCGGTGCTGCTGCCGCCACCCTGCCGACCTTCTGGGTGCCCGCGCGCGCGCAGGACGGCTGGCCGAACAAGCCCATCAAGCTGATCGTGCCGTTCGCGGCCGGCGGCACCTCCGACGCGCTCGCCCGCCTGCTCGGCGAGAAGCTCACCGGCGTGCTCAAGCAGACCATCGTGGTCGACAACAAGGGCGGCGCCGGCGGCGTGATCGGTGCCGACGCAGTCGCGAAGGCGCCGCCCGACGGCTACACCTTCGTGCTCGGCACAATCTCCTCGCACGCGATCAACCCGGTGCTGCAGCCGAAGATGCCGTACGACGCGGCGAAGGATTTCGCCCCGACCTTCTTCATCGGCAACATCGCGAACATGCTGCTGTGCGGCGCGCAGCAACCGTACAAGAGCGTGAAGGACGTGATCGCCGCTGCCAAGGCCAAGCCCGGCACGCTCGGCTTCGGCACGGCAGGCGCCGGCAGCTCGCAGCACCTGTCGGGCGAGAAGTTCAAGCTCGACGCCGGCATCGACCTGATCCACGTGCCGTACAAGGGCAGCGGCCCGTCGATGCAGGACCTGATCGCGGGCCAGATCCCGCTCTCGTTCGAGACCGCGCTGGTCGCGCTGCCGCAGATCAGCGCAGGCAAGGTGCGCGCGCTCGCGGTCACGACCGCAAAGCGCAGCAAGGTCGCGCCCGAGGTGCCGACGATGGCCGAGTCGGGGTTGAAGGGCTTTGACGTCGCATCGTGGCAGGCGATCTTCGCTCCGGCCAACACGCCGCCTTCGATCGTCAAGCGCATGAACGACGAGCTGACGAAGATCGTCGCGCAGACCGAGGTCGCCGCGCGGCTGTACACGATGGGCGTCGAGAACGTGCCGATGACGCCGGCGCAGATGGTCGAGTTCCAGAAGGCGGAGCTCGTCAAGTGGGCGAAGATCGTCAAGGACGGCAACGTCAAGATTTCGTGATCTGTGATCCACTGAGCCGATGAGCGCGAAGCCCCCGCTGACCATCCGCATCGACGAACGCGACAACGTCGCGATCGTCGCGAACGACGGCGGCCTGCCCGCCGGCACGGTGCTGGCCAGCGGCCTCGCTCTGCGCGAGCACGTGCCGCAGGGGCACAAGGTCGCGCTCGTCGACTTGGCAGCCGATGCGCCGGTGCTGCGCTACAACGTCGTGATCGGCCACGCGCTGAAGCCGATCGCCGCGGGCAGCTGGGTCCACGAGCGGCTGCTGAAGATGCCGGCCGCGCGCGAGCTCGACGGTCTGCCCAAGGCCACCGTCAAGCCAGCGCCGCAGAGCCCGCTCGAGGGCTACACCTTCGAGGGCTACCGCAACCCCGACGGTTCGGTCGGCACGCGCAACATCCTCGGCATCACGCAGACGGTGCAATGCGTTGCCGGGGTCACCGAGTTCGCGGTGCAGCGCATCAAGGCCGAGCTGCTGCCGAAGTACCCGCATGTCGACGACGTGGTCGGCCTCGCGCACACCTACGGCTGCGGCGTCGCGATCGACGCGCCCGATGCGATCGTGCCGATCCGCACACTGCGCAACATCAGCCTGAACCCGAACTTCGGCGGCGAGGTGATGGTGATCAGCCTCGGCTGCGAGAAGCTGCAGCCGGAGCGCCTGCTGCCGCCGGGCTCGATTCCGCTGATCGACGAGCGCAATGTCGCGGACGTGGGCGCAAGCGCCGAAGCAGAGCTCGACGTCGTCTGCCTGCAGGACGATGCGCATGTCGGCTTCATGTCGATGGTCGATTCGATCATGCGGCAGGCCGAAGAGCATCTCGAACGGCTGAACGCGCGCCGCCGCGAGACGGTGCCGGCGAGCGAGCTGGTGGTCGGCGTGCAATGCGGCGGCAGCGATGCGTTCAGCGGCGTCACCGCGAACCCGGCCGTTGGTTTTTGCACCGACCTGCTGGTGCGCGCCGGCGCGACCGTGATGTTCAGCGAGAACACCGAAGTGCGCGACGGCATCGCACAGCTCACCTCGCGCGCCACGACACCCGAAGTGGCCGACCGCATGATCGAGGAGATGGCCTGGTACGACGCCTATCTCGCGCGCGGCCAGGTCGATCGCAGCGCCAACACCACGCCGGGCAACAAGAAGGGCGGTCTCTCGAACATCGTCGAGAAGGCGATGGGCTCCATCGTCAAGAGCGGCAGCTCGCCGATCTCCGGTGTGCTCGCACCCGGCGACAAGCTCCGCCAGCGCGGGCTGATCTACGCCGCCACGCCCGCGAGCGACTTCATCTGCGGCACCCTGCAGCTCGCTGCGGGCATGAACCTGCACGTGTTCACGACCGGCCGAGGCACTCCCTATGGGCTGGCCGAGTGCCCGGTGATCAAGGTCGCGACGCGCAGCGACCTCGCGCGCCGCTGGCACGACCTGATGGATGTCAACGCGGGCCGCATCGCCGACGGCGACGCGACGATCGAGTCCGTGGGCTGGGAGCTCTTCCAGCTGATGCTCGAGGTCGCGAGCGGGCGCAAGAAGACCTGGGCCGAGCACTGGAAGCTCGCGAATGCGCTCGTGCTGTTCAACCCGGCGCCGGTGACTTGAGCGAGCGGGTGCTTCGCGTGTAGACGAGCAGCCGTCCCTTGTAGGCCGCGATGTCGAGCGCGGCGAGCGTGTCGAGCCGCTCTTCGCGCAGCGCGAAGCCGGCCCCCGTCATCCGCTGGCTGAACGCGCTGCGGTTGCTGCGGTCCGGGTCGACGATCCACACCTCGCAGCTCGGCGCGCAGTGGCGGCCGATGAACGATGCGAGGTCGCCGTTGCTGTCGCGCTCGTACAGCAGGTCGCTGCCGATCACGAGCTCGAAGCTGCCATGCACGGCGCAAGGCAGCGGCACATCGTCGGGTCCGGCTGCGGCGCGTTCATGCGAGGCCCAGTCGCCATGCCGGTACTTCATCGGCGCGAGCCCGTTCAGGCGCAGGTTCTCGGCGAGGAAGCTTCCGGCGAGCGGGTGGTTGTCGCTCGCCGTCACGTCGGCGCCGCGCCGATGCGCGACCAGGCTCGCGAGCGCGAGGCCGCAGCCGATCTCGAGGATGCGCTCGCCCGCAGTCACCGGCCGCAATGCGATGCGCGCCGCGAGCTGCGCACCCGAGGGCCACAACAACCCGAACAGCGGCCACGTTGCCGACGAGATGCCGGCTCGCAGCGCCGCGCCGTGCGGATCGGAGAACTGCTGGCGATCGAGCAGCGAGCGGATGATCAGGTCATCGACACCGGCGACCGCGATGCGCTCTTGCTTGAGGAGATAACCCGGCATTCGAGGTGCGGCCGAAGCCGGTGCCCGGGGCTTGCAGCGAGATGGAGGTGCGCGAGTATGCGCGCGAACGCCGGGCGGCGTATCGAGCTGTTCGGATCGGATACGAATCGCAACAACCCCGGACAAATCTGTCGGCACCCGCGACGTGGCGACAGATTTGGTCGTCCCGTGCGGTCGCCGTCCCCGATCGCGTGGCGCGTGGTGCCGTCGCGCCGCGATTGCAGCGCCACTGCATGGCGCGAATGAGCAGGCACTCACACCCGAGTGCTGCGCCCGCTCGGTCAGCGGCTTGGATGCGACGGGCGTGCTTCTTGCGCACTCTGGCTGCGGCTGCCGTCCTGGCGGCTGCGCTGCAGCGCACAACCGCCCCGGAAGACCATCGTGACGAACCTCGTGAACGCTCCCGTACTGTCTCCCCGCCGGACGCTGCGGCTCTCCATCCATGCATTGCTCGCCTTCGGCGCGACGCTCCTCGCCGGTTGCACCGCACCGTCGATGCTGCTGAGCGCGGCCGGCGTTGCAACGGACACCAGCGTGCCGTGGGCGATCGTCAAGCACGTGCACGAGAAGATGACCGAAGGCGATCCGGTGCCGTGCAGCAAGCTGAACACCGTGCAGCGCGCCCTCAGCGCGCGCTGCGGCAAGTTCGAAGCCGGCAGCATCGATGCGAAGGACGTCGCGCGTACCGGCATGCAGATCTGCCCGTTGATCGTGGCGGCGCGTGACCCGCGCTTCTGGCCGGTGCTGCCCGAGCTGATCGACAAGGGCGCCCAGCCCGAGTCGTGCCATCAGTCGCCGATGGTCGAGCTCGCGCAGGCGCAAGCCTGCCCCGACTTCGCGAGCGCCTCCGCTCCCGTGCTGCGCTCGCTGACCTGGCTGGCCGAAGGCGACGCGCGAGCAGTGCGCCACGACGTCGTGCGCATGCTGAGCTGCCCGAACGCACGCAATGTCGGCCTCGATCGCGTGCTGGCCGGCTGGGCCGCGGGCGGTGCGCTGAACCCCGACCAGATCGGCTTCGGCGTGCTCGGCGCGCTGCACCCCGACTACCTCGACACCGCGTTCGCCCGCAGCCTCGAGGCCAACGGCCACACCGCGCGCGCCTCGCTCGGCGCCTACGACGGCAAGCTCAGCCCCGGCTTCGAAGAAGCGCTGCGAGGCAGCCACTGGGCCGCGCTCGACTGGTGGCTCGCGCGTGCACCCGAGCTCGCGCGTTCGGTGCCGCCGACGCAGGGCAACCGCCAGCCGTGGCTGCCGCTCGCTCGCGTGCTGGTGCCCACCTTCCTCGACGACCCAGCCACGCAGCACAGGATGGTCTCGTACCTGCTCGCCCACGGCGCGAACCCGCGCCAGCGCCTGCCGTTCGACCCGAGCCAGTCGGTGATCGCGTATGCGCGCACGCTGCACAGCCCGCTCGTCTCGATGCTCGAAGCTCCGGTCGAGGCGCCTGCGCCGCGCCTGGCGAGCAACGTGGTCGTCACGCCCGTTGCGACCACAGCGGCGGCCGTGCAGTTCGCGCCGTTGCCGCTCAAGTAGGCTCGCGCGCTGCCGCTCGGGGCATGCACACATCGGCACACGACATCGGCAAACGACATCGGCACACAATCCACGCTTGTTCAGCATGGAGCAGACGATGAGCCTCGGCACCAAGGTTGCATGGATCACCGGCGGCGGCAGCGGCATCGGCCTGGCTGCTGCGATCGAACTCGCGAAGGCGGGCTGCCGGGTCGTCATCTCGGGGCGTGACGCCCAAAAGCTCGACGCGGCACTCGCGCAAGCCGAAGTGCGCGGCGCACCGACCGGCGTGATCAGCGCGGCGGCGCTGGACGTGGCGGATTTCGCCGCGGTCAACGAGGTCGCGCGCGAGATCCAGTCGACGCTAGGACACGTCGACATCCTCGTCAACGGTGCCGGCATCAACTTCCCCAAGCGCTTCTGGGATGAGACGGACGCGCAGACCTTCGAGAAGGTCGTCTCCGTCAACCTGAACGGCGCCACCTACTGCACGCTCGCGGTTCTCGCCGGCATGCGCGAGCGCCGCGAAGGCACGGTGATCAACGTCTCGTCATTCGTCGGCTGGCACTTCGGCCGGCTGACCGGCCCGGCCTACACCGCGAGCAAGGCCGGCATGATCGCGCTGACGCATTCGTTCAACATCGAGGAAGGCGTGCACGGCCTGCGCGCGACCGCGCTGTGCCCGGGCGAGGTGGCGACACCGATCCTGAAGACCCGCCCGGTCGAGCCGAGCGACGAGGAGAAGGCGCGCATGCTGCAGGAAGACGACCTCGGCCGCACGATCCGCTACATCGCCGAACAGCCGCCACACGTGTGCATCAACGAGTTCGTCATCTCGCCGGTCTGGAACCGCATCTACGTCGGCGGCGGCGAACTGAACAAGCGATGACGTTGACAGCGACGACACGACTTCGCACACGCGCGAGCGAGCTCCTCGCGCTTCTTGCACTGAGCGCGGTCGTGTTGCTTGCCGGGTGCGCATCGGCACCGCGCGGACCTGGTGCCCAGCGCGACGGCGCAGAGACGAATCCTCCAGCCGACCTCGCACGCGTGCCCGATGCCGAGCCGAAGCTCGAGGCCATCCGCTCCGGCGGACCGAACAAGCCCTATGAAGTGCTCGGCCAGAACTACGTGCCGATCACGCAGGACAAGCCGTTCACCGAACGCGGCCTCGCCTCGTGGTACGGCCGCAAGTTCCACGGTCGGCGCACCGCGAGCGGCGAGGTCTACAACATGTACGCGATGACGGCGGCGCACCCGACGCTGCCGATCCCGAGCTACGCGCGCGTCCGCAATCCGGCGAACGGGCGCGAGGTCGTCGTGCGCATCAACGACCGCGGCCCGTTCCATCCGGGGCGCATCGTCGACCTGAGCTACACGGCCGCGCTCAAGCTCGACCTGCTGCGCGGCGTCGGGCCGGTCGAGCTGATGCGGATCACGTTCGACGACATCCGTACCGGCGCATGGCGGCGCGACACCAGCGATGCGCCGACACGCCTTGCGGCCGCGCCCGCATCCGCATCCGCATCCGTTCCAACGCCGGCAGCGGTGCCGGACCCTGCGCCGGCAAGCGTCGCCGTGCCGGCCGCGAGCGTCGTGACCGTTGCGAGCAGCGCAGCGCCCGAAGCGCCCGCGGCATCGGGCACGCCCGCCGATGCGGCGCCCGCAGCGAGCAGTGCCGCACCGCCAGTGGCCGATGCGCCGGTCGCACGCGCCTACACGACGCCGGCGCGCGGCTTCTGGGTCCAGCTCGGCGCGTTTCGCGAACGCGGCGGTGCGGAGTCGTTCCAGGGCCGCGTCGCGTCGGAGCTCGACTGGCTGTCGCCGCTGCTCGCGGTGTTCAGCGATACATCGATGTATCGCCTGCAGGCCGGCCCGTACCCGAGCCGCGACGAAGCGCGCACGGTCGCAGAGCGTGTGCGCAGCTCGCTGCAGCTGGTGCCGGTGATCGTCGAGCGGCGCTGATCCGCTGATCGAACAGACGCGCCTCACGACGCCAGGCGGTCGCGGCGCTGCTGCAGAAAGCGCCGCACGGCCGGGTCGGCCTCGAGACCGATCGCGCGCCGGTAGGCATCGTCGGCTTCGGCGCTGCGGCCGGCACGCTCGAGCAAACCGGCGCGTGCCGCCCAGTACGGCTGGTAGTCGGCAAAGCGCGCTTCACCCGCGAGCTCGTCGAGTGCGGCAAGGCCTGCCTCGGCGCCGTGAATCTCCGCGATCGCGACCGAGCGGTTCAGCGCGACCACCGGTGAGCCGGTCAACGCTGCCAGCGCATCGTAGAGCTGCACGATCGCAGGCCAGTCGGCCTTCCCCGTCAGGCGGCGTATCACGTGGGCAGACTGCACTGCCGCTTCCAGCTGGTACCGGCCGATCGAGCCAAGCGCGCTCGCGCGGTGCAGCAGCGCCTCCGCTTCGTCGATCAAGGCGTGATCCCAGGCCTGCGGGTCCTGCTCGGCGAGCGGGACGTAGTCGCCGCTCGCGTCACGCCGCGCGGCGCGGCGCGCCTGCGCATGCAGCATCAGCGCGAGCAGGCCGAGCGCTTCGGGCTCCGTCGGCAGCAGCGCCGTGACCAGGCGGCCGAGCCAGATGCCTTCTTCGGCGAGATTGCGGCGCCGAGCGTCGGTGCCGGCGGCGTCCGACCAGCCTTCGGTGAAGGTTGCGTAGATCGCTTCGAGCACGCTGTCCAGGCGCTCTTGCAGGTCTTCGGCCTCGGGCAGCCGAAACGGGATGCCGGCCTGCTTGATCTTCGTCTTCGCGCGCACCAGGCGCTGGCCCATCGTCGACGGCGCGACCAGGAACGCCGACGCGATGCTCGCCGCGTCGAAGCCGAGGATCGTCTGCAGCATCAGCGGCGCGCGCACGCCGCGGTCGATCGCCGGGTGCGCGCAGGCGAACATCAGCAGCAGCCGGTCGTCCGGGATGGCGCGCTGCTCGGAGTCGTCAGTCGCGAACTCGGCGAACAGCAGCAGGTCGGGCGCTGCGGCGTCTTGGGTGTGGCGGCGCCGTGCCGCGTCGATCATCGAGCGGCGAGCGGCGGTCAGCAGCCATGCCTCGGGGCTCGTGGGCACGCCGCTCGCAGGCCAGTCGCGCAGTGCGGACTCGAACGCGGCCGAGAGCGCGTCTTCGGCCGCTGCGACGTCGCGCGTGCGCGCGGCGAGATATGCAACGAGCTTGCCGTAGCTGCGCCGCGCCGCCGCCTCGGCGGCGCGCGCAGCCGAGGCGCCGGCATTCTCCAGGCTACATCTCCCAGAGAGGGCGGACCTCGATCGTCCCGTAGCTCGAGCTCGGGCAGCGCGCCGCCCACGAGAGCGCGGCATCGAGGTCGGGCACGTCGATCACGTAGTAGCCGCCGAGTTGCTCGCGGGTCTCGGCGTAGGGGCCGTTCAGCACTTCGGTCTTGCCGCCGCGCACGCGAACGGTCGTGGCGTCGGTGGTCGGGCGCAGCCGCTCGCCTTCCTTCAGTGCACCCGCCTTGATCAGCGCTTCGGTGTAGGCGCCATACGCCTGCATGATCCCTTGGGTGTCCGCGGGTTTCATCGCGCTTTCTTCGGCTTCGCTCGAAAAGATCATCAGCATGTACTTCATCGGTACCTCCGGGAGGGACGGCGCGGCGACATGCCGGCCTGGACAATGACGTTCGGGCCTGGATGCTTTCGACACCCGCTCGAAATCTTTTCTAGTAGCGCACCGGCTCGGCGTAACGCGGGTCGTCGTGCAGCGCCCAGTAGGCGGCCTGCAGCCTGCGCGTGACGGGGCCGAAATCGCCTGGGCCTCTTGCGCCGATCGGCACGCCGTCGAGCTGGCTCACGCCGACCGCGCCGCCGCCGGTGCTGCTGAGGAACACCTCGCTCGCACGCCGCAGTGCCGCGACAGACAACGGCGCGGCACGCACCGCGATGCCGGCGGCCTGCGCGAGCTCGATCATCGTGCGCCGCGAGATGCCTTCGAGCACACCGCTGTCGGGCGTGATCAGCTCGCCGTCGACCACCGCGAACACGTTGAAGCCCGGGCCTTCGGCAACATCGCCCGCCGCGTTGACCAGCACCGCACTCTCGCCGCCGCGCTCGTAGGCCTGGAACAGCGCCATCACCATGTCGAGCCAGTGATAGTTCTTGATGCGCGGATCCACGCTCGCCGGTGCGATGCGCTGCACGTCGCTGACGACGAGGTTGATGCCGCGCGCCTGCTTCGCCGGGTCGGCGATCCAGACGAACGGGATCGCGAAGGCCATGAACTGGTTCGCGCATGTGCGCGGGTCGCGCGAGCCGGGCTGCGGCATGCCGCGCGTGCACAGCACCTCGACATACGCATCGCGCAGGCCGGAGCGGCGCACGCACTCGTGCATCACCTCGCGCACGTCGTCGCGCGTGCGGCCGGGGTCCAGGCGCAACCGGTCCATGCTCGCGAAGAAGCGATCGACGTGGTCGTTCAGGCGGAAGAAGCGGCCTTGCCAGACGTGCGCGACGTCGTAGGTGGCATCCGAGTGCAGGAAGCCCCAGTCGAAGATCGAGATCTTGGCGTCTTCGGGGGCCACGAACTGGCCGTTGACGTAGGCGCAACCTTGCATGGTGTGGCTCCTGGCGATTGCGCGAAGTATCCACCTGGCACGTGGTCCGCGCCCATGAACTAGGGCTTCCGCCTGTGCAGGCACGCGACCATCATGCCGCGCACCGTGGCACCGAGGAGCAGGCTATGGGCGCAGGCAAATCTTCCGTTGCGGCGCGCCACAAGGCGCGTTCGCTTCACATCGGATTGAACGAGGTCAGCGGCGCGGCCTGCGGCGGCTGGACCGGCTCGCTCGCCGCTCGCAAAGCGGCTGAGCTCGAAGTTGGGCTCGTGCGAGCACAACGGCGCGTTCACCGAGGCCTTGTTGCGCGTGTGGAACAACGGCACATTCAGTGGCAATTGCGGCAGCTTTCATGCGCTTATCCGCGCGAGCATGCCGGCCACCCAGTCGCCGAACCTGTTCACGCTCGGCCAGGCAGGCATCTTTCCCGCGCAGACGCCGTTCACCGTCTGAGCACACCGCCACGACACCGATCACGACGTCCTCGGGAACCTTGAATGGCCAGCAGCGCACGCGACATCAGCTTCATCATCCCCGGCCAGTTGCAGGCACCGGGCCGCCGCGTGGATGCGCCCGGCACGGTGAAGACCTCGGTGCGCGTGGGCAACGTGCGCGGCGACGCAGCGTCCGGCTCGACGGTGCGGGTGCTCGCACGGCCGGGCGAAGACGTGGTCGTGCTCACCATCGCCGGCGGGCCGACGCTGGTGCTGCATCCCGAAGACGCACGTGACCTGATGCGGGCGCAGGCCGCGGCCGCGGGCAACGCGCCGCCACCCAGCCGCGCAGCAGCGAGTGGCCCGGCGCGCGCCCCCGCGCGCGGCGCCGCCGGTGCATCGGGAGATACGCTCGTGTCGGCGCAGCTCGGCTGGCCGACCGCCGGCCTCGACCCGAGCCGGGCCGCGACACGCGGCATCGGCCAGGCGATCCTCAGCGGCTTCGAGGTGGTCTCCAACCTCTTCAACGATCCGGCGCCCAAGCTCATCGCCGCGGCGGCGACCCGCCATGTCGACGATCAAGTCATCGCGGGCGTCTACCAGCTGCGGCCCGATGTGCTCGCCGCGTTGAAAGGCAGCGGCGCGAAGCTCGACAACGTGCCGCCGGCTGCCGACGGTGGGCCGCTGCTGGTGCTCGTGCACGGCACCTTCGTCGACACCTACAGCACCTTTCGCAAGCTGTGGGAGCAGCACCCCGACGTCGTGCGCAAGCTGTTCAGCGCCTACGACAACCGCGTCTACGCGCTCGACCATCCGACGATGGGCGTGAGCCCGATCGCCAACGCGCTGACGCTCGTGAAGGCGATGCCACCCGGCGCACGCCTGCACCTCGTCACCCATTCGCGCGGCGGGCTCGTGGCCGAGGTGCTCGCGCGCGCCTGCAGCGGCCGGCCGCTGCGCGACACCGAGCTCAAGCGATTCGCCGGCGATGCCTACGCGCAGCACCGCGCCGATCTCACCGCGCTCGTGAAGATGGTGCAGAGCAAGGGGCTGAAGGTGGAGCGCGTGGTTCGAGTCGCGTGCCCGGCGCGCGGCACCCTGCTCGCATCGAAACGCTTCGACGCGTACCTGTCGGTGCTGCAGTGGTGCCTGACGCTCGCGAACGTGCCCGTCGCGCCGCAGCTCGTCGGCTTCCTGCACGAAGTGGCGCGCCGCCGCGCCGACCCGTCCGAGCTGCCCGGCATCGAGGCGATGATGCCCGAGAGCCCGTTCGTCGCCTGGCTGAACGA
>Ga0075366_10001291_pt1 | contig 12487 bp, 7 predicted proteins | sample EndMethybrTD3031_FD_72351 | JGI IMG/M metagenome (GOLD analysis project Ga0075366, IMG submission 72351) | Populus endosphere microbial communities from Tennessee, USA - Endosphere MetaG P. TD hybrid TD303-1 | ecosystem: Host-associated > Plants > Roots > Endosphere | place: USA: Tennessee...
AGTTGCAGGTTCATGCTTTCTATATAATGCTTATCGTAATTACTGCGGTCGAATTTACGTTGCACCCAGCCGTTCACACCTTTAAAATTGGGAAGCGTAATAAACAGCACACCACCGGGCTTTAAAAACTGCAGGTGGCGCGTTATAATATCCTTCGTATCACTAAAATGCTCTATCAACCCAAAAGACAGTACCATATCATACAATTGCTGTGTTTGATAAGTAAACAGGTCTGATTCTATAATATGGATATCGCCGGGTTTCAGGCCGTTCTTTTCCAGCAGGCGGTTAATAATATCCTCGTCTATATAATAATCAAACAGCGTAGTATCCAGGTGCTGATATTTTTTTAGATAGGTAGCATAGTATCCCGGGAAGCCGCCCAATTCAATGGCTGTTTTCACCCCTTTATCGGCAATCAGCTTCGCCATAATGCTGCCGAAATAGTAATCGGGTTTTATAGAAAATATCAGGTCTTTTTTCGATTCCCAAAAAGCCTTCCAGAAGTTACGGTCTGTTAAATTTTGCACACACCCCTCCTAAATCCTCCCCGAAGGGGAGGACTTTCTAATTCTAATGTCTTAAATATTGGATTTAACATGCACGCAAAACTAATAAACTTGTTTTAAAGCCCCTCTCCTTTGGGGAGGGGTTTCGCCGGGTTACCCACCGCTACACAATTTGCCGGTATATCTTTCACCACTACCGCGCCGGCACCTATCACTACATTATCGCCAATAGTTATATCGCCAATAATGCATACGTTGGCACCTATATCAACATTGTTGCCAATGCGGGGACTGCCGCTTAAGGTGCCGTCGGCCAGTTTTTTGTGGCCTATGGTAACGCCGTTGCGCAGCACGCAATTTTCGCCTATAATGGTTTTAAAATTAACCACCAGCGCCTGGCCGTGATATAATATTAACCCTTTGCCTATCGTTAGTTTGCGGGGCAGTTCAATACAAAGCACCCATTCAACAAAAAACCGGTACCAGATAAGGTAAGGGATAAAAATAATTTTTAACAGGATATAACGGTTCACATACTGCACCAACCGAAACATCAGCATCACCAGTTTTCCCTTGGGGTTACCACGGTTCGCTTTCCAATCGCAAAACAAATAGGTGAAAAAATTCATTATAACCCTGGGTTGTTAGTTAACTGTTTATGCCCGACACCAAAAGTAAAATTTTCATTGTTATAATCAGTATAATTGCCTGCAAATACCATCGCCTGAATGAAAGTTACCCTCATTAATACGTCTGATGCCGGCGGCGGAGCACCGGCGGCCTGTATGCGTTTGCTGAAGGCTTTACAATTTAAGCAGGTGGACACGCATTTGCTGGTACAAAAAAAGCAAACCGACGACAGCCGGGTGACCACTGTTACCCGGGGCATTTTAGACAAACTAAAGGCCACCTATAATTTTTTAGCCGAACGCATCCCTTTTATTGTTTTTGACGCGGATACCAAGTGGGTGCGTTTTGCTTTTTCTACGGCTAAGCGCGGGACGGATATTTCGGGTGAAGAGTTAGTAAAGGATGCCGACCTGCTGCATTTGCACTGGATAAACCAGGGGTTTCTTTCTACCAATGACCTGATCAAATTAGTGCGCCTGGGTAAACCGGTGGTATGGACCCTGCACGATATGTGGGCCTTTACCGGCGGCTGCCACTATGCCGGCGATTGTAACCATTTTTTGCATCAATGCGGCTACTGCTGGATGCTGAAAGACCCAGAGGCCAAAGATCTTTCTAACAAAGGCTGGGTGCGCAAAATGCATTTATTCTCGGATACCGAAAGCATTGTATTTGTAACCTGTAGTAATTGGCTGGCCGACGTAGCCCGAAGTAGTTCGCTGCTGAAAGGTTACCGGATTGAGGCCATCCCTAACCCTATCGATACCGAAATTTTTTCGCCAAAGAATAATATGGTTACCCGCCAGAAATGGCAAATCCCGCCTCATAAAAAGATCATCCTTTTTGGTGCCGCCAACATTATGGACCGCCGTAAAGGCATAGTTTATCTTGTAGAGGCTTTAGAGAAGCTGAAAGACATTTATAATGACGAAGTGGAGATAGTTATCTTCGGGAAAAATAAGTTGTTTGACGTGACTATGCTGCCCTTTAAGGTGCATGAACTAAACATGATCAATTCGCAGTATGATATTGCCGAATTGTATAGTTTGGCCGATGTTTTTGTGACCCCGGCTATTGAAGATAACCTGCCTAACACGGTAATGGAAGCGCTGGCTTGCGGTACACCTGTAGTTGCTTTTAATACCGGCGGCATCCCGGATATGGTTGATCATCAATATAACGGTTACCTGGCCGAATACAAATCATCAACCGATTTTGCCGCGGGGATACGTTATGTGCTGGATAGTTCGGTGGCACAACTTTTAGCCGCGAACGCCCGCAATAAAGTATTGCAAAATTTCACTAATGAAATTGTAGCGGATAAGTATATTGCCCTTTATAAATCCCTGCTTTAAATGTCGCACACTGCGCCTGTATTGTCTGTTATTACCATTGTTTACAATAATGTAAGGGATATCGAACGCACTATGCTATCGGTGATCGATCAAACTTATCCCAATATTGAATATATAATAGTAGACGGCCTTTCAACCGATGGCACGCTGGAGGTGATCGGGAAATATAAAGATCGCGTAAGCAAACTCATCAGTGAAACAGATGAGGGTATTTACGATGCCATGAACAAAGGCCTGGCCGCCGCTACCGGCGATTACATAATATTTATGAACAGCGGCGATGAGTTGTATGCTAACGATACCGTAGCCAAAGTTTTTGCCACTGCCCCCAATGCTGATATTTACTATGGCGAAACCGAAATAATAAACGACCGGTTGGAAAGCCTGGGCCAGCGCAGGCACAAAGCGCCCGAAAATTTTACCTGGCGTGATTTTAAATACGGCATGAGCATCAGTCACCAAGCCATATATATCCGCAGGGAACTTACTGAACCCTACGATCGTCAATATCAATTAAGTTCGGATATCGACTGGATCATCCGCGCGGCTAAAAAAGCCAAAACGATAGTTAAGGTTGATGGCTATGTGGCTAAATACCTTGTGGGTGGGATGTCTAAAAAACGCCACCGCCAAAGCCTGAACGAGCGTTTTGATATTATGAAACGACACTATGGTTTACTGCCAACCTTATTAAATCATATTGTAATTGCCGGCAAACTTGGCTGGCATAAGTTGTGGCATAAAAACACGAACGATTAATAGCCTCACCTAAATCCTCTCCAAAGGAGAGGACTTTCTATTTAACTTGATATTATATAGTCCCTCCTTTGGAGAGTAATAGCCCATCTGAAGACAGGATAAACATGCCGCTCCTATGGAGCTCCTTATTTTCCTTGAAATTTACTACTAACATGTCATCCCTCCGGGATTTGATTGATGTCATAGCGCCGTAGGTGCGATATGTTAGTAGATAAAGGTGAAATTAAGATAGAACCCCATCGGGGTGGCATGTAAAATAGTAAACTTAATAAGCTACTGTCTTTTGATGGGCTATTACTCTTGGGAGAGGGATTTGGGTGAGGCTGAAACAAAAAAGGCCCTTAGCCATTACAGCTAAGGACCTCCCATTTACTAAATTAAAATTGCCTAAGGTTTAGTTTTAACTTTCGCACTATGGTACTATGTGATCAAGTGCGGGCACGTTGGTTTCGGCACCTGCATACCCTTTATTTTGGTTAAGATGACCATTAATATTCAAATCAATATCCGATTGCGGGATTGGCCACAATACATGATAAGGTGAAATAGTAAAGTGGTTACCCGAGTTGGTAACAACAGCAGGGTTCCGGTAAAAATCGTTCTTGGCCATAATACGGTCGTAGAAGAAGTTATCGGTTGAAAAATTAGCCGTGTTGTAAACCTTGCCGGTGTATGATGGTATACCGGTTTGTGCATAAATAAATGCAATACGTGTCAGTTCCGTTTTGCGCGGCTCTTCCCAATATAATTCCCTTTGGCGCTCATCTAATATGGTGCCTATGGTAATTTTAGTTGGGTCGGTATATAAGGTAGCTAACGCACGTGCGCGTACTGTATTAATATCAGCCATTGCTAAAGCAGTTTGTCCTTTCCAAACGTAGGCTTCTGCACGTAACAAATAGGTTTCAGCTTCGCGGAAGATGTACCAGTCGGTGTTGGTACCACGTGGCGGGCTCCACCATTTGTCCGATGCTGCTGTTAAAACATTAACGCCGCCCGGGTTTACAAATATTTTGTAATGCGGCCAGCTAAACCAGGCACGTATGGTATCTTTTGCCCCATTCAAAAACACGCTGTTTACGGTAGCGGCGGTGTACTGCACAAGTTTTTGCCCATAGGCCGATGGATCGGACGTTTTTAAGGCCGAGTTATTGTAAACCAGGTCGGTCATGTTTATCCAGTTACCCGGTGCATGGCGCAAATCCGGACCACTATCGGCCCATATCGCTTGTGTAGCGTATGATGTAGGGCGCGCACGGCCAATACCACGACCGTAGTACAACGTTAACGGGAATTCCGCAGTTACCGCGTCAACAATACCTGGTTTATGGCCAACCGGCGTTAAAATGGTACCATTATGCCACATCGGTATGTTATTACGCATAATTTGCGAACCGTTTGGCGTAGCGCCGTCCAGTGTTTCACGGTCAATTACGTTCAGGATAGCTTCGGTGTTTGAACCTAACGATTTATTCTCAGGGCGGTGTAAATCCCATATCACGTTCCTGGTTGGGTCGCTGGCAACAATACCAAAACGGCTGGTCATTAAATGATAAGGGCCGTTTATTACCGCTGTAGCCGCTGCAATGGCATCATCAAACAAGCCCAAAGCTAAATCAACTTTAGTAAGTAGGTGGTTAGCCGCGCCTTTTGATATCTCGCCTTTATCTACAGTTACCGGCAGGTTTGTTGCTGCAAACTCCAGGTCGGTTTTCATTTGTTTTAAAATAACCAGGCGTTGTGTACTATAGTAAGAGGTATTTACCGCGGTTTCTTCTTTTAAAATCAATGGCACATCGCCAAACTGGTGCGTTAAACGGTAATAACGGTATGCCCGGTGAAAATAAGCCGCGCCAAGCACCGCGTTACGTGCGGCCGGTGTTGGCCAGGTGGCGTTATCAATGCGCGAAATGATCACGTTAGCATCGTGCACACCTTGCCACCATATATACCAGTAACGGCCTATTTTATTATAATCATCACTATCAAGGTTGGCTGTTGGCGTAATACGCGCGTTCAAGTCCTGCGCGGGCGTGGTTTTATCAGTTGTACCCTCTACGCCCGAATCTGTAAAAATAGATTCGGTAAGCATAGGCGCCGAATCGCCAAAATATTCGGTACGCATAGTAAGATTTAAAGTTTCTATCGCGCTTTTAAATGCTGCCGGAGTATTTAAAGTTTGGTCGGGCGTAAGTTTCGAAAGAGGATCCGGTGTAAGATCGGCCCTCTTGGTACAACCATCGGCAATAATAACAGCTGCAATTGTAAGGGCTGTTATAATACTTTTATTTATCTTTTTCATGTTTCACTAATTCTTTTATCCTGTTAAAAAGTTACGTTTAAGCCTACAGATAATAAGCGTGGTGTCGGGCCATCGTTCTGCGGGTCCCAAAAGTCCCAGCTTGGGTCGTATACCCATAAGTTGTTTGCGCTGGCAAATATTTTGGCACTTTGCATGCCTGCTTTTTTAACCAGTTTCTTATCAAATGTGTAACCTATTGATACCGTTTGTATCCTGGCGAATGATGCCTTGCGCCAAACATTTATGGTGGTACCTTCAGAGCCTGAACTTAAACGTGCATAATTATCGATCTGGTTATCAGGGGTCCAGTAAGGTATTACATACGAGCTTTGGCGGGCAAAACCAACGCTGCCAGGGTTATTAAGCGCCTGGTTATACCTTCTTAACTGGCCCATTTGGGATACGATAAGGAATGAGAAATCGAAGTTTTTGTAGAAATTAAAATCGTTGCGTAACGACCAGTTAAACAAGCCGCTTGTACTGCCCAGGAATTGCTTATCGGCATTGGTATAAACATGGTCGCCGTTTACATCCTGCAATTTAAAATCGCCCGGTTTGGCACTATAAGTGGCCGCTTCGGTGGCTTCAGTTGTTTTCCATACGCCCTGGATATTGTAATCCCAAACCGTGTTTACATCATGGCCAATAAACCAGCCGTTGCCAATGTCGTCTTTTTCAACCGTGGTTGTATTTCCCGAAGCATCAACAACAGTTTGCGAACCGTATAAGTGCACAATTTTGTTACGGTTAACAAAGAAATTACCCGAAGCATCCCAGGTAAAGTTTTTGGTGCTTAATATTTTCCCGTTCAGATTAAGTTCGAAACCTTTGTTGTTAACCTCGCCAATATTTGAAAACAAACTGGAGTTATTACTTAAATAAGTATTACCCGTAAGTGGGATCTGCGAATCGTTTAACCCCTGTATGGCCGATAATGCACGCCGTACAATAAGGTTGGTGGTTTTACGGTTATACAAATCAATACTACCGCTTAGGCGATTGTTTAGTATGGTGAAATCCAACCCAATATTAACACCTGTGGTCCGCTCCCATTTCAGGTTGGGGTTTTGTAATGATGTTGCCACCAATGTGGGGTTATTGGTAACCACACCAGCCGATGTTACTGTTGGATATTTTGGGCTTGCCAATACGGCCAGCGCCACTAATGGGTCTACCGTGCTGGTTCCTGAACCTGCTGTTAAACGGTTACCGTTATCGCCATAACCTAAGCGCAGTTTAGCAAAGTTCAGCCATTTAAAACTGTCGGTTTTCATAAAGCTTTCATCGCTCAATATCCAGGCTAAGGCACCAGATTTATAGGTAGCCCTTGGATATTGCAAACCAAATGGCGAGAAACCATCGCGGCGGATAGTACCGGTTAAAATATAACGGCCCAGTAGGGTGTAATTAATACGGCCCATTAAGGCATCGGCATTATACACGCGGTCATCGCTGCTTTCAATTGGCAAAGTACCGGCACCAACACTGTGATAACCTAAAAGATCGCTTGGCGATAAGTTAGAGTTTGCTGTAGAAGTAAACCACGATTGGTATTTTTCCTTATTTAATAACCCTGTTACATCAATATTATGGATACCAAATGTTTTGTTCCATGACAGGATGTTATCCAGGTTATAACGATACCTGTTTTCCATCGTACGCGATACTTCGCCACCGGCCAACTCGTTAGGGTTAGCTACCGGGATAAAGTTAAAGTTGCGATACGCTTCAATTGACGGGCTATAGTTTAGTGTATACAATATGCCAAACGGCAGGTTAAGCTTGGCAAACATATTGGCAAATAAAACATTTTGCACAGCTACAGTTTGGTTGTAGTGCATAGCCAGGAAAGGGTTACGCTGGTTTAAGCCGCTGTCATCCGTATCAATACGGCGCAGGGTAACACCATCAGCCAGGTACATATCACCATAAGGTGATGAGTTGATGATCTGGTTCCAGTCAGCTTCGTTACCGCCTTCATCACGGCTGGCAAACTGCGCGTTAACACCAACGGTTAAAAACTTTGAAGCTTTACCTTCCAGGTTTACACGTACACGGTAGTTTTTGTATTCGCCGCCCTGTATCAGGTTTTGGTTTTTGGTGAAGTTGCCAGACATATAATAGCTGGTATTATCGTTACGGCCAGATAAGCTGGCGGTATAGTCCTGGCGCAGGCCATTACGGAATATCAGTTTAGCCCAATCGGTAGTTTTACCGGCAAAATAGTTGCTTATCTCGTTGTTCTGCAAACCTAAACGCTGCAGCCAAACGGTGGTTGGGTCACCGGTTGATGTCCCCATAAATTGGGCCAGGGTAACACCATCAGGCAAGGCATTCGGGTTACTGTAAAAATAGTATGGGTTAGTGGTGTTCGAACTGCGGGCACCATCGGCACGCCAATTTAAAAAGCCTTCAGGGCCATAAAATTTTTGATTTTTCTCTAACTGCGAAATACCGGTATTAGCATTTAAAGTAATTTGCGGCGCGCCGTTCTTACCTTTTTTGGTAGTAACAGCCACTACGCCCGCGGCAGATGTTGAACCGTAAACTGCCAGTGCGCTTGGATCGCGCAATATATCTACACGCTCAATATCGTTAGGGTTAATATCGGCTAATTGCCCGTTATAAATAACCCCGTCTAATACAATTAAAGGTTGGGTATTGGCCGATAGCGTTGCTTTACCACGCACCAGCAGATCGCCTGCGCCGCCACCTTTAGCCGATGTATTCATACTTACGGTAATTCCCGGCACATTACCCCTTATCAGGTCGGTAACGCTGGTTGGGTTTTCGTTTTCCAGCTTCTCGGCCTTAACACTTGATATAGCACCGGTAACATCTTTTACCGCACGGGTACCGTAACCAATAACCACTACATCGCTTAATTGCTTGCTGTCATCGGCAAGCTGGATGTTTACAGTGCTGCGGTTGTTTACCTTTTGCTCAATTGTTGTATAACCAACACTGCTAAATATCAGCGTGCTGTTTGCAGCAGCGGGTATGGTGTAGTTACCGTTAATATCGGTAGCTACGGCTTTTCCCGTTTCTTTAACCTTTACGGTTGCCCCGGGAATAGGCATGTTTTTACTATCTGACACCACACCCTTTACGTTGGTTTGCGCAAAAGAGTACAGGCAGGCAGTAAGTAAAACAGTAATAAGAAGAGTAATTTGTTTTTTCATAATTTAAGTTGGTTGGTAATTAATTTACAATCAGAAACATAGGTCTGAATTAGTATTTCCGGAAAATTGAACCTGGTTCATTCCCGTGCCGACAGGATAGCCTGCCCGTTTTACGAAAGGGAGATATTCATTAATTGGTTAAAGTTTTTATTGTTTCTTGTAATAACTGGTGAGGTAAATTTAAGCTACTTACAAGGTTAAAAGCAAGAAAAATATTGCATAAATAACTGATAATTAGTTATTTACAAAGTTTTTGATACGTTTAATGCACAAACAATAAAAAATTAAAAAAGCCTCAATTTTAATGCAGGGGCATTTTATGGCTTTTAACCACAAATGGTGTGATACGCTTATTGCGCAATTAAAAAAACAGGTATTTAGCTTCAACCGAACAGAAAAAACAGGCGTTTTTTGCCAATTATGGGTAGTATTTGCCAATATTTTAAGGCATAAAAACAGCTAAAACGGCGTAAAAAGCAGATTTTGTAAAAAACTGGTTACGGGTTTTCAATCACCAATTTGCTCCAGCCTTGCGTGGTTCCCTTTTTTGATTCCTTTTTACGTTCAGCCATGGCTTTTTTAACGCGGATAGCATACGACCAGCAGGTACTTTGCCTTATATCCAGTTTTTCAGAGAGTTGGTGTGACGATATAGTGCCCTTGCTGGTATACATCAGGTACACTAAATAAAAGGCCTTATTAATTGGAATGCGATTGTTATGAAATATGGTTTTTTGCAGCGCCGATTCCTCGTAAGTGCATTTAGTGCAGCGTCGGCTATAAGGCATACGTCCGCCGCAATAGTTATGATTACCACAGCGCGAACACTGGTATCCATTAGCCCACTTCAATTCTGAAAGGAATTTGTAGCAGGTTTCCTGATCGGGATATTTGGCGCTGAATTCCTCGAAGCTTAGTTCGGTAGATAAGGCCCGGGCATCGGTAACCTTTTCAATATTGGTTTTCAGCTGGATATTATCTTTTTGCAGCAGCAGGTTCATCCGCGATATTTCAGCAGCCTGCAATTCCAACTGTTCATTAGTGGCCAGCAGTTCCTCGTTCTGTTCTTCAATAATGTGCGACTGTTTGATGATCTCGTCCGATTTTTGGATCACTTCGGCAGTGCGTATTTTTACCTGGTGCTCCAGTTCGCGGTTAATGGAATCCTTCAGGTCAACGTTTATAGCCATTTGTTTAATGGTCTCTTCCTGCGCTTCATCCTTTTCCCTTCGAAGCAAACGCACCTGGTCGCCGATAGAGAAAGACAGGAAAACCATTTCCAGCACAAACGATAAGCTTAAGCTATAATGCCCCAGCACCCGGTTCAAAACAGGGAAGATCCCCAGCACTACCGATAGCTTAACCATAAAGCCAATAAACAAAAAGGTGTAGCCCAGTACAAAGAAACGGGCCGGCTTAAACCCTCCGCTCCAAACTTTTATACCGGTATAAAAAGCTACGGCCAGCGGAATAGCATCTACAAACTTGTAGATGAAGAAACTTTTGTTGAAAAAGAAGCAATACAAAAAGTAAACCGTCCGCAGCACCAACACCACATTTATCAGTTTATGCAAACCTTTAGCGCGGGTTTTCACCTGCAACAATTCCTTGGTAAATATCAGGGCGAATACACTGATCATATACAAAGCGATACCATAGGCATATTCGTTCCAGGCTGGTGATAGCGGCCACAGGTATTGGAAAGCAATGCCGTCCACACTCATTTCGTAAAAGCCTACGCTTAATATATATAATACATAAAAAAGGTATTGCAGCCGCTTTACTGCCATAAACATTAGCAGGTTATGGAAGCAAAAGATCAGGATCATCCCATAGAAAAGGCCATAGGTAAGATATTCTGTAAGCGCGTAATGGATAAAGTAGTCAACCGTACGGTATACTATAATTACGTTAACCTGCTCTACAGATTTTACCCTGAAGTAATAAGTATACTCGCCTTTTTTATAGTTAAGCACTTTAAACTCGAAGTTCTTATGCCTGAAAAGTCTATTCTTAAAATTAAACTTGGCACCCGCGCGCGAAACGACGTAATGACCATTGGTATCGGGAATATATGCGGTAATATCATCGGTGGTTTGGTCAAAAAATTCTATCAGGCAATCCTTATCCTTTATTGTTTGGTTAAACCTCACCTTAATTTTATACCAATACCAACTATGCAGATCATTGTTTTTAGGGTAAAAACTGTTGTTCTCGTTAAATTTCCCGTCAAATTCGGGCGACATTATTTGCTGAAGGGTTAACGAACCGTTGGCATCGGCCAGCCATTTGATCTGTTTGGCCCCGAATACGTGCTCTTTGGTAGTGCTATCAAGCGGCACTAATTGCTGGGCCGGTAAATTCAACGGCAGCAACAGCATAAAAACAACAAAAAATCTTTTTAGTATCTGTATACGCATAGGTTAAAAACCAGCTTTATAAGGTATCTGATAAATTATTAAATAAAATTTGACTGAGATTTATCCGTATCAATTGGCTACTGCAATAATACGCTTTGATGGCATAAATACTACTAAATACCCACAATTTTATCTTGCGGGTATTCCGTATCAAAATCATACACAACACGCTAATTATCAATAATATACACATCATTCCGTTTGCCAATTTGTGAATTTTTTTAATAGTTTTGACGATATAACCAAATTTAAGATCGATACATAACCAATTAATCGCCGCTTAAGCATTTATTAAACCCCTTTTAAGTCCATTTACAACAACGCGAAATTGTATGAAGCGATAAGGTATTGCTTATGGCGGGCTTATGAAGCCATATAATTAAAGCTTTGAAAATAGAACCATGAAACCAATTTATTTTAAACCACTTATTTTTTGCGCAGTAATAATGCCGGCATTTTACGCCAGCGCGCAGGCATTCAAACCTGTTAAAACTGTTGAGGTTTACACTACTGCAAAAGGTACCGACTACAGGATCACCAAAACCGAGACCCTGAAATTTGAGGATAAGGCACAACCGCTGGAAACCGAGATCTCCATATTTGTTGATCCGGCTAAGAAATTTCAAACGATGGTGGGCATTGGCGGCGCGCTGACGGATGCATCGGCCGAAACTTTCTACAAGTTACCTAAGGCTGCCCAACAGGAGTTTATGACGGCCTATTACGATCCAGAAAAAGGGATTGGCTATACCCTGGGCCGCACCAACATCCAGAGTTGCGATTTTAGCAGCGACAGTTACGCTTATGTGGCCGATAAGGATGTATCGCTGAAAAGCTTTAATATTAATCACGATTTAAAATACCGTGTGCCATTTATAAAGGAAGCCATTAAAGCGGCAGGCGGTAAACTCACCATGTTTGCCAGCCCATGGAGCCCACCCGCCTGGATGAAAACCAATAACGATATTTTACACGGCGGTAAGCTAAAGCCTGAATATGCGGCAGCCTGGGCCAATATGTTTGTGAAATTTATTGGCGCTTATCAAAAACAGGGCATCCCTATGTGGGGGGTTACGGTGCAGAATGAGCCGATGGCTACCCAGAAATGGGAATCGTGCATATTTAATGCCGATGACGAGCGCCTGTTTATAAAGAACCACCTGGGCTCCACCTTTCATAAAAACGGATTGGCCAACACAAAGATCATCGCCTGGGACCATAACCGCGATATGGTTTATCAGCAGGCCAGCACCATTTTAGAAGACCCCGAAGCGGCTAAATACGTTTGGGGCATTGGCTACCACTGGTACGAAACCTGGACAGGCAGCGC